>ERZ780167.48-NODE-48-length-112077-cov-27.762377_pt1 | contig 112077 bp, 96 predicted proteins | sample MGYA00510982_ERZ780167 | MGnify/ENA primary metagenome ERZ780167 (study PRJEB29588, sample SAMEA2146107) | human gut metagenome | biome: human gut; feature: human-associated habitat; material: faeces | place: Denmark | collected 2008/2010 ... | reverse complement strand
AATCTCTTCTACCGGCATCTCCATATCATTCGTGAGCAGTGAGATTAACTTTGCCTGCTTGTTCTTCTTGATATCAACGTATGTTACGATGCGGGCCTTATGGACAATGTCACTCCCTTCAGCTACTTTCTTTGTGAATGTGACATGCTTCACTCTATACTCCATTAGGCCTTCCGGTGTCATGTGGGCGGTATCTTCATCAATCTGACACACAAGGTTTTTCTTCATCTTGGTGACATAGATTACACCACGGCTGGTCAGCTCCTCGAACTTTCCATAGTCGATATAGGCCCTATCCAAGGCCACTATATCGCCCTCGATGTAGTTCGTGGGCTTGAGCATGAAGCTGTCGTTTGTGGCTGCAGATGTGAACTTGACGTCAGAAGGAACGCCTTCGTTGGCGTGTATGTTCGTATGGACTTTGATGCCGCCTTTCTTCTTTCCCGTCTTTGGATGGCGTCCAACACCTTTGAAAAGCATGTTGGAGAACAGGGTTACAGTCGTGGAGTCTATGATCTGCAGCCTGTTTATCCAACTTGACGATGGATTCTTCCGGCTGTCCGAGGAAAGTTCGTCCTTGTATCTGGCATACAGACTGCGGTATATCTTCTCAAAGATGGCTTCAGACCTTCTCGCATTGGCATCGGACAGGGTGCTTCTGCGTGGCATCATGCTGATGCCGAGATGGGCCAGTTTCCGTGCCTCTGGAAACATTGAGTCCGTGATCTCGCGAAGAGAGTCAAACCTCTTTATGACCGCGTAGAGCATTATCAGCAGATGATGCCACACGTCAAAGTTCTTGACATAGCGTTCTCCGCCGTTTGAACGGCTTATTTCAAGAATTCCTGTCCGATCGAGTAAATTAATTAGCTGACCATATGCCGGCTGTCCGATAAAATGGCTACCTTTGTTCATGGTTCCTTTAGTTTTGTTGCAGAAACAAAGATAACCAAAAGGCTGGACCTCCCAATCGGAGATTCAGCCTAATTTTTTGTACTGTCAAAAAGTTTTAGCGGACAGTAATAATATACATACGGATATACGTCTCTGCATAACGTCGTCAGAAAAGTGCTACAATACGGAGGAGATGTATAGTCAAACTGCCAATAATTGAGAATCGACCTTTGCTGTTTTCGAAATTTACCGTAAATTTGCAGTAGATTTCGAAAGTAGAATATCATGAATGCTTACGTAAAACGGGATTTGTATCTTAACCGACTGATTGTCAGGAGGGATAATGGGCAGATTAAAGCGGTTACCGGACCGAGGCGTTCCGGTAAATCCTTCCTCTTGGATCCCATATACAAGGATTATCTCCTCTCCAAAGGTATTCCCGAAGATAACATTATCATCATTTCCTTTGATATTGAGGATGAGGACACTCCCCAGGAACTACTGGACCGCGAGAAGCTGAAAGAATACCTTTATTCCAGAATTGCCTCGCAGACTGAGAATTACTACGTCTTCCTGGACGAAATTCAGGAGGTCGATGGATTCGAAAGGATTGTCAATGGCCTTAATAAGCGTCAGAATGTAGATGTGTATGTCACCGGCAGCAATTCAAAGTTCCTTTCTAGCGAAATCAATACCATCTTCCGTGGGCGCAGCGATGAGGTCAGCGTCCTTCCGTTCACTTTCCGCGAATTTTGTCAGGACCGACAGGAAAGTGTCAATGACCTGTGGAAAGAGTATTACACTTATGGAGGACTTCCAGCACTTAGGAAAATGCCGACGGCTGAACAGAAGACCACCTACATCCAGAAACTGTGGAAGAAGACCTATCTGGACGATGTGGTCGAGCGCCACAACGTTGAAAATCGGGAAGCGCTTGAAGCCATAGCCGATGCTTTATGCTCATCCATCGGTTCCCTTACCAATACGACACGTATCACCAATACGTTGGGAAGTGTCCGCAAAATCAAGATAACGGATGACACAGTTGCAAAGTATATCGGCTATCTGGAAGAGGCATTCTTGTTCAACGAAGCCCGACGTTATAATATCAAGGGCAACAAGTATTACGAGAACATCAAGAAATACTACTCGATAGATGTCGGTCTTAGAAACGCAAGGCTGAATTACCGCCAATTGGAGCAGACACATCTGATGGAGAACATTATCTTCAATGAATTGCTATACCGTGGTTATGTGGTGGATGTGGGAGTCGTTGAGCACCGTAAAATGGTCGATGGCAAGTCTGAATACAAACAATATGAGGTAGATTTCATTGCCACTGATGGGAACGAGAAGTACTATATTCAGTCGGCCTACGAGATAGAAACCGAAGAAAAACGTGAGCAGGAACTGAATTCGCTCAAACGCATTGATGATTCCTTCCAGAAGATTGTTATCGTCAAGGACGACATTATGCCCTACAGGGACAATAATGGAATCCTGTTCACCGGACTGTTCCAGTTCCTCTTCAGCGACAAATTCGTATAAGATCTCTCGAATTATATTGTAAAAACACAGTGTTTTTCGACAGCCCTCCAGACCAGTGACAATATGGTGGAATCACGACTCATATTCGTCATCCATCGGCAGAATAGTCTCCGGTGCGGCTTCCTCTACGATCCCGTCATCCAGTCCCGAGTCTTGTGCCTCATCGTCTTCATGAACTTGCGGTTGAGATGCACGCGGCTTATACCCACGTCCGCGCAAAGGGCGGCGCTGGCTGGAACCAAGGTGAGTTGGCCCAGCGCCAGCTGGGACTGCTGACCTTGACCGCTTTTCTTCTGACATCGGCCCAAAACATGTCCAGGTAGTGTAGGTAGTGATGATAGTGCAGGTAGTACAGGGACAAAGTAAAGTATATCGCAGAGGGACATTGAGATTCGGAGAGTTATGCTTAAATTAGCAGGTGTAACCCCAAGATTATGACTACAAAGCAAATGAATGACCTTGTGGACCGTTATCTGGATTCCAAGGGACTGAGTAATCCGAGCGTCAGGAAACGGGCTGCGCGGAAGGTGCTTGGATATATGGACACGACGGGCGCATTCTTGTCAGGTGGCCAACTTGCGCTTCCTTCTGACAAAGGCGTTGTCGTATCGGCGTATAAGCGCCATAAAGGTTCAGCCCTCAACGGTGCAGAGAAAAGTGTCATCAACCATATCTATGAACTGGCCGGATCTTCAGTTGGCAAATCTGCTTTCCGCCATGCCGTGACTCCGAAAGCGACGAAGTCAGTGGTCACCGCCCCGAAAGCCGTGAACGGGTTGGCTGCTGCGGAGAAAAAACTGCTGCAGGGAGAGTTTGTTTCCGTCGGCGCTCTGTCTGGTGAGATGGTTCCTGATGTGCCGGGGCTGTATTGCATCAAGCTCCGTAAAAGTGTCCGCTTACCGGCAAAGTATGGGAAGGTCCGTGAGGATGGCGTCATCTATATCGGCCAGGCATCCACTTCCCTCCGAAAGCGTTTCTGGAAACAGGAACTGAATCATATTGGAGCGGCAACGTTCTTTCGGAGCATTGGAGCAATGCTGGGGTATTTGCCTCCGAAAGGTTCGCTGGTTGGAAAGAAGAACCAGACTAATTTCAAATTCAGCCCGGAGGACACGGAGGCCATTCGGCAATGGATGAGAGAATCGCTCACTGTCAACTTCATTGCATTTTCTACTGAGACCATGGATGATGTGGAGAAGAAACTCATCGACAAATACCGTCCGCTGGTGAATTACACCCATAATCCCGATTACAGTCGAGAACTGGAAGCTGTCAAAGATAAATGTAGAGAATATGCCAGAAGTAAATAATCATAACGAGAAGCCCTGGTATCGGAAGTCCAGCAACTGGGCCTGGATTACCATTGGCGTGTTGATTCTGACCTATATCATCGTTAGTGCTGTAACTGACGCTCAGGAAAAACGGGCCAAACAGAACCAGTACAAGCCCAAGTCTTACAAGGAAGTCTTCACTCCGGAAGAGGCAAAGAAGATGGATATCGGCGGGCACATCGACGGGCCCGGCGACTGGAAACCCGACCCGAATGCCGCCAAGAGGACGAAGGAATTCATTGAGAAGGGCGGCAATGCAGACCCTGTGGGTGATGCCATTCAAGATGGAGACTACCATGACCTGCTGGACCAGAACGGCGGTCCGGAAGGGTTCTGACAATAGACACTCCGGGCATTTTTCGCAATAAACAATCGCACCACAGCTACCTGTAACGCGTCTTTTGAAAAACCAGAAAAGGCGGCCCATTGTAATAATGTTCCACCTTAACTATTTAATTATTAAGCAATTAACTACTAATACTCCTCCTCGTTAAAGATGGAATAACGCTTAATACACGCAATATATAAGATATTGACGAAGATTTAAGTCAAGTTATTTCATCGTAAAATCACATAAAATGAGGATTACTCGTGTCTATAATCTGTCTATCGCGTCAAGAAGAAAGTCCTGCACATTAATGTACGATATACCGTGCTCATCAGTCCAAGGAAGAATGTCATCCTTGACAACAACCAACTTTTGAAAAGAGTCATCAATCCTCAACAGAGAATTCAGTTCCTGATCTTTTTTTTCTTGGGTGGCAACTGTAAACGCCGACTGGATATAATACCGCTTATCGGCTTTATTGAGCACAAAATCCACCTCCAACTGAGAACGTCTGCTTCTTTCCGCATCATCTTTCCAGTTATATTCGACAACACCAACATCAACAGAGAAACCTCTTGAAGACAATTCATTGTACAGAATATTTTCCATAATATGAGTTTCTTCCTGCTGCCTGAAGTTTAATCTCGCGTTTCTCAATCCGACATCCGAAAAATAATATTTTAGTGGCGTGCCTATGTAAGCGCGACCTTTGATATCATACCTTTTGGCTTTTTCCAGTATAAACGCATCAATGAAATAGTTAAGGTAAGAAGATATTGTGTCGCTCTTGATTTTAATATGCTTGTCACTTTGAAATGTGTTCGATAGCCTTGTCGAGTTTGTCAACGACCCTATAGCCGAAGCCACAACATCCAAAAGGTCCTCGAGAATGCTCATCTGCCCCTTTATCTTGTTCCTTTCAACCACATCCTTAAGATATGTCAGTTCGAACAAGTCCTTCAAATATTTGGCCTTACCCTCGTGAGATTGAAGATGCATGACATACGGCATTCCTCCATAAGCGGCATACTCTCTCCAGGCATATCTCTTGTCGGAAGGGAACGCATCGTAAAATTCACGGAACAACAACGGGTGGACCCGAATTTCATCGCCCCTATCTCTGAACTCTGTAACAATGTCCGATGAGAGCATTTTTGAATTACTCCCGCTCACATATATGTCAATGTTTGGCTGTTTGTTAAGTCCGATCAATACATCGACGAAACTTATAGTGGCATCTTCAGTGTCCGGAAGATAAGGATTATGTATTGTAGCGACTTTTTGAATCTCATCTAACAGAACATAGTATTGTACGCCATCATCCTTAGTCAGGTTTCTTACATACTTTCCTAATTCCAAAGGATTCCTTAACATCGCGTTGATGTCGTCATCCAGCGCAATGAATATTACATGATCGTCTTTGACTCCAATAGATGCAAGATGTTTTCGGAACAACACATTCATCAAATAAGATTTGCCACAGCGCCTGATGCCCGTGATTATTTTAATCTTTCCATTTCCTCTCTTGCTCTCCAGCAACGAAATGTACCTGTCTCTTTTTATCTCCATATCGTATCGGTCATAAATGCGTATTTACGCAATTTTATCCTTTATGATGCAAATATAACAAGTTCTGACTGGTCAAACAAATTTTCGTGATATCTTCCGAGACTTCCAAGACACTTGATTGCCAAACCGCAAAAGCAGTCGCCACTCAGTTAGCTGAAAGACTTCCAAAATATTCAGAGTACGTCAAAGTAAAAACAACTCGTCCATAATACTGTATTTCAACAAGATAACATAATTCATCTTTCAGAGATTTGAACATTTTGTAGGGCAGATTTGAACATTTTGTAATGAAGGATCTAAGTTTATATTGTACAATTTCGGAGTTGCATTTATTATTTCTCATTTGTCTTGCCTTGATTTCGTGTAAAAAGATGGCAGACGACATCTTGATTACGTGTATTTTTTGCTGATTGTATAACTTGATTACGTGAAAAGAGATTCTCCATCGCATTGGTCATAAATGCGTATTTACGCAATTTTACCCCTTATGATACATAATATAGATAATATTTCAACTATTTCGAGCCACACTTCCAACAAAAAGCAATTTATCCGAATCTTTTGTCAGTCGGCTGAAATAGCGTAGTTTTACAAACACAAAAATGCGTAAATACGCAATTATTGTACTATAAAAACAACGTTTCTTATGGAGAAGCGTGATATTCATATTGAAATGAACTTGTGACTGCACAGGATTTGAAAATAAATGACACAAGCCATATGCGGCCTGTGTCATTTTAAGATTTTATGCCGGAACGCCGCTGACGGGGACTGCCGTTTCGCGCCGTTCAAATATTAAAGCGGCGCGAAGGGAGAAACGGCGCGGCGGGACAGGTCAGAATATCTTGTACATCGACTGGTTGCTGGCCAGCAGGTACTGGAGCCGGTCGTCACGGTCGGTCAGGTCATCGCTCACGGGGAAATGCTTCCGAAAGTCGGACGTGATCTCACCAAGACGGAAATCCTCCGGCGGCTCGGTGGTCTCGTCCAGCATGCGGATCTCAGCCGAGTTCTGCAATGAATATACAAGGAGCTCGTTCTCACCCGGCCTCTTTCCGAACATATACCAGCAAGCATTGTAGGACAGGGCGTACGGGATGAACTCAAACTCAAGGACCTCAGGTCTGATTTCCACCGGATACAGCATATTCTCACCCTTGACAGGGACGAACTTCTGATATAGGTGCTTGTGTTTCACGAATATTACCCTGTTCAGGGATATCGCCCTCGCTACCACCCTCGCATATTCATTGTTGTAGCTGGCGCTGATGAACACACGATCCTTCGGGAAGCGGTCATCAGTCAGCATATTCCCCATCAGGAAGGCGTTGATGCAGGTCAGGCGGAGCCGGTCGTCAGGGTACGCTCCTTTCTTCGAGATATAATATGTCGATGAGCTGCCGGCTCTCCTGCATTCTATTATGACACCGAAGATATCCTCTATGTCCCGCCTGTACCTGTGGAACGTCCGCAGGTCGAGATCACCGCCTTTCGTGCTCCCCCACCATTCCTTTCTGATCCGCTCGAAACTTGCCCCGGTCTCGCCGAACGAATCGACGATCTCCAGAAGCCTGATCCTGTCTTTTATCTTTTCAGCCAACATAATGTCTTGATTTTTTTCTCCGGCAAAGTTAAGTCATAATATCTGACAAAGTATGACAGACAGATATTTTTTCTGTGTGTCAAGTTTTGTCTTACAGCAAGGACTAACTTTGCAGACGAGAAAACAGAGCGTTATGGATGAATACAAAGAACTTTTTCTAAAAAGTGTCATCGGTTTCAGTCCGTTGCTGGTGACGGTGGGGCTTGTCTCCATCAAACCGTTCGAGGTAAGGGCGGCGATGTTTGACTCCTGGTTCCGGTGGGTCATTCTTGCGGCGGCGATATGGACGGCATTCGGATTCCTTTGGTGCATCGACACTGTTGTGGACATAATCAGGATGGAATTCAAATATCTTGTCATCAGGACCATCGGCAGAAGTGGCAACAAGTACATACGGGAAATAGCCTATTTCCTGGAACCGATGTTGCTGCCCGAATCAAGGGCGAAATTTTATGAATGCCGCAATGAGGCCAGAAGCGGAGACCCAGACAAGGCAGACAAAATGTGCGATCTGGGGTTCAAATACGCACACGGAATGGGTTGCAGAAAAAATTATCGGAAAGCCCATTTCTGGTATGAGGCCGCATACATCAACGGGTTGATGTTCGGCGGTGTGCTGTCGGACCTGATGATGGAAAATCTTGATGATGACACAAGAAAGAAGATATTGCGGCGGAACAGGCTGCCCCTGAAACTATACAAGAAAAAACAGGCGATAAGACTATTCATTATGCGAAAGTGCGGGGCCTCCCGGTTAATCTGAGACGGGGTTCCGGAATATCATTGTCCTTGGGCGGGTCGGCGGCTCCGCACTTTCATCGACAAAGCGCCTGGCGGGATTGTTTTCCTCGTCAGGCGCTTTCAACATATTCATCAATTATGGTTAAATGAATATCAGGCCGTTGTCGATGTAGGTCTGAGCCTTTTGACGATCGGCCGGAGACGGTTCGGCGACACGAGGTATCTGAATATTCGGATTGTTCTGTTTGAGAATATTCTCGATGTCTGTGAGATAGTTGTTCGGATTGTACAGCAGGTAGCAGATCGCCCTGAACAGATTCTGAATGGCCGCAACAACGTGATGTGACTTAGGATCCTTGTCCATTATGTCGTTGCAGTGGGCCGGGATTATTACGACGTTCCACAGACTTGAGAAGTAGAACGGATCATAAGTTCTTCCCCAGATGTGAGATATCTTGTAGTTTCGGAGCATATTCATCTTGTTGTTTTTACATACCCAGACTCCGGTATAACGATGGATCGCATCCCTGACAAAATCATTTCCGTCGTAATCGATTATTATCGGAAGCCCGCTGTAATTGGACATTGGTGAAACCGGAACAACACCGGAAGGTATCGCACCTGGATAAATCTGGGTATAGACATCCTGCGCCTTGCATACTTTGTTGCCTATCCTTTTCTTCGTAATGACTGGTCGCAGATCATTGCCGAACACATCCAGATATTTGACATTGGCAGCATCCTCAGAGAAACGCACCGGCAACTTTGTATTACCGTCAAACTTTGATTTTCCTTTTTTGATATAGTAGTAGTTCGGCTCGTTCGGCTCATTCGGTTGATTCAGCTTGCGTAGCAGATGCTTCAGATCATTCATCTGTTCCTCCACTTTATCAGGGCAGATGAATATCGAGTTCTCCACCATATGCTTTTCCAGCAATATTCCGTGAGAATCAAACTCATTGATAAGAATATCGAGACCATCCGGCACAATGATCCCCGTCCCATTAAGACACTTGACACCGGTGCTTGTCACGCCCTGACAGGTCTGATTGACCTTGGTAAGATTCTCACAACTCAGCCCGGTGCAAGGTGTCGTCGGGCAATCCAGCCCTTGGCACTTGTTACGAACACCCGCGATTCTTTCACATGTAACCATAATTAAAAAATTTTGAGTTAAACTATTTGTTTGTAATACGTTAATATCATATTTTCTCCTCTCGTCAAATCAGTCGGTGATTATCACCGCCCCTTTTGGCTTCACCTTGCTGATCTTATCAATTGTCTTCTTGTCACAGCCACGCATGATTATCTCTTTAAGGTTATCACATCCATCGAACATCCAACTCAAATTCCAATCTTCATCCGGAACCGAAACCGATCCTCCACCGACTCTCCTCATATCAAATCCCGACAAATCAAGGCTAGTAAGAGATTTGCAGCCTCTAAACATAGAACCCATATACATAGCAGACGTTGTATCAAATCCAGACAAATCAAGGCTAATGAGAGATTCGCAGTAGCTGAACATTTGTCCCATATTCGTGACTCTCCTAGCATCAAACGAAGTCAAATCAAGGCTGGCAAGAGATCTGCAGCCATAGAACATTGCTTCCATATCCGTGACATTTTTTGTATCAAACGAGGACAAGTCTAGGCTCGTAAGATTATCGCAGCGATAGAACATTTCTCTCATATTCGTGACGTTTTTTGTATCAAACGAGGACAAGTCTAGGCTCGTAAGAACATAGCAGCGATAGAACATTTGCCCCATATCAGTAACGTTTTTTGTATCAAACGAGGACAAGTCAAGGCTCCTAAGATTATCGCAGCGATAGAACATTTGCCCCATATCAGTGACGTTTTTTGTATCAAACGAGGACAAGTCAAGGCTAGCAAGAGAACTGTTCTGATGATAATCAACACGGAACATACCACACATATTCGTAACGTTTTTTGTATCAAACGAAGTCAAGTCAAGGCTAGCAAGAGCATTGCATCCGCTAAACATATTTGACATATCCGTGACGTTTCCTGTGTCAAACGAAGACAGGTCTAGTTTAGCAAGATCCTCGCATCCACTGAACATCTCCTTCATATCCGTGACATTTTCTGTACGGACGTTCGAAAGATCAGCTTTAATCATTCTATCACATTCTTTGAACGATAAAAAACTCAACTCTATTGGTGTCACAAAATTCAAAGATTCCAAGTCACTATATTGGATAGGCCATGAATAGGAATAGGAATGGAAAACGCAACTGAAAAGACTCTTCTCACCTGGAGAATGATAGTCCTTAAAGGTTATTCGTCCAGTATTTCCGGTATAACTATCCACAAATGACCCACTGCTACCATTTATCTGAAAATAGCGTCCAATGGCCTCATCATGCACACTTGTATATTCAATGATGTAGTCATACAATAAAGAAGGCGACAGTGGCAGGTAATCGGAAGATATTGATTCGCTCCCATTAATCTTCACAGAAAGGCGCAGATTGGCCGTCACAGATACGCCTGTAGATAAGAAACTACCAAGAGACTGGCCATCAATGGTGACAGCAATTATGTTATCTTTGTCACAAACTACATTTTTTATATTGACTGAGACAAATTCACCTATATAGGTGATGGCTTTGGCAACGAGAACTTCTTTCCAGTTCTTCATTATGTAGTCAACAAAACTCTGCGGCATAATCTCAAACTTGATCACAAAATCTTCCGCCACATACCAATAATCAATCTTTGAATATCTTATCTTGACCACACCATCAGGTGTCTCCGGCACATACTTTATGCTTGACACAGCAGAAACTCCGGCAATAGGTATTCTCAAGGTGGTCTGCTCTGAGTCGTTCATCACAAAGACCGCATACCCGTCTTCAACGGTGACGCTCTTGAAGAAAACGTCACCATCATTGCCATCTTGTCCATCCTTGCCGTTCTCACCCGTCGCTTTACCTAATTTTGTCCAGTACTTTCCGTTGTCGTAGGAAATGTACCAGAAGCCATCAACTATTTTCAGTTGAGGTGTGACGGCATCCTTTCCATCCTTGCCGTCTTTCCCGTCAAGACCGACGGCACGAACCTTCTTGCCATCGACAATAAGCCAATCACCGTCCACTGTCCAGTAATAGATTCCGTCAGAATCCTTACGGACGCTGATCTTCGGGGTCACACCGTCAGTGCCGTTTTTGCCGTTGTACAGATAGATCACCTTGCCGGAGACGAACTTGACGGAATAGCCCTGACCGTCCGGCAGGTCAGTGACGCTGACGATGCCGTCCTGCCTCTGGATCGCGTCCACAATCGCCTGGAGCGATGTCAGGTTCTCGTTCATGTTCTTGCATTGCTTCTCCAAAGCCGCCATTCGGGACTTCAGGTCGTTGATGTCGGACTTCAGTTCCGAATCGTCGTACTGGCCGCAACCTATCAGGGTCGCCAGCATCGTGAAAATCAGCAGAATACCTTTTCTCATTGTGTTTTGGTTTTTATAAATCATTATTGGTTCCTGTTATGGAATCGTGTTATCAATATTGTCTTACGTCACTTCGACGGGCTCAGTGACCGATTGTTCCGCGGTCTGAACGGTCCTATCGGTTCAACAAGCTCTCGACCGAACGGTACACTTCGACAAGCTCAGTGACCTTTCGCGGTCATATTCCACCACCAAATATCAAAGCCAAACCTATAAACACGACAAAAGTGTGGAGCGTTCCGTCAATCTGAGCTGGGGTTCCGGAATAACCTTGAGCAAATCGACAACTCCACACTCGTATCATGGAGTGCGGAGAACCCGCACGACCATACGATACAAGTATGAAAGCCGCTCTTTTCCTTGCTCATTGAAATTTTCCGGATTTCAGCCCAAGGACAAAAGCTTTTCACTTTCATCTGATATGTGCGCCACATCGCTGTGACGCGCCAAATTTACGAATAAACTCAAACTATCCCAAAACATATTCATGGAAATCCGGTGGAAAAGCCAGAAGATTACCGAATATTCTCAAAAAAGTGTCAGAAAAAACATCCATCAGATGCCGTATCAAATGCAACAACAGAATAATATTCAGTCCATTATATTCATCACCACGGTCAGAATCTGTTTCATTCCACACAGCGGACAATAAGACACGTCGCCGGCCGCCAAGTTCCGCCTTAAAATAAGATATAAAGCGGCGCGAAAATTTCCATAAATCACGGATTATCACTATCTTCGAAAAAAACAAGGAACGATTATGGACGTCGTTCTTTTATGCAGGGTATCAACCGCCGGCCAGGACTATTCCAGGCAGGTGGACGAGCTGTCCGACTTCTGCTCAAAAATGGGGGTGGAACGTCAGAAGGATATTCACCGCCAAGGTCTCGGGCGCGAAGAAAATCGAGGAGAGAAGCGAGCTCACCGAGATGCTGGACTACATCCGCGGGAACAGTATCGACAAGGTCTGCGTGCTGGAGATAAGCAGGCTCGGCAAGAACACGCTCGAGGCGCTAAAGGTGATCCGGCTCCTGAACGACAACGGGGTCTGCCTGTACATCAAGAACTACAACCTGGAGACGCTCGGCGCCGACGGGAAACCCAACCCGATAGCGAGCATGATATGCACCATACTTCTGGAGGTGGCGCAGATGGAACGCCTTACAATCATGGAGCGGATGGCGTCGGGCCGTGACAGGTACATCGCCAAGTGCAGGGCGGAGGGGATAAAGATGGGACGGCCCGGTACCTACAGGAAAAGCGACGAGCGGATGAGGACCCAGTACACAAAAGAGCTGGGCCTGCTGAAAAAGGGAATATCATTGCGGAACATCAGCGCGATAACGGGCACATCGGTCGGGACGATAAGGAAACTGTACAAATACCTATAATATTTTCAGGCTATGAAAGGAAAGCGGAAGAACACATCGGACATCGACTTCGGGCGGGACAAGGTGACTGTCTATCTCACCGACGCCGAGTACAAGAGGATAGAATCCGTCGGCAGGGGCGGATTCAACGACGGCAGGGCGGTCAAAGGGATGCTGAGGACATTCGCGGCGATAAGGCTCTACGGACTGGCGGCGGAGACAACAGGCTTCGTCCCGATACACAGCGACATATTCAAGAAGATCGCCGGAGCCAGGAACTACGCCAGATACCGGGACGCGCTGAAGGCCGGCGGCTGCATTGACTATAAAGACGCCGTCATCGGGAAATATGAGGAGAAGATACAACGCGGGACTGAGACCGTGACGCTGAACAAGATCAAGACCGAGAAACCTATGCAGTACCGTACCGGAATGATTCTGGGCAAAGACCTGTTTCCGTCAGGCAATACATACCCGGTCATCTTGGAATTCGGCAAGGAGAACATCGACGCGCTCAAATCACAGATTGAGCATATAAGGAAACACTACGGCGGCAAGGAGCAAACAGGCAAGCGGGAATCGATAATGGCGGTGTCCTGTGACGAACTTGTGACGGTGTCCAAAATAAAGGAGCTTGTCAAAGACATTCATAGCGGCAAGATAAAGAACGCGAGAATAATAACGCGGCATATCAAAGACATCAAGGGAAGCGGATCAAGGGAAGAAAAAGACTCCAAAGGAATAGAAGAACTAATAATAAGGTTATTAGATAATATTAGGGAAGAGAAAGAGGATAAGAATGAGAATAGTGAACATATAGGAGTAAGCGAACTATCCGAATTATTTGGTATCAAGCGTATTACGCAGAATATTTCAGCGCGTCAAAAATTAGGGTATTACGCCGGCCTCAAATACGAAATCGAAGCCCTTGACGACTGCTTAACGATGTCCGACCTCCAGCACCTCGCAAGTGTCAACACGGTCCCGGCTTTCAAGGATGACGGCAAGCTGTATTCCCGTCTCGCGAACCTCAGGAAGCCGGTCAGAAAGCACATCACCTACGGGGGACACAGGATAGTCGAGGCCTCGGACATCCATTGCGCGCACTTCACGATGCTGCCGGTGATATTCAAAAGAAACGGTGTCGTCATTCCAGATCAGGAACTTCTGCGGTTCATCGACCTGACGCAGAAGAAAGACCTGTACGCCGAGATAGCCAAAGGCGCTGACGGATTCGGCAGGGATGACATCAAGCCCGTGATGCAGCCGTTCTTCTCAATAAAGGACGAGGGGCAGTTCCTGTTCGACGCGGAAAGGGGCAGGCACATCGTGCTTGACTTCTTCAAGCGGAACTATCCACACATTCTGCAGGGGCTGCTGGACTGGCACGGCAGGTTTCCGGGCGTCTCGATAAAGAGCGTCGCCAACAAGGTCGAGAGCGACATAATGAACCCGATATGCGACAGGCTCAGGGGGCTGGGCCTTCATCCGTTCCGCATCCACGACGCCGTCTATCTTCCCGAGGACGAGACCTGCAAGGTGGACTTTGACATCAACAAGGCGGTGTTTGACTACATAAACAGGAACGGGACGGCGTCGTCACCGCTCTGCTAAGCAAGCGGAAAAACAAGCCGGTAATTTTAAGGATTGCCAAACTGAATGAAATCGTGTGATTCCGCATATAATATACAAAGACAACGTGAATCACCATGAACGACACATTCAAGGACGAAGGCGGGAAAATACTCTACACCAACAAGGAGATGCTCGAGCTTCTCCGGGTCAACAACGCCACCCTGAAGAAGTACAGGGACGGCGGGTATCTCGGATATTCAAAGATCGGCGACAAGTACTTCTACTCAATGTCGGACATCCAGGCTTTCCTGAGGAACACACACAACGAACCTTATCTATTCAGTTAAACGACAATTCAGCAGGCGGCAGGTTATTTCTTAACGATTATTAATATGGGCAGACAGACATCAACGATACCGAAATCCACCTTCTTCATAAAGAACAAGACGAAGGGACGGGAATCAATCCTCTACATCAGATACTTCGTGTGCGGCAAATATGTCGAGCACAGCACCGGGATAAAACTTCCGGCGGCTGACTGGGATGCCGACACCAGGCAGGTGAGAAGATCAAGTCCGAATTACAAAAGGCTGTCGGCTCAGATCGACGTGTTCCGCTCGAAAACCGACTCGCAGATCCTGGCGTGCGAGGAACGGCTCACGCCCAAAATAGTCTCGGACATCCTTAACGGGGAATACGCGCCGGACCCGAAGAAGACCGGAAAGGTGGACTTCATCGAATACGCCGCCACCTACAACAGGCAGCAGTACGACCTCGGAAGGCTGGGATACTCGACCTACTACAACGCCGACCTGAACATAAAGAAGTTCGGGAAGTTCCTGGAAGACAGGATTGGGATCGGGACATTGTACATTAGAGACCTCAGCGTCGATATGTTCAACAACTACATCCTGTACAGGAAGGACACGCTCGGGAACACAAGCAACGAGGGGATCAACAAGGCCCTTGTCCCGCTGTACAAGGCCGTCAAATACGCCGCCGACAACGGCCTGATGGAAAAGGGGCTGGCCACGTCGATCTCCACGAACTACATAGAGAAAAAGACGCGGTCCTACAGCGGCGAGACCGAAGAGGAGAAGGTGCGCTACCTGACGGACACCCAGTTCCGCGACCTGCTCGATGTCTATGACAGGACAAGGAACGAGGCGACAAGAAAGATAATGGACATGTTCCTGTTCTCGTACTACGTATGCGGTCTGAGATATTCAGACCTGCTGACGCTGGAATGGCGGCACATAGACTTCGGGAACAGGACACTTACCAAGAACGTCTACAAGACAAAGCGCTCGATATCCCTGCCGCTCGTGGACAAGGCCATAGAGATCCTGCTCAGGTGGCGGAAGACCGGCGGCAACAGCCGTTTCGTGTTCAACCTGCTCGACGAGGGATTCGACCTGTCGGACATCGTCAAGCTGAACAACGCAAGATTGACAAAGAACAGGAACATCCAGCAGTCGCTCAGAAGCGTCGGGATAAAGATGGGGTTAAAATTCAACCTGACGATACACGTGGCCAGACACACATTCGCCGTACAGGCCTTGAAGAACGGGATGGACGCGCACACGATAAGCCACCTGATGGGCCATTCGTCAAGCCTTGTCACCGAGAAGGTCTATGCCGAGTTCCTGCCGGACACAATCAACACGACCGTCCGCGAGCAGCTTGAAAGGAACGTCATAGAGTACTCTTCTTCCTAACATTGGAGGAATAGCTCCCGCTCAAAAATAAGACAACTAATTACCCCGTGACATACCTTAAAACGGCACAAAACGACAGTAGCCGACCTCGAAAGTCAGCTACTGGCATATTTACAAAAGATTGAAAATCAATCAGATATTTCAGAAATCAAGACTAATACTCTTCTTCGTTAAATTGGTCAAAAGTAAATTATAAATACTTGATTTACAAATAATTATAACTACTGTTTACTATATTGGATTGAAATTGGATAGTATGTTTCACTTTTGAAATCACTGAAACTTGACAATGACTATCCATTGGCAAATCAACCACTTATCTCAAATTATGAAGTAAGTTCTCGATGTCCTTCTTTGACTTCACAAGAACCGGCTCGCCATTGACATATATACACCCTTGAACACTTGTATCCGGTTCTTTGTCAAACAAGTCATCTACCTCAACTCCAAGAGCTGATGCCACTTGTTGCAATCTGCTCAATGTTGGGTTATTGTTCAAACTCTGCGACAAAGAGATCGGACTTATGCCGATATGCTGTGCAACTTCCGCAAGAGAAATATTCTTCTCCTTGCAGACCTTCTTAATGTTCAGTCCCATTTATAGTATGATTGACAATCTTGCTTGATGCAAATATACACAAATTATGAACATACTCATAATTTTCAATCAAATTATGCAATAATTATGAGTAATCTCTTGCGTAATTATGAATAAAGGCTTATCTTTGCATTAACAATTAAGGATAAATACTTAATACTTTAATAATGAGCCAGAAACATTCATATACAACAGCGGACTATCTCCCGTGGGATACAATGCTGAACTTGACGCATAGATTATACAAGGATGGCAAATACAGGATGAGCCTTCTTGTTGCTTGTGGCTGCTTCTTTGGTCTTCGCATCAGTGATCTTCTCTCTCTTTCGTGGGAACAAATACTCGGTGAGAGTTTTACCATCAACGAGAAGAAGACTGGAAAACATCGTGAGATAAAGGTCAATGCTGGTGTGCAAGAGCATATCAGGGAGTGTTATAAGGCTCTGGACATCAAAGACCCTCACGAGAAATGTTTTCTCAACCGCTACGGTGATGTCATTTCAATTCAGCGCATCAATGTTGTCTTGAAAGAGATAAAGGTAAAGTATATGCTGAAAGATATTCAGCACTTCTCCACGCACTCCTTCCGTAAGACATTTGGGAGAAAGGTTGTTGAAATGGCCGGAGATAACAGTGAGATGGCTCTTATCAAGCTCGGTGAAATCTTCAACCACACAAGCACCTCCATCACCAGAAGATATCTGGGATTAAGACAGCAGGAACTGAGAGAGGTGTATGATACTTTGGTATTTTAATCGTACATATTTCAATATTTTTCATAACTTTGTATAATATGGGAGAAAATTTGCCAAATACATACCTTCAGGAAAACGATATTTACCTTGGTTATTCGCAGGAGCTTATGAAGCGTATAGCTCCTTGTTCTATAGCTTTGAGCGTTTGGTCGCCACCATATAACGTTGGTAAAGACTACGAAAAGGGCCAATCTTTTGAAGAATGGAAGGATATGCTCAAAGATGTCATAAAAGCGCATTTTCCAGTTTTGAAAAAAGGTGGTTTTATGATAATCAATATTGCTGATATACTTTGTTTTGAGGATGCTTCTATGCCAAGGATACAGACTGAAAACCCGTCTCTCCACAAAGTTGCCATAACAAAAGAAGATGTATTGGAAGTCTTGGCGGCTCATCCAGAATACAAAAGGAAGCAGATTGCAAATGTTCTTGGTTGCAGCGAACAAACTGTAGATAGGAGACTTCACGGCGTGAACATACGTGGTGGAAAACACTCTGTGCAAACCAGGGTTCAGTTAGTCGGCAACATTCTTCAAGAATTTGCACAAGCGGCCGGACTATACTTATATGATAGGAGAATTTGGAAAAAGGATCCTGCATGGGCAAATTCTCGCTGGACAAATAGCACGTTTAAGTCAGTAGACGAATTTGAATACCTCTATTTCTTCTGGAAACCCGGAAACTTGATTATGAAGAAGGAGCGATTGACAAATGACGAGTGGATACAATGGGGACAACGAGCAGTATGGGAGTTTCCTTCTGTAAGAGCAAATTCAGAGCATGAAGCTATGTTTCCCATTGAATTACCGAGTAGATGCATTCGATTACTTACTGATGAAGGAGACACGATTCTTGATCCGTTTATGGGTAGCGGGACAACTGCTATTGCTGCTCGACGATTGAATAGAAACTTTATTGGTATAGACAAGATGTCAAAATATGTGCAATTGGCAAAAGCGAAAGTCGCGGAAGAGGATGCAAGACTGCCACTTTAACGATTACTCTCAGCAATAGTCCCACCATTGTTATATATCTTGACGCATCGCCACTTGGCAATTTGTGTAAGGGGATTTAGGCGTATCCGCGTGCGCTTATGAATACTTTCTTGTGTATCCTTACCTGGAATCATCAAGAAAGGAGTGTTTTGGTAATGAAGAGTATCAAACATTAATAAGCCATTTGGCACACATATAAGTTCCAAGTATTTTAGAGGTTGATTGCCAATTGAAACGACATCATAAGCACATTTAAGATAGAATGTCAGAGTGAGCCTTGGAGTATCATTAATGATATAAAAAGGGGGCAATTCGGGTTGAAATACAAGGCTCCTTCTATGACCTATGACATTTACCGGTGTATTATATACACCATATTCATCACAAAACAATCCATCACCAGACACCTGATTAGGACTAGAGACAACTTCGTCTAGATTATCTCTTGGACCTGTGGATTTTATGTCAATATGGACAAAGGCGTTATTTGTAGCATATCTCACATCGTGTCCATATGGTAAGCCCACAAACTCTGCATCGTTATAGACATTAGATATAATTTGATATAGATGGGCATCAAGAACTTTTTCACCTACCTCTCCCCACGGATAAGAATCTTCAATTGGTCCTCTTCCTCTTTGTCGTGGAGCATATCTTTTCCAAAAGTCAGATAAAATGCTCGCCTCATTGAAGCCGTCCTCAATTTGAAAATAATGTTCCTTTAACCCTGAAAGAATCTTATTGAAATGTTCGACTTCAATATTTATGATACTATCAGGATTACGTGTGTATCCATCACGAATGGACATATATAAGTCTCGCGTCATAGAAAAATCGCAATTATGATGCAAAGCTACGAAATAATCCGCATATATTTCACTTTTGATATTAGTGAAACATATAAATGGCTGAAAATCAGATGTAAGACCTTTTTAGTCTCGTTTTGGATACCCGGCAACATTCACTTTCGTTGTAAATCGCGTGAAACTGAAACGGAAAAAGGACGAACCGAAGTCCGCCCAGTTATGAAATGTTTGTTTGATTGTGTGGTCAGTTTATCACCCCCGGCTTGATGATGCCGTAAAGGTCATCCGTGTCGGCTATAACACCAAGGACATAACTGTCATTCCGGAACAGTCCGTCTTACCACTTACAGGTAATGGCAAGGAAGTCTTTCTCCACAGGTTCTTTCGGCTTGAAGGAGATCACATCCAGTGCGCCGGAATATTCTCCATTATGAACTATATCCTCATCGGTTTTCATCTCCTCATAAGTGGCAGTCAAGGGGTATGTCATAAGGGTTCCTTTCATATCTGCCATACAAAGTCCTCTGTTTATCCATGCCTACAGGTCATCGGTATAATTTGTCCTTACGACTGATGGTCTTGCTTGACCATAGAAGTATCTCAATATCTTCTGCACCTCTGGTGATGCTATAAGCTTGTCCCCGTCAAGGATGTGTTCAAATGTGGTGAGGGACTGCCAACTCTCAACCTTTCCGTCCTCGATAAGCGGAAGGCATAAATCCTTTTGCGGGGTTATATTACTCAGTCTCCTCATAAACAAACTTCTTCTTTATATCTTTCATCATCTGTAAGATGAATAACTTCTCAGCTGTCCGATAAACTTGAAGGTCATTGTCATTGGCGGTCTCATCATCAATCTCCTTATCTTGGACCTTTATCTTTTCTCCCCGCAAGTGCATCTTCACAAGGTCATACAGAAACTTGTCGATGCTGTCATATTCATTGTCGATGCCGGTCTTATTTTGTGCCAGAGCAATGACATCTTTATGTTTGAGGCCAGGGGCATCCTTCTCAATGTCATTCAAGCATTGATCAAGGACTTCATTGTAGTGGTCAAATTTCAAATTGCAGTATGCTTCATTTAACAGACTTGAGTATTCTGCATACTCATAGATGTATTTGTTCATAGCATTGACGCCCCCAGTCTTATTCTCATTTAAATTTTGTTGTACCAGCCATTCCTTGAAAGGACTGATACGATTGATTTTTACATTGTCCATATTCAGTATCTTAAATTGTATCTGTGAAGGATAACCCTTTCACATAAGTATTTATGGGCATAAGAAAAGGACAGGGTGTCTCCACTCTGTCCTTCAAATAGTGCTTAAATTTTACTTCACATTTTCTTGTGAGGAGTTCTCAATCTTCACTGAAATCTTCTCACCATACCTTTCTTGACTGACCTGCTCCATTGCAGCCTTGACAGCCTCTCCATCACTCTCCCTGACACAGATAGCATCATGGATAGTAAAGAACTTCATATCCTTTGGAAGTCTTGACAAACAGGTCTTGATATACTCAACCTCCGTCTTCTGCATCTCAACTGGGAGTGTGCTGCACCATTTGCCTTTTCTCTTCTTTTTCCACTGGTCTGTCCATGTCTTGTCTGTCCAGGCTGGGTTTCTCTTATGCCTCTCGATAAGGTTATATATTTCTGGCTCATTATCCTTCAAATAACCAGTCAGCTTCTGTTCAAACTTCTTATAACCCTTCTTGTATTCCTTGACGTCAGGAGGTAAATGTTCCCCTTGAAAGTCCTTGGAAAGTCCAGAGCCATAGCAGGAGAATAGATATCTCATCACATACTTCTTCACCTGCCCCCTTTTCACCTTTACTCCAGTAATTTCCTTTGCCCATTCATAGAAATCACCAGATAAACAGTGTCTCAACCATTCAGTTGTCTTGCCAGTATCCTTCTTCACTTTCAAACCTATGAGGGTAGGTTGAGATGAGGATACATCAACCTCAACTATCCTTTCTCCATCCAGTTGAAGACAAGCCCTGCGATAATCTTTCCCCATGCCGACCATAAGAGAATAGAACCTGCCACCCTTGTCATCAACTTTACAGCACCCCACATCCCCATTATGGAGGTTTATGAGCCATTGACAGTTCCTGTATCTTCCACGCAGGTCTTTCTTCTTATCCTTGTCTGCAAGAGCATCAAACATTTGATAGGTGCAGGATGAAATAAATTGCTGGGCTCTCTCATAACACTCTGGAATGACAGAAATAGAGTAGATAGTCTCATATTGTCTTAAAGAAAACCAGTCATCATAAAGAGACCATCTCAGCCGACTCGCATCATCATTCTTCTCCACAAAAGAATAATCAAAGTCATCACTGTCAGCCGATGAGGATTGAACCCATACATCATCATACATAGATGAGTATGTTTCACTGAAATTACTTTCCAGTTCAGTAGAAGTCATAGACCATTCAGCCAGTTTATCAACATTCACATTATACTCCCTTCCATGATCCCTTGTCTTATCATTGATATGGAGATAGTTTATTTTCAAGCCATTAAAGATGCCCATCATTCCCAGAGCCAGAATTACCCGTTGAGGATATACTTTGTTCCCTTTGACCTTTGTTCCTTGCCAGCGAGGATTATTCAAGTAGTGAGAGTATGAGGTTTGACCGAGAGTATATGGACTGAGTGAATATGCACAAACCACCATAAACCAGTCCTTGAACTTTGACCTGAAAGACATCACTCTTGGATCATTACCGACAATAAGAGGTTCAAGATCTGGTAATTTGCATCCAGCAGAGAACATCCATCCATAACTCCCATACAATTTCATTCTTTCATCCTTATCCATTGCAGATAACTCTTCATCAATAAAGGATATACATCCACTGTATAACCTTTCATAATAACCACAATAAAACATATGTATAATATCTTCATTATAAACTCCATTATAGTATCTTACAGATACAAGTAGGCTGTTTCTGGGAGAAACAGCTTCTTATATCCACATTCACCATCACATCTTCATATATGTATTTATATCTCTTCAACCTGCCATCAAGAAGTCATAATAATTTTTACATATATTGGTGTGATAGCTCATCCATAGAAAAAAATAACAAACCACATAACTGTCTTCAGGCACACATTTGACCTTGGACCATTTTTCTGCGAAACCCCCACCCGTTTATTTCCGTATGAGAACATCAAAACCCCACCAGAGTATCACGATTTGGGTTTCGTGAGTTTCCGCTCCATCCGCAAGACTTCATAAATACCAGAAGAATACGGATGTCCATTTTCATAATCAGTATCACTTCTGGCGGTAGTGGTTAGTTCTCTTGCCGCCTTTCTTCTTTCTTTCTCGATAGGTTTGGTCTGACGATATGTCTCGACTGATGTGCATCGGCGCATAAGCTGCTGCATATCCATATAAAGGAATAAGTATATGAACGCGACATCACAACACATTGAAGAGAGAAGTCTCTTCTCCGCCATCATCCTTGCAGGGCTCTGTGCAAATTACCATAATCCTGTGCCGTCATCTTTCAAAGTAGAAGATGCAGTCAATCTTGCCGACTGTCTTATCAAGATTTTGAAGAAAAATGAGGAAAAATAGTAAGTTTTTCATTTCGTCGGGAAAAAGTTTGTTATTCTTTATACGAAGGTTCTCCTTAACAGATTTAAAACAGAGGAAGACAACAATCAGGAGGAGGGTCATTATTTAGTTTTATTTATTTTTATTTTTATTTATTATGATTTGTAAAAGAACATTTGAGACCAAGCACATAGAAACAACAGATGCTGGCAATTTTGAGAATGAAAACTCCTGCAAAGAAGGGTATTCTTATGCAATAATAGAGGAGTGGATCAATGGCAATGAAAAATATTCAGATGTTAGTTGTTGGAAAATCCATCCTGATGGCACATTTGAGTTTTTTGAAGACTGTGATACTAGTGATTTTCTGTATGTGGTCAAAGGAACATTTGATAAGTCAAAATATGACAATTTTGTTGATCAAATGCTGAACCTTGAGACTGACTGGCAGAAAGAGCTTGTTGAAGATAAAAACACAAAGGATGGAACAAGTGGATGTAATGGGAAATATTACAGGATACTGGAATGGATAAAGCAGAGATAGAATCAAAATTTGAAGCCATCCTTACAGCTCTGGATGATATAAGGAATGGTAGTAAAAGTGCAGAGAAGGTATATGACACAAAGGGACTATGTGATTACTTGAAGATTGGCAAGTCCGCCATTGAGAAGTTGAGACAGGATGGGGAACTGGCTTATTCAAAGATAGGCAGGACAATAGTTTATACCCAGAGTGATGTGGATGCACTGATACAAAACAACCATGTGAATTATGTTAGATAAGGATAAGTATGGAAGGTAAGTATTTATTGAGGAGAGACAGTAAGCCAAATGAGTTTGGTGAGTATAAGATTGCCTTGCAGTATTGCACACAGGGGGTGCCAGTTAAGAAATCAACTGGCATCTCCATTAAACCTGACTTGTGGCTGGGAGACAATGGAGACAACAAGTATATCCGCACAGGTAAGGATGGACACCAGAAGGCTTATATACTCAACCAGAGACTGACAAATCTCAAAAGGGAGGTGGATAGCAGGATAAACAGCCTGCTGGCAGAGAAGAATCAGGCTATCCCAGTGCCAGTGCTCAGGAGCATATTGAGTGGTGAGTATGATAGGGAGAAAGACAGAGACAAAGGGCAGGTTCCATTTGTGGAGTTTGTTCTTGCAGAAAACCAGGAGATATACAATCTGGGCAAGATCAGCTACTCTGTCTGGTCAAACATCAAGTGCAATATGGGCACTTTCAGTGATTTTCCGCACAAGGTGAAGCATCAAGACATAAGTGAAAGGACAACTTTGTATTGCAGAGACATAACTGTCAAATTGTTCAAAGACTATATCAAGTGGAGACAGGAAAGGGGCAACACAAATGAGACCATAAACAAGGCACTTACACCAATCATCAAGGCCGTGAAGATTATGTATAGGAGGGACTGGATTGACAGAGACACCTGTGATGAAATTTGTAATTTATACCTTCCAGCAAATGCAAAGGTGCTGGGAGCTGACACCACCACACATTACTTAACACAAGAGCAGGTGAAGCAACTCATTGAAGCAGTGAAGACTGCAAAGTATGACAGGACAAGGGACATCTTCGATATGTTTATGTTCTCCCTTCATACCTGTGGATTGAGGTTCAGTGATATTGCCACATTGAGATGGGCTGAGATTGATATGGACAAGAGGAATATCAAGCACATGCAAGTGAAGAACCACACCAGAAATGCAAAGATATTGAACCTGTCCATTCCTGATGAAGGTATGAAGATCTTGCAGAGATGGCAGGGACGCAATGACAATTTTGTGTTTGGCTTGCTTGATGATGAGTTTGATCTCAGTAATTGTGAGAACCTGAAAGAGACTCTGAACTCAAAGAACAGGACCATAAACACTTCTCTCCATACACTGGGGGACAAGATACACTTGCCATTTCCGCTGCACTTTCATACAGCAAGGCACACCTTTGCAACACTGGCTTTGAACAACACTGTGGATATTAAGACAGTATCGACATTGATGGGACATTCATCAGTGCTGACCACAGAAAAGGTATATGCTACCTTGCTACCTTCAACCATTGAAAAGACTGTTGAAGAGAAGCTCAATTTCCATTTCTAGCACCCACTTTCACAAAGACATCCGGAGAGAAATCTGCCCCTGCGACAGGCTTCTCTCCGGTAATTTTTATACCCCATTTACTACTCTAATTTCAAGGGGGATTTGCAATTTCACTGGATAGTAATTGGATAGTTTGGGCCTGTTTTTACCCTTAAAAACCTGCAATTTTGGTACAAAAAAAGCACCGGAACTATCCGGTGCTTAAATCATAAATTATTAAAAATCAGTCAATAATATTTCAGGGGTAGCTTAATACTCTTCCTCGTTAAAAAAGAAATCGTCCTTGGTGGGGTAATCGGGCCAGATGTCTTCGATGGATTCGTAGACTTCGCCGTCGTCCTCAAGTTCGGTAAGGTTCTCGATGACCTCCTCAGGGGCACCGGAGCGGTTGGCGTAATCGATAAGTTCTTCCTTTGATGCTGGCCATGGAGCATCGTCCAGGCTACTGGCAAGTTCAAGTGTCCAATACATATTCTCGAACAATTAAATTGTTAATAATCATTAATATAAATCAAAATGTCGCAAAAAGCGGCTCTATTTGCCCCAAAGATATGCAAAAAATCATAACAATAAGTATTTTTTGCCTAATTTTGTAGGCTTGGAAGCTGTTTCAACAACCGTACCAAAAGAAGAGCTTAGGAATATGTCATACGAGAAAAAGGAAATATACGAGGAAAAGACGACCGCGGAGATCGCTGTCCACGTCAAGGAAATCCTCCGGCTGTTAGGCGAGAATCCTGACAGAGAGGGGCTTGTGAAGACGCCGGAAAGGGTCGCCAAGGCGTTGCAGTTCCTCACGCAGGGATATTCACAGGACGGGGCGAAGATCATCCAGTCCGCCATATTCGATGAAGAGTACCGCCAGATGGTGCTGGTGAAAGACATAGAGCTTTACTCCACCTGCGAGCACCACATGATGCCGTTCCTGGGGAAGTGCCACGTGGCGTACATTCCCAACGGCAAGATCACGGGGCTGAGCAAGATAGCCCGCGTCGTGGAGACTTTCGCGCGCAGGCTTCAGGTGCAGGAGAGGCTGACGGTCCAGATCAGGGACTGCATCGACAACGCTCTGCATCCTCTTGGGGTGGCTGTGGTCATCGAGGCGATGCACACATGCATGTCCATCCGCGGCGTGCAGAAGGCGAATGCCATCACCACCACATCGGCGTTCTCCGGAGTCTTCCTCAGCTCGGCGAGGACAAGGAACGAATTCCTGAACCTGATCAGGTAAACCACGGAATTACCTATCAATGAATATGATGGCTCAACAAATAGAGCGGTTCGGGAATATGATGGTCCAGGTAATATGACGATAACGAACTAAAAAACATAACGATATGTCAAACAAGATAATACTCACAGGCGACCGTCCGACCGGACGCCTCCACATTGGCCACTACGTCGGCTCCCTGAGGAACAGGGTGGCCATCCAGAATGCCGGCGACTACAAGAAGATGTTTGTCTTCATCGCTGACGCGCAGGCGCTTACCGACAACTTCGACAACCCGGAAAAGGTTCGTCAGAACATCATCGAGGTGGCGCTGGACTACCTGTCAGTCGGCCTCGACCCTGACAAAGTGACAATATTCATCCAGAGCATGATTCCTGAGCTCACCGAGCTTACATTCTACTACATGAACCTTGTCACGGTGGCGCGGCTCCAGCGCAATCCGACCGTCAAGGCGGAGATCCAGATGCGTGGCTTCAGCCAGGACGGCGAGGAGCAGGCGTTCGGAAGTGGCCTTCCTGTGGGCTTCTTCTGCTACCCGATCTCCCAGGCCGCGGACATCACGGCGTTCAAGGCCACCGATGTGCCTGTGGGCGAGGATCAGAAGCCGATGCTTGAGCAGGCGGTCGAGATCGTGCGCAGCTTCAACCGCATCTACGGCGAGACCCTCGTCGAGCCGAAGGCTGTGCTGCCTTCCAACGCGGCGTGCCTCCGCCTCCCTGGAACCGACGGCAAGGCGAAGATGAGCAAATCCCTTGGCAACTGCATCTACCTGGCGGAATCAGCTGACGAGATGCACAAGAAGGTGATGTCGATGTACACCGACCCTCAGCACATCAATGTCAGCGACCCTGGCCACGTGGAGGGCAACACCGTCTTCACCTACCTCGACGCGTTCTGCCGCGACGAGCACTTCGGCCTCTATCTTCCTGAATATGCCAACCTCGACGAGCTGAAGGATCACTATAGAAGAGGCGGCCTCGGCGACGTGAAGGTCAAGAGATTCCTTGAGAAGATCCTCAACGAGGAGCTTGAGCCTATCAGGGCGAGGAGAAAGGAATATGAGAAGGACATCCCTGCCGTGTACGAGATCCTCAAGAAGGGCAGCGAGGCCGCCGAGGAGGTCGCCGCCGCCACTCTCGACGATGTGAAGAAGGCGATGAAGATCGACTACTTCAACGACAAGGCTCTCATCGAGGAGCAGGCCAAAAGGTTCAACCAGTAATGAACAAGAATGAATATGCCCGCTCCAACAAGGAGTGGTTGGCCGGGAAGGCGAAAGAGGATGGCGTGACACAGCTGGCTAAAGGAGTCTGCTACAAGGTACTCCAGTCCGGTCCGGAAGGCGGTAAGCAGCCGACTCCGAACAGCGTGGTCAGCTGCCATTATCTCGGCCGGACCATAGACGGCAAGTGCTTCGACACCAGCCTCGGAGGCTATCCGCTGGCCATCAGGCTCCGGGATCTGATCGAAGGCTGGGTCATCGCCATGCAGCAGATGCGTGTCGGAGACAAATGGGAGATCTACATTCCGTCCGAACTGGGGTACGGGAGTTTCTCCCAACCGGGGATACCGGCCAACTCGACGCTGATCTTCGAAATCGAACTGCTCGGAGTGCAATAATGATCCGAAAGGCGACAGAAAAAGACATTCCGGCGGCGATGGAGCTATTCACCGCCGCTAAAAGTATCATGCGCTCGGACGGCAACAGCACCCAGTGGGGAGACGGCTACCCTGACGCCGGCATCGTACGCACGGACATCAGCATGGGCGGAGCGCACATCATTGAGCAAGACGGAAAACCGGTCGCCTACTTCGCCCTGCTCCCCTCGCCCGAACCGACATATTCATCAATCAACGGCAAATGGCTGGATGACACGGCGCCATACTTCGTGATCCACCGCATCGCCAGCACCCCCGAGAGCCACGGCGTGTTCCGAAGGATCATTGAATATGCCCTTTCGGTCAGCGGCAACCTCCGCATCGACACCCACCGCGACAACCGGATAATGCGGCACGTCATAGAAAGGGCTGGATTCTCCTACTGCGGAGTGATCAATCTCCCTGACGGATCCGAAAGGCTGGCTTACCAAATGATAACTTACGCATTGTGAGCAATAATTATTCACACGATATCGGTATATATATTTATTATTCAACCTTTAGAACAACTATTCAATCTTTTTGACAAACTTTTATCTAAGGGAAAAGAATATTCATCAACAATACTACGTAACTTTGTATTGTTGGTTAGTAGATTCTGGTTACAAAATGGAAGCTTGGACTATCGAATATCTTAACATCCGTCAGGTGCTCTTTTGCGATAGTTACATAACAAACCATACAAAACGTTTAATAAAGAATATTTATCACTATCTAACTAAATAATTTCACAATGAGAAGATTGCTTGTAATGTTCGCAATCCCGCTGCTGGTCCTTTCGGCCTGCGGCGAGACAACGAAGGAGGAGATCGCGGATGTCCTCCTCATCTCTCAAGACAATGTGGCCTTCCCGAAGGAGGGAGGCACGGCCACCATTTCCGTGGCATGTCCGTCACAGTGGCACTCGATAGTGTCAGACGGCACTTGGATCACCGCCACTGACGGCGAGGGCAAGGTGACGATCACCGTCACCGCCAATGAGACCGGAGACTCAAGAAAGACTTCAGTAACCTTGGAATCGGCGACGGACAGGAAGGAAATCAAGGTTTCCCAGTCATGGTCAGGAGCCGTGTTGACTCTGAAAGTCAACGGTCCGGAAAATGTCGAGCTTGATTCCGAGGGAGACAGTTTCAAGTTCTCCGTGGAGACAAACGCCGAGTGGAAGGTTGAGTCAAGCGCGGCATGGCTGACAACAAGTTCAGAAGAGAATCTTGTAAGCGTCACGGCGGCAGCCAACAGCGAGGCACATCGCGACGCCGCGGTCACAATCACCGCGACTGTGGGCGGGAAGTCAGAAATCAAGGAGATCAAGGTCTCGCAGATCTCACGCGAGGAGAACCCGTACTTCCAGATGCTGGGCAGCTACGGACTTTACGCCGAACGCTGGTACTATGGCGGCAACGCGATAAATGTTCCAGGAATAGGATCATACTGCACTATCGAGCAGAAAGAGTACGGCAAGACCTTCACCATCAAGAACCTTTTCGTTGAGGGCACTGAATATGAGGCTTCCTACGACAAAGAGACAAAGAGAATGGTGCTGACGCTTGGCTCACTGTGCCTGACCAAGACATTGGTGCAATCACAACAGACCTACTATTATTATATGGTCCAGCCTAACATCATGGAAAGGAAATTCGAGACAGGGATCATCTATGGAACTGTAGGGACCGCCACTGACGGAAAGAGCGAGAATTGCCAGGCAATCCTGCTTGATGGCTTTGATGAGGCATACGGTTCGCTCGGACTCATAGTCAGAATCGGTACCGGCTCGAATATGGCCATGCTCAGCGACGTGTACTATGCCGATGGCAAAATGTACTTTGTGAGAGCCGAGAAAGAAACACAGGATTAATCATTTCAAGACTATAGACAATGAAGAAGATAATATATTCAGTATTGTTGGCCGCTTCTTTCTGCGCCTGCACAAAGGAGACGATCAACTACCAGAATCCGGTTCCGGGAGAGAACGGGAGCGAGACCAACGCAACCTTGGCGATAGCCTCCAGAAACACCTTGTTCACAGCTAAGGATGATGTCAACGCCAGCATAGCTTTCAAAAGCCTTGGCGGAAAGGTCGTATTGGACGTGAACACCAACAAAGAATGGACCTACGAGATTGGTGGAGACAACTTCGTCAAAGCCGAAAAGGATGACGAATCCAGCCTTCTGACCCTGTCCTGCGACCAGAACAAGATCGACAGGGCACTCGCGGCTACCGTGACCATCAAGGCCGGAGACAAGACAGCGACAGTCTCAGCGACACAGAACGCCTACGGGACCGTGGAGATCGTCGCTTCAGAGAACAATTTCCACCTCGCGGCCGCAGGTGAGCTCACGGCATCCTTTGAAGTCACCTCAACCGATCCGGATTGGACATTCGAGACCTCAGGCTGCGAATGGATGCTCGTCACCAAGGACGGCAACACCATCAACCTCAGCGTATATCAGAATGAGGAATATACCGACAGGGAGGTGAAGTTCACACTCAAGGCCGGAAGCGGCGACAATCTCGTCACCGAGACCATCGACGTGCTTCAGGACAGGGCGGCCCTCATCGAGCCGTCTGCCTCAACTGTTCCTATCACACCGTTCTCCAGTGAGGCCAAGGAGGTGGAAGTCAGTGCGAACTTCGATTGGGAATATTCCATCTCAGGCAACGAAAGCGGCTGGCTTACAATCGAGAGAACCGAAAACGGACTCAAATTCATTCCTACCGCGAATCCCGGGTCTGACTCAAGAACTGTAAAGATCAAAATCACAACCGGCGACGGAAAAGAGAACATCGACACAAAAGAGATCACTGTCTCCCAGCCTGGCATCGACACACAGGCGTTCATCATCGGACTCAATGTCACCAAGTCTCCATACAAATCCGCGATTCCGGTCAGCGGGGTGACAGCCGGCGCCACTGTTGACTGGGGAGACGGCACGACCGAGACCGTGGAGTCAGACTACCCTGCCCACACCTACACGGATCCTGGCTACTACATCGCTTCGTTCAAAGGCAAGGCCACAGGAATCGACGCATACTCAAAACTGACCACTGACCAAAGAATACAGATCATCGAGGTATTCTGCTGGGGAAATCTGGAGGTGGAAACGATGAACCGCGCTTTCTACAACTGCGACAGTCTCAAGAGGATTTCTACCGATGTCATCGGCTCGTTCACCAAGGTAAAGACATTCGAGGAGACTTTCAGCAACTGCCAGCACCTTGAAGCGATTCCATCCGGGCTTCTGAGCAAGGCTGTTGAATGTGAGTCCATCAACTCAATGTTCATATACTGTCATTCCATTAAGGAAATCCCTGCGGATCTGCTTTACAACTGTCCAAAATTGACAGATGTCGGATCGGCCTTCGACATGTGCAAGTCAGTGACCCATGTTGACAAGAACATCTTCTCTAAGAATCCAGAAATCACAGACTGCAGCTCGACATTCTCAAGAATGCATAAGCTTCAGTCCGTCAGCGAGGATTTGTTTGCCAACAACCCTAAGATAACCACGTTCAACGCTGTGTTCAACGCCGACAGCAGCCTGACTTCTGTTCCGGCGGGAATATTCAGAAACCAACCTGACTGCGAGTCATTCCGTATGGCCTTCACAGGCTCAGGGCTTGTTGAGATACCGGCAGGGCTGTTCGCGAACAACACAAAATGCGAGACTTTCGAGCAAACGTTCTCCAAAACAAAAATCAAGAGCATTCCCGCCGATGTCTTCAAAGGCTGCTCATCCGTGAACTCATTCATGTCATGCTTCAACGGATGCTCTGAACTGGAGAGCATCCCTGCGGATCTGTTCAAGAACTCTGGCGCCCAGGGTGTCGTCTATGGCAAGAGGGGTGCCGGAATGAACATGATTTTCCAAGGCTGCTCGTCGCTGAAGGAAATCCCGGCCGGAATTCTGGACGGATTCACAAGAATCACAGCGCTCAACAGTATATTCAACGGCTGCTCCTCTCTTGAGAGCATTCCGTCAGACCTGTTCAAGGACGCCGCGGCGGTAACTTCCTTCTCAAGCGCGTTCAGCGGATGCACCGCACTTAAGTCAATCCCAGCCGGAGTTTTCAAGGGATTGGCCAAAGTGACATCCTTCGCTGGAGTTTTCCAAGGCTGCACAGGTATCACAGAAATCGGAGACAACCTCTTTGAAGGTTGTGACGCAAACAAAAACATCTCCAATCTGTTCAAAGGTTGTGTCAGTCTGGCAAAAGTTGCGGAAAACGCTTTCAAAGGTTGCGGGAAAGTGACGAACATCTCCGGTCTGTTCTACGGATGCACGAATCTCAAGGCTATTCCTGAGGGAGCGTTAGCGGAACTTGCCGGGGTTACAAATGCCAAGGAGGTTTTCTCCAACTCCGGAATCCAGTCGGTACCCGCAGGATTGTTTGAGGCAATCGTCAATACCACCTCTTTCGAGGGAGCGTTTTCTGGATGCGCGTCTTTGGCCAGCGTCCCTGACGGTCTGTTCGCGAAGAACAAAAAGGTGACCACCTACAAGACCGCGTTCAAGGGCTGCACATCGCTCGCTACTGTAGGCAAGATTTTCGGGGCCGGCACTAGCAAAACCAACTTTGAGTCCACCTTTGAGGGCTGTACGGCTCTCATGAGCATTCCAGCCGGATTCTTTGACGGACTTACCGGTGCGGATTCATTCAACAAGACATTCTACGGATGCACCTCATTGAAGACAATCCCTGAAAGATTGTTCGCCAAAAACACCAATGCTACCACGGTTCAAAGCTGTTTCCAGAACTGCACCGCTCTTCAGGCCGTGCCCGCAGGTCTGTTCGGCACGACAACAAAGACAAAGACCTTGACCTCGATGTTCGCAGACTGCTCATCGCTGGCAACGATCGCGCCTGACGCGTTCAGCGGTGTCAACGCGGCTTCCGGAACCGTGATGAAGATATTCCAGAACTGCACGAGTCTCAAGGAGGTGCCTTCCGGACTGTTCAAGAACAACGAGAAGATCATCAACTACACCTATGCGTTCAACGGGTGCACAGGGATTGAGAAAATAGGATCGGAGGTCATTAACTGTAAATTCGGCAACGCCAACATAAGTTATATTTTCTCCGGATGCACATCACTTAGGGAAGTCGGAGATAACGTCTTCATCAACCCGGAAAAAGTCAAGCTTCTCACCTACGTGTTCCAAGGCTGTTCGGCACTTGAGACCATTCCTGTCGGGACATTCGACAATTTCAAGGCCGCGACCAACATCAACTATTTGTTCGACGGTTGCGTCTCATTGAGCGGGGAATCACCTTACACGGTAGTGAACGGAGTCAAGTACCATCTCTACGACAGGACTAACGAGAACCTGGAAGCATCAGGGTTCGTTGCCTTGTCATACCTCCAAAACGCTTTCAGGGGATGCACAAAACTGACGGACTATGGTCAGATTCCGGACATCTGCAAGGGTAATTAATCTTTAATCATTTTAGAATATGAAACTCAAATATATCATACCGATGATTCTGGCGGCCGGAATGGCTGCCGGCTGCACGGAGACCACAAAGGTCGGCCCGGACTCCTACGAGGCCCCGCTTTTCCTCCAGCCTTCAGATTCCAAGATCGTGTTTGACAAGGAAGGTGGCAAGGCTCTTGTCACAATGGCGACCAACGCCACGAGCTGGAATTACACAGCGCAGTCTGGAGACTGGTTCGCGGTCAGTGTCGATGCGGACAGTTGTCTCGTTGTGGAGGCTCAGGCAAACAACGGTTCCGTGAAGACCGATGACATAAAGATTACAGCCGTGAGAGGCGATAAGTCCAAGGAGGTTTCACTGAAAATCACCCAAAGGGCCGATGACGCCATAGACCTCAGTGCGGCCGGCACGGCGAACTGCTACATCGCTCACACAAACAGCGCTTACAAATTCCGCGCTGACATCAAAGGCAACGGCGGCAAGGACGGCAAGAGCAAGTACATCGAAAGCGAAGGACTTGGGATCAAGGATGTCGCCTATGCCGAACTGCTCTGGGAAGCCAGAAACGACGGTGACCGCACGATGTCCTACGAGATCATTGATGGAACACCGGCTTATGGCGCGGGCTACATCTCATTCTCGACCGGCAGAAGCGAGGGTAACGCCCTCATCGCCGTAAAGAACGCCAAGGGCAAGGTACTATGGAGCTGGCACATCTGGGTGACTGACAACGAGGTCACCACACATGACCACATAGGTCCGGAAGGCAATGTCATCGCGCAGATCATGGACAGAAACCTTGGTGCGCTCAACAACACTCCGATGGACATAGACAACAGAGGCATGATCTACCAGATGGGCAGAAAGGATCCGTTCATCCCTTCACGTTCACCTTATGCGGATTACAGCGGAATCACCGACTACGAGAACGCAAAGGACTATTGCGATAACAAACCGGAATGGAACAAGCAGAACAAAGAAGTCGGTGACGGCACCGGAGAGTGGGAGATCGACTCCAAATTCAAGTCAAAGGCAATGTTCTCGGCTCCCGGCAACATTCCGTTCTCGGCTGAGCATCCGATGAGATTTCTTGTAAGTTACTACTCAAGCGGTTACTCATGGTACATCAGCTCATCTGACAAGGACAGCGTACAACCTGGACTCTGGGGTGAGGAGAAGACCATTTTCGATCCGTGTCCTCCAGGCTACAAGGTGCCGGGAAAGAACATGTGGGGAACCGCGGTCGGCAATGAAAGCATCAAGACAGGCGGCAGGCACAATGAATATGACGAGACGGGAATCAGCAGTGATTTCCTTTGGAACGCCGAGAAAGACTGCGGCCGTGTCTGGAGGCAGACCGGGGACTTCTACCCGATGGCCGGCAACATCTATCCATCAGCATACTCGCTCCCGGGAACAACGCCTTACAACTACGCCAGCGGACAGACATTCTACCTGACAAGCCAGGAGAAGGTGTTTGACACTGACGCGGGCAAAAACCAGAACTGTGCCCACTATGTGGCGGCGTTCAATGGCTATTGGGCATCATACGAGACAAGGGCGCAAGTCTATACCGGTCAGGTAAGATGCGTGAAGGAATAAACTTTTAACAATCAATAATGAAAAACAGATTCTTGACAATCGCTCCGCTGCTCATCACGTTGGCGGGGTGCAACGGAATCGGTGGAAATGAGAACAATGGACCCGGGTCGGAAGACAGCGGGCCTATCGTTGTCTTTTCGCCGGAAGCGGCCATCCAAGGCGAGATCATCGTGAAGATGAAGGCCGGAGCCGCGGACGAGACTATCACAAGGGCGGGAGGCGTGACCTCAGGCAACACACAGATCGACAGGGTTCTGATGACAGTCGGCTCTGTCAGCTTCGAACGCCTGTTCCCTTCATGCGGACGGTTCGAGGCGCGAACCAGAAAGGAAGGACTGGACAGATGGTTCATAGCCAAGTATGATGAGACTGTTCCAGCGAAGGAAGTGGCGGAAATGCTCTCAGGATGCGACGGGGTGGAGGTCATTGAATATTCCATCCCGACGGCCGTGTCGGCATATTCAAAAGCAACGGCGGCGGAAAATGAGGAACCGGTCGCCACGAGGGCATATTCATCGGCAAGGAATACTCCTTTCCCTTTCAACGAGAGTGTCCGCTCGCAGAGGATGCAGTGGCACTACAACAACACTGGCAATGTCTATGCAAACTCCACTGTCGTTGGGGCTGACGCTGATGTCTATGCCGCATGGCAGCTTTGCACGGGAAATCCGGATGTCATCGTCGCCGTGGTGGACCAGGGCGTGAAATACGACCATGAGGATCTCGCCGCCAACATGTGGGTGAACAAGGGAGAGATTCCGGACAACGGCATCGATGACGACGGCAACGGCTACATCGACGATGTCTATGGATTCAACTTCACTGACAACAAGGGCAAGCTGACATTCTCGGCGGAGAACATGCACGGGACGCACGTCGCTGGAACCATCGCCGCCGTCAACAACAATGGCGTGGGAGTCAACGGAATAGCCGGCGGATCTGGAAATGGTGACGGAGTCAGGATCATGTCCTGCGAGACTCTCGGCGCGTCCGAATCCGGCAACTCTGGCGGCGGTCTCGGAGCACAGGTGCGCGCGATCAAGTACGCCGCCGACAACGGTGCGGTGATCTGCCAGAACAGTTGGGGCTACACGGCCGGCGCTCTGTCCAAGAATGACTGGACCAGAGGCAATTACTCAGCTCTCGCTGATGCCATCCACTATTTCATCAAGTATGCGGGACTGGACGAGAACGGTGAGCAGGAAGGGCCTATGGCCGGCGGAATCGTGATCTTCGCGGCGGGTAACGACGCTTCCAACGAGCTTTGCTACCCTGCCTCGGACGAGGCTGTGGTCAGCGTGTCAGCCACCTCATGGCTCGGAACACCGTCCTATTTCACAAACTACGGCAAATGGGTAAGCCTTTCCGCCCCGGGCGGTGATCTTTCCCTCAACTCGACCTACGGTGGAGTCTACAGCACCAGCGTGGCCGGGGACGGCGGCTCTGCCTACGAGGGAATCAACGGAACCTCAATGGCCTGCCCGCACGTCTCCGGAGCCTGCGCCCTCGCGGTCAGCTGGTACTACGGAGCCGAGAAGAAAAAAGGCCTGACCAACGAGATGCTGAAGGAGGCGCTTCTTTCAAGCGTCACCCCGGTCGATCCGTTCTGCGACGCACCTTATTTCGGGAATATGGGAGCCGGCTCGCTGGACACCTACCAGCTTCTGCTGGCGGTGAAGAAAGTGGCCATGATCCCGGATGTCACCGTAAGCCGCGGTGGCGAGGTGACCGTGAACCTTTCGGAATATTTCTACAAGACCGATGTGCTGACATATTCAGTGGCGGCGCAAGGGATAGTGGAAGTCAGCCTTAAGGACAGCGTCCTGACAATCAAGGGAGTGTCCAAAGGCAAGACTGTAATCAGGATCACCGACGGCAACCAGTCCGTCAGGACCATTAACGTGACTGTGAAATGATGAAGACTTCAAGAATGATAAAGTCAGCCTTCATTACGGCTGCGTCATCGGTTCTCTTCCTGCTCGCCGGATGCGGTTCCGAGACAAAGGAAGAGACTTTGAGCGAAACCCTGAAGACCCCCGAGGCAAAGGTCAGCGAAGTGACTGTGTCAGGCTTCCGTGTGGACTGGAGCAAAGTCTACGGTGCGGAGAACTACACCTACTCCCTCGATGGTGCAGAAGCGGATTCCACCAAGGACTTGTCCGTGACATTCAACGGATTGGAAGCTTCCAAGGAATATGTTGTCCGTCTTCAGGCCGAACCAGCGAAAGGCAGTACACGGACATCATCCGAGCCTGTCTATATCCACGTCCGCACCGCAGACGTGAGCCAGCTGGAGAAGCCTGAGATCACTGTAGGGAGCACCTATGCCTCCAAGACAATCATCAGCTGGAGCGTCATCCCTGGCGCCGGAAGTTATGAATATACCATCGGCGACATCAGCGGGACGACAACGGAGAACCGCGTCGCGCTTTCAAATCTGGCAAAGGGAACCGACTACATATTCACAGTCAAAGCCATCCCTGCTGAAAGTGGCAGCACAGCCTCCGAGACAGCACAGGCCAGTTTCACGACCTCATCCGATGACGTGCCGGCCTTGCTGATCGTGCCTGAAAACACCCTTGCGGACGCTGTTGTGTTCGATGTCTATGCGACCCCGGACGCGACATATTACTACGATGTTGTTTCGTCCTCGTCCCTTATGCAGTTTGACGAGGCGACCATAATATCCAGGTACAGGACAGCGATCATCGAATATGCTAAAAGCAAGGGCATCAGCCTCCGGCTCGCCATGGCCTCGGTCCTCAAGGTCGGCACGAACACCATCGGAGTGTCCAGCCTCGCCTCGGAGATGAGCTACGACATCATCGCGTTCGGGATGGACTACGATGGCAACGTCACCACAGGTCTCTACACCAAACGGATCACCACGACAGCCACCGGCTGGTCCTCCGGCCCGAACTACGGCGGAGCCAATTGGTTCAGTCAGAACTTTTTCATCACGAACTCATACCTTGGACTCACCGGTTATGGATGGACAAACTCAGTCTGGACGACATGGAAGGGTTCCGATGTGCAGAGCATCCGCTACCGTCTTCTTCCGACAAGCACTTTCAACAAGGTGTTCAGCGACCCTTACGACAAGGAAGCCATCAAGATCTTCCTCAGGGACACGTCCTACAGCTATGCGGTCAGGACTGACTATCTGGCACTTGTGAACTCCTCCAACGGCTACAATTCCGTGACCCCTGGCAATCCGGGAGTGTCCTACACCATGTCCGCGCTTGCTACATCCGCATCCGGAGAAGAGGAACTGACCGTCAACTCCATCACGACCAAGACAACCAACGAGGCCTACACTTGGTTCTCGCTCGCGGCGCTGGTCAACGAAAGATACGGCCCGACCTCGACCAAGATGGCATGCGTGCTGAAAGGTGTCGGGATAGAATCCGCAAAACTTGTCGTCGTGAAGACATCCGCATTGGCCGGAATACCGGAATCATCCTACCCGGCGCTCATCGAGGACAAGGGCAATGAGTTGAAAGCCACCTACATCGAGTACATCAACGGGGACGGTCTTGCGCTTCTTGTAAACGTCGAGCCTCAGACCTCCTACACGGCTATGGCCACAGTGGTGAACAAGGCCGGTGACAAACTGACCAGACACGCATCCGTGACCACCACGGCCGCTGAGAGCGCCACTTCGGCGAGGACAAGGGCAAGCGTCAACCTCGAGAACCTCGCCGTGAACGCCGAGGCCACCCCGGTAGGACTGAGACTTGACGGAGTGGAAGCCATTCCTGTCCTTGAGGCTCCTGCCGCGGCAGATGACCTTTGGACCATCATCCACAACATGAACATATTCGGAACAAATTATGAAAAATAGCATAAAGAGAACAATCACCGCCACTCTGCTGGCCTTTCTCTGCGTCCTAGCCGCCAAGGCTCAGAACATCAATGTGAAAGGAACGGTCACAGACAGCGGCAACCTCCCGCTGATCGGAGTCGGGGTCTTCATCGAAGGCACCACGACAGGAACGGTCACTGCGGAGGACGGAACATGGTCCATGTCCGGAATCCCGTCCGACGCTGTCCTGACATTCTCCAGCATCGGCTATGTCACCCAGAAGATAAGCGTGGCGGGAAAGACCGTCATCAACGTGGTCCTTCAGGAGGACGCGATCGATGACGAGATCGGTGAAGTCATGGTTGTCGCCTACGGCACGGCCAAGAAAAGCAGTTTCACCGGCTCGGCCTCAGTCGTGAAAGGAGACGAGCTTCAGAAAAGGGTAACCGGCAACATCACCAAATCCATCGAAGGAACAGTGGCCGGACTCCAGGTCACCTCCGGAGGCGGACAGCCTGGCGAGGGAGCCTCGATCATGATCCGAGGAATCGGGTCCATCAACGCAGTCTCAACACCTCTGTACGTTGTGGACGGAATTCCTTACGATGGCTCGCTCAGTGCCATCAACCCTGCTGACATCGAGTCACTTACCGTGCTCAAGGACGCATCGGCCGGCGCGCTCTACGGAGCCAGAGGAGCCAACGGCGTCATTGTCATCACAACCAAGAAAGGCAGCGGAGAGCGTTCGGTCATCAGCTACAAGGGCAGCGCCGGAGTAGCCTCTCGTTCCCTCAAACGGTACGACCTCGTCGGCATGGACGATTTCATCGAACTGACCTACGAGTCCCTCAGGAACAGCGCGCAGTACAGCACGGGAATGGATTTCGAGGGTGCGAGCGCATACGCCGCGACGAACCTCGGCCAAACCATCGGAGGTCTCAAGAATCCTGAATATTACAACCCGTACAAGAACTACACTTGGTCAACCCTCATCGACCCGGCCACCGGCAAGGTCAAGGATGACGCCGCGGCCGCTTGGAACGAGAACTGGATGGACGAGATCAGCGACAACGCCGCACTGCGCACGGAGCACATCTTCTCCGTGAACGGAGCGACCGAGAAGATCAACTACCTCATCTCTATGGGCTACTACAAGGAAAACGGTATCCTCCAGAACACGGACTTCAACCGCTACACGGGCAGGGTCAACGTTGACTCCCAGGCCAACTCCTGGATGAAGGTCGGAATGAGCGCGAACTACTCGCACACAAAGGCCGACTACCAGAACTTCTCCGGCTCGTCCACTTCCAACGTCTGGTACACGGCACAGTTCATGGCTCCCGTCTATCCTGTCTATCTCAAGGACATGGAGGGAAACAACGTCCTTGACGAGGCCGGGAACCTTCAGTATGAATATGGTGACGAGGACGACAACGGCTACGCGAACCGTCCTACCGCCCAAGGATTCAACTCAAGGGCCGAACTCTACAACAACAAGGCGTACTACTACCGCAACACTTTGTCGGCCAGGTCGTACATCACTTTTGGCACGACAAAAAAGGACGCCCTTCTATACGGTCTGAAGCTGACAGCCAATCTGGGAACCGACTTCAACGACTACCAGCGCACGATCACCAACGACAAGTACCACGGCAACGCGGCCGACCAGGGTGGCCGTCTGAGCAAGACCAACACCCGCACGCTCAGCTACACCTTCAACCAGATCCTGAACTACGACCGCACGTTCTCCGACCACGACGTCAAGGTCCTCCTCGGTCATGAATATTATCGCTACAGGTTCAACTACGCGATGGGAGAGAAGACCGGAATCATGGACGGGATCGACGAGCTTGATCCTGCGGTCACGACTTCCGGCAACTCCAGCTACTCGAACAACTACGCCATCGAATCCTGGTTCACAAGGCTGAACTACGGATTCAAGAACCGCTACTATTTCGACGCAAGCTGGCGTACCGATGGTTCCTCAAGGTTCTACAGAACTGACCGTTGGGGTAACTTCTGGTCGGTCGGAGCGTCCTGGAGACTTTCACAGGAAAAGTTCATGGAACAGTTCTCTTCATGGCTCAGCAACCTGACCGTCAAGGTCTCCTACGGAGTGCAGGGCAACGACAACCTCGGAACCTACTACGCATGGCAGGGTCTGTACGACTACACATGGGCCAACGGAAGCGAGGCCGGAGCCTTCGCCTCCAAACTTGAGAACAAGGCGATAACATGGGAGAAGAACGGCAACCTCAACGCCGGAATCGAAGCCTCCCTCTTCGGCGGGAAGGTTACTTTCACCGCTGAATATTACAACCGCCACACCCGTGACATGCTTCTTGAGAACCCGCTGGCGATCTCGACCGGATTCACCGGCTACGACGCAAACGTAGGCTCGATGAGAAACCAGGGATTCGAGTTCTCCGGAAGGGTCAACATCATCGACATGCCGAACTTCAGGTGGGACGCCAACGCGATGGCCTCTCTGAACCGCAACAAGGTCACAAGCCTCACCTCCTCTCAGGACTTCATCAGCGCCGGAGCCTCGGTCATCGAGGTCGGCAGACCGATCTACACCTTCTACCTCTCCAAGACGGCGGGAGTCGATCCGGCGACCGGAAAGCGCCTCTACTACGCCTACTGGAAGAGAGGCGTGGACGAGACCGGGGCCGTCAGCAATGTCAGGTGTGATGAATATGTGACCGACAACGTCTCACTCGCGTCCCTAAGCAAGTACTACATGGGAAGCCGCGAGCCGGCCGTGTCCGGAAGCCTCGGATCGAGCTTCGTGATATTCAAGAACATCGACCTATCCTTCCTGACCACATGGTCGATCGGAGGCAAGGTCTATGACGGACTGTATTCAGGCACAATGAACGTTCAGTACGCCGGCAACAACTGGCACAAGAACGTCCTGCGCAGATGGCAGAAGCCGGGTGACGTGACGGATGTCCCTATGGTTGAGATCGGTGGATCCGCCCCGGCGAATAACTCCGCCCTCATCAACGCTTCATATTTCGCGATCAAGAACATCACGCTTGGTTACACGTTCCCTAAGAACTGGCTCTCAAAGATGGAGATCAGCGCCCTGAGGCTCTTCCTCACCGCCGACAACATCGCCATGTTCAACCACCTCGACGGCATGGATCCACAGTACAACTTCACAGGTAGTGTGTCATATTCCTACACCCCGTCGAGAGCCATTGTGGCAGGCATTGACATTCAATTCTAGGAGGATATTCAATGAGAAAGAAACTATATATTCTTGCGGCTCTCGCCATCGCGTCCGTTTCCTGCGACAGCGACATGCTTGAGTTCAACCCTACGGATTCCGGCTCCGGAGAGGAGCTGATGAAAGAGGCTTCCACGGCCATCACCTCCATCAACGGAATCTACCGTTCGATGTGGACCGCCGGATGGTCAACCACCGGCAACATCCATCAGAGTTTCGGTATCGCCGCCTACAACCTCGCCCAGGAGACAATGGGAGACGACCTCATCATGCAGTCCCAAGGCAACGGATGGTTCTGGTACGACCATGTTTACAATGTCAAGAACCAGTACACATCCTCGGCGTTCAGGTCCTACGATGTCTGGTACGCCAACTACAAGTGGATCGCCAACGCCAACAGCGTCATAGCGGCCAAGGAGACGATGGGCGGAGGCTCCGCTGACGTGTCCTACGTCGTGGGACAGGCCTACGCCATCAGGGCGCTCTCCTACCTCAACCTTGCGACATGGTTCGCAAGAGCCCCTTACAATCCGCTGACAGACAAGTACCGCTGGAGCGACCCCGGAGTGCCTGTTTACACTGAGCCGACCTCAATCGGAACAGAGGGCAAGCCGAGGGAGAACCTTGAGGTTGTCTATGCGCGGATCGACTCCGACATAGACTCTGCCATCGTGCGTCTCTCCAAGGGTGAGGCTTCAACCCTGAACAAAGGCAACAAGTCCCACATCAATGAATATGTCGCGCTGGGCATCAAGTCCCGCGCATGTCTCGCCGAAGGGGACTGGGAGGGAGCCTACAAGGCGGCGTCCCAGGTCATCGATGGAGGCGCATACGAGATCGGAGGCGAGAACGAGCTTATGGGAGGCATGAACTCCATCAGCTACGGCAACGTGATGTGGGGAGCCGGAATCGAGACTTCCGAGCAGTCCGGAGCCTATGCCGGATTCTTCACCCACATGGACAACGCCGACGGAGCCTATGCGAAGTCCGCTCCCAAGCTGATCAACAAGCAGCTCTACAACCACATCGGTTCAGGTGACATCCGGCTCAGATGGTGGGACCCGGCCGACAAGGAATCCCCTTATATTTCCAAGAAGTTCGCGTTCTCCAATGTCCAGTCCTGGCTCGGAGACTACATCTACATGAGGGTCGAGGAGATGTACTTCACGGCCGCCGAGGCCGCGCTCAGGCTCGGAAACCAGGATGAGGCACGCGACCTGATGAACAAGGTGATGGCGAAGAGAAACCCTAAGTACAACGCCTACAACTACTCCGGCACCTACCTCGGGGCGACCACGACCACATGGACAGGTTCCCTGCTCGAGAACATCCTGATTCAGAGGCGAGTGGAACTTTGGGGTGAATATGGCCGCGTCTTCGATGTGCGCCGTACTGGCCAGGGCATCGACCGCCGTACCGAGGACGGATTCGCCGAGGAATGCATCTCAGCCATGAAGAGGAACGGCATCGACCTCACCAAGGCCGACACCTACGATTGGGTGCTGACCATCCCTAAGGACGAGCTCGACGCCAACCCTAACATCAACGAAGAAGATCAGAACCCTTGATAGCATTTAGACACAATGAAATATTCAAAAACAATATCATGCCTCGCGGCATCGCTGCTGCTTTTGGCGGCCGGCTGCGACAAGGAGCAGAACGGTACCATCTACAGCCCTGGTTCCGAGGACGCCAAGGAGATCCACTTCATCCAGTCATCCCTGACAAAGGAGTTTCCTCAGGGAACAGAGACCGGCACGATCGAGATTGAGCTGGCCCGCCCGAGCGACAAGGGCGAACTGTCCGTGGGTCTCCAGAAGAAAGGCGAGAACGAGGACTCTTTCTCCGTTCCGGAGACCGTCACCATCCCTGACGGAAGCTATTCCGTGAAGATTCCCGTTGAAGTGAACCTTGGAAGGCTTCTCGCCGGTTCCTCTCTCAACGCCACGATTCTCATCTCCGACCGCCAGGAGGAGGCAGGGAACGGAGCGTATGTCACCCAGTTCTCGGACAAGATTACCCTGAGCGTCTCCTACGCCCTTGAGTGGGAAACCTACTACAGAACCGACGAGAGCGGCGCAAAGGTGCCACAGACCGCCACCTACCACTACAACGCCTTCTACACGGGGCGCGACTCCGGGCTTGAGGTGGAGAAAGCGGTGGGAGCCAACATATTCAAAGTCAATGATTGGGCGAGCGGGGTGTCATTCAAGTTCATCCTCAACGATGACAACTCCTGCACCGTGCCGGCACAGTCGATAGGCTACTACAACTCCAATTACAATGAATATGTCAAAGTGGCCGACATGGCGGAGTACACCGGCAGCAAGGCCGCGTACAACTCCTACCCATGCACCTACGACGGCAAGGGCACGTTCTCGTTCTACCTGATCTACTACGTCTCTGCCGGCTATTTCGCCCAGGGCAACGAGACACTGACGTTCGACGGCAACGAGGACAAGACACCTGTTGTGGAGATCTCGTTCGACGGCATCGAGACCACGGAGACCGGCTTCAAGGCTCCGAGGATCTCTTTCTACAAGAATGAATATGCCAAGTTCTACAAGGCGACCGTGGTAAGCGGTGACATCACCGGTAATTCCTCCCGTCAAGAGGAGATCAAGAAGCTGCTCTCCGAGGACAAGACACCGGGAAGCGCTCCTGTCCTCACCTTGTACGATGACAGTTCAGAACTATGGAACGTCGGCTCCGGAAACTGCACGGCTGTGGCTCTCGCCTACGACTCCACGTCAACCGCCACTATCCTCTACATGCAGAGGTTCACTTGCGATCCTGACGGGAAGTACCTTCCTAAGGTCAACAAGTTCGAGTGGAGAAGTGACGAGTCCAACACTCTTTACTCCCCTTACACGACCCTGTTCTGGGATATGCAGGCGGACAACGCCGTGTCACTCAAGTACCTCTGCATGAGGACAGACTATCTCGACTACATGGTCAGGAACCTTGGCCAGAGCGCGGCTGAGATCGCATGGGAAAGAGGCAACGAGGTCAACGAGGAGTTCGTCCAGAAACTGAACTCCGACGAAGGTTTCGCGACTGTCTTCAACACCCTCAAACAAGGCACGACCTACACTCTGTGCGTCTGCGTTGTCAATGAGTTTGGAGACACATCCTTTGTTCAGAAGACTGCCTCCACAAAGGGCTACACTTCCGCGGATTTCGACCAGAGCAAGACGGTGGAGGATTTCATCGGAGCGTTCAAGGCCTCGGCCACGGTTGACGGGGCGTCCTCATCCGCTGAAGAGTCATTCCGTGTGGACATCTACAGTCTCGGCGGCAACGATGTCACGATCAGCGGCTTGTCCAACACCAGTGACTTCACTCCTGACGTGAAAGCGTACTTCGACCCGGAAAGTCATTCGATCATCATCGAGCCGCAGAAACTGGGCCGCTACAAAGGCAACTATGTCACCCTCGGCTTCTCTGACGGCCTGTCCATCTACTGGGGAGCCAACAGCATAGCCCTCGGTTTCATAGACGGTGTGATACACATGACACCGAGCCCTTATGCCAGCGCGGCTGTCAACAGCTACCAATTCCTGCTGTTCAGCACCGAGAACGCCACCGGCTCATCCTACCTGAGGCAGAGCGTAGGCTCCAAAGCCTACAACGCCCTCACTCTGGAACCGTTCGGAACAACCACAAAAGCCCAGATGAACACTCAGGATGCCTCTTTCCTCGGAGAGAAGGCGGTTCTGACAAGATAGAGTTTTCCAATGAATATGAAAGGCCGGACTCAACAAACGGGAATCCGGTCTTTTTCGTTTTGCCATATTCATTAATCAAATTCATTTCACTAAATTTGTCTTGGTTTGAAAAACTCCGGATCAATGACATCATCAACTTTAAGAATATTCAGACGCACGGCAGTGGCCATAACACTTCTGGCCGGCTGTGCTTTCAGCTTAACAGCACAGGTATATCCTCAGGAAGAACTTCATTTCAGGGCTCCAGCCGTCCCTCGGCTGATCATATTCGCGGGAGACACGGTGCGGTTCGACAGAAGCGACCTCTACGAAAGGATGGACAGGGAACTGATCTCGTTCACCTACATGCACTCCAACTCGATCCTGATGCTGAAGAAGTCAGACCGCTATTTCAGGATGGTTGAGCCGATCCTCCGGCAGAACGGCATCCCAGATGACCTGAAGTACCTCATGGCGATTGAGAGCAACCTAAACCCTAAGGCATATTCATCGGCTGGCGCGGCTGGTCTCTGGCAGTTCACAAAGACGACGGGTAAGGAATATGGCCTCATCATTGACGCCGAGGTGGACGAGCGTTACAACATCGAGAAAGAGACTGTGGCGGCTTGCAAGTACCTTCGCAGGGCGTACGAGAAGTACGGGGACTGGATGACTGTGGCGGCAAGCTACAACGCCGGGCAGGGAGGAATATCCCGCCGCCTCTCCGACCAGAGGCAGAAATCCGCCCTTGATCTTTGGATGGTCGAGGAGACCTCTCGTTATATGTTCAGGGTACTTTCCGCCAAAATGTTTTTCGAGACTCCGGCCGCTTTCGGGTTCAATGTGAATGATTTCGAGAAATATCCTTGCTATTCTCCTAAGGAGGTTGTCACTGTAAGCGGGGCGATAGCCAGTCTGGTGGATTTCGCCGAAGAGCACGGTGTGACCTATTACCAGCTGAAAGAGGCCAATCTCTGGCTTAGGGACAACAAACTGCTCAACAAGGCCGGCCACACCTACAAGATCATCATCCCGAGTGGAAAATAGTGTTTCCTCTCTCTGGATTACCATTCAGATGTGTTGTGGTCACTGAGCCTGTCGAAGTGACGAAGTGTAGAAAAGGCAAAGCGACTTTATGTGTAGGCGACATCGAAAAAAAGGCAAACGTCAAATTTTGCACGTTACCAAAATTTGACGTTTGATTTTTTCGCTGTCTATTGGTGCACTCTTATGGATTTGCAAGTCATAGAGTAAATAGTACCTATTATCAGGCACAAGCCTAAAGTGCATAGTTCGGTTATAAATAACTTAACCATTCGAGCACGAAGGCGGCGAAAAATAAAAACCTGAATTTTGGTCCACCGTGCAAAATTCAGGTTTTTCTTTTTTCGCCGCTCTCACAAGCAAAATCACAACCAATTCAAATCCAAGAGATTCGCGAAATCATCAATGACGTAATCAGCACCGGAGCCTTGCAGTTCCTCGCGCGTGGAGTTGCCATAGGTGACACCGCAAGTCCTGGCGCCGGCCCCGCGGCCCATCAGGATGTCAAAAGGCATGTCGCCGACAACCAATGTCCGGGATGCGCTGAATCCCAGTTTTTTCAAAGTCAGAAGGACGGGTTCCGGATCCGGCTTGGCTTTCGTCACGTCATCCGCCCCAAGCACAAGCGAGATTTCCTTGTCAAAACCGAAAGTCATGACAAAATCCATGAGCGAATGATTAGAACGGGAAGAAGCGATTGTCAACACGAAGCCCCTTCTGCGAAGTTCCGCCAGAGTTTCCGGCACATTAGGAAAAACCTTAGGAGCGAGCAGTTTCTTGTTCTCCTCGAATATGTCCCTGTACGCCTCGGCGCACTCCTGAGCCTGCCCCTCCGTCAACGACGGGAACATAGTCTTGAAGCTTTCACTCAAAGGAAGTCCGATTGTCGCCGCGCAGGCATATTCATCAGCCACTGGCAGGCAAAGTTTCTCCATCGTCATCTGAAGCGTCTTGACAATGGTATTTCTGGTATCGCAAAGGGTACCGTCAAAGTCCAGAATAATAAGTCCGTTGTTCATATCGCGGCAAAATTAACTCAAATTGTCGAGATTTCAAGCCCTCGGCACAGAAATGGCAACAGTACCATCGCCGCGCCAAAAACGAAGCGGACAATTATTATACCAACATATTAATTTTCATGAGTATGAAGTCAAAGGATTTCGGCTTGCTCTGCGCTGCCATCACACTGTTTACGTTCTGTGGTCCTGTTCAGGCCGCAGGTTCACGCATGGAATTGACAATCAAAAACTACAATGGATGTTTGGCCGCACCTGAAACCAGCCTTACGGAAACATCTGCGAGTGCAGAAGATCCAAACGCGGCCGGAGATAACATCATCGGTGATTATCTTGTCGATCATAAAGGCGAGAAAAGCAAGGTCAAGGTTTTCAAAAATGCCGACGGCTCCTACACCGCACAGGTCTTCTGGGTCCAGAACAGGACAGAGAAAGATGGATCTGTCCGCAAGGACGCCAAGAATCCGGACAAGTCGCTGAGGAATGTCGATTGTGACAAAATCGTGATATTCAAAGGTTTGAAATATGACGCTTCTGCCAAAGTCTGGAGTGGAGCCAACATCTATGACCCAGTGCGAGGCATCAACGCCTCCCTCAAAGCCTGGTTCTCGGACTCCAAGACCCTTTCGCTAAAGGGCTCCAAGATGGGCTTCTCCGAAACCGTGACCTGGACCAGACTGTAAGCGTTCTTCATAATGACAACAATGGAACAGAATCCAACAACATTCACCGAAAGGGTGACCGCTGAACTGGATGCGCTTCATTCAGAGGAGAAGCGCGTCGTGCTGCCACGGTTCTTCAAGTGTGGAGTCGGCGAATATGGTGAAGGCGACCGTTTTCTGGGTGTGGTCGTGCCGGATGTCAGGGCCGTGGCGAAAAAGAATCTGTTCGCATCGTTGTTCGACATAGAGGCCTTGCTAGGTTCTCCTTGGCACGAAGCCCGTCTATGTGCGCTTATAATCCTCGTGCAGCAGAGCCGGAAATCCGTCCCGAAAGAGGTTTTCGAGTTCTATCTTTCACACACCTCCGGAATCAACAACTGGGATCTGGTCGACCTGACCGCTCCATCCATTGTCGGTGGCTATCTTCTTGAGAACCCACAGGAGCGGGAGCGGTTATATTCATTGGCGGACAGCACTTTGCTGTGGGAGCAGAGAATCGCCATCGTCTCGACTCTGACTCTGATCCGGAACGGCGAGTTCAACGACACTTACTCTCTGGCTGTCAAGCTGATGTCCCATAAGCACGACCTGATGCACAAGGCCGTCGGCTGGATGCTCCGCGAAGCCGGCAAGCGCGACCGGCGCCGCCTCGAACTCTTTCTCGATGAATATGCCACCTCGATGCCCCGCACGATGCTCCGCTACTCCATCGAGAAGTTTCCCGAGCCCCTCCGCCGCCACTACCTCACCATGAAGTGACCTCGTAACCTTTCACCTTGATGAACCCTGTATTTTGCCACTGCCTATTAGCAATCCCGTCAATTCCCTAGCCTTCACCTTATGGGACGACGTATTTTTGAAGTTGACGGAAACAGTAGTCTACAGTTAAAATGGCTTGCAGGCATATTCAGTGTTCCCGACACAACTTTCTGACACCTCTTCGGGGACGACACCATGTTGCTGAAACCCACGCAAGGCACATTAGCGTTCCCGCCAATTTCAAAGAGAAGGGTGATAAAAGGGCTCTTTAATTCGCTTCAATCACCAACTTCCTACCCACAGTCACTTTGTGACAGCCCTGAGGAGCATGAAAAACGGTTACGGGAAATCTTTGGGCCGACATAATCTAATGACTTCCAGTCTGGCTACTATGTTTGATACAGCATTGTAGATAATGAGACTTATTTTCATGGAAAGCTTGAAGATATGTGATAATATTCATAAATTTGTTTCGATTGCCACAGTGACCTGCCGCAGGTCGTGAACCGGTGTTCCCGGCTAAAAAAGTAACCCAAACAACTAAAAAACTTCATTATGACCACACAAAGCATCAACGGCTGGATAGACAAGCCTCTGGAAGGGTTTTATGCCCACATCTACTCTAACGGACATTCAGTCAAGAACCTTTTTGAGACCGAGGAAGACCGCATCTTCGGCATGAACCTTCTCCCCATAGCAGCCCATGCCTGCGATGTAAGTTTACTGATGATACAGGTCATGGGGACACACTTTCACGAGATTGTCCGTGGCCGGCCGGAAGACTGCGAGAGAATGAGACGCTTCATAAAGCGCCAGCTTGAGACCTGGATGAAAAAGACAGGGCGCAAGGAATATATTCCCAAAGGAATAGACATCTCAATTGATGGGATCGAAACGGAAACGGAACTGAAAAACAAGATCATCTACGTCTACCGTAACAGTATCGCGGCAGGCTTCCCTCAAGCGCCATGGCGCTACCGCTGGGGACCCGGTGACATCCTATTCGTGGATCACAACGTGACCGAAAGCTATGGGACCTGTATCGGAAGCCTCAGTGTAAGGCAGCGCAAGGCTATGTTCAATACAAAAGTCCAGCTTCCATCCGATTGGAGATACGATGATTCCGGAATGATTATCCCGCATTCCTATCTTAACTGGGATGTAGTCGAAAGGTTGTTCATGTCAATCAGGGCTTTTCTCGCTTTCCTTCATCAAAAGAAAGACATTGAGGCTCAGATCGATCGGGAGTCCTCGAACAGTCTACTGCAGGACAGGTCCGACAAGGCGCTCAGGGATGAGGCACGTGAACTTTGCCGTTCTCTGTTCAGCAGGGATTCCGTCAGCAAAGCAAGCATGGACGAACGCATGGCCGTGGCCCAGAAACTATGGGGAAACCGCCGGACCTATTCTATTCCACAGCTGGCAAGGGTCACGTTGCTTGACAAAGAGTTACTGTCTCAGGTGTTCGGCCGCCAATCCCATGGCTGAAAGCCTCCCTTAAACCTACGATGTTAAGAAATCAACTCAACTGGCCGTGCGTAATACCACCTAAACTGACTATGTCCAAAAAACAATCCCGAGAGCCAAGCCATTCTCGGACGTGAGAGAGCTTTTGCAATTGAAGGGAACACGATTCTTGTACTGAATGCCTTGCAGGCATATTCAGTGTTCCCGACACAACTTTCGGGCGCCTCATCGGGAACACTATCATGCCACAGAAAGGACTACGTGACGCACTAGCGTTCCCGCCAACTGCAAATGATGGATAGTAAATCCGGACACAAGGTCTATCATGAATATGTTGAACACACTCTAAAACAACATACAGGGATTTTTGAAATTGGCTAAGAAAACCAATGCCGCTCCGTCCGACCTATCTCAACAAAAAAAGTGGTCAGGAAAGAATCCTTGACCACTTATCGTCAAATAAACAAAGTTGACTTTAGAAGAGGTAGGCGACACCGATGTTGAACTGGCTCCTGTGACGGGTTATGTCGCCGTCACCGGTGTAACGGTTCACGAGACCGTAGTCATAGCCGACATTGAAGCGTACCATGTCGAAGAACTCGACCGCCACACCGCCGCCGAGCATGACATCGAAACGTCCGTAGTGATAGTCGTCACCATAGTTGTTGATCTTGGTGTCCTTTGAGAAACCGGCGATGGATCCCTTCACCTTGGTGTCGGAAGCAATACCATAAGCCAGCGAAGGACCGGCGTAGATCCTGCCGACAATGCCGTCTGCGAAGGTAAGGCCCGCATTGAACATCACAGGGATGGAAAGATAGTGTTCTGTAACGTCAACATTAGTGTTGATGCCGAAATAGCTGTCCGCATCACTCTTGGTAGCAAGACCATAGTACAGTCCCGGAGCCACGCCAAAAGAACCGGCAAGGTTAATGTTATAGGATCCGCCTACATAGAAGCCGCTCAGATTAGTGGTCTTGGTCGTGCTGCCGGACTTTACCTTGTCCGTAGAGTTAAGGTAGCCGATGCCGAGTGATGGCTGCGCGATGGCAGCGGTTCCGATAAGCATCATTGATGCCGCAAGGATAAATGAAAATACTTTCTTCATAATTAAAATGAATATTAATTGTTCAACTTTCAAACAGTGGCAAAGATATCAAAAATTAATCCATTATTCCAAAATATCACTGAAATACAACCATGCGGTTAATTATTTCATCCAAAAGATAACCTCCAAAATATCTTTTGGGAACATTGATGAAGCTTCACCGACCGGCAAAGAAGTCCGCGAAGAACTTGGCGTAGGAGTGCCATGTGTTGCGGGCGATGAAATCACGGAGAACTCCAGGATTGACGCTCCGGTCTGACTTCAGGATCTCGATCATCTCGGCCTCTGAACCATAGACAAAACAAACATTCTCCCTGGAGAGATCAGCGAACGCCCCTACCGCCGGCCCTACCGGATTTCCTCCCATTGCCAGAGTGTCCATCAGCACACCCGAACTTGACACACTGCCTGGCAGATACGGAAACAACACAAACTTGCTGGAACTGACCAAAGATGCAAGTTCATCAAAGTCAGCGGCTCTGTTCTCGAAAATAATCTTCGAGCGAAGAGACTCAGAACCATTGGAATAAGAGCCGACAAACTCGGCGGAATCGCACTCGGCCACAGCCTTTTCGATGTCTTTTGCCATTCCTGGATCCTTGCACCGGCCGACTATGCGGACATTAAGCCCGGCGACCCTCACGGCCGGACTGGAAATAAACTCCAGCACTCCTTTGTACGGAAGGATATTTCCCCAGATCAAAATCTCATCAGACCTGCCGGAACGTCTTGTTTTCAAGGAAGGCGCAAAGCCATCATCAGCCTCGGCGACAACAGAACCATCATCACCGGCGACTGCGACCGGATGGCAGACATAACGCACCTTGTCAGGCGAGCCGCCATATTCAGAAATCAAAGCCCTCGCGAACGCGGCGGTCTCTCCGGAATGCGAGACGACAAGGCACGACTGAAGCAACTGAACCTTCGTCAGCGACCTCGACATCCAATTCTCCCCCTTGTGCGGACGAGGGTTATGGAATATGAATACGATCTCTTTGTGCCTCAACCTCATTATCAAAAAACTAAGCCGTACCATCAAGTACTGCGCGAAAGCCAGTTTGTGGAAAGCTATCGTCTCCACGAAACTGAGCAGGAATATGTCAGCCTTGAACGAATGTTTCAGCAACGCCCACCCCTGCGTCAGGTATGGCTCGTTGTCCGCGTCAAGCACATCGAAATACTCAGCCAGATTCTCCTTCAAAAAGACGAAGTAGCGGTTCGGATAGCCGTTTTTCCTGTTAGCCGACGGCGACACGTAAATCTTCTTTCTCATAACCTACCTCTTCAGCAATTTTTTCAATGAATATGTCAGGTCCGCCACCAGAAACTGCCACGCCGGAGTCCCGATGTAGGTCCTATAGTAGTACTTCTCGCTCTGATACTTGAGTTCCCGCACCCTGACCTTGTCGTAGTACTTCCTCGTGGTCGCCCCATGTTCATGAACGACCGAGACTTCAGGGTAGTAGTAAACACCCTTTCCTATCCTCTTAAGCCTTTCGGACAGAATCATTTCCTCCGCATAGAGAAAGGTCTTCGGATCCATTTTCCCGCAAGCGGAATAATCTTCGGCCTTGACCATGAAGAAAGATCCTGAAATCCTGTAATGAAAGCCTTCCTTAGCAGTCTGTGAATATTCCTCCCAAAACGGTCTTCTTGATTTGGATGAAAACAGACTCCTCCAATAAAGAGCCACATGCCTGTCCCAGAAACTGATGAACGGCTCTGGACTCTGGAGCCGCCCGTCCAGTCCGACAACCTTTGGGCCGAGAGCCCCGGCCTCCTCCAGAGACCTCAACCTGGCCGCCATCCTTTCGACAACATCAGGTTCTACAAGACGTATGTCATTGTTGGCGAACAAAAAAACATCAGGAGCAAACTGATTACGAGCCACTTCCGCCCCAAGATTATTGCCTTTGGCAAAGCCAAGATTCTCTTCGGACGGCACCACGAAGACATACTGGTCCGCCCCCTTGAACGCCTCCAGCAGACGGTCCCTGCTTAGTTCCGTGCTACCGTTGTCCACAATCACCACAGCATAATCCGACCGGATCTTCGCAAGTTCAGTCCTCACGAACTCTATCGTCTTCTCCTCACTGTGATAATTAATAACTATAACGCCTATCATTTTGTCAAAACATCATATACACGCATTATCTCACTGCCGTATTCCTCTTCAGAATAACGGGCCACCGCATCTTTCTGGGCCTCGCGGACAACGTCAAGCGGCAGAGCCGACGCCAGCATATTCATAAGTCCCGAGCATTCCTCAACCGTGTCAAAAAAGAAACCGTTCCGCCTGTCAGTGATTATCTCCAAAGTGCCTCCAGACCTTCTGGCAATCACCGGACAGCCGTAGAACATCGCCTCAATGGTCACACGCCCCAACCCCTCGAACTCAGAACACATGAGATAGGCTGTAGCTTTGGACATAAGAGACCTGATGTCAGCCACATAGCCCCTAAACTCGACATTGTTTTCCACACCGGCCTCTTTCGCCACCTCCATCAGGCCGGCCTTTCTCTCTTCACGACAGTTTCCCGTGAAGACCAGCGAATACCCTTTGGCCGCCAAACCGGATCCGCCGAATGCCCTAATGGCTGTTTCCGGACGTTTCACTGCCCCCATCTCACCAGCACAGAAAAGGAAATACTTTTCTTTTTCTGTATCAAGGACGACATCATTCTTAGAACGCACAGCATCAGGGAAGCAGTATGCCGACAGACAGTCCTTTAGCCCAAGATGCTCCCGCAAACCGTTGGAAATCAAAATGACAGCATCAGAGCGGCGAAGTTCCACATTCCACCTTCCGAATCCTCGGAAAGGTCTGGCGTTCAAGCCCAGGTCAAAATATTCACGAATATGCCAGACATGCCTCGCGCCAAGTTTTTCCGCCAAGGCCAGCCCGATGTCGATGACACCCGAGTTACTGTGGACAATGCTGACGTTTCTGCCAGCAAGAAGTCTGGACACATCCTTGACACACTTGTGGTTGATCCAGGTGTTCGTCACAAGGTGAGGAAGAAAACGCAATGTCCTTTTCAAGACTCCCCCTTTGTATGTCAAGCGCCTGAATGAATGAACGATGCACTCGTAGCCTTTGGATCGGAAAAAGTCGGCCACAGGTCCCTCCGACCTCAACAGAATGACCGGAATGACATACTCATTGACCGACCTGATGAGATTGACGAGCGACCAGGAAGACCCACCGACAACGTTATCCTCATGGTTCACATACAGAACCGTTATCTTGCCGTTCTTTGTCATGACATTGATGCTTTCAAGAAATCAACAGCCTCCTGCCTTAACCCGTCCAAGGCCATACCTATCTTATCATTGTCTAGAGGCAAGTCGATGGAATACATGTCCGAACCGTCAGAAAGCCGGTTCTCAAGCCCCATCTTTCGAAGCAATGACTCCACACGAAGATTCCTTGTACCAGGTTCTACGACCGATAGGAACTTTTTTCTGAATATGATCGAAAAAGCCGTTCCGTGAAATGATGATGTGACAACATGGGACGCTCCTGCGAAATACGACACAAACTCCTCCGGTCCAGCCCATTGCACCATATTCTTATACGGTCGGTACAATGCATTCTTGGAAAGTATCACGAGCCGTAGTCCTTTTGCTCCAGCGATCGCGCCGGCGGTCTTTATCACCAATTCATCACAAAGCATCGGATAAGCCAAGACATATCCCCCATCCTTGACGGGGCCGGCCAATGCCTTCCATTCCCGTTCGCCCAGCATCAAGGTCGGATCCTGAATACACTTGACCGGAACCGATGTCATACCGCTGACCAATTCCTTCAAAGAATCCTCCCTGACGCTTATCGCATGAAATCCAGACAGGCATTTCGCGGCATATTCCATGTCCGAGAAAGACAGGACGTTGGCGCTGGCAGCCCAAGCGACTTTTCTAGCCTTGGTAGTAAAATCTCCCCAATATATCTTGTCAAATCCGCCAGTGATCATTTCATTCCAGATCTGATCGCTGCCGAACAGCAACACATCAAAACTGTCAAACGGATCTTTTGACAACACCAGACGTTCTTTCATGAAATGTCTGAACCGGCTATTCCTCATCGCCCTGGAGAAGGCTCTTGGCAAAGTCTTCAGCAAGTCTATCTTGAAGTTCCAGGCAGCGTAGCCTTCCTCTACTGACTTATTGCGATAGTCAACCACACAGACATCATGTCCCATCGAGCGCAAGAACTCCTGCGTGGCGTAAGTCTGCAACATCGCCCCGTAGTTGCACGCATAGTGAAATGTCAGGATTCCTATTCTCATAGCTACCAGTCACATCTGATGTGATTGCCCTCATTGCATGGAATAATGGCTCCATTGATTGACCTTGACGCGTCAGAGATCAAAAACACGACCGTCTCGGCAATCTCTTCCGGAAGCAGCACACGTCCGCCCGAAGTTCCCGGTCTAAAAAGATTTCCGTTCCTGTCAACACCAGTCATGTCCGAAACCGTCACCCCGGGAGCGACCGCATTGACCCGAACGCCATCCTTCAACGCTCTGCGCGCAAGTCCCTGAGTAAGACTGCAAACCGCCGCCTTGGTGAGGCCATAGGGTTGGTCGTCGCAGTACAGTCCCCTTTCAGATGTCACGAATATTATGCTTCCTCCTGAATTACCGGTAGCCTTGAAATTATTCAGAAATGCCTTCGACAAAAAGTATGGTCCCTTCAGGTTGGTTCCGAACTGAGCGTCAAATCCTTCCAATGTCACATCGTAGATGCTTCCCTCATGCAAGGATATTCCAGCATTGTTGACAAGGACATCAATCCGTCCTCCAAGTTTCCGGGAACACTCTTGGACAAACGAAGGAATATGCTCGTAATCTGTCACATCGAAAACAGAATAAAGGCAATCGCCCAATTCCGAGGCTGCCTTTTCAAGGGTTTGTGAAGATCTCCCGCAGATGAGCACTTCCGCTCCCTCGGCGACACACTTCTTAGCTATCGCGAAACCCAAACCTCTTCCACCACCCGTTATCAGGATCTTTTTCCCTTTCAATATGTTAGAAGGTTCCACCATTCCAACATCGACCTTGACATTCACTTTCGGAATGCCTTTGAATATATAGTCAATCGCTCTCGTCAAAGTCTTTCCCATAATCTATTTTCCTATCAATTTATTAATACGGTTGATGGAATCCTTCCCGAACACACTCTTGATCAAATCCTTGGCCTTATCCTTTGCATCCGGTCCAACGGCATTGCCGAACATTTCCAAAGCCCGGCTCTCGTCCTCACTGTCCGTGAAAACCTCCAGCACCATGGAACGGGACAACGAAGGCGAGACAAATCTCTCCGAAACACTATTGAACTCTTCCGCATTTGATGCGGAAAGATATTCAAGGCCAAGATCCTGGGCATAATGAGAGACCAACTCATGGGATTTATTCCCATAATGACCACTGGCGGCGATGTATGCGTCGGCATCGTCCCCCCACATCGAAGCCGGATGGCTGTAGTTTCTGAATTCGGTTCCTTTGCCGTTGTTTATCAGCAAGATTCTGATGTTCTTTCCTATGTGTCTGTTACCTAACGAGTTCATGTCATAAAAGAATGCGAGATCACCGAAAACACCGAAATGCAAAATTTCAGGAGAGGCCAAAGATGAACCCACCAACGAGGACAATCCGCCGTCTATTCCGAATCCGCCGACATTGGAAAACACTTTTACTGATGGATCTTGTCTGAAAAAATTCCAGCTTCTTAACGAGTTGAGTATGCCAAGATGAAGCACTGCCCTGGAAGGCAGCGCGCCGGAAAGACGCCTTGCGACCCAAAGATTGGAGAAAGGCAGTTCCGGAACAGATGAGAGCACTGCCTCATATTCCTTTTCTATTCCAGTCATTTTCATGGATGGAGCAGACGGTGCCTTCATGTCTGAATAACTCCGGAAAAAGAACTTCTCGGACATATTGAAAACCTTGGTCAGACTTCCGAAAGCATCCTTTGGTTCCCCATCCCGGCTGACGCGCCACACAGCTTTTGGTTTCAATGATTTCCATGTGTAGTAATCACCCGAGACCTCTCCGATGTGAATCAGCAGGTCAGGCCTGAGAAGTGAAGTATGGATGTACTTCTGTGAGAAAACAGCCGCCGCCCTCGCAGCGAACCGTCCTGAATAATTCGATGTCAGATCACAAAAAGCGACCGCGTCATATCTGTCACAAAAATCCTCCAAGGCCTTCTGTTCATCCTCTTTCCATGGAAGATGAGATCCGATGAAGACACAGACATTACACTCTGGGACTGTCGGTAATTTGTCGTCATATTCATAATAATCAATTTTGGGAACGTCCGGCAACTCCATGACTGAGAAATCCGTGGAGATTCTTGTCTCCACATCAAGATGCACCGGTCCCCCCCCGCCGGCCCGAAGCGCGATCATCGCCTTGTTCACTGTCAGAACACATAGCCTTTCATCCTCACAGTCATGGACAAAAGGAAGGAAGGCTGAATAAACCGAGACATCCTTCTGAATCCTGGAACGATCGATTATCTGTGGATTGAGATTTCCGATTTTCGAACGTCCGGCCATGGACGTGACCGCAAGCACAGGTAGTTTCCGGTAATATGCTTCAGTCATTCCTGGAATATAGTTTCGTGACGCCGTGGCTCCAGTGCAGGTTATCACCACCGGCTCTCCACTTTCCTCCGCCAAGCCGCAGGCCATGTACGCCGCAGAGCGCTCGTCCGCCGCTGAATACATTTGGAAGAAAGGATCGCTCTGCAGACTGGCCACAAACGTGATGTTCGTGGTTCCAGGGGAAGCGATGACTTTTCTTATTCCGTTCCGCTTTAGAAGACTAATCAGAATCAGAACGTTTTTTTCGACTGTATAATGTGTGTTCATGACAATACTTTTATCTTGCTGATATTCTTGATTTTCCTGATGACAAAAGCCTTTTCTCCATCGGTCAGTCCTGTGAAATACACCGTCACAGCCACACTGCAAACGCTGACAAGGCTGACAATCAGGACTCTCCAGACAGACGGAGACATTCCGCACACCAAAATTGAAGGAACAGCGGCCGAAAGCAGTGTGACTGGGATTATCCTCATGAAAACCTCCTTGACAAACAAAGACTTCGGCATGCCAATATGTCCGGACACTATAACCAGACGGACAAAAATCAGGACAAAATACACCAGAAAATAAATGTAGAAGGCTGTCTGTGGCTCACATCCCAACTTGAACGCCACCAGAGACAAAGGAAAGACCAGACCTCCGACAATAGTGACCCAAGTCTGATACCGGCCAACATTACCTGTTGCATTGACTGCAGCTAAAAAAGTGTGACCAAGCGTGTTGCATAAGGCGGTAGCCAATGACAACCGGACGAATACAACTGAATATTCAGGGACATTCTTTAGCCAGAGACGAAGGATGGCGGGGGTTTCCAGCACCAGCGGCAGAACGAGAATCCAAAGAAGGAAGTAAGAATATTTTGCCCCTCTGCAAACCAGATGGTACATATACTCATAGTTTCCTGCAGCGTAGGATTTCATTATCTGCGGATTTATCGCCGTGATGAAGTTCGTGACGAACCTGTTCACTGATGTCTCAACCTTGGACATGACCTCCCTGGCAGCATTGAGCGAGACTCCGAAAAAAACATTCAGCAACTGGTTCACACCTTGAGTGTTAAGCATATAAGCTCCATTTCCGAGGAAACTCCATCCGGCGAAGGAAAGCATCTGGCGGAATATTCTCTTGTTCCATCTTAGTTTGTGTCCGCACTCGTCAAAACGTCTGCAGTACGCAGCATAAGTGAACCTCACAACAACGGCAGAAAGGAACATCAGCACCGAAAAATATTTCAGACGATCAAACGTACTGTGCATTATAAGAAGAGCCACGGTAAGATTCAAGACTCCTTCAAGAATGCTGATGTAGGCGTATGCGCTCATCTTCTCATGCGCGATGATAGTTGCGTTGTAGGGCACGGACAACAAGTTGACCAAGAATGTAAGCAATGAGAACTGGAACACCCATCTGGCAGCTTCTACACGTTCTGGAGGCAAGTTCATCACGTTTCCGACATACCAGACCCCAGATGGCTCGGCGATCACAAATACCACAGCGGCCAGAAGCAGGATCACGATGATGGACATCGAAAAGACTTCCCGGAGTCTTGCAACATCATTCTTACCAAGCTCCACTGTCAGAAAACGGCTTATGGCCGAGGCCAACGAGCCGGACAGAAGTGAGCACATAGAGACGATTCCTCCCACGGCTCCATATATGCCGAAGTCAGTCTCTCCCAATGCGTTAAGAACCACCCTGGAAGTGTAGAGCCCGATCGCCATCAGCAGGAACATGCGGAAGTACAGCGCAAGGGTATTCTTGGCTATCCTCTTGCTGTTCTCCGAAATCTGCCCTGTCTGCCGGTCACCCATATTCAAAGATCTACTTCAGGAATATATTCAATGTCCTATTTCAGCGGATTAAGGTCGCTCTTGTACCATTCCATAAACCGAGAAATTCCTTCGTGAAGGCTCGTGCTTGGCTTGTAGCCGAGTTCTGTCTCAAGCTTGGTGGTGTCGGCGTTGGTCTGATAGACATCACCGGCCTGCATCGGTAGGAATATTTTCTGAGCCGGCTTGCCGTAGGCCCGCTCAATCTCGCTGATGAAATCCATCAGTTTGACAGGGTGGGAACAGCCGATGTTATACACTTTCGCCGGGACTCCGTGGGCGCATTCCTCAGCCTTCGGGGCATGGTCAATCACACGGATCGTTCCTTCCACGATGTCATCCACATAGGTGAAATCACGGATCATGTCTCCGTTGTTGAACACCTTGATAGGTTCACCTTTGGCTATGGCCGAAGCGAAAAGCATCGGGGACATGTCCGGACGACCCCACGGGCCATAGACGGTGAAGAAACGAAGTCCGGTGGAGGCGAAGCCGTAGAGTTTTGAATATGAATGGGCCATCAGCTCGTTGGCCTTCTTGGTGGCGCCATAGAGGCTCACAGGGCAGTCAGCCTTGTCATCCTCCGAGAACGGCACCTTCTCGTTGAGCCCGTAGATCGAGCTTGATGAGGCATAGACCAGATGCCCCACACCGAAGTTGCGGCATGCCTCAAGAATATTCAGGAATCCGTGCAGGTTGCTCTCAAGATAGACGTAAGGGTTTGTGATTGAATATCTCACCCCTGCCTGGGCGGCCAGATTCACGACCCTGTCGAATTTTTCATTCTCAAAGAGTGAGTCCAATGCGGCCTTGTCGCAGATTGACATTTTCACGAAACGGCAGTTCGGGGACTTTGCGCTCACGGCCACGGAACCGCCCTCGAAAGGCCCGTCGAAGCCGTTCTCCTTAAGCCTTCCGTACTTAAGACGTACATCATAATAGTCATTGATGTTGTCCAGTCCGACAACTTCATCTCCCCTTTCAGCAAGTCTCGCCATCAGCCTTGAGCCGATGAATCCGGCTGCGCCTGTCACTAGTATCTTCATAACAACTATAATTATTTGTAAATCATTCAACAAAGGCCGGCACAACCACACGGTCATGCCAAATGCCCTCAAAATTACGAAGATACAAAAAATTAACGAGATTTCGTGAAGTTTTGGCCAGAATAATGCCCCAACGCACAGACTGCCATCATTTGTGATAGACCCAGTCAGGGTAGCCGATCTTGGATTCCAAGGACGCGATGTCGGAGGCGCGCCTGCTGATGTAGGAGGACGGTTTGCCGGCGTTACGTTTCTGTGGATTAGGAAGGCAGGCGGCGATCAGGCAGGATTGGCGGCGTGTCAGCTTGGCGGCGGAAGTTCCGAAATGATGCTCCGCGGCAGCCTCGACCCCGAATATTCCCTTGCCCATCTCGGCGACATTCAGGTAAACCTCCATAATTCTTTCCTTGCTCCAAAGGAACTCGATCAGAACCGTGAAATAAGCCTCGAAGCCTTTGCGCACCATCGACCTGTGCGGAAGCAGGAACACATTCTTCGCCGTCTGCTGGGAGATAGTGCTTCCACCCCGGCGGCGCCTGCCGCTTTCATATTCCTTCCGCGCCTGCTTTATCGCCTTCCAGTCGAAGCCGCTGTGCTTGTCAAAAAGGTTGTCCTCACTGGCTATCACGGCGCGGGCCATCTCGGGAGAGATCCTCTTGTACGGCACCCAAGTCTTATGAATATGATAGTTCTTGTCTCCGCGGTACTCTATCGTCCTTTGGATCATCAGAGGGGTGACATAGACCGGACACCATCTCAGGATAAGCGCCCACAGGAAAGTCAGCACGAAGAATGCCAACGGCAGCTTGATCAGAAGCAGCCTTGACAATCGTCCCAACAATGTTCGGTTCTTACTCATATTCAGTCAGTTTCAGTCTAAACTTCAGACTTCGGCCTCCATTCGGGAAAACCTTGTCTTCCTCCTGCGAGAATCCCAGCTTACGATAGACATCCCCGTCTGACCAGGACGCGTCGGCGTAACTCATCACATCGTCCGGCCTGACATCCTCGATGAACGCCTTCAGGAGCTTGCCCATCCCGCCGTCCACGCCGATTCCTTCCAGAGAGGCATAGCGGACCCATTCGCAGGAACGGATGTCTCGCTCCCCCTTCCGCCATATTCTCGGAGCGGAGAAGCCGGCGACGGCGACCAATGTGCCTAAAGGAATATCCTCGCCTCGTGTGACGTACAGGCCGTAGAGGTGGCGGCATCTGGTGTAGCCCAAACGGTGAAAGGATTGAAGGAACGGTTCGGCAACCGTCCTGTCAATCCTTCGCACCTCGCAGTTGCGGGCGTATATCCGTTTCAGGCCGTCCATTGTCTGTGTCAAATCCGCATGGCTGTCGGACACTTCGACAGGTTCAGTGACCGACTTTCTTATTTCAAGCCCTCAAGGCAAGCCTTGACGTTGGCCTCGATGGCTTCGGCGGAATATTCAGTCTTCTCGAACTTGTCGCCGGTGATGTGCTCGTAGAGTTCGATGTAACGGTCCGAGATCCCGGCCACAACCTCAGGAGTCATCTCCGGAACCTTCTGTCCTTCCTGTCCCTGGAAACCGTTGGCCATCAGCCACTCACGGACAAACTCCTTGGAGAGCTGCTTCTGATGCTCACCTCTGGCAAGCCTCTCCTCGTAGCCCTCGGCGTAGAAATAACGTGAGGAGTCCGGAGTGTGCACCTCGTCCATCAGATAGATCTGACCGTCCTTCTTGCCGAACTCGTACTTGGTGTCCACCAGAATCAGTCCGTGCTGTGCGGCGATCTCACATCCACGCTTGTAGATGGCCCTTGTGTAAGCCTCAAGCTTCTCGTAGTCCTCACGTCCGACAAGCCCCTGGGCGATGATCTCCTCCTTGGAGATGTCCTCGTCGTGTCCCTCGGCGGCCTTAGAGGTCGGGGTCACAAGCGGCTCAGGGAACTTCTGGTTCTCGACCATCCCGTCCGGCATCGCCACACCGCAGATCGTCCTCTTTCCAGCCTTGTACTCCCTCCAGGCATGTCCGGCGAGGTAGCCGCGGATGACCATCTCAACCTTGAAAGGCTCACACTTGTGGCCGATGGTGACAGCCGGATCCGGCACGGCCACCTTCCAGTTCGGAAGGATGTCGGCCGTGGCGTCCAGAAATTTGGCCGCTATGCGGTTCAGCACCTGTCCCTTGTAGGGAACCCCTTCCGGCAGGACCACATCAAACGCTGAGATCCTGTCCGTAACAACCATAACGAGATACTTTCCGTCAATGTCATAGACATCACGTACCTTACCGACATACTTTCCAACCTGTCCCGGCAAGTTGAAATCGGTTTTAACAATCGCTTTCATATCAATTGAATTAAGTTCGACTTACTACCAACGTGTCCTGAATAAGCGAAGGCACACGCCTCGCCTTTCCAAACCGCAAATTTAACGATTCTTCTTCAAAATCTCATCCACCACGGGGGCTATCTTTTCATATTCATAGCCTCTTGTCAACCCGAATTTGATCAGTTTGAACTTCTCCTGCGGATCTCCCTTCAGCGCACGGTACCTTGCCTCAAGCACCGAGACCATCCTGCTGTCGGCCTCATCGGGATCAACCTCCTTCAAAGCCTCCGAGACCACGGCCTTGGATATTCCTTTGGCTGTGAGCGCGAAAGAGATCTTCACAGGACCCCAACCCGACAGGCGGGCCTTCTCCCTCGCGAACGCGGCGGCATATCTCGAATCATCGACAAAACGGTCCTCGACAAGCGACGCGACCAATCTCTCCGCGGCGTCCTTGTCCCCCTCCAAAGCGGTCAAAGCCTTTTTGAATATGTCCGAGCGGCAATATTCCCTCTTCGCACATTGGGTCTGAAGCCTGTCCAGCATTTTCGCGAAATCATCCATATTCCTAAAAATCAAATCCAAGGCTCAGGTACAGCCCCACTTTGTGCGTGTAGTTTGACCAGTGCGCATTCAGGCTGATCGGTCCCACGATCGAGTTGTAGGTGTACTGAAGGCCACAGCCCAGATATCCGGCCACATCCTCGTCCAAATTCTTGAAAGCGGAGATCTCGTCGCAGGACAAGGCAAAGTTGGCGATCGCCGACAGGTAGTTGTTCTTGAACAGCTTCCAGCGCCAGTCAGCCCTGGCCACACCGAGAATCTTCTGCATGGCCGCGGCATTGTTGATTCCGATGAACGGGATCTGCTGGTCTAGATACCGGCCGGCCATGCTGCCGCCGATCGTGTTGGTGAAAGGCACCGGAACCTCGTCGCCGAGCAGGTAACGGATGTTCAAAGACGGGATAAACGCGAACCTGTCACCGCCCACAACCTGTTTGGCATCCAATGTCAAAGCATGGAAGTTATTGAATTTCTGCGGCCCGCCACCGAAGACCCAATCGTAGGAGAGGCCGAAAGACTTCCCTTTTGTCGGGATGTAGGCGTTGTCGAACGAGTCCTTGCGGGCATCGATGAAGAATGTCACATAATCATTGGACAGTTGGTTGACATCGTAGTCTCCGAACGACTGCTCGGCCATTAATGAATTGACGTTGTAGTAGTCGTTCCTGAAACCTGTCTTCAGATAGAAAGTGGACCATGTGATGTTGGACAGAAATACCTCCTGCCGCACATCCAGAAAGTTGATCCTGAACCTGTTGTCTCCGATGCTGAACGTGTTCCTGTCAGTGTACCTGACCCCAGCCAGCACATTGAACGACATTCCTTTCGGCGAGATGTAGGAATATGTCACGCTGGCGTTCGGATTGGTTCCCACCTTGCCGGTGAAATCTAGTGACGAGCCCTGGATCTTGTGGACTCCCCAGCCCAGATTGATCAGCACCGACACAATCTCCTCCGTGTCGAAACGTCCGCCAAGACCAAGCTGGCAGACAGGACCCTTCTTGCAGTTGAACCTCAGCCTATAAGGTTCCTCGTCTCCAAGCAGTTCATAGTTCACATAGTCAAACGCGTTAGTGCCGAAGATTGTGGCCACGGCATCCTCGATTTCCTGATTGCCCATCCTGGAGCCAGCCCCGATCTTGATCTTGTTCATCAGGTAAAGACTTTCCCTGTCATTTACTCCGGCGATCTCAACTCCCGACACAAGCACTTTCCTTGCCCTGATGTCATCAGCCGGATCGTTGCTTATGACAGTCCTGTCAGACCCGATGACCTTCTTCAGCGAGTCAAGCTTGTCAGCGACGGCCAAGGCGGCCTGGTAGCCCCTGTTGATGATGGTGTCAATGCTGCGTTCGTCGAAGCTGAGCATATTGTACTCGTGCAGGTCAGGCTTGATGTTGACATCCGGGATGTCTATGTTGGACTCGAAAGAGGTGCGCCCCAACATGTCGATGCCGGCGTTGATGATGTCAGCAAGATTATTGATCTCGTTGTAGCCCTTGTAGCCACTGGAAAGATTGACACCGATCACGATGTCAGCCCCGACCTTCTTGGCAAGGTCTGTCGGGTAGTTGTTCCTCATGCCGCCGTCAACCAGCACCATGCTGCCGACCCTGACAGGGGCGAAGAGTCCCGGAATCGACATCGTGGAACGGAGAGCCGTGTTGAGTTTGCCCTCGGTCCAGATCTTGGCGGTACCGGACACGAGGTCGGTCGCCACGCAAAGAAACGGAATCGGAAGGTCATAGAAATCAGTCACATCCTGATAACCGACGGAAAGCGAGCTGAATATGTTGTTGACATTCTGGCCATAGACCATTCCGGACGGAAGGCTCCCCAGAAGGTTGTCCTTGACCATGTTCGTGGCGTCGGCTCCCCCCGCGCCGAAGTGGATGTCCTCGACCCTTCTTGTGTACCGACCATCGGCGTCCTTCATCTGCAAGTACTCATCCTTGTCATAAAAGAACGGGAAGGACAGGACATATCTCTCCTTGTATTTGATTGAGGAATAGGACAGGTAGTCCCTCGGCACACGGTCGCTCAAGGCCTGGTCCCAGTCTATGCTCCGGATCAGGGTGTCAAGCTGCTCTGCATTGTAGCCAAGGGCATAGATTCCGCCCACAAGGCCGCCCATGCTGGTGCCCATCACGATGTCAACCGGCATTCCGATTGAATCCAGATACTTTATCACGCCCACATGAGCCGCCCCTTTGGCTCCGCCTCCGCTCAGCACAAGGGCGACGGTCGGACGATGTCTGAAACGCCTTATGGAGTCCAGTTTATGCCGGATCACCTCAACCCTCAGATCAGCGGCCTCCCTCCTGTCATCCAGCACCGAATGCTGAGACCTGGATTCCGCCAAGGCCGTCAAGGAGACCATCACGGCCAGTGATGTGAAAATCAATCTTGTTCTCGTTCCCATAGTCATTGAACGTTATTTGCCATATTCATTTCCTACTGTGTTCCCCGGCCAGCATCCCACATGCGGCAAGAATGTCCTCTCCTCTGGAAGCCCTTATCGTGCAGGTGATTCCGTGGTTGGAAAGCCTGTCCCTGAAGCGTTCCATAATGATCTGCGGAGTCGTCTCGAACGGAGCGTCCGGAATCTTGTGGAAGCGGATCAGGTTGACCCTGCACTCCAGTCCGCGAAGCAGCCGGATAAGCGCGTCGGCGTGGCGCTTGTCATCGTTCAGGCCGGCGAACATGGTATATTCAAAGCTCACTCTGCGCTGGCCTGTGAAGTCATATTCACGGATCATGTCGATCACTTCCTGCACCGGCCACGCCTTCTGCACCGGCATCATCTCCGCCCTTTCGTCCGGGAACGGGTTGTGGAGGCTGACGGCGAGGTGGCAGCGGGTGGATTCGAGGTATTTCCTCAGGTTCGGAAGGACTCCGATGGTCGAAAGGGTGACACGCTTAGGGCTCCAGCCGAATCCCCAGTCGGAGGTCAGCACCTCGATCGCCCTCATCACATTGCCGAAGTTGTCCAGAGGCTCGCCCATTCCCATAAAGACGGCGTTCGTCAGCTCCGCGGCCTCGTCGATGGCGATGAACTGGGAAAGGATGTCCGCCACTGTGAGGTTGCCATGGAATCCCTGCCGTCCTGTCATGCAGAACTTGCAGCCCATCCGGCAGCCGGCCTGCGAGGAGACACAGAGGGTCTTCCTGTCCTCGTCGGGGATCATCACCGCCTCTACGGCGTTGCCCTCACCCACCGGGAAAAGGTATTTCTTCGTGCCGTCCGAAGAGACCTGGCAGGTCGAAGGCAAGGTCACGCCGAGGGAATATTCCTCCTTCAGCCTTTCGCGTCCGGCTTTCGAGATGTTGGTCATCTCATCGATGCTCCGGACCTTCCGGCCGTACATCCACTGAGCGATCTGCTTGCCGGTAAAGGCAGGCAGACCGACTTTCAAAGCTATATCCTTCAATTCGACAGGAGTCTTACCAAGCAGTTGCTCACGCATATTCCAAGAGTTTATTTTCCTACTACAAATTTAATGAAAAATAACGCCGGATTGGACGTAATTTTATATCTTTGTCACAAAGGCGACATCTTTTCGCCCAAAAACAACAAACAACATTATTTTAACATTATGGCAAAAGAGGTAGAGGCTAAGGCCACAGACGCGGGCGCCGCCAAACTGAAGGCGCTGCAGGCCACGATCGACAAGATTGAGAAAGACTACGGGAAAGGAACGATCATGAAGCTGGGGGAACAGCCACAATGGGACGTGCAGGTCATTCCAAGCGGTTCCGTCGCGCTTGACCACGCGCTTGGAATCGGAGGTTATCCGCGCGGAAGGATCGTGGAGATCTACGGTCCGGAATCCAGCGGTAAGACCACTCTGGCGATCCACGCGATCGCGGAGGCGCAGAAACAGGGCGGCATCGCGGCGATGATCGACGCGGAGCACGCATTCGACAGAACTTACGCGAAGGCTCTGGGGGTTAACCTTGAGACTTTGCTCATCTCACAGCCGGACAACGGCGAACAGGCGCTTGAGATCGCCGACAACCTGATCCGTTCGGGAGCCATTGACATTGTGGTGGTTGACTCTGTCGCCGCGCTGACTCCGAAAGCCGAGATCGAGGGCGAGATGGGTGACAACAAGGTCGGCCTCCAGGCAAGGCTTATGAGCCAGGCGCTGAGGAAGCTGACGGCGAACATCTCCAAGACGAACACCTGCTGCATATTCATCAACCAGCTGAGGGAGAAGATCGGCGTGATGTTCGGCAACCCGGAGACCACGACCGGTGGAAACGCTTTGAAGTTCTACGCCTCAGTCCGCATAGACGTGCGCAAGACCACCCAGCTCAAGGACGGCGACGAGGCACTCGGCAACCGCACCCGCGTCAAGGTGGTGAAGAACAAGATGGCTCCGCCTTTCAAGAAGGCCGAGTTCGACATCGTGTTCGGCGAGGGCATCTCACACGCCGGCGAGATTCTGGATCTTGGCGTTGAATATGGCATCGTGGGCAAGAGCGGATCCTGGTTCAGCTACGGCGACCAGAAACTGGCCCAGGGACGCGAGGCCACCAAGCAGCTTCTAAAGGACAACCAGGAACTCTGCGACGAGATCGAGGCAAAGGTACGCGAGGCTTTGAAGAACGTGAAGGACTAAGCCTCACGTTCCCCGGCGATCGCCTTGTTGTAACATTCACGGCACAGAGGCTCGTAGGCATCCTTCTCTCCAAGGACCACGAGTTCTGTGCTGTGTGATAATCTATGTGAGTGGTTGGCAAGGTTACCGCACCTGACGCAGATAGCGTGGACTTTTCTTACTTCTTCAGCAACCGCCATGAGGTAAGGCATCGGGCCGAAAGGTTTTCCGAGAAAATCGGTGTCAAGGCCGGCGATGATCACACGGATTCCGCGGTCGGCGAGTTCCTGGGCCACATCCACAAGCGACATATCATAGAACTGGGCCTCGTCAATCCCGACGACCTGCACATCCGGACCGACGTTCAGCATCTCTTTCGGATCCTTCACGGAATGGCAAGGGATCTTGTGGAAGTCGTGCGAGACAACGTCATCCTCTGAATATCTTGTGTCGATCGTCGGCTTGAAAATCTCGATCCTGAGGTTGGCGAACTTGGCTCTGCGGATCCTGCGGATCAGTTCCTCTGTCTTGCCGGAGAACATTGAGCCACAAATAACTTCAATACATCCGGTTTTTTTTATGTTTTCTGAAAACATTTCGTTAGATTTGTTGAAATAATCAATAACACTCGCAAACCTTGCGGCGCGGCGTGGTTTTCCGCCCCTTCCGGTTTGTCAGGCAAAGATAGTATTTTTATGGGAAACATCGATGAAAAAAGGCTTTCCGCGCTGCTGGAAAGAATTGGCAATATGAAGGCGGATCTTGAGGCTCTTGAGGAAGAAGTCCGCGCGCTTGGAACCATCTCCGGTTCCGCGGAGAAATCTGTCAACGAGCCGGAGCGGAGTCAGATGCCAGCCTTTGACGAAACCCCTATTGACATTTCCATCCAAGACATCGACATCTCTCCTGTCATAGAGGATCCCGCCGCTGAATATGCAGCCTCGCCGATGGTCGCTGAGCCTGCCGAAGCGACCACAGAACCTGCTGAACTGGCTGCACCGGTCGCTGAGCCTGTAGAAGCGACCGGACAAGCGGTAAACGCGGTCCCTGACGACCTGCCTTTCGATGATGATTTCCCTGCCGACGAGCCATCCGCTGTCCCAGAGCCGATTTCCGAACCGCCCCTCGACATAGAGCCGGAGATTGCGATAAATCCGACATCAGAGGAGCCTACGCCGAAGCCAAAGGCCGCTATCCTTGACAGCAAGAAAGCCGAGACCGCCGTCATGGATGTGATGGCGGAGAAGCAGGCATGGAGAACCGACCGTCCTGGCTCGCAGGTCAAGAATGTCATCAGCGCCATATCCCTCAACGACAGGGTTCTGCTGATCAACGTGCTGTTCAGGGAGGACCCTATCCTCTTCCAAAGCACAATCAGCGCTTTCAATGGCATGACCAACCTCGATGAGGCGATATCCTACATCCAGACGAATTTCCCGGACTGGGACCTGAACTCCGAGCCTGTTTACAGGCTGATGATGGCGGTCCGCAGAAAACTTAGGTAAAACCCCGGCAAGGGAAGCCGCCACGAGTGGTGGCGGACCAGATAATATCAAAACAACATCTTACGGCAAAACCATGCCCGGAATCCTCTACATAGTCCCGACACCTGTCGGAAACCTGGACGACATGACTTTCAGAGCCGTTCAGGTGTTGAAAGACGCGGACTTGATCCTTGCTGAAGACACAAGGACGAGCAGCGTCCTGCTTCACCGCTACGACATTCACGGCAAACTCCAGTCCCATCACAAGTTCAACGAGCACCAGACCGCCGAGATGATCAAGGAACGGATTCTTGGCGGATTGAATGTCGCATTGATCAGCGACGCCGGTACTCCGGGAATATCCGACCCCGGATTCCTTCTCGCCCGAACATGCGCCGCCGAAGGGATTGAGGTGCAGACACTTCCAGGAGCCACAGCGTGCATCCCGGCGATAGTCTCGTCCGGACTTCCCTGCGACCGCTTCTGCTTCGAGGGATTCCTGCCCGTGAAGAAAGGACGGCAGACCTTGCTGAGGGCCTTGGCGGAGGAGCCTCGCACGATGATCTTCTACGAGTCGCCGTACAGGCTTGTCAAGACGCTCGACCAGTTCATTGAACATTTCGGGCCGGAGCGCGAGTGTTCCGTCGCCCGGGAGATTTCCAAGATCCACGAGGAACACAGGCGCGGCACGCTTGCGGAAGTCTCGGCATGGTACAAGGAGCACGAGCCAAAGGGCGAGATCGTCATAGTGGTGGCAGGTGCGCCGCCAGAAAAGAAAAGGCGAAAGGCCGAGGCGGAAGAGTAGCCCATGAATATGTCCGCCCTGCTTCCAAGCATCACTTTTTTTTATAGCCAAACATATTTTATAGCCAAACATATTCACTTATGACCTGAACCAGATTTATTTCAGAGTATCATGAAAGACTTCAACTCCAACAAGGATGGCAAGAGGCCGTCCGCTTCATTCGTTGTCGGGGCGGTGGCCCTGCTGTTTCTCATTGTCGGCTACCAGGCGGCACTGTTCATCCATAAGGCCTCGGTCGCACGGATCATCGCCAATCATGACGAGCCGGACACCGTGTTTGTTTACGCTTCCGAAAATGCCAGCCAGGCAGTCGGCGTAACGGCTAACGAAAGGCCAGTCGCTTCGACAAGCTCAGCGACCACCCAGTCCGACAACCATACTCCGGACGCTTCGATGTTTGGTGAGCCCTGTCAAACCACAGGCTCAGTGACTGATCGGGCCGGCAACCGTTCTCCGGTCGCCGGGCCTGCCGAAGCGGCATCACCGTACAGGAAAAAGCCTTCTGGTGTACCAAACACATCCGGAAAGGCATTTGGTACAGAAAACAAGGCTTTGGTGTACAAAAAGGGAAGCGGTTCGGTCAGCAACTCATTCCGCAGGAACTCGGAGCACTCACCTCTGGCCGAGCAGATCAGAAGAAACAACACTCCAAGAAAGTACGAGAGTTTCCGCTTCGATCCGAACACTGTCAGCGTTGACGATCTCATGCGCCTGGGATTCACCCAGAAGCAGGCGCAATCCATTGACAACTACCGGCAAAAAGGCGGACGGTTCCGACGCCGGAGCGATTTCGCGAAATCATACGTCGTGGAGGATTCCGTATTCCGACGGCTGGAGAAATACATCGATATTCCCAAAATTGACATCAACTCCGCTGATTCAGTGACATTTATGTCACTTCCAGGCATCGGTAAGTTCTTCGCAGGCAAGATGGTCTCCTACCGCAAGGAGTTGGGAGGATATTCATACCCGGAGCAGCTCATGGACATCTGGCACTTCGATCAGGAGAAGTTCGACAACCTCAAGGATCTCATCAAGTGCGACACTCTCGCCACGCTGCCATATTCATTGTGGACACTTACTGAGAAGGAACTCGCCGCACACCCGTATATCGGGAAACGAGCCGCGCGGAGCATTGTCATATTCAGAGAAAACTCTCCGAAATCCGAATGGACCGTCTCCAACCTCCAAAAAGCCGGCATCCTCGATCCTGACAAAGCCTCCAAACTAGCCCGTTGCCGCATCGCCAAGCCATAGTCCCGCACTCTTGGGCAACGATTTTAGAGTAAAGCGTAGCCCAAGAGGGACATTGGACACTCTCGGGGAACGCTTAGATGGGAAAACGTCGCCGGAGAGGGATACGAAGCACTCTTCGAGAACGCTCCGGGAGCAAAGCGTCGTCGGAAAGGTATCAAGTCCCCACAAAAGTACGTGTTAACTTAACGAACGGCAGTGGAAAAATCAAATGGCAAATTTTGGTAACGTGCAAAATTTGCCATTTGCTTTTTTTCCCCTGCCGCCAAGCATTATTTCTAAAAGATGAGTTCCCGGGCAACGTTCCGGGAGCAAAGCGTCGTCGGAAAGATATCGAATCCCCACAAAAGTACGTGTTAACTTAACGAACGGCAGGGGAAAAATCAAAAGTCAGATTTTGGTAACGTGCAAAATCCGACTTTTGCCTTTTTTCCACTGCCGCCACACATTATTTCTACAACATCTATATTCCTCAACTATTAGCTGCTCCATATTATCTGGAGAGGGATATGAGAAATTCTCGAGAAACGTTTCGGGGGCAAATTTGGTGACTGCGAGAGGCAGTTGCCAGAAGAGATGGACATGAGAAATTCTCAGGGAACGTTTCGGGAGTAAAGCGTTGCCGAAGAGCTGAGACAGTCAGCGGCGCGGGTGGTGGGATAGGACGGACTGCTGCCAGGTGGTGGTGTCGATGTGGGTGTAGATCTCAGTGGTGGTGATGTCCTCGTGGCCGAGCATGTCCTGGACTACACGGAGATCGGCGCCGTTCTCTATCAGGTGGGTGGCGAAGGAGTGGCGGAAGGTGTGCGGAGAGATTTCCTTGTGGATGCCGGCAAGCATGGCCTGACGCTTTACGATGGTGAACATCGAGACACGGCTGAGGGACTTGCCGAAGCGGTTCAGGAACAAGGTGTCATCGAATTCAGGGGATGCCGGATCCGGCCTGACAACCAGATAATTCCGGACAGCGGTGGCAGCCATATCCCCCATAGGGACAATGCGCTCCTTGTTACCTTTGCCGATGACCCGCACGAAGGACTCGTCAAGATAGACACAGGATATTCGTAGGCCAACGGCCTCGGAGACGCGGAGGCCGCAGCCGTAGAGGACCTCCAGAATGGCCCGGTCACGCTTGCCGGTCCATGACGAAAGATCCACCGAGTCCATGATCGCTTCCATTTCCTCAACAGACAAGACAGCAGGAAGATAGCGCCCCATCTTGGGAGACTCGATCGGATCACATGGATTCTCCTTACGCTCCCCTTCCATGACAAGCCAGTCAAAAAAAGATCGAAGCGAACTCAGGAAACGGGCCTGGGAACGCTTCGAAAGGTCCTCACGGGATGAAAGGTAGTCAAGGATGTCATTGGTCGCCACATCCGCAGGAGAGGTCTTCACGGCTGAGAAGAACTCTCTCACATCAGAAGAGTACGATGCCACCGTGTTGGGTGACATCGCACGCTCGATCTTCAAATAAGAAGAATAGTCCTGTAATATTCTTTCCGTCAGATCCACTTAAAGTGTACGATATTTCTTGCCGTAGTCAAGCTGCTGCTGGAGGTAGTTGTCCACATAGACGATCTTGTAGTCAACGACCTTGCCGTCCTTCTCGACAGGCACGATGTCCGGGTTGACGAATCCGCCGTAAGGCTTGAGATTAAGAGCGGCATACCTCTCCAAAACCTCCTTGTGGAGCTGCGGATCGATGTTGACCGCGTAGGTCTCCACGAGATTCTTACCGGCGGCGTAGTCGCCCTCGGACTTGATTCTCTGGATCTCGGCGAGAAGCTCGGCGAACAGACCGCGGAGAGCCTCGTAGTCATTCACCACGAAGTAAGTCTTTCCGTCACGCATCTTCTTCTCGATGATTCCGCGTGCGGCGCCCTTCTCGTAGCACCACTCGGCGATCAGCTTGCGGTTCTGCATATGCGCCTCAGTGTTCTGCTTGCCGAGCTCGACACGTGTGAACTGCACGAACAGACCATTCCTGATGTAGTTTGAATATGCCGGCTTGTAGGCCTCGGCGTTCGGCATAATGCCAAGCTCAACCAGCTTGGGATCAGCCATATAGTAAAGGCCGAACAAGTCGGCGCGGGCCTCCTCAAGGGTGGACTGGTACTCACCCAAAGCCGTGGAGGAAACTCCTGGAAGAAGCTGTCCGGAACCGTGGCCGAGGCACTCGTGAAGATCGGTGTGGATCTCGTCAGTGTAGGAACCGTACTGCTTGTAAGCGTCAATCTCGGCCTGGTCGTAGGCGAACTCTGTCAGGGTGCTCTTCGGCGACTCCTGGGCGGCGTAGTCGTAGGCGTGGGTGATGTTGGCGATGGTCACGGATTTCGAGCCGTAGTCACGTCTGATCCAGTCGGCGTTCGGAAGGTTGATTCCGATCGGAGTGGCAGGATAGGTGGCTCCGGCGAGGGTGATGCCGTCCACAACCTTAGCGGAAACGCCCTTGACGTGAGGCTTGCGGAAACGCGGATCAACCGGAGAATTGTCCTCGAACCACTGCGCGTTGGCGCTCAGGACCTCCGTACGAGCGGAAGCCGCTGAATCCTTCATATTCACATAGCCCTCCCATGTGGCCTTGCGTCCGAGCGGATCGTCATAGTCCTCGATGAATCCGTTGATGAAGTCGATCGTGCCGACGGTGTCCTGAACCCAGTCAATGTTGAAATCATCCCAAGTCTTCAAATCGCCTGTCCTGTAATACTCCACAAGCTTTCCTATCGCCTCTTTCTGAAGATCGGTCTCGGCCACTGCGGCGGCCTTCTCCAGTTCGGCGCAGATCTTCTCCAGAGCCGGACCGTAGATTCCTCCGACCTTCCAAGGCTTCTCGACAACCTTGCCGTCCTCCTTGACTACCTTTGTGTTAAGGCCGTAGGAGATCGGGGTCTTGTCGTTCGGATCCATCATAGAATTGTAATATTTATCAACCTCCTCGCGTGTCACGCCGTCATAGAAATTCACAGCGGAAAGCTCCACGATGTCGCCTGTCTTGGAAGTGGAACGGCGCTGAGGGTAGATGTCCGGTGAATATATCACCTCAAGCAGCTCAGTGGCCTGTTCCCCGTCACCGACAGCCTCCATAAGGCTCTGGAAATATTCCTTCGGGCACTCCGGGAAGAACTTGTCCTCGGAATAGTGGTGATGGATGCCGTTGGCGAAGAAAAGCCTCTTGGCATAGACGGTGAAGTTCTGGAAATCAGCGCATTCACGGTCACCTTCATATTCATTGAGAATATCCTCGACCACGTGCCGGATCGGGAGGTTCCACTTGCAGTACTGGTCCCAGGTGATGTCGCGGCCCAGCTTGGCGGCCTCAGAAAGATGGTAGGCATATTCCTTCTGCCTGAGACTGAGGTTGTCCCATCCCGGAACCCGGAAACGGATCACCTTGAGGTCGGCGAACTCGTCCAGAAGGTAATGGAAGTCAGTGTCTTGTGTCTTCTTTTCCCCTTGCGAGCAAGAGCAGAGAGCGGCAGCCGCTCCGATTGTGAGAATCATCTTTATTCCTGATTTCATAAAAATAATTGTTTTTGGCTTGTAAATATAACCATTATTCAGGAATTTCCGTATATTTGTCATTATTATGCGCGGAACATTCCGATGCGACATAAAAAAGAAAAATACTAACTATGAATATATTAAAGATCATAGCCGGAACAGCCGCCACCGCACTCTTCATGATCGCGGCCGCCGGGTGCTGCAAGAACAACTTGGACGAACCGGAAAGCGCCGACCGCAGAGTCCTGCTTTTCTACGAATGCGCGTTCAACGACATCGGATCCTACATGAGAAGAAATATGGAAGACCAGCAAAAGGGTCTTCCGGCGGGGCATATTCCGGGAAAGTATGGCGACGTGCTTCTGGTATATTCAAGAATCGCCGAGAACGGCCACACACCCGTAAACTCCTATCTCAGACGCATCTACAAGACCTCGAAAGGGAAAGTGATCTCCGACACCCTCAAAGTGTTCGGCAAGGAGACCATCGCAGCGTCCCCCTCCACCCTCAGCGCGGTGCTGACTCTCGTCAAGGAAAAGTTCCCCGCCAACAAAGGGTACGGGATGGTGTTCTCCTCGCACGGTTCAGGCTGGCTTCCCGCCGGCTACTATTACAGCCCGTCCAGATTCGAGAATGACCATAAGGGAGAGGTTGGCACGTCCAGGCAAGGCATCGCCGCTCAAAGCGTTGGACATCCAAGGCTTCCCGTCCCGGAAGGAGATCTGGCCGACACTGATCCGTTCTACGGGATGACGCGCTCGATCGGACAGGACTACATAAAGGGCAGTTATTACGGCCACGAGATGAGCGTCAGCGAGTTCGCCGACGCGATTCCCTACCATCTCGACTACCTGCTTTTCGACATGTGTTTCTCCGGCGGGGTTGAAGTGGCCTACGGACTCAAGGACAAGGCTGACTATCTTGGCCTTTCTCCTGCGGAGGTACTGGGCGACGGTATGTTCGACTACACCAAGATCACCTCTTTTCTCCTTGACAGGACGACTCCTGACCTTGAAGGACTCTTCAAGGATTCGTTCGGAATGTACGACAAGCAGAACGGAGCGTATCGTTCCGCAACGATCAACCTGGTCCGCACCGACGGGCTGGACAATCTGGCAAGGGTCTGCTCGGATTTGTTCCGGGAGTACTCCGACACATTGTCCAACGCGCCTACACATCTGATCCAAGGCTATTTCAGGAATGACAGGCACTATTTCTTCGACCTCATGGACACATTCCGGAAATGCATCTCCAACGAAGAGGAGCTGAGAGCGGTCAACGACGCCATCGACCGCTGCGTGGTCTACAGGGAAGCCACCCCGCAATTCCTCTCCACTTTCGACATCACTGAATATTCCGGCTTCAGCATGTATCTTCCTTGCGCCGGCACCCCGCTTCTTGACTCCTATTATAAGAAGGAACCTTGGAATAAGGCCACGGGGCTTGTGAAGTAGCCAAAATATTCCTATCTTTGCGGCGCAATTACAAAGCGTACCGCGCTTTTGGTGCAATGGGGTTCCGGGCGGTCCGGAACTGAGTAACACATTTTAAACAACAAAACAATGAAGCATTTTGAGCTTAACGGCAAAGTCCGTGAAGTCGGCAACAAGGCCGTCATCAAAGCGATCCGCAAGCAGGGTCTCGTTCCTTGCAACCTCTACGGACCTGGTCTGGAGAACGTTCTCTTCACAGTAACTGAAAGAGACCTTATGGGAATCACCCACACTCCGGCGTCATTCATCATCGACATCAAACTTGACAACGGCAAGGCCTACACAGCTGTCGTTCACGAGCTTCAGTACCATCCGGTAAAGGACAACTGCCTTCACGCTGACTTCCTCGCGGTAACTGAGGACAAGCCTATCGTCATCAAGGTTCCTGTTGTAGTGAGCGGTCACCCAGTCGGAGTACAGAGAGGTGGTAAGTTCGTTCTCGTCAGCAGAGAGGTACGCATCAGCGCCCTGATGAACGATCTTCCTGACACTCTCAACATCAACGTTACCAAACTCGACATCGAGAAGCGCATCGTAGCCGGTGACATCAAGCTTGAGAACGTGACCGTGGTAACTCCTAAGTCAACCATCATCTGCGCCGTGAAGTCAACACGTCAGATCGCAGCGCAGCTCGCCCACGAGGAGAAGATGGAAGGTGCAGAGGAACATGAGACTGAATCAACTGAGGAGACTGCTGAGCCGGCTGCTGAATAAACCGGAGCAGACCTCTGAAGAAGACACTGGCATGAACTACCTTGTCGCAGGATTGGGAAACATCGGCGCGGAGTACACTTCTACCAGACACAATATGGGGTTTATGGTGTTGGATGCCTGGGCTCAGGCATCCAATATTGTTTTCAGGACGGAACGTTACGGTGACGTGGCCGAGATTTCATTCAAAGGACGGAAGTTCTACCTTCTGAAACCTTCAACCTACATGAATCTCAGCGGTAACGCTGTCCGCTACTGGATGGACAAACTCAAACTTCCGCTTGAGAACCTCATAGTGATCTGCGATGACCTCAACCTTCCGTTCGGCACGATCAGGATGCGCAAGAATGGAAGCGATGGAGGGCACAACGGACTGAAGGACATACAAGCACGGCTGGAAACCACCCAATGGGCCAGAATAAGAATCGGGATCGGTAATAATTTCTCCCGGGGAGCCCAGGTTGACTATGTGATCGGGGAACTGACCGCGGATGAGAAGGCGGCTGTTCCGGAAATATGTGACAGAGTGATCGAAGGAATCAAGAATTTTTCCACCATTGGACCTGACAGGGCGATGAATATGCTAAATGTCAAGCCTAAAAAAGACGAAAAAGGGGCATAAAGTGTCAGAAAACCAGCCTTTTTTACCGGAAAAATTTGTTAATTTCATTTTTTTACATAACTTGCGCTCACATTTAGAGACGATTACATTTATATTACATTAATAATCCAACTATTCACTAAAATTAGAACAAAATGGAGAATCTTGTCGCTAAAATCAAAGAAGAGCTCAACGTGTTCGTAGAGAACGCTGACGCTCAGGTAGAAAAGGGTAACAAGGCCGCCGGCGCACGCGCGCGCAAGGCCGCTCTCGAGCTCATGAAGGATCTCAAGGAATTCAGAAAGGTTTCTGTTGAGGAGTCCAAGAAGTAAGAAGACGCTCACGATACCAAAAAGGGGAGGCAAAGTTTGAAACTTTGCCTCCCCTTTTTGGTAAACAATCCGTTAATAGCTCTGTGCTATAGCGATAAAATCGTCTGCTTTTAGCGCGGCGCCACCGATAAGACCACCATCGATATCCTTCTGGGCGAAGAGCTCCTTGGCGTTTGATGGCTTGCAACTTCCGCCGTAGAGGATTGTGGTATCCTCGGCTACGGTCTCACCGAACTTCTCGGCAAGCACCTTGCGGATGCAGGCGTGGATCTCCTCAGCCTGCCCGGCGGTAGCGGTCTTGCCTGTACCGATGGCCCAAACCGGCTCGTAAGCCACGATGATCTTGGCCATATCCTCGGCTGTGAAGTTGTAGAGGACGTTCTTGATCTGCTCGGTAACGACATCGAAGTGCTTTCCGGCCTCTCTCTGCTCAAGGTTCTCACCAACACAAAGGATCACACCAAGACCGGCAGCGAGAGCGAGCTTTGTCTTCTCGACGAGCTTCTCGTCAGTCTCGCCGTAGTACTGCCTTCTCTCTGAGTGTCCGAGGATGGTCCACTGGCAGCCGACGGATGTAAGCATATTCACAGCGACCTCGCCTGTGTAGGCGCCCTTCTCGTGATCAGCGCAGTTCTGGGCTGAAAGCTCTACCTTCGAGCCCTTGAGAGCCTCTGCCACTGATGCGAGATGAGTGAAAGGAGGGGCTACGATAAGTCCTACATTCTCTGGAGTCTCAACTGACTTGGCGGCCACAGCCTTCGCAAGTTCAACGCCTTCCTGGAGAGTTGTGTTCATCTTCCAGTTTCCGGCAACGATTTTCTTTCTCATATTCGTTTATATTTAAACTGTTAATTTCGTTTCCAGCCTGCAAATTTACGTTATTTTTGCCTAACTTTGCACAAAACAGGCGCGAAAATGAGACAAGTCTCAAAATAACGCCGCAAAATGAATATAAAAACGCAACATACAATGAAGAATTTCGTAGAGGAACTCAAATGGAGAGGCATGATCCAGGACATCATGCCGGGAACTGAGGAAAAACTTATGGAAGGTCCTCAGGCCGCCTACGTCGGCATCGACCCTACGGCTGATTCCCTGCACATCGGCCACCTTGTCAGCATCATGATCCTGAAGCATTTCCAGCAGTGCGGGCACAAACCTATCGCCCTGATCGGAGGAGCGACCGGAATGATCGGTGATCCTTCGATGAAGTCCCAGGAAAGGAACCTTCTGGACGAGGAGACCCTCCAGCACAACATCGCCGGCATCAAGAAGCAGTTGTCAAGGATCCTTGACTTCGACTCCGACGCGCCTAACAAGGCGGAGCTCGTGAACAACTACGACTGGATGAAGAACTACTCTTTCCTGAACTTCATCCGTGACGTGGGCAAGCACATCACCGTGAACTATATGATGGCCAAGGACTCCGTGAAGAAGCGTCTTTCCAGCGAGTCACGCGAGGGAATGTCCTTCACCGAGTTCAGCTACCAGCTGCTCCAGGGCTACGACTATCTCTGGCTCTACGAGAACAAGGGCTGCCGTCTCCAGCTTGGCGGAAGCGACCAGTGGGGCAACATCACCACCGGCACTGAGCTCATCCGAAGGATGCTCGGCAAGACCGACGCGTTCGCCCTCACCTGCCCACTCATCCGCAAGGCCGACGGAACAAAGTTCGGAAAGACGGAGAAGGGCAACATCTGGCTCGATCCGGAGAAGACCTCCCCTTACGAGTTCTACCAGTTCTGGCTGAACGTAAGCGACGAGGACGCGGAAAGATACATCAAGATATTCACCCTTCTTGACAAGGAGACCATCGACGCCGCCATCGAGGAGCACCGTCAGGATCCTGGCCGCAGGACGCTCCAGCAGCTTCTCGCCAAGGAGCTTACCACAATGATCCACGGGGCTGATGAATATGCCAACGCGGTCTCCGCGTCCAAGATGCTGTTCGGCAACTCGACATCCGACGAGCTGAAGAAACTGGACGAGAAGACGTTCCTCGCCGTGTTCAGCGGCGTGCCGACCTTTGATATTCAGAAAGCCGACCTTCCTTGCAACATTCTCGATTTCCTCGCCGTGAAGACCCAGGTCTTCTCATCAAAGGGAGAGGCCAGGAAGATGGTTCAGGGCAACGGTGTGAGCATCAACAAGGATAAGGTGGCCGACATCGAGTACGAGGTCTCCGAGAAGGACATCGTGGACGGGAAGTACATCCTCGCACAGAAAGGCAAGAAGAACTACTTCATAATCAACGTTCTCTAATATGGAGAAGCCGGCAAGCACAAGGCAGCTCAAGGTTGCCAGAGAGATCCAGAAGGATCTGGCTGAAATCATACGCGGCAAGGGTATGGCAGTGTTCGGAGGCGCGATGGTGACGGTGAGCGAGGTCAGGGTCAGCCCCGACCTCTCCCTCGCCAAGACCTACGTCAGCATATTCCCTTCCGCCAAGGCTGAGGAAGTGATGAAACTTCTGAACGACAATGTCAAGGCTCTGCGCGGAGAGCTCGGCCACCAGGTCGCAAAGCAGCTCCGCATCGTGCCTGAGATTGTTTTTTATCTTGACACCTCATTGGACTACGCCGAACACATCGACGAACTTCTGAAGAAATAAGCCACTCGGGAATATTCAGGGAGAGGATTTTCCCTACAAGTCCGCTGCCAAGATACTCTACGCTCCCCTGCTGTGGATTCTCATTATGTGGACGATCTTCATTACCGGAAGCAGATGGGGCAAGTTCGCCGTTGACATCGTCACGTCCTGCTGGATGATTTATTTTCTCGGACTAATACTTCACCCTCAACGGGTCCTGCGTCCGTCCGCGATCGACGACGAGATGGAAAAGTCAGAGGACCGCAAGCAACGCGAGATCCAGGAAATCGACACTTCCGAAAATGAGTCTTCCGACATCCCTCCTGAAGATGACGGAACTCCGATGGACGTGATCAAGGACGAGGTCCTGGCCGTGATTCTCCGGCGTTTCAGGGAGCCGCATCTTCTCAAGACCGAGGTCTTGCTTGACCTTGGCAGCGGCGAGATGAACAAGGCAAGCAAATTCATTTCCTCGATCGGCTACTATAACCTCGTCAACATGTTCAGGCTTGAATATGCCCGTCTCTACAAAGAGGCGCACCCGCACGCCAAGCAAGAGGAGATAGCCATCGAATCCGGGTTCGTGTCCAGAACAGCATATTACAAGGTGAAGAAAAGTGTCGGAGAGATCGATCATGCTCTCACACAGGGAGTCAAATTGGAGCCTTAAAGAATCCATTGACTATCAGCGCGCCACAGACAGACCTCTCGCCAAAGGAACATTTGATTCACGTTAAAGGAACACTTTTAAAGGCAGACTCTCGCCAGAGGAACAAAAGGTAACACCAAGCTTTTAGGAGGTTCTGCACATTGTCGCTACATTTGCGTCGTGCTTTACGACACGGAAGTGGCGATTTTTTCATGCTGTTTTTAATCCAATGAAGCACGACTTGCATAGACCGGTTTACGATAAGGAACCGCTGGCCTATGCAAGTCACAGAAAAGAAATCCTATCCAGAAATCACTTAGCCTGGAATACAGCGGCAGATGGAGTGCCTTGACAAAAAAGCCTTTACGCGCCAGTCTCCAAAGAACCAAGGAGACACAGCAATCCAAGGCATGTAAGGCTATCACATTCCTCCTCTGCCGCTGTTATTATACTCCGCAACCGTCATTTGCATATTCATAAATAAAAGAATGTTTAGAAGCTGTTTTGAATTGTTTGTTTGAAGGTTTGAGAGTGAAAAACTTCAGTTTCGACCGCTTCTTCCAAGGAAGATAGCGGTGCTATCTGACTGAAGAAGCGGGAAGAAAATGAAGATTTTTCACCTCAAAGAACATTTCAAACAATTCAAAACAGCTTCTTAAGCCATAAGGTTTGCAGATTCAGAAGAAAATAAATACCTTTGTGAATGGAATTGAGGTATGGTGTAATGGTAGCACTACAGATTTTGGTTCTGCCAGTTCAGGTTCGAGTCCTGATATCTCAACAAGGGGCCGGTCACAGAGTTTGTCGAAGTGGCCGGCTTTTTTTGACACATGCATGAACTTAAGGAACTAACTGATAACTAATTGCAGAATCCCTCCCGGTCAATCAGGAGGGTAGAATCTCACAAATAATTGATTAAAAACAAATTAACATTTACACCATGAAAGGAACCTACATATTCTTAGCTGATGGTTTCGAGGAAATCGAGGCTCTTGCGACCGTGGACGTCCTCAGAAGAGGAGGCATCGATGCCAGGACAGTTTCAATCAATGATAACGCTCAGGTTCGCGGAGCGCATGGAGTGCCGGTCATCGCTGACATGACATGGACCGGCTTCAAGACGAAAACTGATGTCAACCACACCGGAGAGGACGACGTGATGGTCTTTCCGGGAGGAATGCCTGGCACGAAAAACCTTGCCGGAAGCCACGAACTGATGGAAATGATGAGGCTGCACTACATAGAAGGCGGCGTCGTGGCCGCGATCTGCGCGGCACCCGGACTGGTCATTCCGCAGCTTCCGACCCTCAAAGGTAAAAAATTCACCTGTTACGATGGATTTGAGGAGGCCCCTGCGGCAAAGGGTGGTGAATATGTCAGGACCGCTGCCGTGTCTGACGGTAACCTGATCACAGGCCGCGGTCCCGGATGCGCCGTCGATTTCGCCCTTGCGATAGTGGAACGCCTGAAAGGCTCGGATCTCGCCGCGGAAATCCGCTCAAGCATGATGATCTGAACCGCTGCCAGGCAATGAGACTGCAGCATATTCATTTACTAAAGATAACTTTCGGTGTTTTATCGGAAAAAGGTTATTTTTGCAGTCATGTTAGTAAACCTTAATTAAGAAGTAATATGATCAAAGTCAATTTGGGAGGATGCGCCTCCTTCGTCAAGGACGAGGATTACAAGGAATATGTCGGCAAAGCCCTTGAGGCATTCGATGTGCTTGCCAATGAATCAGGAGCGGGAAATGACTTCCTCGGCTGGAAGCGTCTGCCGTCCGAGACACCGGAAGCGCTTATCGCCGAGTGCGAGGCCGTACGCGACAACTGGAAGGCAAAGGGAGTGAACCTGGTCGTTGTGATCGGCATCGGAGGTTCCTACCTTGGAGCCCGCTGCGCCATCGAGGCTCTGTCACACAATTTCGCCAAGCAGCTCAGCGGAGCGAAGGAAGCTCCTGAAGTTGTATTCGCCGGAAACAACCTTTCCGAGGAATATCTCGCCGAGCTCATGGATCTCGTGGCCGAGAGGAATGTAGCCACAGTCGTGATCTCCAAGTCCGGCACCACCACCGAGCCGGCTGTAGCCTTCAGAATCGTGAAGGAACACATCGAGAAGAACTACACTGACGCGTCCGAAAGGATAGTCGCCATCACCGATGCCCACAAGGGAGCCCTCAAGACCCTTTCCACACAGGAAGGCTACAAGACATTCGTCGTTCCGGACAATGTCGGAGGCCGTTTCTCAGTTCTCACTCCTGTCGGACTCCTGCCTATCGTTCTCGCCGGATTCGATGTACGTGAGATGCTTGCCGGAGCCGCCGAGATGGAGAAGGCTCTTGCTGTCAAAGGTGAGGAGAACCCAGCCGTGCAGTACGCCGCGATGAGGAACCTCCTATATTCTAAACTTGGAAAGAAAGTCGAGATTCTGGTGGCTTACAATCCTAAGTTCCAGTACCTTGGAGAGTGGTGGAAGCAGCTTTACGGCGAGTCCGAGGGCAAGGATCTCAAGGGAATATTCCCGGCTTCAGTGAACTTCACCACCGACCTCCATTCTATGGGACAGTTCATCCAGGACGGTGACAGGGTTGTGTTCGAGACAGTCGTGAACATCGAAAAGAGCAACCGCGAGGTTATCATCGGAAGCGACGAGCAGAATCTTGACCAGCTCAACTATCTCGCCGGACAGCACGTGGAGCATTGCAACGCTATGGCACAGCTCGGAACGAAACTCGCACACATCGACGGCGGAGTACCTCAGTTGGAAGTATCAATCGAGAAAATCAACGCATTCAACCTCGGCGGCCTGTTCTATTTCTTTGAATATGCCTGCGGAGTCAGCGCCTATGTCCTCGGTGTCAATCCGTTCAACCAGCCAGGTGTGGAAGCTTACAAGAAGAACATGTTCGCGCTTCTGGGCAAGCCTGGCTACGAGGAGCAGGGAAAGGCTCTTCAAGCCAGACTGTAGAGCCATGACTTGTGAACAGAAATTCAGGGAAACGTACAGACGGGAGCCGGAAGGGCTCTCGTTCTGTCCGTATCGTGTCTGCCCGATCGGAGCGCACTCCGACCATCAACTCGGCAAGGTGACCGGTTTCGCCATAGACAAAGGCATCCACATCGCTTTCGCTCCGAAAAGAAACGGTGTCATTGAGTTGTCATCGCTTCAGTTCCACAAGCGTGCCCAGTGGCACGTCAACGCCGTCCCGGAGGAAAGGCAGAACGATTGGGCTGATTACCTTCGAGGAGCCACTGCCCAGCTGGGTGCGTTGCTCCCGTTGCGTGTGGGTCTGAGCGGAGTGATCGAAGGCTCCCTTCCGATAGGCGGGCTTTCCTCCTCAGCGGCGGTCATAATCGCTTTCCTGAAAGCCTTGTGCACGGTCAATGGCCTTCATCTGACCGACAAGGAACTGATCCTGACGGCCAAAGCCGCGGAGAATGACTATGTCGGTGTCTCGTGCGGAAAGCTGGACCAAAGCTGCGAGGTGTATTCTAAAAAAGATCACCTGCTCTACCTTGACACCAAGGATGACAGCTACGAGCTCATCCCGACATCCACGGCCATGAAGCCTTACGAGATCGCGATTTTTTTCAGCGGTGTCGAGCGCACCCTTGCCGGCAGCAAGTTCAACATGCGTGTGGACGAATGCCGCAGTGCGGCCTACGCCCTAAAAGCCTACGCCGGAATGGAATACGGCAAGTTCGTGGAGACCAATCTGCGTGACGTTCCGGTCGAGGTGTTCCACAGGTTCGCGGACCGTCTGCCGGAAACTTGGCGCAGACGTGCCGAGCACTGGTACGGGGAATATGACCGTGTGCAGCGCGGAGCCGAGGCCTGGAGAAGCGGAAATCTTGAGGAATTCGGCCGCCTCAGCTTCGAGAGCGGCAAGTCTTCCATCGAGAAATGGGAGACAGGCTCGCCGGAACTCAAGAAGATCTACGAGATCATGACCCAGACCGAAGGCATCTACGGCGGACGTTTCAGCGGAGCCGGATTCAAGGGATGCTGCATGGCGATCATCGACCCGGCGTTCCGGGAAGACATATTCAAAAAAGTCGAGACAGAGTATCTTGCGGCATTCCCGGAACTTAAGGGACACTACTCCGCATGCATCTGCCACAGCGCTGACGGTGTGAAGATATGAGATGCCTGATACTTGCCGCGGGTTATGCCACAAGGCTCTACCCGCTGACGGAGAATTTTCCGAAACCGCTGCTTAAAGTCCGGGACAAAGCCATTCTGGACTGGCTGATCGATGACATCAAGACTTCCGGAGCGGTTGATGAATATGCCGTCATCTCCAACCATAAGTTCGCCGGACATTTCGCCGAATGGGCAGCCGGACGTCCTGACGACAGGATCACTGTGGTGGATGACGGAACCTCCACGAACGAGACACGTCTGGGGGCCGTGCGTGACATCCAGTTCGCGATCGACTCTCTGGGGCTCGATGATGACATGCTCGTCATCGCAGGAGACAATGTTCTGGATTTCAGCCTTGTGAGATTCATTGAATATGCCAGCGCCAAGGGTACATCCTGCATCATGCGCTTCTTCGAGCCATCGGAGCAGCGCCTTCGCAAATGCGGTGTCGTGGAAGTGAACGATGAGGATTTGATACTCAGCATGGAGGAGAAGCCGTCAGAGCCTCGCTCGCATTGGTGCTGTCCCCCGTTCTATTTCTACACCCGCAAGGACGCGCGTTTGATTCCTTCCGGAATCTCGGCAGGTTGCGGCACAGACGCACCGGGCAGCTACATCGCATGGCTGGCCACACAGGTTCCCGTGCACGCCATGGAGATGCCGGGCCACCGCTATGACATCGGCAACCTTGAGAGTTACCACAATGTCTGTGAGCAGTACAACGGAATCGTGAAGTAGGTCGTCGAGTCTGCCTTGCCGGCAATCGGCTTTTTACCAACATGGCAGACAACAATCTGTTTATCAATACAATAAGCAAACTCGTGGTACTGAAATCAGAACCACGAGTTTGCTTTTATTCTTGATTATAAAGCACTTAAGTGCCACGGCACTATTCGCCGGCCTCTTTGAGACGCTCGGCGTTCTCCGCGATCTGGAGCTGGTTGATGCATTCCTGGATGTCACCGTCCATAAAGACAGGAAGGTTGTACATTGACCAGTTGATGCGGTGGTCGGTCACACGGCCCTGAGGGTAGTTGTAAGTGCGGATTTTGGCGGAACGGTCACCGGTGGAGACCATCGTCTTGCGCTTCGCGCCGATCTCGTCGAGATATTTCTGATGCTCAAGGTTATAGAGACGGGTACGGAGCTCCTCGAAGGCGCGGTCCTTGTTCTTTAGCTGGGAGCGCTCCTCCTGGCACTGCACGACCAGACCGGTCGGAAGGTGGGTCAGACGCACGGCTGAATATGTCGTGTTGACTCCCTGGCCACCAGGGCCTGACGAGCAGAACAGATCCAGACGGATGTCATCCCATTTAAGGTCTACATCGAACTCTCCGGCCTCAGGGAAAACGGCCACGGAAGCCGCCGAGGTCTGGATTCGGCCCTGAGTCTCGGTCTGAGGCACACGCTGCACACGGTGCACTCCGGACTCATATTTCATAATGCCATAGACGCCCTCGTCATTGGATGAAAGCTTGAAGACTATCTGCTTGTAGCCTCCGGCCGTGCCTGGAGTCTCATCGTTAACCTCCAGCTTCCAGCCGCGTTTCTCGGCGTACTTCGAGTACATTCTGAAAAGGTCTCCGGCGAAGATGGCGGCCTCGTCACCACCAGTGCCGCCGCGGATCTCGATGATGGCGTTCTTGCTGTCATCCGGATCGGCAGGGATGAGGAGAATCTTGATCTTCTCCTCCATCTCCGGGATCTTCGGCTCGATCTCGGCGATCTCAGCCTTCGCCATGTCGCGAAGGTCCTCGTCCTTCTCGTTGATCATGATGTCCTTGGCCTCTGCCAGCTCATCGACCATCTTCTTGTACTCAAGACCGGCCTTGATGATAGGCTCCAGCTCCTTATAGTCCTTGTTGAGCTGGACGTATTTCTTCATATCAGCGATCACCTCAGGATCAGCAAGCTGCTTCTGAAGCGACTCGTATTTGTCCTGGAGAGCCAGGATCTTGTCCACTAATGTATTCTCTGCCATATTCAATGGTTAATTTTCTTCAATTCCGGTTTCCTGACCGTGGTCACTGAGCATGTCGAAGTGACCTTATTATCATTCTCCATCGGTGCTTCGACAAGCTCAGCAACCGAACGGGTATATTCCTAAATCGACTTGAGGTAGCAGCGGCGGCGCATAAACAGCTCGTGCTCGTACTTGCCCCAGACGTTGACCGCGCCGTTGGACTCGATCTGCGGGTTAGAGATCGCCCATTTCGTGCCAGCCTTGCGGTATTTCTCCGACATTGTGCAATGGTAGATCGAAGAGACCCCCGTGTTCTGCCACTTCGGCACGGCCCCGTTGATCATCAGATCGACAGTGTCGTACTTGTACATCGCCTTCAGCAGATGGAACCAGCCGAACGGAAACAGATGGCCTTTCGCCTTCTGAAGAGCCGGCGAGATCGTCGGGAAAGTGATCCCGAATCCCACAAGTTCCTCATTGTCATCGAATATTATGCTGCTAGTCTTGTCCGAGACAAACTTCAAGACCTCGCTCGCCTCCTCGTCAATCTCCTCCTTGGTGAAAGGGATGAAGTTATAGACGGACTTCGCGAAACTCTCGTTATAGACATCGAAGAAGTATCTGACCATCTTCTTGTCCTTCTTGAGTTTGTTCAGACTCCCCTCGTGCAGGTTGTACCTCTGCTTCAGAAGTCCCGCGATCCTCGTGATCTTCTCCTGAAGAGGCTGGTCCGCGGCGATCTTGTACTGCACCCAGTCGCATTCCTTCACATAGCCAAGGGCTGTGACGAAGTCATTGTAGTACGGATAGTTGTACAGACAGTTGAACGGCGGGATGTTCTCGTAGCCCTCGACCAGCATGCCCTGTTTCCCAAGGGTGTTGTAGTACAGAGGTCCATGGATCTCGTTCATTCCGTTCTCCTTGGCCCACGCCTCGGCGGTGCCGAGAAGAAGTTTGGCCACCTCGAAGTCATCGATCGTGTCAAACCATCCGAAGCGGGCTCTCTTCTTGTCATAGAGCGCGTTATAACGAGGGTTAATCATTCCGCAAATACGTCCGACAACAGTCTTGCCATCCATGACCATCCACATTTTCCTCTTGCAATAGGAAAGGGTGGAGACTTTGGTCAAAGATTTGATCTGGTCGCTGTGAAGAGCGGGAACATACTGAGGACAGTCTTTGTACAACTTGTCAGGGAACTTGATGAATTTCATCAGATCCCTTCTGCTCACAACCTCAACTACTTTATAATCAGGCATAAGTATCCATTCTTCAACACTTCCTTCTCAGGAAGACATCCACAAATTTAAGAAATAGTCTTGTTTTGGACAAATATGAGCATCCAAAGTTTAATTTGGAGAGTAACATTATTTGCTCAAAACAAGTCGCCAAGACCTCTTGACCGCCTGAATATCTTCAAGCAAGCTTAGATCTACAGTCCTTTAGCCTTCCCTTCGTCCCAGATCTCGTCCATCTCGGCGAGAGTCATCTGATGAAGATCCTTGCCCTTGCGGATCGTGTTCTCTTCCAGGTAGGTGAAGCGGCGGCGGAACTTGTCGCAGGCACGGTTAAGGGCCGTGTCGGGATTGAGGCCGTAAAGCCTCGCGGCGTTGATGGTGGCGAACATAAAGTCCCCGAGTTCCTCCTCGGCCCTGTCTGTGGCGGCTTTTCTCTCCTCCTCAGTAGTGGCGGAATCCATTGCGTCCATCTCGGCCTGAAGTTCCATCTGCTCCTCCTTGACCTTGTCCCAGACCTGGCTCTTCTCCTCCCAGTCGAAACCGACTCCGCGGGCCTTGTCCTGCATCGAGAACGCCTTCAGGATCGGAGGCATCGCGTCCGGAATCCCGGAAAGGATACGCTTGTTGCCTCCTTTTTCCTTAGCCTTGAGCATCTCCCAGTTCTCGGAGACCTGCTCGGCGTCGGCCACTTTGGTCGTGGAGAACACGTGGGGATGGCGGTAGATCATCTTCTCACACAGTTTGTCCATCACATCGGCGATGTCGTAGCGGCCTTCCTCCTCGGCGATCCTGGCGTAGAATATCACGTGAAGGAACACGTCCCCGAGCTCTTTCTCAAGCGCGGCGTCATCCTTCTTCATCACGGCGTCACTGAGCTCATAGACTTCCTCGACCGTCATAGGCCTGAGGGTGTCGATGGTCTGTGCGTGATTCCACGGACATTCGGCCCGCAGCCTGTCCATCACCTCCAGCGCACGCTCGAACGCCTTTAATTTCTTTTCCTTATTAATCATATCCTGCAAAATTACTAAAATCTTTGAATATGCACACAGCGTTTCCTACAGCGCTTCAGTGCTTCGGGTGCAAAACACCGTCTTTCTCACCCGAAACCGGAAAAATCAACACTACCGGGTGAAAAACCACCCTTTCCACACCCGAAACGGACAGACCACGGAAATGGCTATCGTACCAGGAATTTGAATATACTCTCAAAAGCACTATCTTTGCCGCCGCAAACATATTAATAACAATGAAAGAGATTCATTACGTTTCAGCCGACGAGGCGGTCAAGGCCATAAAGTCGGGCGATCATATTCATTTGAGCAGCGTGGCGAGCGTGCCGCATATTCTTGTTGACGCGCTTGTGCGCAGGGCTGAGGCCGGAGAGGTCGAGGACCTGCATTTCCACCACTTCCACACCGAAGGGCCGGCTCCATATTCAGATCCGAAATATTCAGGGATCTTTTTTGAGCAGGGGTTCTTCGTAGGGCCGAACGTGCGCCCGAACGTGAATTCCGGGTACGCGGACTATCTGCCGGTGCATCTGGGTGAGTCTCAAAAGCTTTACCGCTGCGGTGCCATCAAGTTGGGAGCCGCTTTGGTGCAGGTGTCCACTCCGGACGAGAACGGAATGGTGTCACTGGGGACTTCGGTGGATTGCTCGCTGGCGGCCATCGAGACAGCCCGTGTGAAGATCGCTGTCGTGAATCCGCACGTGCCGTTCGCCTACGGAGACCTCGTGCCGATTGACACTTTCGACTACCTTGTCAAGGATGACACTCCGCTGGTTTCCAAGGATTTTGCCGAGCCGACACCGACTGAGGTGCTGATTGGAAAGAATTGCGCGGAACTGGTGCCGGACGGAGCCTGCATCCAAATGGGAATCGGCGCCCTGCCGAACGCTCTGGCCGCGCAACTTGCTGACCACAAAAATCTTGGTGTGCACACAGAGATGTTCGCGGACGGGATCCTGAGCCTTATAAAGAAAGGTGTCGTGAACGGAGCGAACAAGAAGATCGACAAGGGCAAGATCGTCGCTTCCTTCCTTCTGGGCTCTCAGGAGGTATATTCATTCATCGACCACAATCCGGATGTGCTGATGAAGGACATCAAGTACGTCAACGATCCGTGGGTGATCTGCCAGAATCCGAATATGATGGCCATCAATTCAGCCACCGAGGTGGACCTGACAGGCCAGATCTGCGCAGACTCGATCGGAACGAGGATATTCTCCGGAACCGGCGGCCAGCTGGATTTTGTGAAGGGTGCGTCTATGTCCGAGGGCGGAGTGTCGATGACGGCCTTCGCTTCCCGCACGAACAAGGGCAAGGCGAAGATCGTCCCGTTCCTGAACCCTGGTGCCGGAGTGGTCACCCCGCGCGCCGACGCTCACTGGATAATCACTGAATATGGAGCCGTGAATCTGTACGGCAAGTCACTTCAGGAGCGCGCCAAGCTCCTCATCAGCATCGCCCACCCGGACGACCGTGAGATGCTTGACCGCGCCTCGTTCGAGCGCTTCGGGCCGCACTGGCACGTGGTTAAAATCTGATCTACCCTACCGCCGACGTAGAGATTTCCAGGAAAGAACCGGGATCAGGAAACTGAGGAGGCAGGCGATGATCCAGAAGACGGAGACGGGGGCGAAATTGAAATCGTTCCCGTCTATCATTATACCGCTGACGATGTTCTGGATTCCGGCGGCGGCATAGCTGGCCAGACCGACCATTCCAAGAGCCGCCCCGGTGGCCTTGCGCGGCACAATGTCAAGAGCCATCAAGCCGGCTACCGTGCAATAGACCACACCAATCGCCAGGCTAAATACCGACACGTAGATGATATTCAATGAATATCCTCCGCCGGTGAAAAGGAAGGCCCCGAGCGACAGCAGGCAAAGCAGCCCGGAAATCAGCACGGGAATGAAGCGGTTCCCTTTGAATACTTTGTCCGAAAGCCACCCGGCAAGCACGGTACCGGCTATTCCGAAAGCCTCGGAGAACGCTATGATCTGAGTGGCCCCGGCCAGCGAAAAGCCTTTGCCCTTCTGGAGGAACAGCACCCCCCACTCGCTGACGGCGTGCTGGGTGATGTACACGAATGCGCTCGAAAGGGCGATTATCCATATTCCCGGATGCCGGACAACCTTTTTCTGAAGTTCCTTGATTGGCATCGAGTCAGCCTTCTGAGGTTTCTCGCCGGCCAGTTTCTGAACGGAAGGAAGGCCACGGCTTTCCGGAGTGTCCGAGACCATCAGAAGGATCATCACCGAGCCGATGACTCCCGCCACAGCGGAGAAGATGAATCCGCACTCCCAGCCGATCCACCCGACAACGAGTCCTAAAACAAAGACCGATAGAGACTTACCCAAATATGGCGTGGCGCTGAATATGCTGTAATATGTGCCTCGGCGGTCAAGTGGAAACCAGCGCGAAAGGCTGATGACTCCCGGAGGTGCCCCCATCGACTGGCAGAAACCGTTGACTCCCCAGATGACGGCGAACACGATGAACAGCAGCATCGTGGAAGTCCCCGTCCACCCTTGGAGCAAACCAAGCACACCCATCAGCAGATTGACAACGGTGGAAATCAGAAGCCCGGTCGCCATAAAACGGCGCACGTTGCAATAATCAGCGATGAATCCGTTGGTGAACTTGCCGAAAGCATAGACGAAATAGAATGCCGAGCCGATGATGCCAAGCTGCGCGGCCGTGAATATTCCTTCATCAATCAACGGCTGCTTCACCACGCTCATCGCCATCCGGCAGACGTAATAGAGAGCGTAAGCCCCTGTCACACCCCAGAAAGTGAGCCCCCGCAGACGCTTGTACTCCCCTTCTACCTTTTCTGAAGCTATCTTCTCCTCCGAGGGCTTCGATATCCTATAGAATGAATATAGACTCATAAATATTCAGGAGCCATCTTGATCCGCCTGTCGATAGTTGAACATCTTTCGTTTCAGAAAAACATTCCAGGCAAATCAGGACAGCCATTCAACCTTGCAAAGATAGCCATTTTTTGCGTGGCAGACAACAACCTAATTATCAAAGAAATAGCCATTTTCGTGGTGCGACTTTTGGGACCACGAAAACCATTATTCTTCTCACTATCATACAGTTAAATGCCACGACACACCACCACTCCGCTCCGCTCTGCGAAAATGATTACTTAACGCTTACTAAAACCGAAAAAAGTTCTAATTTTGTTCTTGCGAATATCCAAGGCTATGGCATCGAAAGCCACCACCCCTTAGATGATATAGTAAATTAATAAATATGAGTCCACTTGAAAAAGTCGTTTTTTTGAAAAACATGTGCCTCGCAGATACTTCTGTAAGGGGTAAAAAGTGGCAAATGGCACTATTTCAAGTGGGCTCAAATATCAAAACAATATGAGAAAAACAATCGCAATCTTGATGTTGTCGCTCGCGGCAGTGACGATGTCCGCGCAGAAAAATCCGGTGAAGTACAATTTCACCGAGGCGTCCGACCTGACTATGGTCGGCAAACTTATGACCGACACGCCTAACCCTTACCACAGGGTGGACACCGTTAAGTTCAAGGGGTTCACACCCGGTGAGAACAAGCAGGTCAGAATGTCCGCCGGCCTTTCCGTGGCGTTCAGGACGGATTCCAAGACCATAACGGTCAAGACCAAATACCTTGACAGAGGGTTCCCGACCAACACCGGAGGACTTGCGGCAAGAGGCTATGACCTTTACATAAAGAAAGACGGGAAATGGCTCTGGGCAGCCTCGAAGGTGACATCTGACCAGAAACCGGACGACAACGTCGTGCTTATCGGCAATCTGGACGGTTCCATGCACGAGTGCCTTATGTACCTACCTATCCTGAGCGAGGAGAAGTCCATCCAGATCGGTGTCAACGAAGGTGCTGTCATCGAGGCCATCGATAATCCTTTCCGTCACAGGATCGGAATATTCGGTTCCAGCTTCACGCACGGAATCAGCACTTCCAGAGCCGGGATGTCCTACCCTGACCAGCTTTCCAGAATGACCGGACTCCAGTTCCTGAGCCTCGGATGCAGCGGCAACTGCAAGCTCCAGCCATATTTCGCGGACGTGCTTTGCGCCGCCGACGTGGACGCATTCGTGTTCGACTCGTTCTCCAACCCGACTCCGGAGCAGATCAAGGAGAGGCTGTTCCCGTTCATCGAGAAGGTTCAGGCCGCTCATCCGGGAGTCCCGATGATCTTCCAGAAGACCATCTACAGGGAGAGCCGCAACTTCAACACGAGCAGCGACAAGGGCGAGGGACGCAGAATGGAAGTGGTTGACAGTCTTATGAATATAGCGGTGAAGAAATATCCGGATGTCTATTTCGTGACCGCGACCTGCGCGACGGCTCCAAACCACGAGACCTCTGTGGACGGAACGCATCCGTCAGATTATGGCTACACCCTTTGGGCCGAGTCCATCAGGAAGCCTATCGTCAAGATTCTGCGCAAGTACGGAATCAGGTGATTTCATTGGTTGCTGAGCCTGTCGAAGCAACTCTTCCCGCCACTTCGACAAGCTCGGTGACCGGAGTAACAAGCTCGGTGACCGGAAAGAGTAATATTGAAATTAACATAGAATGGCAAATCTGAAGTCATTGGCCAAGGACACCGCGATCTACGGCCTCAGCAGCATAATAGGAAGGTTCCTCAACTACCTTCTCGTCCCGCTTTACACACACGTCATCGCCTCGTCAAGCGGTGACTATGGTGTGGTGACGAACCTGTACGCCTACACGGCTCTGCTGCTGGTGATCCTGACCTATGGGATGGAGACCACATTCTTCAGATTCTCCAACAAGGAAGGCGAGAATCCGGACAAGGTATATTCCACGATCCTGACCTCGGTGCTGACGACTTCGGTGCTGTTCGCCGGACTCGTGGTGCTTTTCATAAAGCCGATCTCATCCGCCCTTGGCTATGCCGGGCATCCGTCCTACGTCTGGGCTATGACCGCCACGGTGGCGATCGACGCCTTCCAGTGCATTCCGTTCTCGTACCTCAGGCTCAAGAAGCGTCCTCTGAAGTTCGCCGCGTTGAAACTACTCTTCATCGGATTGAATATATTCCTGAATCTCGCTTATTTTGTGATCCTTCCGAAACTGGAAGCGAATCCGTTCGGGATTTACGATGGCGGGCTTGATGTGGGTTATGTGTTCTATATCAATCTGTTCTGCACAGCGTTCATCACCCTTTTCTTCTGGAAGGAACTGCGCGGATTCAAGTTCGGATTCGACGGCAGACTACTGAAAAGGATGCTTGGCTACAGCTGGCCGATCCTTGTGCTTGGAATCGCCGGAATCCTCAACCAGAGCGGTTCGCAGATCATATTCCCGTTCATCTATGGGGAAGGCTCGTCCGTGCCTCTTGGCATCTACGGGGCCAGCATCAAGATCGCGATGATAATGGCGATGATCACCCAGGCTTTCCGCTATGCCTACGAGCCGTTCGTGTTCGGCAGCGCGGCGGACAAGAACAGCAAGGAGATGTACGCCAAGGCGATGAAGTACTTCATCATATTCACCCTCCTTGCGTTCCTTTGCGTCATAGGGTATATGAATATCCTGAAATACATCATCGGTCCAAGCTATTGGGAGGGCCTCAAGGTCGTGCCGATCGTGATGGCCGCTGAGATCATGATGGGAATCTATTTCAACCTTTCGTTCTGGTACAAGCTTACAGACCAGACACTTTGGGGTGCGTTGTTCTCCGGAATCGGATGCCTCGTGCTGTTCGGAGTGAATATTATGTTCATCCCTAAGTTCAGTTATATGGCCTGCGCCTGGGCCGGTTTCGCCGGCTACGGAGTCGCGATGGTCCTGTCCTACATAGTCGGTCAGAAAAAGTACCCGATCAACTACCCGCTCAAGGACATCGCCCTGTACGTTTGCCTGGCCGTGATCCTGTATTTATGTATGTCCTGCGCCAACGTTCATCTCTCCACCTGGCCCGCCATCGGAATCAACACCGTCCTGATCCTCGCCTTCTGCGCCGTGATCATCAAGCGCGACTTCCCCCTCTCCTCCCTCCCCGTTGTCGGGAAATATTTCAGGAAACGCTAATCCTTTACGGGATTATGAACATCAGGCCTGCGCTGGATCCATTATCATGCAACACTTCCGGTCTTTTTTGATAAGGCTGACTCAAAAGCCACAAGACTCGGAGCAAAGCGACCGAAGTGGGTTGGGGAATCCTTTCCCCATGCCCCTCAGGGGCTGTCACGGAGTGACTGGGGGTTGAAATGCATGAAGGGGGCTGACCTTTTGGGTCAGCCTCAACGTATTCTCCCCTTTTCGTCTCCAAAGGGTGCAGCCAGACTACAGGATAGGGGCGAGGATGGCTCTTGAAGCGAAGAAGGAATGGAAGCGATAGGTGCAGCCAGACTACAGGATAGGGGCGAGGATGGCTTTACGATAACAGAAGGTCTGGTAGAGGGAGCGGAAGATGACGTGGGCGTAGTAGGCGGCGAAGAGGAGGTGGGCGGCGGCTGTTCCTTTTGGCCTTAAGAGGAACATTCCCAGAAGCCAGACGGCGAAGAAGGCGAAGACGCAGCCGATGTTGGAGTCACGCATCGCCTTGGTGGCGGTTGCTCCGGTGTAGATGCCGTCCCAGGTGAAGGCGGGGCAACTTACCAAAGGGAAGAGGACGAGCCACGGCATAAAGGCGCGGGTGGCCTCGACCACGATGCCGTCGGATGTCAGAAGACGAACCATCGACATTCCGAAGACGGCATAGATGAAAACGAATATGATTCCGATTCCCATACTCCAGCCGAATGTGTAGTCCACGATCCGCCGGACCATCTGAGGCCAACGGACCCCGACAAACTTTCCGGTGAGAGCCTCGCCTGCGAAAGCGAAACCGTCTGTGAAATAGGAGAATACCAGCAGAAGCTTCAGCATTATGGAGCAGGAGGCCAGCAGAACGTCTCCGAAACGGGCGGAGATGGCTGTGAATGCCAGATAGACTATTATCAGGCAGACCGAGCGGATGAAAAGGTCACGGTTGACGGAGAAGAATCTCCGGACCTTGTCGCCATTGAAAGCGGCCTTGAGGTCCAAAGCCGAGACGCCTCCTGTTATATTCCTGAATTTCAGAGCGACACGTCCTGAGGCGAAAAGGAGTCCTGAATATTGCGCCACGACTGTTCCCAAGGCTATTCCTTTGAAGCCAAGGCCATTAAAGGCTGTTCCTGGGATTCCGAAGGTCAGAAGGATGCTGAAGAGGATATTGCCAACGTTGACTATCACATCGGTCAACATCGAACTGAACGTGTCCTGCATCCCGATGAACCAACCACGGAACGCCATCAGGCTGAGGGTCGCAGGAGCCGCCCAGATGCGGATGTAGAAATATTCAAGAGCCAGGGAACGGACTTCTTCAGAGCAGCCGACGAAGAGGAAGATCAGTTTCTGGAAGGGCCATTGGATCAGGAGCAAGGCGAAGGCTATGATGAACGCAAGGCCGACTCCCCTCGTAAGGTTGCCGACGCAATCGTCCCAATCCTGCCGTCCGAAAGCCTGCGCGGTCATCCCGCCCGTACCGGCGCGCAGGAATCCGAAGTTCCAGTAAAGCAGGTCGAACATCAGGGACCCGACCGAGATTCCACCGATCAGAGCCGCCGCGGAGGTGTCCAGATGGCCGGCCACCGCGATGTCCACCATCCCGACCAACGGAACGGTCAGGTTGGCGAGAATGCTCGGCAGAGCCAAACGCAGCATCTCTTTGTTCAATGCATCCATACGGCAAAGGTAGTCATAAAGTGGAAATATTACGATGTCAAGCCCCAAATACTTTTCAAAAGGACGAATTTCATTGTTTATTGGTTGAAAGAATTTACATTTGTGTGGTTAGTTAGTAGTATATAATATGAACTTAAAAGGAAAAACAGTGCTCATCACTGGAGGCGCTTCAGGGATAGGCAAGATTATGGGACGCATCTGTCTGGAAAAAGAGGTGGCTCATTTAGTGATCTGGGATGTAAATCCGGACAATATCAGAAGGACGGAAATTGAATTGGCCGGAATCTTGGGAAGTGACACCAAGAAGCCAAACGCTGACACCAGAGCAACTATGGTTGGCCACAAGAACAGAATCCATTCCTATCAGGTTAACTGCGCGGACGCGGACATCGTGGCGGAGACATATTCAAGAGTCATCAGCGAGGTCGGGGATGTGGATATGCTGATCAACTGCGCCGGAATTGTCAGAGGCAACAGGACGTTCGACAGGCAGACAGTGCAGGACATCAACCTTACGATGGACGTGAACGCCACGGCTCCTATGCTGGTCGCGCTTCAGGTTCTCCCGGATATGATCAAAAGGAACAGCGGCTGCATCTGCAACATCGCCTCCGCGGCTGGGATGCTCGGTGTTCCTAAAATGTCAGTTTACTGCGCCAGCAAATGGGCGGTGATCGGCTGGACGGAATCCATGAGGATAGAGCTGAAGCTTGCCAAGAGCAAGGTTAAAGTCTTGTCCGTGGCTCCGTACTTCATCAACACCGGAATGTTCGATGGCGTGCAATCAAAGATATTCCCTATTCTGAAGCCGGAGAAAGTCGCGGCGAAGGTCATCAGGGCCATCGAGAAAGGCAAAAACTTCAAGGGAATCCCGTTCCCGTACCACTTCATCCGGTTCTGGCAAGGAATATTACCGATCGCGGTCTTCGACTTCATATTCGGAAAATGCTTCGGGGTTTACAGCGTGATGGATCATTTCACCGGACGAAGGAATATTCAGGAAAATGGGAATGAGGCTCTGAATATCAAGAGTAAATCACTAACTTTGAGACGGAATATTCATAAAGCGTCATAATTTTGGAAAATACTTCGATTGAGAGGATAAAGGAGATCAGGGAGCGGCAGGAGCGCTTCTTCAGAAGCTGGGCGACCCTTGACGTGAAATGGCGGCTGGAGCGGCTCAGAGCGTTCGAGGCTGCGGTGCGTAAATGGGAGAAACCACTGTGCGAGGCACTGTGGACGGATCTGCACAAGTCCTACGAGGAGGCTTACCTGACAGAGGTCAGCATACTTCTCGGGGAGATTCGCAGCCATATTCATAACATACGGAAATGGAGCCGGCCGCAGAGAAAGCCGACACCGCTGAAGATGTTCCCGTCCTCAAGCAGGATCATAAGCGAGCCACTGGGGACCGCGCTGATCATCTCGCCATGGAACTACCCGGTGCAGCTGCTTCTCACGCCGCTTGTGGGAGCCATCTCATCCGGCTGCACGGCGGTTCTGAAGCCGTCACCATACGTCCCGAACGTCTCCAAGGTAACCCAGCGGATGATCGAGGACACATTCAGCGATGAATATGTCGCTGTCGTCCAAGGAAACCGTGAGGTAAACTCAGCTCTACTGGAGGAACGCTGGGATCTCATATTCTTCACCGGAAGCCCGGCGCTTGGCAGAATCGTGATGGGAGCGGCGGCGAAGAACCTTACGCCGGTCGTGCTGGAACTCGGAGGTAAGAGTCCGTGCATCGTGGACAAGGACGCCGACATCAAGGTGGCGGCGAAGCGCATAGCTTGGGGCAAGAGCCTCAACGCCGGGCAGACGTGCATCGCGCCGGACTATCTTATGATACACGAAGAGATCAAAGATGAGTTCCTTAAAGAACTGGAAATCAGCTTCAAGGGACTGCTGGGAGCCGATGCAAGCACGACCGGGCATTTCGTCCGGATTGTCAACGACAAAGCGTTCGAGAGGCTGGAAGGTTACCTGAAAGACGGACAGATCGCTTTCGGAGGGCACACGGACCGTGGCGACAGGTATTTCGAGCCGACGGTGCTGGACGGAGTCTCGCCGGACGCTCCCGTGATGCGTGAGGAGATCTTCGGCCCGATCTTCCCAGTGCAGACATTCAAGGAGATCGATGAGGTGATCTCATTCGTCACGTCAAGGGAGAAGCCGCTGGCTCTGTACTATTTCGGAAGCCGTGGAGATTACGTACTGCGCCACACATCCTCAGGCGGAGCCTGCATAAACGACACGATAATGCACATCGCCAACGAGAACATTCCGTTCGGCGGAGTCGGCAACTCCGGACTCGGCAGCTATCACCACAAACGTAGTTTCGACGCATTCACTCACTATCGTGCGGTCGTCACCACCCCGACCTGGCTGGACCTGCCATTCCGATATATGCCGTACAAGTTCTTCAAGGCTGTGAAAAGACTACTGTAAAGGTTGTGGAAAGACCGCAGCAGAGAATAAATATTCAAAGAATGCTTCAAACATCGGATAAAACCGATTTTATAGTAAAATAATGCGGAAAGAACGAAATAATATTCCTATCTTCACGATAGAAATATAAACGTACTTAACAAATTATTTTATGACCAACTACAAGAAAAGCCTGCTCGCGGCATTGCTGTGTGCGGCAAGCGTCTCCTTTACAGGATGTGAGAAAGACAACGGACCTCAAAAACCAATCTACGTTCCAGAAGAAATCTCGGCGGCCGCGGTGAATCTTTCGGAGAACGGCACCGCCAACTGCTACATCATCAAGCCAGGAAGCATCGCCTCGTTCGATGTGGCGCACAAAGGAAACTCCGCGACGGAACTGACAGGCTCGGCGGCCTCTGTAAAACTCGTATGGCAGGACGCCAAGGGACTTGTGAAATCCCTTTTCCTCAATCCAGAGACCAAGACAGCCTATGCCGAGATCGCTGAAAGCAAAGGCAACGCCCTCGTAGCGGTCTGCGATGAAGCCGGAACCATCCTGTGGAGCTGGCACCTTTGGATCTGCGACTATGATCCTGAGAAGACTCTCTTCACCACCGAAGCAAACGCTTCCGGAACACAGTGGACATTCATGGACAGGAATATTGGAGCCACCGACATGAACAGAGGCTCGTTCGACAACTTCGGGATGCTTTACCAATGGGGCCGCAAGGATCCGTTCCCTGGAGCCAATGCTTTCACTATTATCAATGACGACTACAGCTATGTGGAAGACGGTGAGAAAACACTTTACGACATCGACGGCAAGGCCATATCCAAGATAAAGGATCTCGCTGAATTCCACGGAACCATCGAGAAGTCGATTCAGCAGCCGGCCACCTTCTTTGCCATGACCTACAAAACCAACGGCAATGTCGATGAGAGCGGCAATCCTGAATATGATTGTGACTACATCACCAAAGACTGGGTTGATGTCTCTGACGATGATTACTGGGGAGGTGTCTCCATGAAAAAGACAATCTACGACCCGTGTCCTGTCGGCTACAAGGTTCCGGTCAGCGACGCAGACGGCAACACCCCGTACGCTTGGATGAAGTTCACGGAAATGACGTGGGATCCAACGAACCACGGAGCGATTGACAAAGACCAGTGGTTCCCTTGCACAGGCACCAGAGTGTATGCATCGGGTGGTCTTGACTACCCAGAGGCCAATCCATACGCCGGGGTCTGGTTCGGAACCGCTTCCGTCAAGCCAGCGACTTCCACAAGTCAGGTAGTTTACGGACAGTATATGGCAATCATGAAGAGCAAGAGAACCTTCAAAGTGAATAAGGACGCGCGCTCGCAAGGTATGTGCGTAAGGTGCGTGAAAGAATAACCTTATAGAAGTAATCAAAACAAAGACCCGAAAGTCAGGATAATGGCTTCCGGGTCTTTTTGGATACCGACTTTCCATACCTGTCAGGACAACTATCGCAATTTCTGAACTTATTTTTTTGTGAATATGTTTTTTGTCGATATATTTGTATCAACAAAATTGTCGAACATGTTTGTCGGACATCATTGTCTAACATAAATGTCTATAGACAGGGGCAATCTGAGACGGCAAAACGGTAGGGCAAGCGTAAGGAATTATGGTTATGAAATGGGCTATAATAGCATTCGTGGTCATCGGGGCGGCCAAAGTACTGCTCACGGAAGAATATATTCCCGAAGATGACATCGTTGTGGGAGAACTGCAAGCCGGCAGTGGTCTCTCTCCAAATGTCGTTGACGAAAATGGCGGGACGACTGGATGCGGAGAGAGCGAAGTGGAAAAATAAAGGAGTAAATGAATATGGCAGAGGAGACTTTAGACACGGCCGCGAAAATCCTCAAGGCGGCGGAAGAGGAGTTTATGGAGAAGGGCTACGGCAACGCCAAGATGATGTCCATCGCGGCAAGGGCCGGAGTAAGCCATTCCATGCTGCACTACTACTACCGATCCAAGGGGAAACTCTTCCAGATGATCTTCGACGAGAAGGCAAAACTGATCGTCAGCATTCTCGAGGGAGTGCATGACAAAGAGATCAGTTTCAAGGAAGTCATAAGTCATTTTGTAATGAACCAGTTCGACCTGATGCGTAAGAACGACAGGTTTGTCTGGTTCATGATCGACGAGCTGATCCACAACAAGGAGAACCTGACCAAGATCATGGAGATTGTGCTTCCGAAGGTCACGGGCTACATCCAATGCGTCAATGACATGCTGGAGAAGGAGGTGAAGGCAGGTAATGTCAGGGAAATCAAGCTTATGGATCTGATTGTGAACATCGTCTCCATCAACGTCGCCTCGTTTCTCTTCCTTCCGGTCCTCGGTCAGATCATGCCGGAGGCTGACATCAACCGATACCTTGACGAACGCAGGCGGAGCAATGTGGAGTTCATCCTTGATTCGATAATGATAAAATGAGAATGAACAACATCCTGATTACAGCGGCCACGCTCATCTGCCTCGCCCTGCCGGTGAGCGGCCAGATGAGCGGCAGGGCAACCGATCCGGACGCTATCAGGATCCAGCAGCTAAAAACAAAACAGATAGATAAATGAAAAAGACACTTACATATTCATCATTGCTGGTCCTTGCGCTGGCGATGACCGCCTGCGGGAAAGGCAACAAGGTTTACGACGCCTCAGGAGTTTTTGAATCAACGGAGGTGACGGTTTCGGCCGAGGGAAACGGAAAGATAATGAGTCTGGATCTTCAGGAAGGAGACAGGCTTGAGGCCGGAGCCGTTGTCGGGTGCATTGACACCGTGCAGCTTTACCTCAGCAAAATCCAGCTGGAGGCCAGCCGCAGGGCCGTCGGGAGCGGCAGACTGAACATTTCCAGACAGATAGCCGCCCTGGAAAGCCAGATCGCCAAACAGAGACAGGAACTGGACAGGTTCACGAAACTGGAACAGGCCGGAGCGTCGAACCGCAAGCAGGTTGAGGACATCCAGGCCCAGCTTGACATCCTCGAACGCCAACTGGCCGCCCAGAAGGAAAGCCTTCAGAACACCAACAGCAATGTCTCTGGACAGGCAGACGCCCTTGAGGCGCAAGTTATGCAGCTTGAGGACAGAATCCGCAAGTGCGTCATCACCAGTCCGGTAAGTGGAACTGTACTGGCGAAATATTCAGAAGCGGGAGAACTCGCCGTGCAGGGACGCGCGCTGTTCAAGGTGGCGGATCTTGAAAGCATCAGACTCCGCGCCTACATCACGGCCGACCAGCTGACGAATGTCAAACTCGGACAGGCGGTCAAGGTCTATGCTGATCAAGGCACGTCCGGAAGAAAGGAATATGACGGCACGCTCATCTGGATCTCTGACAAGGCGGAATTCACTCCGAAGACCATCCAGACACGGGACGAGAGGGCTAATCTTGTCTATGCCGTGAAGATCGCCGTGAAAAATGACGGCCTGATTAAACTTGGAATGTACGGAGAAGTCAAATTCTGATGATGAACGGTTCATTGACAGAATCAGCGGTACTGGCCGAAGGGCTTGTGAAGTCCTACGGCAAGGTCAAGGCATTGGGCGGGGTCTCGCTCGATGTCCGGCACGGTGAGACATTCGGGATCATCGGCCCGGACGGAGCCGGGAAATCCACGCTGTTCCGCCTGCTGACCTCCCTGCTGGTACCGGACAGCGGATCGGCTCAGGTCGAAGGACTCGACACCGTGAAGGATTACCGCGAGATCAGGAAGATCATCGGTTATATGCCAGGAAAGTTCTCTCTGTACCAAGACCTTACGGTTGAAGAGAACCTGACGTTCTTCGCAACGCTGTTCGGCACGACGATAGATGAGAACTACCACCTGATAGAGGACATCTACAAGCAGATCGAGCCGTTCAAGGCAAGGATGGCCGGAAAGCTGTCCGGTGGAATGAAGCAGAAGCTGGCCCTTTGCTGCGCACTGATCCACAAGCCGAAGGTCCTGTTTCTAGACGAGCCGACGACCGGTGTGGATCCTGTCTCCAGAAAGGAGTTCTGGGATATGCTCGGAAGGCTGAAGAACGACGGGATCACGATTCTGGTCTCGACCCCGTATATGGACGAGGCCGGAAGATGCGACAGGATAGCCCTCATAAGGAACGGGAAGTTCCTGACAGTCAACTGTCCGGCCGGCATCATAGCGGAGTTCCCGGACAGGTTATATTCAGTCCGATCTGACAGGATGCACGCCCTGCTGGGAGACCTGCGGGCATATTCAGGAACGATCAGGGCCTTCTCGTTCGGAGAATCCGTGCACCTTTCCACGGGGGATGGATTCAGCGAGGGCGACCTCAGGAAGTTCCTGCTGGACAGGAAACACAATAATGTGGAAATAAATGCGATCCGACCGTCCGTGGAAGATTGCTTTATGAGAATATGATGACGGAAGTAATTCATACAGAGAACTTGACAAAGCGTTTCGGGACGTTCACAGCCGTGGACCACATCTCTTTCGATGTGCATAAAGGCGAGGTGTTCGGATTCCTGGGAGCCAACGGAGCCGGAAAGACAACGGCGATGAGGATGCTCTGCGGACTGAGCAAGCCGACTTCCGGCACCGGCACGGTGGCTGGCTTCGACATCGCACGGCAGCCGGAGATGGTCAAGAAGCACATCGGGTATATGAGCCAGAAGTTCTCCCTCTACGAGGATATGACCGTGAAGGAGAATCTGGTGCTGTTCGGAGGAATCTACGGAATGAGCCGCAAGGAGATCGCGGAGAAGACTGACGTACTCCTTAATGAGCTGAATTTCAGTTCCGAGAAGAACACGATGGTCAAGGAACTTCCACTTGGTTGGAAACAGAAACTGTCGTTCTCGGTCTCGATATTCCACCGGCCCGGAATCGTCTTTCTGGACGAACCGACGGGAGGAGTCGATCCGGTGGCCAGAAGGCAGTTCTGGGAACTCATCTACAAGGCGGCCGATGACGGAATCACCATATTCGTGACCACTCATTATATGGATGAGGCTGAGTATTGCGACCGCGTCTCGATTATGGTGGACGGTCAGATCAAGGCTTTGGACTCCCCTGCCGCGTTGAAGCAGAGTGTTGGAGCGGAGAGCATGGACGAGGTGTTCCGCCGTCTTGCAAGAGAAGCCAAAAGAAACGGAGAGTAAAATGAAATCATTATCAGCATTCATACAGAAGGAGTTCCGACATATCCTTAGAGACAGGTGGACTCTGCTCATCATAGTCGGGATGCCGATCGCGCAGCTTCTGCTGTTCGGATTCGCCATCACCACCGAGGTGCGCAACGCCTCCGTGGCCGTGTTCGACCCTGTAAATGACGAACTCACGACACGCATCATCGAACGGATGAATGCCAGTGAATATTTCAACGTCAGCGAAAGGATCACAGACATCGACCGGATCAACGACATCTTCAGGGAAGGCAAGACCAGCCTTGTGATGGTCTTCAGCGACAACTTCTCGAACGATGTACTTAACGGAGAAGCGTCCGTGCAGCTGATCGCCGACGGGACGGATCCGAACCAGGCCTCGATGATCACGGCCTACGCCGCCAACATCCTGGCCACCTGCCAGCAGGAGATCGCCGAGAAAAGCGGAATGGCAGGAGCGGCGATCACCCCGGTCATCAGAATGCTCTACAACCCCCAGGGCAAGAGCGCCTATAATTTCGTGCCTGGAGTTATGGGCTTGATTCTGATGCTGATCTGCGCGATGATGACAGCCGTAGCGATTGTCCGGGAAAAGGAAACCGGCTCGATGGAAGTGCTGCTCACCTCCCCGATAAGCCCGATGATGATCATCATCGCCAAGGCGATTCCGTATCTGGTGCTGTCAATCTTCGATCTGGTTCTGATCATTGTCTGCGCAGTGTTCGTGATGGGCGTACCGATCGCCGGAAGCCTGTTCTCGCTTGCTCTGGTCTCGATCCTGTTCCTGATCTGCACACTGTGCCTGGGGCTTCTGATCTCGACTATGGTCGAGACCCAGATGGCGGCGATGATAGCCTCCGGAATGGGGCTGATGATGCCGACGATGCTGCTGTCCGGACTGATATTCCCGATTGAGAGTATGCCGCACGTCCTGCAATGGATCTCCACGATCGTCCCGGCGCGCTGGTACATCCAGTCGATCAAGATGATAATGATCCAAGGCACGCCACTCAGTTACACGCTGCCGGAAATCGGAGTGCTGTCCCTCATCACAGTCATACTCATCGCATTGAGCGTCAAGAATTTCAAGACAAGATTAGCTTAAGAATATGTTATCGTTCCTCATAGAAAAAGAGTTCAAGCAGCTGGCTCGGAACAAGATCATCCCGAGGATGCTGGTGGCGCTGCCGCTGATGGCGATGCTGGTCTTCCCTTGGGCGGCGAACCTGGAGATCAAGAACGTCCGTGTGGATGTGGTTGACAACGACCATAGCCCGCTGTCGCAAAGGCTTGTGGCAGAGATCGGAGGCTCGGCCTATTTCAACATCTCCGGCACATCGGACTCCTACCCTGACGCGTTGCGCAAGGTCGATTCCGACGAGGCGGACATGATATTCGTGGTCCCTCAGAACTTCGAGAAGGATCTTGTGAACGGCCAAGGCACGCAGGTCCAGATCGCCGCGAACTCCGTGAACGGCACCAAAGGCACGCTCGGTTCGTCCTATATGGTGTCAATGATCTCAGGATCAACGGCTCTGCGGGAATATTCAGAGAAGGTGAAGGTCACTTCCGCAGGGCAGGATATTCCTTCATTCTCGGTGAGCCCGCTCTACAAGTTCAACCCGTCGCTTGATTATAAGGTGTTTATGGTGCCGGCGCTGATGGTGATGCTTCTGACCATCATCTGCGGCTTCTTCCCGGCCCTCAACATCGTGGGCGAGAAGGAAAGTGGCACCATCGAGCAGATCAACGTCACCCCGGTAGGCAAGTTCCAATTCATTCTGGCAAAGCTGATCCCGCTCTGGATCATCGGCATCGTGATAATGGGTTTAAGTCTGCTGCTCGCCAAAATCATCTATGGAATAGCCCCGGCCGGCAGCATCTGGACACTTATGCTTTTCACCGGAGTATATATTCTTGTGGTGTCCGGGTTGGGACTCGTGATCTCGAACTACGCCTCGACCATCCAGCAGGCGATGTTCGTGGGATTCTTCTTCATTATGATCTTCTTCCTGATGGGAGGAATGTTCACTCCGGTCAGCAGTATGCCGGACTGGGCGCAAGCGATAACAATCGTCAATCCTCTTAAATACTTCATTGAGGTGATGCGTCTTGTTTACCTGAAAGGTAGTAAATTAGTGGATATGATTCCTCAGTTCCTCGCTTTGTGCGGCTTCGCGGCCGCGTTCGGAAGCTGGGCGATCATCAGTTACAAGAAATCAAGTTAATATTCAAATATGAACAGGACATCTGAATATGCTCTAACCATTGTGGTGCCTGTCTTCAACGAGGAGGACAATATCCACAATCTGGAAAAGGCTCTGACCGAGTTCATTCCTGTCAGCAAGGTCAAGACCTGCGCGCTGTTCGTGGACGATGGTTCTAAAGATGGTAGCCTCAAACTGATCCAGGAGGTCTGCTCCCGCAACAAAGACATCTTCTACATCAGCTTCTCAAAGAACGCCGGACTCAGCGCCGCGATAAAAGCCGGATTCGACTATGCCTTCTCTGAATATGTCGGCTATATGGACGCTGACCTTCAGACCACACCGGAGGATTTCAACCTGCTGCTGGACGGAATGAAGGAACACACCTTGATGACTGGCTACAGGGCGAACCGCAAAGACACGGCGTTCAAGCGGATCCAGTCCAAAATCGCCAACGGATTCAGGAATATGATGACTCACGACGGGGCGAAGGACACCGGTTGCCCCCTCAAGATCATCCGCACGGACGCGGCCAAGAAGATCCCGATGTTCAAGGGAATGCACAGGTTCCTGCCGGCGCTTATCCTGCTCCAGGATGGCGGCAGTTTCGGACAGGTGCCGGTAAGGCATTTCCCACGCACGGCAGGCACATCCAAGTTCCATCTCTGGAACAGGCTCTGGGGACCTTTCGCGGACTGCTTCGCCTACAGGTGGATGAAGCCACGGTACATCAACTACTCCGTGGGCAAGGGCAATGTCGATGAGGAGCGGAATTAATCTTCTGGAATATGTTTGACAACATCCCCGTCTGGCTTACCTTCACCCTGGGTTTCACCGCCCAGACATTCTTCGGATTGAGGACAGCGCTCCAATGGCTGAAATCCGAGATGGCACATGAATCGGTCTCCCCGGTGTCCTACTGGATCTTCAGCGTGATCGGGGCGTGCCTGATGTTCATCTACGGAGTCTTGAGGAATGATTTCTCCATCATCCTCGGACAGTTCATCGCCTACTTCATCTATCTTTGGAACCTGAACGCCAACGGGATATGGGACCGTATGAAGATCCTCACAAGAGTTCTGCTGGCAGCTCTTCCGTTTGTAGCCGCCATGCTTCTGTTCAAGGACGCCCGGGGATATTCACAGAACTTCTTCCGCAACAGCGACATTCCGGTGTGGCTTGTGGTGTTCGGCTCAACCGGTCAATTGATGTTCACGCTGCGGTTCGTCTATCAGTTTGCCTTCTCACACCACTGGCATACATCCGTGCTTCCGAGGGGATTCTGGATCATCAGCATCGTAGGTTCCGGGATGATCATCATCTACGGCATCATCCGGCTTGACCCGGTACTGATCCTCGGCCAGATGTTCGGGTTTGTGGTTTACATAAGGAATCTGATCCTTGGATCAGGCAAAAAAGAATATTCAGATGAGAAACAACACTCCACAGACCGGGAAGGGTAACATATTCACCCGCCATCCGATGATGACGGTCTTCGTCTTCACTTTCGTATGCCTTTTTCCGGTGATGCTGACGAGGGATTTCACGCCGTCCAACGAGTTGAGGTATCTCAGCATAGCGAACGAGGCTCTTGCGGACGGGCATACATTCGCATTCTACAACCACGGACTGGCCTACGCTGACAAACCACCGCTTTATTTCTGGATTGTGATGCTGTGCAGACTGTTGTTCGGGCATCACAGCTGCCTTGCGTTGTCGATGTTCTCGTTGATCCCGGCGTTCGTCATCACGGGGATAATGGACAAGTGGGTGATGAAAGGCAAGTCAGCGATGGACAGAATGGCTCTGGCCGGAATGACGCTGACCTGCGTTATGTTCCTCGGGACTATGATCGTGCTGAGGATGGATATGCTGATGTGTATGTTCATCGTGCTGGCTCTCTGGACCTTCTATCGGATGTACTCAGGGGACGGAGCGCGAAGATCGGATTCCGTGATGCTGCCGGTGTGGATATTCCTCGCCCTTTTCACAAAGGGACCTGTGGGGCTCCTTATGCCGCCGCTGTCAATAGCCGTGTTCCTCGCCGTGAAACGGGACTGGAAAGGATTCGGCAAGTACTTGGGTCTCAAGACTTGGGGCATCATCGCCGGGCTTGCGGCCCTTTGGATCGGCTGTGTCTGGATCGAGGGCGGATCGGAGTACATCAACAACCTTTTGGTAAAACAGACCGTCGGGCGGGCCGTCAACGCCTTCACCCACGCCAAGCCGTTCTGGTTCTATCTCGTGGCTATTATCTGGTGTCTGGCACCGTACAGCCTGCTGTTGGTCGGGACGTTTGTCGCCTCGCTGCTGCCGGTTCGGAATACATGTGTTGAAGAGACTTCCGGCCAAGCACAGTCAAAAGTCGGTATTTCTGACACGTCAGATGCGTCGAATTGCCCAAAACAGGGCCGTTCCGACTTAGAGATTCTTTTCCTCTGCACGATCATCTCCACAGTCGCGATGCTGTCCTCCTTCAGTTCCAAGCTGCCGATCTACCTCGTGCCGGTCTTCCCGTTCTGCGTCTATCTGTTTCCTATCGTGCTTGACCGCATCGGGGAGAGAGGATGGATGCGATGGGGTGTAGGAATATTCTCGATCATATTCACAGTCATTGGTTTGGCCGCATTGCCGGTTCTTTTCGGGGCTGTCAAAATCCCGGCTCTCAATGACCTTTTGACTGAATATCCTTTCGCCCTCGAAGCCCCGATAATCAACGGCATAATTCTTCTGACTTTGGCGAATATTCTGGGAATATGGTTCCTGCTCAAACGGAAAGTCTGGAATATTCCCGCACTCCTTTTGGGTGCAGGTCTTTTCCTCGCGGTGTTCTCCGCTTCGGCGGTCGTCAAGGACATCAATCCGTACATCGGCTACGGCTCCATCTGCTCGAAGGTTCCCGAAGGCACCGATGTCGCCACGGTCTTCCTGCACAGACCAGAGAACATCGATGCCTACATCGGCCGTCAGATCACCGACTACGGCAAGGAGCCGGAACGCCTTGTGGAAGCGGTCTCCGCCTCCGACAAGCCTCTGACAATCATCACACGCACGTCAAGACTGGAAGCAATCCCTGAATTACAGAAACTCTTCAGCAATGGCACTGTCCTTTACTCCGGGCCTTACTGCCTGACGACTATAAGCAAGAAGTAGCCCAGTTGCTTCGGCACTTCGACAAGTTCAGCGACCTATGGTTCAGCAAGTCAGCTACGGACCTATGGTTCGGTAAGCCAGCTACCGGCCTATGATCCGGCAAGATCAACAACCGGCCAATTGTTCTGCGAATCGGCGACGGGACGATGGCTCTACAAACAGGCGACGGGACGATGGTGCCGCAAACAGGCTGTCGGCCGATTCCGGTCACTGAGCATATCGAAGTGACCAATTGAATTATGGAAGTCGGGCAATCATACAAAACAACTCAGAATCCTTGGTTTATGTGAAATGTTATTTGCCAGCCGTGGCGAAGTGGTTTCTTTAGTGGTATTAACGAATAAATTTCTGTTTTTTATATTTCTTATAGGTTTCTTTTCGTTTTTTACGTTTATTGTGCATATTATTGCGGTTCAAATATTTATTTAAATTTTGAACCATATGTATTTCAATGAAAAGAGACAAGGACTCGCTCCGTTCGTGAACCTGAGGAGCGACGTGGGATTCAAGGCGGTGTTCGCCGACAAAAACAACAAGGACATCCTAATCGGGGTGCTGAACATGATCCTACCCTCAGAGGCCAGAATCGATGACATCACCGAATATTCCGACCGCGAGCAGCGGCGGGATGTACCCTATGGGAAAAAGACAGTGCTGGATCTGGTCTGCCGTGACAAATCAGGCAGAACTTTTGTTGTGGAGATGCAGGCCGCCGAGGAGGACAACTTCTTCGAAAGGTGCGTCTATTACGCGTCGGGGCTCTACCATCTTGAACTGTCGGACGGGGAACGATACAAGGGACTACGTCCGGTCTATGTGGTGTCGTTCCTGAACTATCACCTGAAGCACGACGACGAGTCCCTCTGGGACACCGACCACTTCATCTCGTACTGGCAGTTCACAGAAA
>ERZ780167.46-NODE-46-length-113145-cov-55.870935_pt1 | contig 113145 bp, 90 predicted proteins | sample MGYA00510982_ERZ780167 | MGnify/ENA primary metagenome ERZ780167 (study PRJEB29588, sample SAMEA2146107) | human gut metagenome | biome: human gut; feature: human-associated habitat; material: faeces | place: Denmark | collected 2008/2010 ... | reverse complement strand
GCCGGGGACACAAGCAAAACCCGGAGGCCGGGCACAAACGAAGACCGGAGGCCGGGCACAAACGAACCCGGAGGCCGGGGACACAAGCAAAACCCGGAGGCCGGGCACAAACGAAGACCGGAGGCCGGGCACAAACGAACCCGGAGGCCGGGGACACAAGCAAAACCCGGAGGCCGGGCACAAACGAAGACCGGAGGCCGGCGCGGATAAACCGCAGCACCGACTTCCGGGCTTCAGATTGTGCGGAGGGGACGGCCGCCCCCCTTGTCAACGCACGCGCAGCGTACGGCCGATGCGCAGCGTCGTCGTCCGCGTGATGCCGTTCAGCGCGCAGAGGCGCGAGACGGTGGTGCCGTAGCGGATGGCGATGTGTCCCAGCGTATCGCCCGAGCGAATCTTGTGGTAGCGGCGCGCCGCCTGCTCGGCAGCCTCCTTCTTGTCCTGCTTCTCGTTGGCCAGCTCATCCTCGAAATCCTGCCCCGCCTTCGAATAGATGCTGAAGAAGGACTTCTTGAGCAGGAAGGTCTCGCGGCAAAGAACCCCCTTGCGGAAGTCGATGAGGCGCTCGGGGTCGAACGACTGGCCGTAGTAGCGCGTCTCGAAGTGGAGGTGGGGTCCCGTCGAACGGCCCGTCGAGCCGCCCAGACCAATCACCTGTCCCGCCTCAACCCACTGGTTGGGCTCGACCAGACGCTCCGAGAGGTGGCCGTAGTAGGTCTCCAGGCCGTTGTCGTGGCGGATAATCACCAGATTGCCGTATCCGCCGCGGTTGTACTCCGAGATGCGCACCCGGCCGCTGAAGGCCGCATAGACGGTGTCGCCCGTCTTCAGCGGCAGGTCGATGCCCTGATGCGCACGGCCGCGGCGCAGGCCGTAGCGTCCGCGCGGATGGGGCGTCGCCTGGTAGGGGCAATGGTAGCTGCGCGTCGAGTCGACCAGTTCGAGCACGACCGACGAGGGCATCGCCGCCAGGTTGGCATCCTTGTAGGGGAAGAGCGTCGTCGTATCCCAGTACTTCTCGAAGATGGTGCTGTCGCGGGCGATTTCGCGGTTGCGGACATAGCGCCACGTGTTGTCGCCGTAGAGGACGACGAAGAGCGCCTCGTTGCCCGAATCGAGCGTATCGATGACGGCCGACTCGCTGACGTCGGGCACCGACTCGATTTCCACGCGGCGCAGACGCCGGCGCAGCTCGGCGAGCGAATCGGCAGCCGACTGTCTGGCGGGAGCTGCCGCCGATGCGGTGCGCGGTGCGGCGGCGTCGGGGAGCATCTCGGCCTGCTCGGCCAGCAGCTGGCAGAGCGAATCAATCTGGGCGGCCTGCCAGTCGGTCAGTGTGCGGAGCGAGTCGGCTTCGGCCGATACGCGCTCCGTCTGACGTTCGAGTTCGGCACGCGTCGGGCGGGCCGTACGGGCCGTCGCGGCGCAGGCGGCCGCAAGGGCAAGGAGGGTCAACAGGTATCTCTTCATAACAATTTCAATCGTCGTTGGTCTCTTTTCGTAGTCAATATATCATAATAAGGTGTGCCGGAGGCCGTGCAGCCAGGCGTCCCCGCAGAGGCAGGCAGCGCAAAGGCGGTCACGCAGAGGCAGGCTTCGCAGAGGCAGGCTTCGCAGAGGCAGGCTTCGCAGAGGCAGGCAGCTGAGCGCCCTCTTCCCCTCCCCGGCTCCGGCGCCGATGCTTTCGTCCGTTGCCGGCGGGGTCCGAAGGTCCGAAAGGCGGGCGCCAATGCTCCGTCGTTGCCGGTGGGGTCCGAAGGACCGAAAGGCGGGCACCAATGCTCCGTCCGTTGCCGGCGAAACCCGTCGGTCCGAGGACCGGCAGGGGACTGCCCCATCCGGGAGGGTCCTTGCGGGAAAGTGCCCTTGCAGGAGCGCCCTTCGCCGGAAGCACTCATGCGAGAGCGTTACGGAAACGTCCTTCGCCGGGAGCCCCCTTGCAGGAGCGTCCTCCGCCGGGAGCGCCCGTGCGGGAGGGTTCTCGCGGGAGCGCCCGTGCGGGAGGGTTCCCGCGAAAGCGCCCCGGAAAGTGCCCCGAAAAGCGCCCCGAAAAGCGCCCCGGGTGTGCCCCGGAAGCTATTGCTTCGGCTTCGGGTGCGCCGGGCGGTGGTTGAGCAGCTCGTCGGCCGCCTCGAGCGCCCGGTAGAACTCCTCGCCGAAGCGCCGGATGATGGGCTCGCGCAGCGATTCGTAGACGCGAATCCCCAGCTTGCGCCCGCACCGCCGCGCCGGTTCGCAGACCGACCAGCGGTGGTAGTTCAGACCGATGCTTCCGTTGGAGAAGTGCACCAGCCGGATGGGATAGAGGTGGCAGGAAATCGGCTTGCGGAAGGGGGTCTTCCCCTCGAGCCACGCCTTCTCGATGGCACAGAGCGTCACGCCGTTCTCGTTGCGCGAGTAGGCGCACTCGGCATCGTTGACCAGCGGCGTGGTGTAGTCGCCGTCGTCGTCGACCACCATGAAGCCCTGCCGCTCGACCGCCTCGATGCCCTCGGGCGTCATGTAGGGCCGGTAGGCCGCATACTCCCGCTCGAGCGTCTCCACCTCGTCGGCCTCGAGCGGCGCTCCGGCGTTGCCCTCGACGCAGCAGATGCCCCTGCACTGCGTCAGGTCGCAGGCGAAGCACTCGCGCAGCAGGTCGGCGCTCACAATCTTGTCGTCAATCTCAATCATTTGCGGCGGCAGGTATCGGCAATCACGATGTCGTAGAGCTCCCCGAGCGTCATGCCGGCGGCACGCGCCTGCTTGGGCACGATGCTTCCGGCGCTCATGCCGGGAATCGAGTTGATTTCAATCATGTAGGGGACATTCTCGGGCGTGACGATGAAGTCGACGCGCACGATGCCCGAGCAGCGGCAGGCCCGGTAGGCGGCGCGCGCCAGACGGTGGAGCTCGGCCGCAAGTTCTGCCGGAATGCGCGCCGGGGTAATCTCCTCCGAGAAGCCGGCCTTATACTTGGCCTCGTAGTCGAAGAAGTCGTTCTTGGGGCAAATCTCCGTGATGGGCAGCTCGTATTCGCGCTCCCGGGTGATGAGCACGCCGCACCCCATCTCGCGCCCCGGGATGCACTCCTCGACCAGAATCTCGTCGTCCTGGGCAAAGGCCGCCTCGAGCGCCGCCGGAAGCTCCCCGGCGCTGTGCACCTTCGTCACGCCGAACGACGAACCGTTGGCATTGGGCTTGACAAAGAGCGGAAGACCGAGCCGTGCGACCACCTCCGCACAGTCAATCTCGTCGCCGCGGCGGAAGAAGAGCTCGCGGGCCAGATGGACCCCCGTGCCGGCCACGGCGCGCTTGGTCGAAATCTTGTCGAAGGTGATGACCGACGAGGTCATCGAGCACGACGAGTAGGGAATGCCCATCATGTCGAGGTAGCCCTGCAGGCGGCCGTCCTCGCCCGGCGTGCCGTGGATGATGATGAGGGCGTAGTCGAACTGGCGGCGGACGCCGTCGACCGTCAGCGAAAAGTCGTTCTTGTCGACCTGCCACTGGCGGCCGTCGGGGGCGGTGTAGTGCCAGTCGCGGTGGTGGAGGTCGATGACCGTGACGTCGTATTTTTCGGGGTCGAGCGCCGCCTCAATCTGAGCGGCGCTCTGGAGAGCAATCTCACGCTCGGGCGAATCACCGCCCGCCACGAGCGCAATCTTCAAGCGTGTCATTATCTGTTATCAGGGATTGTAAATGTCTTTGTAACGGAATGCGAGAATCTCCTGCACCATCTCGACATACTGGCGCGCCTCGCAGTTCGCGGCGTCAATCTCGAGCGCCCGGTTGAAGTCGTTGAGCGCATCGCCCCACGAGGCGCGGCGGTAGTGGAGCTTGCCGCGCTCGATGTGCAGCGCGGCGTTGGCCGGTTCGGCCTCGATGCGCAGGGTGAGGCGCTGCAGACGGCTCTCGGGAGTCCAGAGCCCCTTGCGGCGGATGTACTCCGCCACCTCGGGCTGGAGCATCCGCGAGGCATCCTCGCCGTTCTCGAGCGCCTCGCGCACGTCGGTCGAGGAGTAGTCCTGCAGCGGAGCCCCCTCGAGCAGCGTGACGCGGTCGCGGAAGCGGCCGACCTCCGCACCGCGGCGCGGATAGACGAAGAGGGGGTAGCTGTCGAGAATCGTCTCGTACTCCTTCCAGCGGTCGAGCTGCCCCACCAGGTCGCTCCCCATCAGAATCGAGAAGCTCATCTCGCGGCCGTGGTTCTCGCTCAGGTAGCGCAGCGTGTCGACCGTATAGGAGGGGCGCGGCAGCAGGAATTCGACCACCGAGGGCTTGATGCGGTCGGGGTATTTCGAGTGGGCGCAGGCAATCTCCGCCATCTCGAAGCGGTCGAGCTCGGGGGCCTGCGCATCGGCCTCCTTCAGGGGGTTCTGCGGCGATACGACCAGCGCCAGCTCGTCGCAGAGCCCCTGTTCGACGGCATATTCAGCCAGGGCGACGTGGCCCCGGTGAATCGGGTTGAACGACCCGAAGTAGAGCATCATCCGTTTCATCTCAGCAGGCGATGAACTGTTCGACAATACGGGTGGTTTCGCGCACGGCATCCTCCAGCACGTCGTTGACCACGACGTGGTCGAAGCCGGGGGCCTTCGTCAGCTCGAACTCGGCCTTGGCCACGCGGCGCTCGATGACCTCCGGAGCATCGGTTGCGCGCCCCACCAGACGGCGGCGCAGCTCATCGATGGAGGGGGGCATGATGAAAATCGAGCAGGCGTCGGCGCCGAAAATCCGCTTGAGGTTCAGACCGCCCATCACGTCGACGTCGAAGACGATGACGTGGCCCTTGGCCCAGATGCGCTCCACCTCGCTGCGCAGCGTTCCGTAGCAGGTGCCCTTGTAGACCTCCTCCCACTCGACGAAGCGGTCCTGGGCCACGGCCTCGGCAAAGGCCTCGGGCGTGAGGAAGTAGTAGTCCACCCCGTCGCGCTCCGTACCGCGCGGGGCCCGGCTGGTGGCCGATACCGAGAATTCGAATTGCGGGAAGTGCTGCAGCAGCTCCCGTACGATTGTCGTCTTGCCGGCGCCGCTGGGCGCCGAGAATATGATGACCTTACCCATATATTATATACGTATTTGAGGCTTCGCCGCACGCGGCCCGGAGCCGGCGTCAGAGGATGTTGAGCACCTGCTCCTTGATTTTCTCCAGCTCGTCCTTCATCCGGACGACCAGAATCTGGATGTTCGATTCGTTGGCCTTCGACCCCATCGTGTTGATTTCGCGCCCCATCTCCTGGGCGATGAAGCCCAGCTTGCGGCCGGGGGCCTCCTCGCCGGCAGCCACCTCGCGGAAGTAGCGGCAGTGGTTCTCCAGGCGCACCTTCTCCTCGGTGATGTCGAGCTTCTCGAGGTAGTAAATCATCTCCTGCTCCAGGCGGTTGCGGTCCACCTCGACGCCCAGCTTCGAGAGGTTGTCGAGAATCCGCGCGCGGATGGTCTCCGTACGGGCCTTCTCGAAGGGGACGACCTCCTCGCGGTAGCGCTCGATGAGGTCGACGCGGCGCAGCAGGTCGGCAATCAGCACGGCACCCTCCTGCACGCGGAAGGCGTCGAGCCGCTCGACGGCGTCGGCCGCGGCGGCCATCAGCGCGGCGCTCTCCTCCTCCGTCACGCGCTCGGCCTCGACCGATACCACGTCGGGCATGCGCATGAGCACGGGCAGCATGGCGTCGTAGTCGGCGTCGATGCCCGAGAAGGCGAGCGCGTCGTTGAGCTGGCGCAGGTATTCGCGGAAGATTTCGCGGTTGATGTGGGCCGAGGTCTCCACCTGCTGGCTCTCGACGCTCACGAAGAGGTCGACCTTGCCGCGCTGGAGCCGCTGCGCGACCAGATTGCGCAGTTCGGTCTCCGACTGGCGGTAGAGCGCCGGCAGTTTGATGTTCAAATCGAGCTGCTTGGAGTTGAGCGAGCGGAGCTCGACCGTGATTTTCTTGGTTCCGAAAGAGGCTTCGCCCTTGCCGAAGCCCGTCATCGATTTTATCATAGCGAGGTGATGATTGGTCCTTAATCCCGGCAAATTTAGTAAAAACAATTCAAAAAGGCGCCCTCCGGCCCCGGGCATTGAAATTTATTTGGCAAGAGTTTGGTTTGTCCCGAATATTTTATATATATTTGTGTTAGTCAAGTAACAGTTCGCAATCTAAATGAACTAATTTACATACGGATTATTATGAAAAAGCACAATTTCAACGCCGGACCCTCCGTCCTTGCGGACGAGGTTATCGAAAATGCCGCCAAGGCCGTCCTCGATTTCAATGGCTCGGGACTCTCCCTGCTCTCGATTTCGCACCGTTCGAAGGATTTCGACGCTGTGATGGCGGAGGCCGATGCGCTCTTCCGCGAACTGCTCAACATTCCGGACAACTACAAGATTTTCTACATCGGCGGCGGTGCCAGCACGATGTTCTATGAGGTTCCCGCCAACTTCCTGGGCAAGAAGGCCGGCTACGTCAACACGGGCGTCTGGTCGAAGAAGGCCATCAAGGAGGCGAAGCGCTACGGCGAGGTGGAGATTCTCGCCACGTCGGAGGACCGCAACTTCACCTATATTCCCAAGGGATTTGCCATTCCGAGTGACCTGGACTACCTCCACATCACCTCGAACAACACCATCTACGGCACGGAGTACCACGAGGACCTCTCGTCGCCCGTACCCCTCATCGCCGACATGTCGTCCGACATCCTGTCGCGTCCGGTCGACGTGACCAAGTATGCGATGATTTACGGCGGCGCCCAGAAGAACCTGGCTCCCGCCGGCGTGGTCTTCGCCATCATCCGCGAGGACATGCTCGACAAGCAGGTGCGCGACCTGCCGACGATGGTCAGCTTCCGCACCCACGTCGAGAACAACTCGATGTTCAACACGCCTCCCGTATTCCCGATTTACGTGCTGAAGGAGACGCTCAAGTGGCTCAAGTCGATTGGCGGCGTCGAGGAAATCTACCGCCGCAACCAGGAGAAGGCGCAGCTGCTCTACGACGAAATCGACCGCAACCCGCTCTTCCGCGGCACGGTCGAGAAGCAGGACCGTTCGCTGATGAACATCTGCTTCGTGATGGCCGACGGCTACGAGGAGCTGGCTCCCGAGTTCCTGGAGTACACCAAGGCGCACGACATCGTGGGCATCAAGGGCCACCGTCTGGTGGGCGGCTTCCGCGCCTCGTGCTACAACGCCCTCAAGAAGGAGAGCGTCGAGGTGCTCGTGAAGTGCATGCGCGACTTTGCCGAGAAATACGCCAAATAGCCCGGCATGCCGCTTGTCACACGCATACCGACCGGTTACGACGCCCTCACCGGAGAGGTGAGGGCGTGGGACTGGCGGGAAGTGCTCACAACCGAAATCAGAGAGACCATGAAAGTACTGATAGCAACCGAAAAGCCCTTCGCACAGAAGGCCGTCGACGGCATCCGCCGCATCGTCGAAGAGGCCGGCTACGAGCTGGCGCTGCTTGAGAAGTATACCGACAAGGCACAGCTGCTGGAGGCCGTGGCCGATGTCGACGCGCTGATTATCCGCAGCGACAAGGTGACCGCCGAGGTCATCGCCGCCGCGCCGCAGCTCAAGATTGTCGTCCGCGCCGGCGCGGGCTACGACAACGTCGACCTGGCAGCCGCCACCGCACGCGGCATCGTGGTGATGAACACCCCGGGCCAGAACTCGAACGCCGTGGCCGAGCTGGCCATCGCGCTGATGATTTACATCTCGCGCAACCGCTTCACCCCCGGCACGGGTCACGAGATTATGGGCAAGACCCTCGGCATCCACGCCTACGGCAATGTCGGCAAGCTGGTGGGCCGCAAGGGCAAGGCCATGGGCATGGAGGTCATCGCCTACGACCCCTTCATCAAGGAGGACGCCGTATTCGAGGCCGACGGCGTGAAGCGCGTCGGCTCGGTCGAGGAGCTCTACGCCAAGGCCGACTTCCTCTCGCTGCACATTCCCGCCACGGAGCAGACCCGCGGCTCGATTGGCTACGAGCTGCTGATGTCGATGCCCAAGGGCGCCACGCTGGTCAACACCGCCCGCAAGGAGGTCATCGACGAGGCCGGCCTCATGCGCGCCCTCGAGGAGCGTGAGGACCTGAAGTACGTCACCGACATCGCCGCCGGCAACCAGGCCGAGCTCGACGAGAAGTTCGGCAAGCGCGTCTTCGCAACGCCCAAGAAGATGGGTGCCGAGACCGCCGAGGCGAACCTCAACGCCGGACTGGCCGCCGCCCGACAGATTGTCGACTTCTTCAAGACGGGCAACACCCGTTTCCAGGTAAACAAGTAATCCACCGAACACGGCGACACGGAAGGCGGACGGAGCGCATCCGTCCGTTTTCCGCGCCTGCACCAACCCCAGACAAGACCATGGTACGCATCAAACCTTTCCGCGGCATCCGTCCGCCCAAGGAGTACGCCGCCGAGGTGGCATCGCGCCCCTACGACGTGCTGAACTCGGTCGAGGCCAAGGCCGAAGCCACCGAGCGCTCGCTGCTCCACATCATCAAACCCGAAATCGACTTCGACCCCATCGCCGACGAGCATTCGCAGCAGGTCTACGACAAGGCGGTCGAGAACTTCCGCAAGTGGCGCGCCGAGGGCTGGCTCCGTCAGGACCCCGAGGAGTACTACTATATCTATGCCCAGACGATGGACGGCCGCACGCAGTACGGTCTGGCCATGTGCTGCCACTTCGAGGACTACCTCTCGGGGGCCATCAAGAAGCACGAGCTCACCCGCACCGACAAGGAGGAGGACCGCATGATTCACGTCCGCAACCAGAAGGCCAACATCGAGCCGGTCTTCTTCGCCTATCCCGACAAAGCCGAAATCAACGAGATTGTGGCCGACGTGGTGAAGAACAACCCGCCCGAGTACGACTTCACGGCCGAGGACGGCTTCGGCCACCACTTCTGGGTCATCCGCGACCGCAAGACGATTGACCGCATCACCGAAATCTTCGCCGGCATCCCGGCCCTCTACGTGGCCGACGGACACCACCGTACGGCTGCCGCCGCACGCGTGGGCGCCGAGTTCAGGGCCAAGAACCCCCACCATACGGGCAACGAGGAGTACTGCTACTTCCTGGCCGTCACCTTCCCGGCCAACCAGCTGCGCATCATCGACTACAACCGCGTGGTGAAGGACCTCAACGGCATGACCCCCGAGGAGCTGCTCAAGCGTCTGGAGGAGAACTTCGTGGTCGAGGACAAGGGCACGGAGACCTACCACCCGACGGGGCTGCACAACTTCTCGATGTATCTGGCCGGCCACTGGTACAGCCTCACGGCCAAGAAGGGCACCTACGACGACAACGACCCCATCGGCGTGCTGGACGTGACGGTGCTCTCGAATCTGGTGCTGGACCGTCTGCTGGGCATCAAGGACCTGCGCACCTCGAAGCGGATTGACTTCGTGGGAGGCATCCGCGGCCTGGGCGAGCTGAAGCGCCGCGTCGACAGCGGCGAGATGGCCGTGGCCTTCGCGCTCTACCCCGTCTCGATGCAGCAGCTCATCAACATCGCCGACACGGGCAACATCATGCCTCCGAAGACGACGTGGTTCGAGCCCAAGCTGCGCTCGGGCGTGGTGATCCACTCCTTCGCCGAGGGCGACTGACAACCCCGACACACCTCCGCGCATCCGTGCGGGAGGGACAAACCGGAAACGGAGAGCGGCGCGCCGCTCTCCGTTTTTCGTGGAGGCCGGGGGGGGGAAGGGGCGTGCGCCAGACGGGCTCCGGCAAAAAGCGGGAGCCGACAAACACCGGAACATGCAAACGCCGGAGCACGCAAACGCCGGAACAGACAAACGCCGGAACAGACAAGAGCGGAGCACGCGAAACCCGGAAGCCGACAAATGCGGAGCACGCAAACGCCGGGAGCACGCAAACGCCGGGAGCACGCAAACGCCAGAACAGACAAGAGCGAAGCATGCGAAACCCGGGAGCAGACAAACGCCGGAGCGGACAAACGCCGGGAGCATGCAGGAATTGCGGCGCCGGCAAAAAATCGCGGCAAAAAGTTGGCGGTCCGCCCCTTTTTCGTATCTTTGTTTACAGAACAAACCAACAAAAAATTCTTCAGCCTATGAAATGGTTCATCCTCTGCCTGCGCAACTACGTGAACTTCAGCGGCCGCGCACGCCGCAAGGAGTACTGGTTCTTCGTGCTCTTCACCTTCATCTTCTCGATTGTGGCCCGACTGCTCGACCTGCTCATCTTCGGCCCGAGCGGCATGCTCATCTCGGGTCTGTTCGGTCTTGCCATGCTGCTGCCGCAGCTCGCCGTCCTGGTCCGCCGCCTGCACGACACGAACCGTTCGGGCAAGTGGGTGCTGGGATACTACCTCCTCACGATTCTGTGGACGGGAATTCTCATCGTCTGGGGCATGAAGTACTTCGTCGCCGCCATGCAGGGCACGGCAGGTATGCCCGTCGGATTCTCGATTTTCGCCATCGTGGGCGTTCTTGCCATCCTGGCCTACGCCATCGTGCTGCTCGTATGGAGCTGCCTGCCGGGAACGAAGGGCGAAAACCGCTACGGTGCCGACCCCAAGGCCGGGGAGATGGCTTGAATCTGACCCCGCGGATATATCCAAAAGACGGGAAGTTCGGGACAAAACCGGAACTTCCCGTTTTTATTTGTCATTTTTTCGCGAAGAAATATTGCGAACGATTAGCGGGAACGGGAAATTTTTGTATATTTGTAAGGAGCCTTCTCGTGTTCGGGCCTGCTGCGGGACCCACCCCCCTCACCGAACTGCGGCGAAAGGTTGCTTCGCAACACAACTAACTTACAATAGAACGGCTTATGGCTAAAATCAAAGGAACTATCGTTGTCGATAAGGAACGATGCAAGGGATGCGGCGTCTGCGTGGCCTCGTGTCCGTGCGACGTGCTCAAACTATCGGCGGAAGTTAACGGGAAGGGTTATCCCGTGGCTATGATGGCGAATCCCGACGCCTGCATCGGCTGCGCGTCGTGTGCGGTTATCTGCCCGGACAGCGTCATCACGGTTTATCGTCAAAAATTCGAATAGGCTATGGCAGAAAAAGAGGTAAAACTGATGAAAGGCAACGAGGTAATCGCCCATGCTGCGATACGCTACGGTTGCGACGGATATTTCGGCTACCCCATCACCCCGCAGTCGGAGGTCATGGAGACGCTCATGGAGCTCAAGCCGTGGGAGACCACCGGCATGGTCGTGCTGCAGGCCGAGTCCGAAATCTCTTCAATCAACATGGTATACGGCGGCGCATCGACCGGCAAGCGGGTGATGACCTCGTCGTCGAGCCCCGGCATCAGCCTGATGTCGGAGGGTCTGAGCTATCTGGCGGGCGCCGAGCTGCCCTGCCTGGTGGTCAACTGCCAGCGCGGCGGCCCGGGTCTGGGTACGATTCAGCCTTCGCAGGGCGACTACTTCCAGGCCTGCAAGGGCGGCGGGCACGGTGACTTCCACCTGATTGTCTTCGCCCCCAACTCGGTGCAGGAGATGCACGACCATGTGGCAGAGGCCTTCGACCTGGCCTTCAAGTACCGCAACCCGGCGATGATTCTCGCCGACGGCGCCATCGGTCAGATGATGGAGAAGGTGGTGCTCGCACCGCAGCGTCCGCGCCGCACCAACGAGGAGATTGCCGCCGAATGCCGGACGTGGGCAGCCTACGGCAAGCCCGCCGACCGCGAGCGCAACGTCGTCACCTCGCTCGAGCTGCAGTCCGAGAAGATGGAGGTCATCAACCAGCGGCTGCAGACCAAGTACAAGGCGCTCGAAGAGAACGAGGTGCGCTACGAGGCCATCGAGTGCGACGATGCGGAGTATGTCATCGTGGCATTCGGCTCGTCGGCCCGCATCTGCTCGGCCACGGTCGAGATGGCGCGCGCCGAGGGTCTGAAGGTCGGCCTGCTGCGCCCCATCACGCTCTATCCCTTCCCCACGCGTCAGATTGCCGAGCTGGCCGAGCGCGGCGTGAAGGGCTTCCTCTCGGCCGAGCTCAACGCCGGCCAGATGGTTCAGGACGTTCGGCTGGCCGTCAACGGCAAGGCTCCCGTGGAGCACTATGGACGCCAAGGCGGCATGATGTTCGCGCCCGACGAGGTGCTCGAGGCGCTCAAGGAAAAACTGATTAAAAAGTAAAGACGATGGCAGAGGTTGAAATCAAACAGGAGAATCTGGTTTATTCGAAACCGAAACTCATCACCAATAATGTCATGCACTACTGCCCGGGCTGCAGCCACGGCACGGTGCACAAACTCGTCGCCGAGGTCATCGACGAGCTGGGCCTTGCCGAGAAGGCCGTGGGCATCTCGCCCGTAGGCTGCTCGGTATTCGCCTACAACTACATCGACATCGACTGGATTGAGGCGGCACACGGACGTGCGCTGGCCGTTGCGACGGCTGTCAAGCGGCTCCACCCCGAGAACATGGTCTTCACGTACCAGGGCGACGGCGACCTGTCGGCCATCGGTACGGCGGAGTCGATTCACGCGGCGGCCCGCGGCGAGAACGTGGTTGCCATCTACATCAACAACGCCATCTACGGCATGACGGGCGGCCAGATGGCCCCGACGACGCTGCTGGGCATGAAGACGGCGACGACGCCCTACGGACGCGACGCCCATCTGAACGGCTATCCCTACAAGATTGCCGAGATGATGGCCCATCTGGACGGCGCCACCTACATCACGCGCCAGAGCGTCCACAAGCCGGCCAACGTGCGCAAGTGCAAGGCTGCCATCAAGAAGGCCTTCCAGCGCTCGATGGAGGGCAAGGGCTTCTCGCTGGTTGAGGTCGTTTCGACCTGCAACAGCGGCTGGAAACTCTCGCCGGTGGCTTCGAACGAGTGGCTCGAGCAGAACATGCTGCCCTTCTACCCCCTGGGCGATATCAAGGAGGTAAAATAAGAGAGGACGAACTATGAAAGAGACGTTAATTATCGCAGGTTTCGGAGGACAGGGAGTCCTCTCGATGGGAAAGATACTCGCCTACTCGGGCGTCATGCAGGATTACGAGGTGACGTGGATGCCCTCCTACGGCCCCGAGATGCGCGGCGGTACGGCCAACGTGACGGTGATTCTTTCGGACAAGAAAATCTCGTCGCCCATCGCCCATGAGTTCGACACGGCCATCATCCTCAACCAGCAGTCGATGGAGAAGTTCGAGCCGCTGGTCAAGCCGGGCGGCATCCTGATTTACGACACGAACGGCATCACGCGCCATCCCGTGCGCAAGGACATCGAGGTCTATACGATTGACGCCACGGCCGAGTGCGCCCGCATGGGTCAGGCCAAGCTCTTCAACACGATGATTCTGGGCGGATACCTCAAGGTTCGCCCCATCGTCAAGATGGAGAACGTGATGGTCGGACTGAAGAAGTCGCTGCCCGAGCGTGCGTGGAAGATGCTTCCGCAGAACGAGGAGGCGATTCACCACGGCGGCGAGATTATCCGCAAGCGCGAGTAAGACGCGCGCCGCTGCAATGCATGCAAAATCGGGAGGTTCCTCTGGGGAGCCTCCCGATTTTCTTTTCATCCCTGCGGCTTGCAGAAGCCGGAAGGACCTGCCCCGAAGTGCGGGGGGGGAGACAGGGCGCGGAACACGGGCAACCGTCCGCGGGACGCAGAAGACGGGGGCACGGGCACGGGCGCAGGGTGCGGGGCCGCGGGTGCGGGGTGCGGGGCCGCGGGTGCGGAACACGGAAGACGCGGGCGTGGGGCGCAGGACGCAAAACGCGGAACACGTGGACGCGGACGCGGGCACGGGCACGGGGGCACGGGGTGCAGGACGCAGAACACGGGCTACTGGCCGCGGGCAGCAGAACACGGGAAACGCGGGCACGGGGCGCAGGAGACGGGGCATAGGAGACGGGGCACAAGCCCCCGTGCATGGACCGCAGCGCGACTGCATACACCCGCCCGGCCCCGCAACAACCTGCCGGGGCCGTCCACAGCCGGGCGCCTTCCGCCGCGGGCCGCCGCTACTTGTCGCGCGTACGAATCAGAATCACGCCGTTGCCGCCGCGCACACCGTACATGTTGTTGCCGCGCTGCACCTCGACCGACTTGACCTCGTAGATGCTGATGCTGTTGAGGCTCGAAACGGGCATCCCGTCGCAGACAATCAGCGCCGCCGAGGAGGAGTTGACCGAACTCTGACCGCGGATGACCAGCTCGCCGTTGATGAGCTGCAGCCCGGGAACCAAGGCCAGCAGCGCCGTCTGGAGGTCCGTAAAGCCCTTCTGGAGCATCATCTCGCCGGTGATGCCCGACGACGAGCCGGCATATTCACGCCGCTTGACATAGCCGAAACCGAGGTCCACCAGTTCCTCGTCCTCATCGTAGGAGGGCTGCTCGCCGCCCCACAGCACCTTGAGGCTGCGCCGTCCGTCGAGCGGAATCTCGACCTTCTCGCGCCGGTACTGCAGCAGGAGCGTGTCGGTGGGCTTGAGGTTCGTCAGGCCGAAGCGCCCCTCACGGTCGGCCACCGTACGCTTGTCGCTGTTCTTGACAAAGACGCGCACCTTGACCCCCTTGCCCGAGAGGTCCTTGACCAGTCCGTTGAAGGGGACATCGGAGGAGTCGTTCTGCTGGGCGCACAGCACGAAGGGCACCAGCAGGAGGAGCGGAAGCAGAAGTCGTTTCATCATGGCTCGTAGCAGTTAGGTTCGTAAAAGCGGAATAAGGCGGACCGCGAGGCGGGATGCCGGGCCGGACGCACCGGAGATTGAGCCGTACTCATCGGAGGTCACGCCGGAGGCATCGAAGCAGCCCCGCCGGGCCGCATTCCTTCTGCCTCAAATATAGAAAAAAGCGGAGAAACCAACAAATTTCCCCGCTTGAAGCCTTTATTGTCGAGGCCCATGTGCCTGCCGATGCGGGCAGAACCACCGAATGGAGGGGCATTGACCGAAACTGCCTTAAAGCCATCTCAAACCACCCGGAACTGCCCCCGAACCGGCCACAATCGGTCCGAACCACCCGGAACGCTACCGAAATGCTACCGGCCCGCTACCGGAACGAGCAGTTGTTGACGTCGCGCCAGCCGAGCAGCAGTTCGCGAACCGGAAGCCGCTTCTTGCCGGCCATCTGCAGCTCGTCGAGCCAAATCCAACCGTCGACGCAGGCCACGCGCAGCGTGCGGCCGTCGCTGAAGAGCGTACCGGGCTGCTCGCCGTGCCGTGCCGCCTCGAAGCGGGCCGTAAAAATCTTGACGCTCGTCGCGGGCTCCGACTCCCCGTCGCGCACAACACCGCTCCAGGCGGCGGGATAGGGCGAGAGACCACGCACGAAGTCGACGATGCGCCGCCCCGGAAGGCTCCAGTCGATGCGGCAATCCTCCTTGAAGAGCTTCGGCGCAGGCTTGAGCTGCCCGTCGTCGTACTCGGGCTGCGCCACGGGAGTGACATCGCCCGCAGCGAGGCGCTCGACCGTATCGAGCACCAGCTCCGTGCCGCGATGCATCAGCTTGTCGTACATCGTGCCGACGTTGTCTTCGGGCAGAATCGGCACGCGCGTCCGAGCCAGAATGGCCCCCTTGTCGATTTCGTGGTTGAGCAGGAAGGTGGTCACACCGGTCTCCCGCTCGCCGTTGATGATGGCCCAGTTGATGGGCGCCGCGCCGCGGTACTGCGGCAGCAGCGAGGCGTGGAGGTTGAAGGTGCCCAGACGCGGCATCGACCAGATGACCTCGGGGAGCATGCGGAAGGCGATGACGATGCCCAGGTCGGGCTGCAGCGCCCGCATCGCCTCGACGAATTCGGGGGCGCGCAGCTTCTCGGGCTGCAGCACGGGCAGCCCCAGTTCGAGCGCCGCCACCTTGACGTCGCTCTGGTGGACCTTCTGGCCGCGGCCGGCCGGCTTGTCGGGCGTCGTGACGACGGCCACCACCCGGTAGCCCCCGGCGACAAGCGCCCGGAGCGAGGGTACGGCAAATTCGGGCGTACCCATGAATACGATGCGAAGATTCTTTGCGTCCATTGTCTGCGAATTTGTCCGGTGGGCCCGTGCACCCTCCGCTCGCGGGGAGCGCCGAGGCCGCGGCCGCACCGGTGAAGGTGAAAAGGAAAGCCCCGCGGTGCGCACCGCGGGGCTTCGTTGCGTGGTACGCCCTACTTGAGCCCCAGCTTGTGGTGCATGCGCTCCTCCTTGGTCTTCAGGTAGCGCAGGTTGTAGGCGTTGGGGGCGATGACGATGGGGACAATCTCGTCGATGGTGATGCCGTAGCCCTCCAGACCGGCCCGCTTCTGCGGGTTGTTGGTCATCAGCCGCATGTGCTGGATGCCCAGCTCGCGGATGATGCTGGCACCGACGCCGTAGTCGCGCTCGTCGGCCCGGAAGCCCAGCTTGACGTTGGCATCGACCGTATCGAACCCCTCGTCCTGGAGCTTGTAGGCCTTGATTTTGTTGCACAGGCCGATGCCGCGCCCCTCCTGCTGGAGGTAGACGATGGCGCCCTTGCCCTGCTCGTCAATCATGCGCATCGCCTCGTGCAGCTGCTCGCCGCAGTCGCAGCGGCACGAGCCGAAGATGTCGCCCGTGGCGCACGAGCTGTGGACGCGTACGAGCACCGGCTCGTCGGCCGACCACGTGCCCTTGGTCAGCGCCACATGCTCCAGACCGTTGCTCTTCTGCCTGAAGGGGGTAATCATGAAGTCGCCCCATGCCGTGGGCAGGGGGACCGTCTCGCCCTTCTCGACAATCGACTCCTCGCGCAGGCGGTAGGCGATGAGCGAGGCAATCGAGATAATCTTGAGTCCGAACTTGCGGGCCACCTCGCGCAGCTGCGGCAGGCGGGCCATCGTGCCGTCCTCGTTCATGATTTCAATCAGCGCGCCGGCGGGCTGCAGACCGGCCAGACGGGCCAGGTCGACGGCTGCCTCGGTGTGGCCCGGGCGGCGCAGCACGCCCTTCTGGCGCGCACGCAGCGGATTGATGTGGCCCGGACGGCCCAGGTCGGCGGGACGCGTCTTCGGGTCGGCCAGCGCGCGGATGGTCGCCGCACGGTCGTGAATCGAGACTCCGGTGGTGCACCCCTCGCCCAGAAGGTCGACCGTCACGGTGAAGGGGGTGCCCAGCAGCGAGGTGTTGTTGGGCTCCATCATGTTGAGCTCAAGCTCGGCACAGCGCTCCTCAGACAGCGGTGCGCAGAGCACGCCGCGCCCCTCCTTGAGCATGAAGTTGACGATTTCAGGCGTGATTTTCTCCGCCGCGACGATGAAATCGCCCTCGTTCTCACGGTCCTCGTCGTCGACGACGATTACCACCTTACCCTGTCGGAAGTCATCGATGACCTCCTCGACGCTATTCAATATGCTCTCCGTTGCCATTTGGTTGGGATTTAGATTGTTCGTTCTTGCGTTTGAATTTGAGTTTGCTCCACTTCACCCCCTTGAACACTCCGTTCAGATGGAGCTTCTCGCGGAGCACCTTGATGCGACCGGCGTACCAGTCGGTATCGAGCAGCGACGAGTCGTTCGTCGCCTTGTAGGTCAGATAGACGGCGATGGGCGCGAGGATGAAGGTCGAGAGCCACATGCCGTAGACGGCATCCCAGCTCCCCTCCTTGGCCAGCTTCTCGCCCGTGATGCTGATGATGTAGTAGATGACGAAGAAGATGACCGAGATGACAATCGGCATGCCCAGTCCTCCCTTGCGGATGATGGCCCCCAGCGGCGCGCCGATGAGGAAGAAGATGATAATCGAGACGGGCAGCGAGGTCTTGCGGTGCCACTCCACCTTGCTGCGGTAGAGCTGGTTAAGAGCATCCTTCGACATCGACTCGTCGAACGAGAACATGTTGCGCGAATTCTTGGCCAGCGTCCGCGCCTGGTCCCACACCCGCTCCTTCTCGCGCACGGGAAGCTGCTTGAGCGAGTCGATGGCATACATGCGGCCGTAGCCGCGCTTGTCGACGCGCAGGCTGTCGACCATGGCCAGCACCGAGCTGTCCTTGGCGAAAATCTGCTCCTTGAGCAGCGGCTCGTACGAGCGGCCGGTCACCGAATTGACCTCCACCTCGAGCGAGTCGATGTCGTGCTGCAGTTCGTTGATGTTCTTGGTCTGGCTGTTGGAGAACTGGTCCGAGTTGCTCCGCTCCATCGCGAAGCCGTCCATCGAAATCCGCTGGTCCTGCATGTCGAACGTATGGTGGCGCAGCGAGCTCTTGGTATACCACTGGCTGTTGCGCGTCTGCTCGTAGGTCTCGCCGTGGAAGAGCGTCACCAGCAGGAACTTCTTGTCGTCCGAGAGGCGGATGTAGCCCGAATCGGCCACAATCGTGTTCATGTTGCCGTTCACCTCGCGGTTGTCGTAAATCAGCACGTCGCGCAGCAGGTGCGTCTCGGGGTCCTGACGCCCGACGCGAATCGACATGTTGTCGATGCCGTTGAAGAAGAGGCCGTCCTGGAACTCGATGGTCTGCTTCTGCTGGCGGATGTCGTAGAGGATGCTGTACATCTTCTTGTTGGCGTAGGGGACCAGGTTGTTGCTCACGAAGAAGCTGCCCACGGCGATGATGCCCACCACCACCAGCAGCGGCCGCATGATGCGCGGCAGCGACATGCCGGCCGACTTCATGGCCAGCAGCTCGTAGTTCTCGCCCAGGTTGCCCATCGTCATAATGGCGGCCAGCAGCGTGGCCAGCGGCAGACCCAGCGGAATCATGTTGGCCATGGCGTAGGCCATCAGTTCGATGATGATGCCTGCGCTGAGGCCCTTGCCCACCAGCTCGTCGATGTAACGCCATACGAAGTTCATCATCAGGACGAACATCACGATGAAGAAGGTCATAATCATCGGTCCGAGGTAGGACTTCAGTATGAGTTTGTAGATGGTTTTCATGCTACGCTTCCACAGTCATTTGCAGGGGGCCGGTGAACGGCAGGCACAAAGATACAATAAAAAAACGAATAAACGGCCTTCGCGGCGGACTATCCGCAGCCTTCCGTCGGGAAGTTTCGCGCGGCGGCGGGCTGCGTCAGCCTCCGTGCAGCAGAATAGGCTGTACTCTAAGAAATTGCGGCCGGGAAGAACCACCCCCAAAAAACGCCGCACGGGAGGGGCCATGAGGCCGCGTCAGCGGTCGGCGCCGGCCACGGGCTCCGACACCGGAGCAAGACGCGGACGCAGCCGTGCGCAGAGGCGCGCGACGACCAGCAGCAGCGTCAGGATGAAGATGATGGCCGCACCGGGGGGCACCTCGAAGCCGTAGCTGAGCACCAGCCCCCCGACGTTGCCCGCCACGGCCACGAGCGGCGCGGCGAGGGTAATCACGCGGAACGACTTCGAGAAGCTGTTGACAATCACCACCGGAATGGTGAGCAGCGAGATGAGCAGCACGATGCCCATGATGCGAATCGAGAGGACGATGGTCACGGCGATGAGCGCCGCCAGCAGGTAGGAAATCACGCGCGTATGGATGCCGCGGCTGCGGGCGAACTCGCGGTCGAAGGCGACGTACATGACCGGACGCAGCCAGAGCAGCGCCCCGGCAATCAGGAGGGCCGTCAGCACGGCGAGCGCCGCAACGTCGCCGTCGGTCACCGTCACGATGCTGCCGAAGAGATAGGCCGACAAGTCGCCCGAGGTGTATCCCGGGCGGAGCGACATGAAGAGCGCCCCGACGGCCATGCCCACCGACCAGATGATGCCGATGGCCGAATCCTCGCGGATGCGCCCCCGCGTCGAGGCCCACTCGATGCCCAGCGCCGAGAGGACGGCGAAGAGCATCGCGCCCAGAATCGGATTGGCACCCAGGTAGAAGGCGATGCCCAGCCCGCCGAACGACGAGTGGGTGATGCCGCCCGCCAGAAAGACCATCCTCCGGCAGACGACATAGGTGCCGACGATGCCGCAGGTAATGCCCGAGAGGATGCAGGCGATGAAGGCGTTCGAGAGATAGCCGTATTGGAAGAGGTCGCTGAAAAATTCCATAGTACAGTTGGAGCGTCTGCAAAGGTACATCTTTTGTGCCCGGGAAGCAACTCGCGGCGCATAAAAAAGCGCCGCCGCCCCCCCCTCGGGAAGACGGCAGCGCCGCATGACAAGAGGCTGAGTGCCTCAGAAGAGAATGGCCAGACGCGCCTGGATACCGCTCAGTCCGTCGAACTGGAAGTAGTTGGCGCCAAGCTCGAAGCGACTGTAGCTCAATCCGATGCCACCGCTCAGGTAGTAGGACTCGGTCTCCGACACCTCGTATCCGCCACGCACCTCGACATAGGGCGAGAAGCGGCTCTTGAGCAGATAGGCCTTCGCGTTGAGGAAGAAGGGAACCATCACCTTGCTATCCGTGTAGCCATAGTCGTCGTAACCGGAGTTCAGACGCTCAGCATTCGCCTTGAAGACTCCGACGCCCAGACCTGCGAAGAAGTGCTTGCCGCACTGTCGGCCGTGGATGGTCGAGAAGGCAAAGCCGTCACCCCTGAAGTCGGACGAAGTGGTGAGGTTGATGTAGCTGCCCTCAACCAGACCGCGGTATCCCGAGCGGCGTTCGCGGAACTTGCCGCCCTTCGCCCGGACGGGTTTCGGCGTGGTGACCGAAACGGCCTTCCCGAGCGAGGCTCCCTTGCGGGGCGTGGGCCGGAGTGTCTCGGCCAGCACGAGCGTCGTCCGCACCGTATCGGGACAACGCACGGCATTGATGGTCCGGATGTCCTCGAGCGTAGCCGAACGGAACCGCTCGTAGCGGGCGGGATAGCCGCTCACCGTGAGCCGGTGCTCGGTGCGGAACCAGTGCCGGTTGGCCTCGTGGCGCACCTTGGGTTCGACCAGCAGGTCGGCCGACCCTCCGGCAAGCGCACGGGCAACCAACGCCTCGCGCTGAGCCTCCACGGGCGTCGAGCCCTTGAAGAGGTGATTCGTCCAGGTCGTATCGACCTCGACCCGAACGGGCGCGACGTCAAGTTCGGCAACCGTCGGCATTTGTGTGATTTCGGCACGGAGCTCCACCGACCGTGCCGTCTGAACGCGACGGGCTACCGAGCAGGACGACGCAAGGAGTACGACCGCCGCCAACAGAGGCAGCCGTACGGTATTGTGTCCCAGACTCATATCCGACAGCGTACGTTATTTCTGAACTACCGGGAGCATGAGTACCTGCTGCTGCGTCGAGGGGTTGCGCAGTGCGTTGATGGCCTCGGCGTCCTCCTTGGTCAGGGAGCGGAAGTTGCGGTAGCGTGCGGGATATCCCGACACCTCGACCGTCGTCAGACGACCCTTCTTGTCGTAGGTATAGGTAAACTGCGGCTCGACGAGGATGTCGGCACCCGTCTTCTTCAGCGCCTCGGCAATGGCGTTCTGCTCCTTGACCTTCTTCGACAGGTACTTGCCGTCCTTACCCGTGCAGATGCCCGTTACCTTGGTCTCCGAAACCTCCAGGTCCGAGACGTTGACCATCGACTCCATGGCGGCGGGAATCCGCGCCACGCGTGCCGTGTGCGACTTGTAGACACTGTTCGAGCATGCACTCAGAGCGACCGCAGCCGCCAGCAAAAGAATAGTTCTTTTCATAATTTTGTAGAATTTGACTTGTGTTCCCGCACCCCGGAACGGGTTATTGCATGAGGGAGGCGTGGTGCTGAAGGTTCATTCCGGACATCGGTACAGGCCGCACCGTACGGTGCGCCTGCGCCTCAACACACAAGTACGCGAAAAAGAGGGACGCGTCCGTCCATTCTCCGTTTTCGAACCACACAACCGAGAACAAACTTACGCTTCCGGTATACCATTCTGCTCAGCATATTGTCCTGAAAGGACACACAAATATACTTTTTATCCGATAAAGATGCAAGAAATACCAACAAAAACGTCCTTTATGGACAACTATTCGTTCGCAGCCCCCTGCCGTCAGCCTCCACCCTTCGCCTGCCTTCCTTCCTGCCTTCTGCTTCCACCTTCCACCTTCCGCCTCCCGCCTGCCGTCAGCCGTCAGCCGTCAGCTTCCACCCATGCGCCCTTGCTATATGCCGCCCCACCGCTCCGCACAAGCCCCTCCATCCGAGCCGCGACGAACTTTCCCTCCCGGCCGCGACAGACTTCCCTTCCCGGCTGCGACGGACAAAAAAAATGCGACCCGAAAGTCGCATTAGAAAGTTTTCAAATATCTGTCAAACAGATATTTACAAATTCAATTAGTATTCCTCCTCGTTGAAGAAGAAGTCATCCTTCGAGGGGTAGTCGGGCCAGATGTCCTCTATCGATTCGTAGATGTCGCCCTCGTCCTCTATCTCCTGCAGATTCTCGAGAACCTCCAGCGGAGCCCCCGAACGGACCGCATAATCAATCAACTCGTCTTTCGTTGCGGGCCACGGAGCATCTTCGAGCTTCGAGGCCAATTCAAGCGTCCAATACATAGGTCATTAACTTTTAAGTCCCTAATTAAAAGCTCGTTCCGGTTTCCGTGCAAAAATCCGGACACGGTTGTAGTCGTGCAAAAGTATAAAAAAAACGAGAAATACAAACAAATTCGTATAAAACATCGCGTAAATACGAACTTTATTCTGGAAATCAACGATTAAGGAATCCACAGCTGCTCCTCGACCCCGAAGTGCTCCGTCAGCACGCGCCCCAGCAGGTAGAAGTAGTCCGACAGGCGGTTGAGGTAGACCAGCGCCGTGGAGTCGGCGCCGTACTTCTGAGCGGCACGCAGCGACGCACGCTCCGCCCGGCGGCAGACCGTCCGGCAGACGTGGCACATCGACACGACGGCATTGCCGCCCGGGATGGTGAACTTCGTGATGGGCGGCACGAGGGCCTGCATGGCGTCGATGCGGTGCTCGAGCCACTCGACCGACGACGCAGCGAGCGGAGCCACCTTGCCCTCGCCCCCCTGGCCCACGGCCAGCAGCGCCGAGACGGTCATCAGCCGCGAGGTGATTTGCGCAATGTCGTCGACGTAGGCGGACAGCCCCTCCTCGTCGCGCATGTGGTCACCCAGCAGCGCCGTGAAGGCCATCAGTTCATCGACCGAGCCGTAGGCCTCGACCCGTTCGTCACTCTTGAAGACCCGTTCGCCGCCGATGAGCGACGTGGTTCCCTGGTCTCCCGTTTTGGTATAGACTTTCATATCCGGAAGTGTTGTTTAGGCAGATAATTGTTAAAGATGAGCAGATAGGCCCGGTTGTCGACCGATGTGCAGCCGTGCGCGGCGACAATGCGGCGGCAGAGCCGGCAGCGCTCCTCGTCGGCATAGGGCTCCAGCAGCACAAGAGTCGTGCCGCAGCGCCGTGCCTGGTCGACAAGCGCGAGCACCTCCTCTTCGGGCAGGCTCCGGCCGACGACGCAGAGGTCGACCCCCGTGCGGTTCATGGCAAAGGTGTGGTAGCCGCAGTGGATGAAGAGGTTCTGCAACTGTACGGCGCGCCGGTGCCCGACGCCCGCGGCGCAGAGCGCCCCGTAGAGCTCCCGGTCGCCCGGCAGCAGGTCGTGCCGCATGAAGACCTGGCGGACAATCGCGTAGACGAAGGGCGAATGGACCCCGTGGCCGCGGAAATAGCGCGCCCGGACCAGGCGGTTCTTCAATCCGGCGCCCCGTCCGTAGATGCTCCGGCCGATTCTGCGGCCGATTCTTCGTCCTCCCAGATGCATTCCGCAGCGCATTTTTCAGGTTTGCGGCGGCTCCTACCGCTTCAGCATGCCGGCCAGACGTCCGGTCGAGAAGGCGATTTGAAGGTTGTAGCCGCCCGTATTGGCGTCGAGGTCGAGCACCTCGCCCGCAAAGTAGAGCCCGGGGACCTTGAGCGACTCCATCGTATGGGGGTTCACCTCGTCGCAGCGCACCCCGCCGGCCGTCACGACGGCATATTCAAACGGGGCGTAGTCGACGATGGGGAAGGTAAGCCCCTTGAGCGTCTTGACCAGGCGCCGCTTCTCGGCGTCGGTGAGCTTGCTCACGTAGTTCTTCGAGTGGATGTCGAGCTCCTCGGCAAGCGGCATGACCAGCGGCCGCGGCACCAGCTTGCGCAGCAGCTCGGCGAAGAACTCCGTGGGGGCCATCTCGGCCAGCTCGCGGTCGATGCGGTTGAGGAGCATCTCCTCGGTCAGCGCCGGCTTGAGGTCGAGCACCAGCTTGACGCGGCGCCCGTCGATGAGCGCATCGACCGCATCGCGGCTCACGCGCAGCGCCACGGCCCCCTCGATGCCCCGCTCCGAGAAGCCCACCTCGCCGAACTCCTCGCGCACGGGTTCGTTGTCGACCCAGAGCGTCGCCCGCACGTTGCGCAGCAGCAGGCCGCGGAGGTACTTCATCTGGTTGTGCGACGAGACGAGCGGCGTGAGCGACGGACGCACCGCCTCGATTGTATGCCCCAGGTCGGCGGCAAAGCGGTAGCCGTCACCCGTCGAGCCGGTGGCCGGATAGGAGAGGCCGCCCGTGGCGACAATCACCTGCGGTGCCTCGACCTTGCGCTCGAAGCCCCGCTTGTTGCGGTAGCGCACCCCGAAGACATGGCCCGCAAGGGTCAGGACTCCAGTCACCTGCGTATTGTAGAGGATTTTCACGCCGTTCTCGACGCAGTAGTCCAGCAGCGCGTTGGCGATGTCCCACGCCTTGCCGCTGTGGGGGAAGACGCGCTCGCCCCGCTCGATGTCGAGCTTGACGCCCCGCCGCTCGAAGAAGCGGATGGTCGCCCGGTTGTTGAATTCGGCAAAGGCCGGTGCGAAGAAGTCGGCGTTGGTGCGCACCTGCGAGGCGAACTCCTCGGGCGGACGGGCGTTGGTGACGTTGCAGCGCCCCTTGCCCGTGATGCGGACCTTGCGTCCCGACTTCTCCATCTTCTCGAGCAGCAGCACGCGCTTGCCGCTGCGTGCGGCCGTCGCGGCCGCCATCATGCCGGCGGCCCCCGCCCCCACGACGATTACGTCGCAGGAGTTCTCGGCGTATTCATCCCTGAGTTGTTCCATACGTGCGGCAAAGATACGAACATTTCGGCAGAGGCGGCAAGCGGCGGCCGATTTTTTCACCCCTCCGGACGCCGAAGGCGCCCGCACGCGGCAAAAAAGGGCGCCGCACCGCTCGGTTGCCCCATCGAAAGAGGCGTTTTATTTTCAAATCTTGATTTTTAGTTGTACTTTTGCGCCCGTCAAAAGTCGCAAGAGTTACAATTATGTTGAGCAGAAGATTACTTCGCATCAAGGTCATCAAGGCGCTGTTCGCCCATCTGAAATCGGGCGCCGACAACATGATGGCCTCGGAAAAGAACCTGATGGCGTCGGTGGACAAGGCCTACGACCTCTACAACCTGATGCTGACCCTGCCGGTCGAGATTGCCCGCTATGCCGAGCACCGTCAGGAGCTGGCCCGGCAGAAGAAGCTGCCGACCTACGAGGACCTCAACCCCAACACCAAGTTCGTCGACAACTCGGTCATCCGCATCATCGCCAACACCGACGCGGTGAACGACTACACGGCCGCCCGCAAGCTCAACTGGAGCCTCTACCCCGAGCTCATCCGCACGCTCTACACACAGCTCACCGAAAGCGACTACTACAAGAGCTACATGCAGCGCAGCGAGCGCTCGTTTGCCGACGACCGCCAGCTGGTCGAGGATTTCTTCAAGAGCCTGCAGGAGTGCGAGGCGCTCGACACGGTGCTCGAGGAGATGTCGATACTCTGGGACGACGACCTGGGCTACATCCTCATGATGATTCTGCGCACGCTCTCCAACCTCCGCCCCACCCACACCGAGCTGAAGGTGGCCCCGAAGTTCAAGAGCGAGGAGGACCCGCAGTTCGTCAAGACGCTCTTCGAGAAGACGCTGGTCAACTTCGGCGAGTACCAGCGCTACATCGAGAAGTTCACCGCCAACTGGGACATCGAGCGCATCGTCTTCATGGACAACCTCATCATCGGCACGGCGATGGCCGAGCTGCTCAACTTCCCCTCGATTCCCGTCAAGGTGACGCTCGACGAGTACATCGAAATCTCGAAGTACTACTCGACGCCGGGCAGCAGCGTCTTCATCAACGGCGTGCTGGACAAGATTGTCGAGTCGCTGACGGCCGAGGGCCGCATCAAGAAGGCGGGCCGCGGACTTATCTGACAACCGGGCGCCGCTCCGGCGGTGCCGCATCACCCCCCCCACTCCACCACCTTGAAGAGACTCCGCATCCTGCCCCGATTTGCGACTGCGGCGGCGCTGACGGCGCTGCTGACGCTCGCCGCGGGGTGTGGTCAGTCGTCGCTCAAAAAGGCCGCAGGTGCCGCCCCGCGGGGGAAAATCATCGAAATATCGGACAGCACGCTCCTGCATGGAGCCACCGACACGATTCGTTTCGGACGGCTGCACTCGGGCGAGATTGCCGTGCTGCGCTTCCACCTGCACAACGCATCGTCGCGCCCGACGGCCGTCGTCTCGACCGAGCGCAGCTGCGGATGCACGACGCTCGAGGCCGAGGCGCGCCCCATCGCCCCCGGACAGGAGCTCGCCTGCTCGCTCACCTTCGATTCGCGGGGCGAATACGGCTGGCAGCTCAAGCTTATCGACGTAAGTCTGGCGGGCGGACGGCCGCTGCGGCTCTTCATCGAAGCCGATGTGGAGTAATTCTTGCAGATTCGACAATTATGCGTATATTTGCGCTATTAATAATAACAAGCTAAAACCGAAAGACAATGATTAATTTCCTGAATGCAGCCCCTGCACAGCCCGAACCGGGTTTCATGCAGCAGTACAGCTTCCTCATCATGATTGCACTGATGGTGCTCGTGCTCTGGCTCTTCATGTGGCGGCCCGAAGCCAAGCGCCGCAAGCAGATGCAGGAGTTCCGCAACGGCCTGAAGAAGGGCGACAAGATTATCACCGCCGGCGGTATCTATGGCACCGTGAAGGAGGTGAAGGAGACGTCGCTGCTCATCGAGGTCGACAGCAACGTCACGCTGCGCATCGACAAGAACATGGTCGTAGCCGACAACTCCGACCTGCAGCAGCAGCGTTAACGGCACCCGTGTCGAAGCATATCCCCTTCCGAACGCGCTTCGGAGGGGGATTCTTTATCTGCCTTACCGGCTCACCAGTCCGGACCCGCCCGGTCCGTCATTTCCAGATTTCAACGATTCAACCGCACGACAGCGCCACACCGGAGGCCGCAGAATTGCCGCAGGATTGCCGCGCCCCAAGGGACCTCGCCCCGAAGCCATGCCGCGCGGAACATTCACACACAACGACATGCTCAAACACCTCTCCTACCCCACCGTGGGCACCTGCTCGCGACAAATCGACATCGAAACCGACGGAGACGTCATCCGCAGCGTGACCTTCACGGGCGGGTGCCACGGCAATACGCAGGGCATCGCCTCGCTGGTGCGGGGCATGAAGGTCGAGGAGGCCATCGCCCGGCTCGAGGGCATCGACTGCCACGGCAAGGGGACCTCGTGCCCCGACCAGCTGGCCCGCGCGCTGCGGCGCATGCTCTGACGGGACAGCCGCATGCCGGAGCCAACCCGGCAAAAGCCGCTCCGGCGCGCTGCAAAATCGGGACACGGTCCGCTCCGATTGGATATTTTTTATTATCTTTAATCCATCATCGGAACCACTCCCGCAAAACCCCGCACCCATGAAACGACTGCTCCTACTGATTTTTCTCGCCGGGCCGCTGCTGAGCCCTGCTCAAGAGCCGGACAACACCCCCCATGAGATACGATTTCCATGCGGCCTCGGAGTATACGCAACAAAGCGACTCCCTCCTTATCACCACGCATCAGGGAAGGCGGCTCTTCTTCGACACCGATGGCAATTCGTACATTCCAAGAAAGGCATTCATCGAAAAATACGGCCGTGAGAATTTCCGGCAACTCGTCGACTTTGAGAACGAGCGAATCCGCGCAAAGCGGCAAGAGGAGGAGCGTCTCGAACTGGAGCGGACCAAAAAATTAGCCATCCGGAAAATCGAGAAGCTGGATATCTACGAATCCCTATCGGAGGTTCGCAATGAATACTACGAAATACTCGATGCCCTGGACGGTGAGGTGGACGGAGCGATTGATTATCCGAAAGCCGCCCAATTCTTCCGCGACCACTTTGCAGGCATCGATGCGAACGGGAATATCTCCACGACAACCGTTATCGGCTGTCCCAATCTGAGCAAAAACAACATATACATCCAGGCCCACTCCTGGTTTGTCAACAGCTTCAATTCGGGCAAATCCGTCATCCAGTTCGACGACAAGGAGGCGGGCACAATCCTCGCCAAAGGTTATCTGCGCGACATCGCCTTGTATGCACCGTTTGGCAAGCAATACGGTATCAGCGCCCGGGTACTCTTCAGAATCGACATCAAGGAGGAGCGGGCCCGCATCATCATGACCATTCAGGAGTACGACATCGCCGTCTCGAACGGACGGGGCAGCTCGCTGCAGGGAACGGCGGCCGCTTCGAACCGCACCTATCGACCGGACCTGGTCTACCCGTTCAACGACAATCCCGACCTGCTGCCCAACGAGGCCGGAGCAAAGGCCTATTGCGCAAGCTGCCTCTACCTGATTGCCATGAAAAACCGGCTCGACCGGGCCATCAATGCGGGAATCATCGGCATCGACATGAACGACAACTGGTAACGGTTCATCCCCTGACAGCGGTCTTTGGCCTCACTCTCCCGGGAGAGGCATTTCGGAACGGATTTTGAACGTAGGCGTTCGTTACCAAAATTCGTTCTGACCATGTATTTTCTCTGGTATCTGCTCATTGGTCTGGTCGCCGGATGGCTGGCCGGACTCATCGTCAAGGGACGCGGCGCGGGGTTCCTCGTCAACCTCGCCGTCGGCGTTATCGGCGGCCTGCTGGGCGGCTGGCTCTTCTCGTTGCTGGGGCTCGTCGCCGTGGGAACGCTCGGAAGTCTGCTCACCTCGCTGGCCGGAGCCGTCGTGCTGCTGTGGCTCGTCGCGCTCCTCACACCCCGCAGCCGCAAAGAGCGCTCCGACCGCTGACACGCCCGCGCCCGCACTACCGGCCAACCCGCCGCCCGCCGTTTCGCCGCTTCGCCGCACGGCACGGGCGGAGCCGCCGGAAGGACCTCCGCCCCGCAAACGGAGCGCAAGGCACGGTCTGCCCCGAAAACGAGCCGTCCAAAGCATCTCCGCACCGAAAGCGAAAGCCGGGAGCCTCTGAAAACGACCGCACAAAGCCTCCCCGTCCCAAGCGCGAAGGCCGACCTCCGAAAACGCAGAAAACCCGCTGCTGAACAGCGGGTTTTCCGTTTGGTTGAGCTACCAGGATTCGAACCTGGAATTTCAGAACCAAAATCTGACGTGTTACCATTACACCATAGCTCAATCCGAGCTCGAAAGCGACTGCAAAGATACGTAAAAAACGGGAAAATCCAATTTTGAACATAAAAATAGCGGAACGGAGAAAAAAGATTCTCCCTTTTTGGTTATTTTTGCGGCGATGAGAAAATGGCTGGTCATATGCGGCATGCTGCTCTGCGCGGCGCTTCCGCCCGCGGCCCGGGTCATCCGGGCATCGCTGGAAGCCGGCCGCACATGCGCCATACTGCGTGCGGCTCCCGCCCGCGATGCGGAAGAGGAGCGCCACGTGCCCCTCTTTGCCACACCTCCGACCGGAGTGCTTGCCGCCACGGGCTCAGCCGAAAATTCGGACCACCGCCACGACACGCGGCTGCCCGTCACCCAGACGGCGCCGACGCATCGTCCGGCCGCAGCCCTGCGCGACCTGCACCGCCTCACCACACGCGACCGCTACGACCACGCGCAGCCCCTGCTGCTGCGCCCGGCCGACCGCTATGTCTTCGCCCTGCGGCACATCGTGATTTAGCGGACGCGCGCAAGAGAGCGGACCGACGCTCCGGTGCAACGCCCCGGCAGTCGTCCGCACGGACCGCCCCCGGCCTGCGGTCCGACAGGCCCCCTCCCCTTCCGCCCCAACAGAGCGGAGCGACGATGCCGGCCGAACTCCGAAGGCCGGCCAAGTATCAAGTATAACGTAAGTAAAAAGACCATACGAAATGATTCCAACCATGATTCTGCTCTTCGTGATAGGCTACGCCTTCATCGCGCTGGAGCACAAAATCAAGGTGGACAAGGCGGCCATCGCACTGCTCATGTGCGGAGCCATCTGGTCCGTCTTCAGCCTCTTCGGCCACGACGCGAACATCGCCCACGAGTTGATTGACCATCTGGGCGACACGTGCGAAATTCTGATTTACCTCATCGGTGCCATGACCATCGTCGACCTCATCGACTCCCACGGAGGTTTCGGCGTCATCACCGACCACATCACCACCCACAACAAGCACAAGCTGCTCTGGCTGCTGGCCATCATCACCTTCTTCATGTCGGCGGCGCTCGACAACATGACCACCACCATCATCATGGTGATGCTGCTGCGGCGCATCATCGCCAACCGCAAGGAGCGCTGGCTCTTCGCCAGCATCATCGTCATCGCGGCCAACAGCGGCGGCACATGGTCGCCCATCGGCGACGTGACGACCATCATGCTCTGGATGCGCGGCAACGTCACCTCGCAGGCGCTCATGGGCTCGCTCTTCCTGCCGGCACTCATCTCGACGGCCATTCCGACGGCCATCGCCGGGCACTACATCGCCCGCAAGAAAACCTCGATGATGGAGCCCGCAGCCGCCGAAAACAGCCTGCCCAAGGGCGTGGGGCCCCGTCTGAGCAAGTTCGTCCTCGTGGTCGGCATCCTCAGCCTGCTCTTCGTGCCGGTCTTCAAGAGCATCACCCATCTGCCCCCCTACATGGGGATGATGATTTCGCTGGGCGTGATGTGGGTGCTCACCGAAATCATCTACGACAAGAAGCGCGGCATCGAGGAGTCCATCAAGAACCGCGTATCGAAGGTGCTCAAGCACATCGACATGCCGACCATCCTCTTCTTCCTCGGCATCCTGATGTCGGTATCCGCGCTGCAGAGCGCCGGCATCCTGACCGAGGTGGCCCAGTTCCTCGACAAGAACATCCACGAGGTCTTCACCATCACGGGCATCATCGGCCTGCTCTCGTCGGTCATCGACAACGTGCCGCTCGTGGCGGCCTGCATGGGCATGTACCCGATTGCCGACGCCGCAACGGTTGCCTCGAGCATCGACCCCGCCTACATGCAGTCGTTCCTCCAGGACGGCGTCTTCTGGCACCTGCTGGCCTACTGCGCCGGCGTGGGCGGCAGCATCCTCATCATCGGCTCGGCAGCCGGCGTCGTGGCCATGGGACTTGAGAAGATTACCTTCTCTTGGTACCTCAAACGCATCACCTCGCTGGCGCTGATTGGCTACGTGAGCGGCATCATCGTCATCCTGCTCGAGCATCTGCTCATCGGGCTCTGATTCCCGCGCTCCACAAGACGAAAAGGGAAGCGCATCGCCGCAGCGATGCGCTTCCCTTTTTTCGTTGCGGGCGGACGGCGGGGCCGCGCCCCGGACGGCAGCCGGCTTCTGCTTCTAAACCATGAAGGCGGCCGGCTACTTGACCTTGGCCATGAAGCGGGTGCGGTCGACCACGAAGCGGACGTGCACCCCCTCGCCAATCATCCCCTCGGCGTCGCGGGCCCCCACGTTGAAGGTGAGCTTGCGCCCCTCGACGGCCGTCAGCACGGCCGTGGCCGTGATTTCGGCTCCGAGGCCCGAGGGCTTGATGTGGGTGACGTTCATCTCGGCGCCGACGGTCGTGGCGCCCTCCTCCAGCTCGGCCGCCACGGCCTTCATCGCGGCATGCTCCATGAGGGCCACCATGGCGGGGGTGGCGAATACGGGCAGGTCGCCCGAACCCATCGCGGCGGCCGTATTGGCGTCGCATACCGTGGCGACGCTCTGTGCAGACAATCCCTTTTCCAGCATAATCTTAATCGGATAATCGGTTTGGTATGATGGGGACAAAGATAGCATTTACTCCCGAAAAAACGAACCGCCGTCGGAGGGTTGCCGCAATGCCCGGCCGGCGGCGACGGCCCCGGCGGGAAAGGGGGCCTGAAAAAATAAATGGAGGGCAGCATCCGTTTATCGTAAAAAATGTAATTTTGTGCATGCGCCCGCTCCGAATGACATACCTGCTGACGGCACTCCTGCTCGCCGCCCTGCTGCTCCCCCTGAAGGGGGCCGGGCAGCAGCGCCACGGCTTCTGGCACCAGGAGTGGAGCATCGACCACGGCGACTCGATTCCGCTGGTGCACATCCTCCCGGTCTACGTCTTCAACCGCAAGGTCGACCTGCGGCGCTACCGCCGGCTGGTCGACGCCGTGAAGAAGGTCTACCCCATCGCCCAGACGGCCAAGGCCAAGATGGCCGACATGGAGGAGGAGCTGAGCCGCCTGCCGACCAAGAAGGCGCAGAAGGAGTACATCCGCCGCGTCTACCACGAAATCAAGGAGGAGTATACCCCCGTGCTGCGCCACATGACCCGCACGCAGGGGCGCGTGCTGCTCAAGCTCATCGACCGCGAAACCGAATATACGGCCTACGAGGTGCTGCGCGAATTCCGCGGCGGCTTCGTGGCGGGCTTCTGGCAGGGGGTCTCGAAGGTCTTCGGGCAGGACCTCAAGTCGCAGTACGACCGCGAGGGCGAGGACCGCATGATTGAACAAATCGTGGTCTACTACGAGGCCGGCTGGCTCTGAGCCGGCCCGTCGGTCGGTTTGCCCGGCGAAATTTCGGGAATCCGCACTTTTTCACTATCTTTGCCTGCAAAACAAGCAACACCACACCACCATGTTTGAAAACTTAACCGACAAACTCGAACGGTCGTTCAAGATTCTCAAGGGCGAAGGCCGCATCACCGAAATCAACGTCGCCGAGACGCTCAAGGAGATTCGCCGTGCGCTCATCGACGCCGACGTCAACTATAAGGTCGCCAAAAACTTCACCGACGAGGTGAAGCAGAAGGCGCTGGGACAGGATGTGCTCAAGGCGGTGAAGCCGGGGCAGATGATGACCAAGATTGTCCGCGACGAGCTGGCGCAGCTCATGGGCGGCACGGCCACCGACATCCGGCTCGAGGGTACGCCGGCCGTGATACTCATCGCCGGTCTGCAGGGTTCGGGTAAGACGACCTTCTCGGGCAAGCTCGCCGCGATGCTCAAGAGCAAGCGGGGCCGCAAGGTGCTGCTGGTGGCGGGCGACGTCTACCGTCCGGCGGCCATCGACCAGCTGAAGGTGCTCGGCAGCCAGATTGGCGTCGAGGTCTACACCGAGGAGGGAAACCGCAATCCGGTGGAGATTGCCCAGCACGCCATCCAGCATGCGCGTCAGAACGGCTACAACGTGGTCATCGTCGATACGGCGGGCCGTCTGGCCGTCGACGAGGCGATGATGCAGGAGATTACGGCCATCAAGGCGGCCGTCAAGCCGTCGGAGACGCTCTTCGTGGTCGACGCCATGACGGGTCAGGATGCCGTCAACACGGCCAAGGAGTTCAACGACCGCCTCGACTTCGACGGCGTGGTGCTCACCAAGCTCGACGGCGATACGCGCGGCGGTGCCGCCATCTCGATTCGCGCGGTGGTGGACAAGCCGCTGAAGTTCATCTCGAGCGGCGAGAAGATGGATGCGCTGCAGGTCTTCCACCCGGAGCGCATGGCCGACCGTATTCTGGGCATGGGCGACGTGGTTTCGCTCGTCGAGCGGGCGCAGGAGCAGTTCGACGAGGAGGAGGCGCGCCGGCTGAAGAAGAAGCTGGTCAAGGACCAGTTCAACTTCAACGACTTCATCGCGCAGATTCACCAAATCAAGAAGATGGGCAACCTGAAGGACCTCGCCTCGATGATTCCGGGCATGGGCAAGATGCTCAAGAACGTCGACATCCCGGACGATGTCTTCAAGCAGACCGAGGCGATAATCTCGTCGATGACGCCGGCCGAGCGCGAGCACCCCGAAATCATCAACGCGCGGCGCAGGGAGCGTATCGCCAAGGGTTCGGGCACGACGATGGCCGACGTGAACCGGCTGATGAAGCAGTTCGAGGATACGCGCAAGATGATGAAGGCCGTAGCGGGCGGCAACATGAAGATGCCGAAGATGCCGAAGATGCCCGGCGGCATGCTCCGGCGGCGGTAACGCAGGAGAGATACGAAGACAACGGGGTCCCCGCCGAATACGGTGGGGACCCCTTTTTTATGCAACTGCGGAACGGGGCCTTCGCCTTCTGTCCGAGCTCCCGCAAGAGCCGGAGACGACACACGGGTCGGGGCCAACGTCCGGTCCGGGAGGTTAATTTTTGCCAATCATAGGAATAATCGAGATTAATTCCTACCTTTGGAAGTCAAAAACCGCAACCCCATGCACAAATCGGGCTTCGTCAACATCATCGGAAATCCCAACGTCGGAAAGTCGACGCTCATGAACGCGCTCGTCGGCGAGCGCCTCTCGATTATCACCTCCAAGGCCCAGACCACGCGCCACCGCATCCTGGGCGTCGTCTCGGGCGACGATTTCCAGATTGTCTACTCCGACACGCCGGGCATCCTCAAACCCGCCTACAAGCTGCAGGAGTCGATGATGAAGTTCGTCACGGGGGCCGTCTCCGACGCCGACGTGATTCTCTACGTCACCGACACCGTCGAGCAGAGCGACCGCTCGGCCGACATCCTCGAGCGCATCCGCACGAGCGGCATCCCGACGCTGGTGGTCATCAACAAAATCGACCTCACGACCCCCGAGGCGCTCGAGGCGCTCGTCGAGCGGTGGCACGGCATTCTGCCCGAGGCGGAGATTGTCCCCGTCTCGGCGCGCGAACGCTTCAACATCGAGGGGCTCTTCGGCAAAATCCTCGAGGTGCTGCCCGAAGGACCCGCCTTCTACCCCAAGGATACGCTCACGGACAAGACCCTGCGCTTCTTCGCCTCGGAGATTATCCGCGAGAAGATTCTCCGCACCTACGACAAGGAGATTCCCTACTGCTGCGAAATCGAAATCGAATCCTACAAGGAGGAGCCCGCCATCGACCGCATCGCGGCAACGATTTACGTCTCGCGCGAGTCGCAGAAGGGCATCGTCATCGGCCACAAGGGGGAGAAGCTCAAGCGCGTGGGGCAGCTCGCGCGCGAAGACCTCGAGAAGTTCCTCGACAAGAAGGTCTTCCTGCAGCTCTTTGTCAAGGTGAGCGACGACTGGCGCAACAACGAGCGTCAGCTGCGCCGCTTCGGCTACGAGCTCGAATAGCGGCGGATGCGCCCCGGGCCGGGGCCGGCAAGCGGAGGACGGAGGTCAGCAGACGGCAGACGGAGAACGGCAGGCGCAGGACGGCAGACGCAGGACGGCAGGCAGCAGAGGGCAACAGACGGCAGACGGCAACAGACGGCAGACGGCAACAGACGGCAGACGGAGCGACCGGGCCGCGGACGGCAAGGAGCCGCAAGGAGCCGCAGCGGGCCCCGTCCGGAAAAGCCGGGCCGGACGGTGAGGCAGGAAGCCCCCGGCAGGCGCAGGACGGCAGACGGTGAGACCCCCGAAGGGGCGGAACAAGAGAAGAGACCGGACAGGAGCGGGCGCTGGAAAAAGGCCCCGAAGATACGGGGCGCGGAAATCCCGCCCGGAACGGAATACGAAAAAGGGGCCCAGGCCCGTTAGAAACGACAGGGAGAGACAGGAAGAACATGCGTAGATTCATCACAGGACTCATCGGAGCGCTTCTGCTCGGTTGCTGCATGCAGGCCCGTGCCCAGTACAACAAGGAGTATTTCTTCTGGATGGGGCAGCGCTGCATGATGGAGAACAACTATCAGGAGGCGATTCGTACGCTCAACACCCTGCTGCGCTTCGACGAGGATGCCTTCGAGGGGTACTTCCTGCGAGGCATCGCCAAATACAACCTCGACGACCTGATTGGCGCCGAGGCCGACTTCTCGACCGCCATCCGCAAGAATCCCGTCTATACGCAGGCCTACACCTACCGGGCGCTCACCCGCTCGCAGCTGGGCAACTACGACGATGCGCTGAAGGATTTCCAGGAGGCCATCGAGCTGCGGCCCGACCTCCCGGCGCCCTACTTCTACCGCGGCATCACGCGGCTGCAGGACAAGCAGTATGCCCTGGCGGTGGAGGATTTCGACAAGTTCATCCGCCAGGAGAACAAGGTGGCCGGCGCCTACATCAACCGCGGCATCGGCTACCTCTATCTGAAGGATACGGTACGCGCCTACGAGAACTTCGACCAGGCCATCCGCACCAACCGCGAGAATCCCGACGGCTACAACCACCGGGGCACGCTCTACATGCAGCAGGAGCGCTACAAGGAGGCCGAGGCGGACTTCAACCGGGCCATCTCCTGCGACTCGGCCTACGTCCCCTCGTACTTCAACCGGGCGCTGGTCTACTCGAACACCAACCGCCCGATGCTGGCGCTCTCGGACTTCGACACCGTCGTGCGGCTCGACTCGACCAACTCGCTCGGATACTTCAACCGCGCGATGCTGCGCGCGCAGATTGGCGACTACAACCGCGCACTCGAGGATTACGACCACGTGGCGCTCTACTCACCCAACAACGTGCTGGTCTACTACAACCGCGCGGGGGTCTACGCCGAGCTGGGTGAAATCGAGAAGGCGGTCCAGGACTACACCTCGGCCATCGAGCTCTACCCCGACTTTGCGAACGCCTACCTCCACCGCGGCTCGCTGCGCGAACTGCTGCGCGACCCCAAGGGGGCCCGCGAGGACCGCGACATCGCCAGCCGCAAAATCGCCGAATACCGCTCGCGGCTGAGCGACAGCACCTATTCGATTTATGCCGACACGACGCAGCGCTTCGACCGCCTGCTCTCGTTCGACAGCAAGCTCTCGGGCAGCGGCCGCATCGGCGGCTACAACGGCAGCGAAGAGGACATGCGCCTGCTGCCGCTCTTCAAGTTCACGCTCATGGAGCCCGACACGGCGCCGGTGGCACGCCCCTACCACGTGCAGCGCGCCGAGGACTTCAAGCGCCGCATCGGCAACCGCTACCTCGAGGTGTCGTGCCGTCCGAGCAACATCCCGGCCGATACGCTCGTCATGCTCGACCAGCGCTACCTGCAGGAGCTGCGCAGCAGCACCTCCTCGTCGTGGACGCTGCTCTTCGAGCGGGGCGTCACGCAGTCGCTCATCAAGCAGTACACCAACTCGGTGAACACCTACACGAGCGCCATCGACCTCAACCCGGCCAATCCGTTCCTCTACTTCAACCGTTCGACCACGCGGGCCGAGATGATTGACTTCATCTCGTCGATTGACAACTCCTACCAGCGGATTTCCATCAACGCCGACCCGGCCAACCGGCTCAACAACAACAGCAAGCGCACGTACAGCTACGACGAGGCCATCGCCGACCTGAACAAGGCCATCAAGCTCTTCCCCGACTTCGCCTACAGCTTCTACAACCGCGCCACGCTGCAGGCCCTCTCGGGCAACCTGCCCGAGGCCTTCGAGGACTACACGAAGGCCATCGAGCTCAACCCCGACTTTGCCGAGGCGTACTACAACCGCGGCATCGTCCAGATTCTGATGAAGGATACGCGCAAGGGGTGCCTCGACCTCTCGAAGGCGGGCGAGCTGGGCATCGATGAGGCCTACCGCATCCTCAAGCGCTACGCACAGGGCGAGGAGGAGTGAGGCGCCGCGGCAGAGGGCACGGAAGAGGGCACGGAAGAGAACAGCACGAAAACGACAGGAAAGACAAGAAAGACAGGAAAGACGAATGACAGCAAAGAAGACTTAGAAAACATCCAATAACACAACTCGACTTATGGTAGAAACTATCCAACGCAAACTCAACGACTCGGCGGCCGCCCGCTGGACGGCACTGGTGCTCATCGCACTGATGATGTTCTTCGCCTACATGTTCGTGGACGTGATGTCGCCGCTCAAATCGCTCGTCGAATCGGCCCGTGGCTGGGACAGCGGAACCTTCGGAACCTACGCCGCATCGGAGTACTTCCTCAACGTCTTCGTCTTCTTCCTCATCTTTGCGGGCATCATCCTCGACAAGATGGGCATCCGCTTCACGGGCATGCTCTCGGCCTCGCTCATGGTGGCCGGTGCGGCCATCAAGCTGGTCGGCATCTCGGAGTGGTTCCAGACGACCGAGCTCTGCGCCTGGCTCGACAGCTGGTGGGTATCCTTCCCCGGCAGCGCCAAGGTCGCCTCGCTGGGCTTCATGATTTTCGGCTGCGGCTGCGAGATGGCCGGCACCACCGTATCGAAGTCCATCGCCAAGTGGTTCCAGGGCAAGGAGATGGCCCTCGCCATGGGACTTGAGATGGCCATTGCCCGTCTGGGCGTCTTCGCCGTGATGTGGCTCGCGCCGATGGTTTCGAACATGTTCGACAAGTCGATTGTCGCCCCCGTGGCCTTCTGCACGGCGCTGCTGGTCATCGGTCTGCTCTGCTTCAGCGTCTTCGTGCTGATGGACCGCAAGCTCGACCGGCAGATGATTGCCTCGGGCGAGCTGAAGCTCGAGAAGTCCTCCGACGAGGAGTTCCACGTGCGCGACCTGGGCAAGATTTTCTCGAGCAAGATGTTCTGGCTCGTGGCGCTGCTCTGCGTGCTCTACTACTCGGCCATCTTCCCCTTCCAGCGCTATGCGCCCAACTTCCTCGAGGTGACGCTGCACATCGACGCCGAATCGGCCGCACGGCTCTTCAGCTGCTTCCCGATTCTGGCCATGGTGCTCACCCCCTTCCTCGGTGCGCTGCTTGACTTCCGCGGCAAGGGCGCCACGATGCTCATGATTGGCGCCATCATCATGATTGCCTGCCACCTGAGCTTCGCCTTCCTGCTGCCGATGTTCCCCTCGAAGTGGCTGGCGCTGCTGCTGGTGGTCACGCTGGGTGTCTCGTTCTCGCTCGTTCCGGCCGCCCTGTGGCCCTCGGTGCCGAAGATTATCGACGAAAAGGTGCTCGGCTCGGCCTACTGCGTCATCTTCTGGATTCAGAACATCGGCCTCTGCCTCGTGCCGCTGCTCATCGGCAAGGTACTCGACGCTACGGGCGGCTACGTGATGCCGATGATTATCTTCTCGTCGTTCGGCGTGCTGGCCTTCATCTTCAGCCTCTACCTCAAGATTGAGGACCGCCGCAAGGGCTACGGACTCGAACTTCCGAACATCCGCAAATAGCCGCTGCCGCTCCAACGCAAACGAAAGAGCCCTCCTCCCCGTGCGGGAAGAGGGCTTTTTCTGTATCGATTGATGCGGTCGGAATGCGGAGCGGCTGGCGGTCTCCAGTCTCCACACCCGCCCGCGGCCCCATCGCGGGGTCACTTCGGGGAGGAGACGATGCGATAGAGCTCCGTGATGCGGTTGCACATCTCCTCCCACGAGAAGCGGCGCCGCTCCTCGAGGCAGTTCTCGCGGAAGCGCGCGAGGGCATCGCCCTCGTACATGCGGCCGATGGCTGCGGCAACCCCCTCGGCCGTCGGCGGGCAGACATACCCCACCCTGCCGTCGGGGACAATCTCGGGAAGGCCTCCGACGGCCGTGACGACCATCGGCGTGCAGAACTGGTAGGCAATCTGCGTCACGCCGCTCTGCGTGGCGCTCTTGTAGGGCTGCACGACGAAGTCGGCCGCCGAGAAGTAGTACTTCACCAGCTCATCGGGGATGAAGTGGTCGTGGAGCAGCACCTCCCCTTCGAGGCCGCTCTCGGCAATCTGGCGGATGTAGCGTTCGCGCGGGGCGTAGAACTCGCCGGCGACGAGCAGCCGGCGCGACGCGGTCTGCCCCGCATCGCGCAGCCGGCGCCACGCCTCGAGCAGCAGGTCGAGCCCCTTGTAGTCGCGAATCAGCCCGAAGAAGAGGACGTAGCTCATCTGCGGGTCGAGCCCCAGCCGCACGCAGGCCTCGCCGCGGTCGGTGCGCGAGCCGAAGTTCTCGAAGAGGGGGTGGGGCGAGAAGAGCGCCGGGGCGGAGGTGTACTCCTTCAGTTCGCCGTGGACCTGCTCCGACATGTAGACGAAGCCGTCGACGGCCGAGAGGAAGTAGCGGTTGAAGGGGCGGTCGACGAAGTGGTGCTCGTGCGGCTCGACGTTGTCGATTTGGCAGAGCACCTTCGTATGGCCGTTGCGCTGCGCCAGGCGGGCGATGGTCCCGAAGCAGGGGGCCATGAAGGGGGTCCAGTACTTGAGCAGGATGAAGTCGGGGGCCTCGCGGCGCAGGCTCCACCCCTCGCGGAGCCAGTTGAAGGGGTTCACCGTGTTGACGCAGCGGCGAATCCGCAGGTCGGCCGGCGCGGGGGTCGTGAGCGTCTGGCTCTTGCCGGGAAAGAGCAGCGAGGGGTACTGCACCGTGAAGGTCCTGATATCGACCTGATTGCCCCGCTGCTGGAAGGTGCGGGCCATGATTTCCATGATGGAGGCCAGACCTCCCCGGAAGGGATGGGCCGGGCCCAGTACGGTAATCTTCATAGGCGGCGTGTGTGGTTGGCTCGTGGAGCGGCCGGCGGCACCGGGGCCGACGACCGTTCCGATGCAAAGATACGAAAAATCGGGTCCTCCGCTGCCGGAGGCCCGATTTTTTCACACGCCCGGGGAGGGGCGCAGACGAAGGCGCAAAAACAGATGCCGGCGCGGGCACAGACTCGGCTGCGGGGGCTCGGGGGCCGGGCACAAACTCCGGCTCGGGCACAGGTGCAGACACCGCCCGGGCTCGGGCCGGGCTCCTGCTCGGATTCGGGTGCTGTCCGGGCTCAGGCCGGGCTCCAGCTCGGATTCGGGTGCCGCCCGGACTCGGACGCCGCACCTGTTACTGCTCCACGGCCACCGGATGCCCCATCTGCTCGGCCTCGCGACGGCTCGCCGCCACCGACTGCAGCGCCAGGTAGTGCTCGCCGTAGTCGAGCAGGTGCTGCAGCTCGGCGCGGAAGGCGTCCAGATGGCGCTCCTCCTCGGCCACGGCCCGCTCGAAGAGGGCCCGCGTTGCGGCATCCTTCTGCTCGCAGGCGATGCGCGCCGCCTCGTTGTAGCTCGCCACGGTGTTCTGCTCGAGCTGCATGGCCAGACGCAGCATCTCAAGCGGCTCGACCAGCGGCCGGGTGCGGAACGAAGGGTTCATCTCGACGTCGCCCCCCAGAAAGAGAATCCGCTCGGCGAAGAGCTCGATGTGGCGCATCTCGGCGATGGCGACGCGGTGCATCAGCTCGGAGAGGTAGCGGTAGCGCGCATCCTCGAAGTGGACGTGGAAGTAGATATACTGCAACGACGAGGCAATCTCCTTGCCCACAGCGTCGTTGAGCAGCCCGATGCTTACCCGCTGGCTGCTGTTGCGGGTTTCGGTTGTCGTCTCCATACGAAAAAGGTTTTGCACCCGTTGCGGTGCAAAACCCGTTCCGTATTGTTTGTCCGATGCCGCCCGACGCCGCTTTTTTACGCGTATGCCGCGCTGCGGACGCCGCCTGCGGAGCATCGACGCACGCGCCCCCGTCCGGCCTACCCTTGCGCCCCGTCCGTGCCCCGTCCGTGCCCCATCCGCGCCTCAGTTCGCAACCTGTTCGCGCCCCCGTCCGCGCCTCAGTTCGCAGCCCGTCAGCGTTCTTGTTCGCCCCCGTCCGCGCCCTGGTTTGCGCCCCGGTTCGCGCCCCGGTTCGCGTCCGCGCCCTTATATCTACTTGTGCTCCGGTTCGCGCCAGGAAATGGCTGCCCGCACGGCCGCCTCGCCCGCCTCGTTGCGGATTTCGAAGAGCGTCTCCCCCTCGCGCGTCTGGCACCCCACGCGGAGCAGCTCGCCGTAGCGGCACTCGTGCAGGAAGTGGATGTCGAGCCGCATCCCCCCGTCGCGGGCGAAGCACTCGACGGGCAGCATGTCGAGGCACATCTCGATGTAGCGCATCGTATTGACGTGGCGGTTGAAGTCGATGTCACTGTAGACCACGCGGTGCTCGACGAAGCGCTCGGGCTCGACCGAGCGGATTTTGCGGGGCTTCTCGGCCGGCGACGGCTCGTCGACAATCGCCTCGTTGTGGGCGCGTCCCACCCACGAGAGGTCGACGGCCGTGCGCGTCGTGAGGTCAATCATCGCCCACTGCGTGACGGCCCGCGCAAATTCGTGCCCCGAGGCGTCGCTGAGCGTAAAGTTACGCGTCGAGAGCACCCGTCCGTACTCGTTAATCCACGTGGCGACGGTGTAGTCGGTATACTGCTGCGGGCGCTCGTCGACCTCGATGGCCATGCGCGAGAGGACCCACGAGTGGTTGTCGGCATTGAGCGCATCGACGCCGAAGCCCTTGCCATGGGCGTCGGCACCCGCCACGTTGAGGATGGAGACGCCCAGCGCCGGGAGCGTCGCCCGCAGGGTAAAGTCCACATCCTGAGGCTCGACCCGATATGAATAGAAGGATTTCTGACCCATTTGTCCGAATGCGTTTTGGTTCACACGTCGGAACAAAGATACGAAAAAAGCGTGCCGCGGCGAAAAAAAATCGACCGCCGAAGGCCGCCCTCCGCCGTGGCCGGAGGGTCGACCGACTCCCCGCATACACCCTGGACAGGAGCTCCGGACGACAAAAATTATCGAAAAACGATAAATATTATTTGTTTTTCAAAAAACTAATTGTACATTTGCAAAAAAGAAACCCACACACGTACCGCACATGCAGAACAAGCGACGACTCTACAAGCATCTGATGATTATCTACGTCTTCTACTTCGTGGCGCTGGTCATCGGCTTCCTTTCGACCATCGCCCCGAGCTTCTCGTCGGGCTGGCGCGAGGCACAGCAGACGATGGATACCGACTTCACGCAGGGCGACGTGCGCACCTACTACGTCTACGCACCGCTGCGCGCCTCGGGCTCGGAGCTGCCCGCCGTCGAGGGGGTCGGTGCGAACACCTCCGTCTCGGTGGACAACGTCCGGCTGCGCGTCACCGTGCCCGAAAAGTACACGGTCTCGAACACCCTCAAGGTGATGGCCAACAACGGCTTCGCCTACCTCCTCTCGATGCTCACGGGGGTAGCCTATCTGGCGGTCTTCATCCTCATCGCCCTCATCATCAACTCGCTGCGCAAGTCCATCCGCGACGAGCAGCCGCTGCGTCACGGCAACATCGGCCGCACGCGCGCCATCGGCATCCTGATGCTCGTGGCCGCGCTGAGCGAGTCGTTCATGAAGTACATCAACATCCGCGAGGCCGCCACGCTGCTTCAGGGTTCGGCGCTGCAGGTCGACACCACCTTCCCGCTCAACTACTGGAACATCATCGTCGGCATCCTGATGCTCTTCATGGCCGAGGTGCTCGTGGTGGGCACGCAGCTGAGCGAGGAGCAGAAACTGACCATCTAACCGCACGCAAGGAAATGATTTTCACGGATATATATACGAATAACACAAGGGGGGGGGTATGGCGATAATCATCAATATTGATGTCATGATGGCCAAGCGCAAAATCTCGCTCGGAGAGCTTGCCGAACGGGTGGACATCACGCCGGCCAATCTTTCGATTCTCAAGAACGGCAAGGCCAAGGCCGTCCGCTTCTCGACGCTCGAGGCGATTTGCCGCGAGCTGGAGTGCCAGCCGGGCGACATCATCGAATACCGCCCCGAACCGGCCCCGAACGAGTAAGACGCCGCAGCTGCGGCCTGCAACGAAACAGACGAAAAACCACTTAATACCAACACTATGAAAAAACTGACAATGCTCCTCGTCGCCCTGACGGCAACGGCGAGCGTCATGGCCCAGGGGCCCATGACTCCGATTCCGGCCGACCCCGAGCTGCGCACGGGCAAGCTGGACAACGGCATGACCTACTACATCCGGCACAACGAAAAGCCGAAGAATCAGGCCGATTTCTACATACTTCACGACGTGGGCGCCATCCAGGAGGAGGACTCGCAGCAGGGTCTGGCACACTTCCTCGAGCACATGGCCTTCAACGGCACGAAAAACCTGCCCGGCAAACAGATGATTGAGTATCTGGAGACCGTCGGCGTGAAGTTCGGCTACAACCTCAACGCCGGAACGACGTGGGACTACACCTGCTACAACATCTCGGACGTGCCGACCCTGCGCCAGGGTGTCATCGACAGCGCCCTGCTCGTCCTGCACGACTGGTCGCACTTCATCGCCCTGCGTCCCGAGGAGATTGACTCGGAGCGCGGCGTCATCATGGAGGAGCTGCGTACGCGCGACGGCGCCTCGTGGCGTTCGACCATGAGCATGATCCAGGCGCTGGGCAAGGGTACGCTCTACGAGCACCGCAACCTGATTGGCTACCTCGACGGCCTGAAGAACTTCCACCACGACGAGCTGGAGAAGTTCTACACCTCGTGGTACCGTCCCGACTACCAGGCCGTGATTGTCGTGGGTGACGTGGACGTCGACGCCATCGAGCAGAAAATCAAGACGCTGATGGCCGACATCCCGGCTCCGGCGGCCGACGCCCCGAAGAAGGCCGAGATTGTCGTTCCCGACAACGAGGAGCCCATCGTCAGCATCTTCACCGACCCCGAGATGCAGGGTTCGCGCGTACAGCTCTTCATCAAGCGCCGCGCACTGCCTGAGGTGATGAACAACACCGTGCAGGCCGAGATGCTGGACGTCATCAACTCCTACATGACGGTCATGGAGAACGCCCGTCTTGAGGAGCTCCGCATGAAGCCCGACGCACCGTTCCTCGGCGCCGGCATGGGCTCGGGCGAGGTAGGCGTCATCCCGACGCTCGACGCCACGATTTTCACCGCCGCAACGCAGGACGGAGCACTGGCCCGCGGCTTCGAAGCGCTCTATACCGAGCTGGAGAAGATGCGCCGCTACGGCTTCACGCAGGGTGAGTTCGAGCGCGCCCAGGAGACCCTGATGCGCGACGCCGAGCGCAGCTACGCCAACCGCAACGACCGCACCAACGAGGAGTATGTCGAGGAGTATCTGGCCAACTACCGCAGGAATTCGCCCGTACCCGACGCCAAGACCGAGTGGCAGCTCGACAGCATGCTCATCCGCAACATCACGGTCGACGCCGTGAATGCCGTGGCACAGCAGTTCATCACCCCGACCAACCAGGTCATCTTCGTCACGGCGCCCGAGAAGGAGGGCATCACCAACCCGACGGCCGAAGAGCTGCTGGCCATCCGCGACAAGGTCATCTCGTCGGAGGTCGAGGCCTATGAGGACAACGTGGTCAAGGAGCCGCTGATTCCCGAGGGAACCAAGCTGAAGGGTTCGCCCGTCAAGAAGACGACGACCGACCAGACACTGGGCACCACCGAGTGGACGCTGGCCAACGGCACGCGCATCGTCGTGAAGCCCACGACGTTCAAGGCCGACGAGGTGCGCATGAGCGCCACCGCCAAGGGAGGTCTCTCGCTGCTGAGCGACGAGGAGTACTACATGGGTGAGATGATGCCGAGCATCAACGCCATGTCGGGCATCGGCCGCTTCTCGGCCACGGAGCTCCGCAAGCAGCTCTCGGGCAAGTCGGCTTCGGTGCAGAACAACACCTCGGAGTATGCCAGCACCATCAACGGCAGCTGCTCTCCCAAGGACCTCGAGACGATGCTCCAGCTGCTCTACCTCGACTTCACCTCGCCGCGCTTCGACCAGAACGACTACAACACGCTCATCAACACGCTCAACGCACAGCTGGCCAACGTGGAGTCGAACCCCGACTACCTGGCCCAGAAGCGCTTCCTCGAGGTAAGCTACGGCAACAACCCGCGCCGTCAGATGATTTCGCAGGAGCTCGTCTCGAAGTTCGACTTCGCGAAGCTGCCCGCCATCTACGAGAAGCTCTACCCCAATGCCAACAGCTTCACCTTCATCTTCGTGGGCAACGTCGACCTGGAGACACTCAAGCCGCTGGTCGAGAAGTACATCGGTTCGATTCCCGCCTCGAAGAAGACGAACTTCGTCGACGACAAGGCTTCGGTGGTCAAGGGCGACGTGACGGAGGACTTCCGCGTGGCGATGCAGCAGCCGAAGGTCAACGTGCACTACCTCTTCTCGGGTGATATGCCCTACACCTTCAAGAACAAGCTGGCGCTGACGTTCCTCACGCAGGCGCTCAACGCACGCTACCTCGTCTCGATTCGCGAGGAGAAGGGCGGCACCTACGGCGTGCAGGTCTACGGCACGACCGACTACATCCCGGCCGAGCGCTACGAGATGCACATCGGCTTCGACACCAACGAGGAGATGGCCGACGAGCTGCGCGAGATTGTGATGAAGGAGCTCCGGCAGATTGCCGACAACGGCCCGCTGACCGAGGATATCGAGAAGACGCGCGAGTTCCTGCTCAAGAACTGGCAGAACACGCTCGAGCAGAACGGCAGCTGGATGGGTTACCTCCAGTCGAAGTACGGCAGCGGTCTGGACTTCGTACGCGAATACAAGAGCGCGGTGGAGGCACTGGCCAACGCCGACGTGCAGGCCATGGCCCGCAAGGTGCTTGAGGACGGCAACCTGGTGAAGGTCATCATGCGCCCGGCACCTGCCGAAGAGAAGTAATCCACCGCATGCTTGGGGAGGCAGCCTCCCGAGCACTTCGGAACTCAACTCCGGACCCCTCTTTTGGGGGGCCCGGAGTTTTTTTGCGCAGATACGGCAGCAGGGGCCGGCCTGAATGCAGCGGGGACAGGAGCCGGGAGCGGGAACAGGGACGTGCCGGGAGCGGGGACAGGGACGCGCCGGGAGCGGGAACGGGAACGTGCCGGAGAATGAGCGCCGGGGCGGGGACAGGAGCGGAGACAGGCCAGCGGGGGCGGGAAGCCGGGGGACGAGCGCCGGAGCGGGGACAGGAGCGGAAGCGATTAAAGGAGCGGAGACAGGCCAGTGGGGGCGGAAAGCCGGGGGACGAGCGCCGGGGCGGGAACAGGAGCGGAAGCGATTAAAGGAGCGGAGAGAGGCCAGCGGGGGCGGAAGGCCGCCGGGGAACGAGCGCCGGAAGTAACCGAAAACGATGTCGTACTTCCCCGCAAGGGCTCAATTCCGGTCAGACAATGCCCCCGAGCCGCATGCTCACCCGCAACACCCCTCCGCCAACTTCCGCCCCCTCTCCGCCGCGACGCCACCCCCTCCGCGCATCGTCCTGCTGCCCTCCACCACCCCTCGCTCCATACCTCTGCCAACTTCCCCTCGCCTGCACCACCACGCGGCCTGTTTCTGCCCCGCTCCGCCCGCTCCTGCTCTCTTCCGGAAGGGCCGAAGAGGCCCCCCGCAGGGCCGGGCACCGGCTCCCATCGCCCAAATACGCACAACCGACCCATCGCCCGAACACGCACAAAAAAAGAGCGGCATCCGCTGCCGGATGCCGCCCCATGGAACGGATGCGCCGCCTCTACTCGAGGTCGTCGCCCGTATCGTCCGCTACGGGCGGGTCGTAGGACTCGGCCGGCGTATTGGCCTCAATCCACTCCTCGCTGAGCAGGTCCTCGGCCTTGAAGTCGAGGTCCTCGATACGGCTTACCGTAATCTGATACTGGGCATAGTCGCGCGACCCGCCCGAATAGGTGCTCTCCTTCGAATAGACGGCAAAGAGACCCAGCACGTTGCCCACGGCGCCGTCCTTCGGAATCGGCTTCATGGCAAAGCGCGAATAGCCGCTCGTGCGCACCGTATAGACACCCGGGTCGGAGGTATAGGTCGCCTGGGGATTGTAGGAGATGAGCACCGAGGCATAGAGCTTCTCGTTGTTGACGCTGTAGGCCCAGCGGTACCAGGGCTGGAACAGCACGGGACGCACGTCGGTGCAGGTCCACGTCGGATAGCTGTTATCGTAGGTGCCGTTCTTCATGGCCGTCGGAACCTCGCCGTTCTGGTTCTTCACGCCGGCATAGCGGACCGTGATGTCCGAGAAGCGGACCAGACGGCCCAGATTCTTCAGCGCCGACTCCTCGTCGGTCACCAGCGTCGTGTAGTTGCTGCTGTTCACCTCGAGGATGTCCCCGTCCTCGAGCTTGCAGGGCTCGCCCGGCAGCACGTGAGCGTCGATGTCGGCAGCCAGTTCGAGGTTCGAGTTGGCATAGAACTTATGCTCCTGCACGACGTTGTAGGAGTCCGACGGAGCGTCGCCCAGCGAGAGCATCATGCGGTAGTTGCCCAGGTAGAGGTCGCGCAGCAGGACATAGACCCAGGTGCTCTCCTTCGTATCGAGGTTGAGCTTGTAGGTCGTGTAGAGCGTACCGCTGAGCTTGAGCTCGATGGCGGCCGTACCGTCGTAGATGTAGAGCGACTTGTAGATGTTGCCCTGCTCGTCGCTCGAAATCACCTTGCCCTTGATGTAGTAGTTGGCAGCCTCGGGCCAGAATGCGGTTCCCGCGCTCTCGAACTCATCTTCGCCCGCGTAGGCCTCGCCCAGCTTGAGCGCCTTGGTGTCGTCCCAGCTCGTGTTTTTACCCGTACCCGAGAGGGAACCGAAACGATTGACAAACTCCTTCTTGAGGTCGAGAATCGAGATATGGGTCAGACCCATGCCCGCCACCTCGTCCTCCTGCCACACCTTTATCTTCGGCGTGTCGAAGTCGTTGTAGCAGCCGACGGTCAGCAGAGCGACGGCCGCAGCCAGAAATATCTTAACGCTTTTCATTGATGCTTATTTTCGGATTAGAAACGGAAATATACATTCAGGTAGTAGGTCGTACCGAGCATGTAGAAGTACTTCGAGTCGAAACGTTTGTACTGCGTACCCTTGTCGGTGCGGACGCGGTTGAGTCGCATCTGCTCGTAACCGCCCGTACGGATGTCCTGGTCGTTGAGCAGGTTCTTCACCTCGAGGCTGAAGCCGAGCATGTACTGACGGTGGATGTACCAGTTCTTGCCGATGCTGGCGCTCAGCGTGAAGGCCGGGTCGAACTTCTCCTGCTTCTGCATCGTACGGATGGCCTGCACGGCGGCTACCTGCTCCTCGACCGACGAAGAGGACGAGGAGAGCACGTCGAGGTAGCTGCGGATGACGGTCGACGTACGGTAGAGCGGGTTCATCGAGAGGTAGACCTTGTCGTAGTAGTTGAAGTTGACCGATGCGAACCAGTTGCGCGGGCCGCGGAAGTCAAGGCCGATGTTGGCGGCCAGCTGCGGCGAGCTCTCCACATGCATCCCCTCCCAGTGTACGCGGTCGTTCTTGACCACCTCCTCGCTGTTGTCGATGGTCTGCACGAAGTTGGGGTCCGACGTATAGGTGTAGTCACCCCAGCTCAGGGCGCCCACTACCGAAAGGCCGTTCCAGATGGGAACCGACACACCCAGCTCGACGCCGTAGTAGCGCTTGTCGATGCCGCTCATGGCGAAGTTGGTGTAGGAGTGGCGCAGGTCGTCGTAGAACGAAATGACCTTCGCCTGGTTGGTCATCTCGGTGTAGTAACCCGACAGACGAGCCTTGATGTAGGGCAGGTTGAGGTTGTAGGTCAGGTCGAGACCCAGCACGTTCTCGGCCGTCAGACCCGGCGTGGTGGTGTTGCGCGTACGCGGCGATACGAACGAGTTGACGAACTTCGGGGCGTTCTGCATGTAGACGATGCTGGCCTCGAGCGAGTGGGCGCCCGAGAACTTGTAGCCGAAGTTGCCCTTGAGGTTGTAGGTCAGGTAGCCGAGCTTCTTCGAGTCGCCGTACGAGTTGTCGGCGAAGAGGCCCTTGCGCCACAGACCCTCGCGGTACATCGACGAATAGCCGACCTCACCGCCGATGTTCATCGAGAAGCCGCCCGTTGCGTAGTTGTAGAAGGCCCAGGCGCTCCCTTCGAGCAGGTGCGCGCGGTAGTTGTAGTTGAACTTGTCGCCTTCACGCACGATGCGGGCATGGCCGTTCTGGAGGTAGTAGTCCAGGTCGTTCTGGTAGTTGACGGGGTCCTGACCCTGGTCACGCTCGGCGAACTTGTCGATGTCGTACCAGTAGTCGCCGCCCAACAGGTCCTTGATTTCGTCGTAGTACCACGTCCGGTTGGCACGCAGGTTGACTCCGCCGACGATGCGCATCTTGTTGTTGATTTGGTGGGCGACGTTGGCCGCGAAGTTGTAGTCGAGCTGGTCGGTGTGGCGCTCCTCGATGATGATGTTCGAGCGGCGCTGGTTCTCACCGGCATACTGGGCCAGCGTCGGGTCGACATACTGGTTGTCGCGGTAGAAGCGGTCGAAGTCGAGCATTCCGGTCCATACCTCGCCGGCGTGCTTGGCGCGCTGCAGCAGGTCGTAGATGCCCTTGTCGGAGGTTACGCCCGGAACAATCTGGTTGAGGAAGTACGAAGGCAGATAACGGTAGTAGTCACCGCGCGGGTCGCCCGAGTCCTTCCACGAGAGGGCCGAGTAGCCGTTCTTGCCGAAGCGCAGCGACGTGGCGGCCGACAGGCGCGTCCGCTCCGAGATGTCCCACGTGTAGGTCAGCATGGCGATGGGCTCGTGCGTGTTGCGGATGCGCGAGTTGCGCAGCTTGCCGTCCTGATAACCGACGTTGGGGTTGTAGTAGTGGTTGCCGAAGAGGTTGTAGGCCTCCTCGGTCGAAGCCTGCTGCGCACCGCGCTCCGTGGGCGAGGCCATGATGGTCAGACCCAGACGGTGGTTGTCGCCGAAGCGCTTCTCGACCGAACCGAAGTAGGCATAGGAGTTGTAGTAGACACCGTCCACATAGCCGTTGCCGCCCTGACGCGTGCCGACCGAGAAGCCGTACGACCAGCCGTTGTCAAGCTGACCCGAGGCGTAGGAGACCATCACGCGGAAGCGGTAGAGCTGCGTGGCGTTCGAGACGCTCACGCGCAGGCCCTTGCGCATCTGCGAGGCGCGGGCGTTGATGTTCGTCTGACCGGCGATGCCGCCCAGACCGTAGTCCGTGAAACCGAGACCCGAAATGGTCTCCTGGTTGCGCGTCGCATCGTTCAGACCGCTCCACAGCGACCAGGGGCCGTAGCCCGTCATGGCGTCGTTGAAGCGGATGCCGTTCAGATAGATGTCCTGATACTGCGAGTCGTAGCCGCGCACGTTGAAGCGCATCTCGCTGAAGCGGTACGAGGCGATGTTCGTAAAGACATCCTTCGACGCCGAGAGGGCCGACGGAAGCGGCTGCTCGTCGGACGAAGAGCTGTCCATGTCGAGCTCGGCAAAAATCTGGTCATCGAAGGCCTCGGGGCTCGTCAGGGGCGATACGACCACCGACTGGAGGTCCTTCACCGTATTGCCGACGCGCACCACCATGTCGAGCTCCTCGAAGTCGGGCGTAGTGAACGTAATGCGGTGGTTGCCGGCCGGCAGGTTCTCGATTTCGAAGTTACCGTTCTCATCCGTCGTCACCGTCAGGCCCGTGGACTCGAGGGTAACCTTCACGTTGCTCAGCGCTTCGCGTCCCAGGCGGGAAACCACCTTGCCGCGCACGCCTCCGTCCTGAGCCCAGGAGACCGTAGCGGTCGTCACGGCGAGCAGAAGAAAGAGTAGAGATTTCAGTTTCATACAGTTATGTTAAGTGTTATTTGGCTATGTAGATATAGACGGGGAAGTGGTCGCTGAAGCCGCCCTGGAAATCGTTGCCAACGAACGTACGCAGCGGGTAGCCCTTGTACTGGCCCTCCTTCTGGAGCATGTAGGGGCGGCGGAAGATGCCGCCGTAGTACTTCGACTTGCCCACGCGCTGGATTTTCAGCGCACCGGTCGAGCCCGTGGCGAGGTTGTCCGAGACGATGATGTTGTCGAAGAGGTTCCAGGCATCGCGGTAGGCCAGCGTGCCGTAACCCGCCTTGAGCAGCGCGATGAAGGGGTTGAACATGTCGCCCGCCTTCACGTCGGAGATTTTGCCCTTGGCGTGCAGACCCTCGATGACGCTGTCGTCCGTCGCGTCGTCGTTCAGGTCACCCATGACGACCACCTTCACCTCGGGACGGAGCATCTTGACCGAGTCGACAATCGAGCGCACCTGCCGTGCGGCGGCCATGCGCAGCGAGGCCGAGGCCTCCTTGCCGCCCAGACGCGACGGCCAGTGGCTCACCAGGAAGAAGAAGGGCTCCGACTCGATGGTTCCCCACATCGTGACGAAGTCACGCGTACGGAAGTCGGGACGGCCCGGCATGTTGAACTTGATGGCCTGGCTGCCCTCGAGCTTGAAGACGTCGGGGCGGTAGAAGAAGCCCACATCGACACCGCGGGCGTCGGGCGAGTCGTAGTGTACGACCCGGTAGTTGCCGGGGGCGAGCTTCGGAGTGGCAATCACATCCTCCATCACCGCACGGTTCTCGATTTCCGACACGCCGATGACAATCGGGTAATCCTTGTCCTGAGCGGCGATGTCGAAGAGCACGCGCTCCAGGTTGCCGATTTTGCGCGTGTACTTGGCCGTGTTCCAGCGCTTCGGCCCGTCGGGCGTGAACTCCTTGTCGAGCACGTCGGGGTCGGGAATCGTATCGAACAGGTTCTCGAAGTTGTAGAAGACCACTTTATAGGGCTTCTGCGCGAAACCGGCCACGAGCAGCACGGCAAACAGTCCTGTAAGAAGAATTTTCTTCATCATAAAGCTATTGAGTTTGATTCGATTCAGGTTCGTATCTCCTGTATTGGTTGTATCAGTTGCTGATGCCCCAGTCCGACAGCACGAGTCGCTCCTTGACGGCGGCACCGTCGGCCGAGAGGTTGTGGAAGAACTCGAAGCCGGTGAACTCCTCCACCTCGCGCACCGAGCGTGCGGCGTCGCCCAGCGTCATGCCGTCGGCCGATGCGTCGTTGGGATAGATGAAGCCGATGGCGCGCAGCTCGTCGGCCGTACACTCCGAGATGGGCTTGTCGCGGAACTCCTTGCGGGCCTGGACCATCACCTTCCAGCAGTGCGACGGCACGGCGATGGGGCCGTTGGCGTTGCTGATGCTCTTCGAGCTCTTGAAGCTGGCACCCGTCACGACGTAGAGCGTGTCGTAGCGGCCCGTTCCGGCCCACGTGCGCTCGCTGTTCTCGAGGTTGCCCCACGAACCGCCGTTGAACGAGCCGTTCTGCGGCATCATGTTGGTGGCATAGAAGGTCTGGGCGTTGGTCTCCCAGGTATTGTATCGCGATGCCGAGGAGAGCATGTGACCGCGCTGGTAGCCGCCCTGGCCATAGCTGCGGATGATGTACTGCTGGTCCTGCTCCGCGATGGCGGGCTGCGTCACGTTGCGGCTGACCACCCGGTAGTAGGGGCTCGACGAGGTGTATTCGGTCTGCGTATCGTCGTAGGCCCAGGCGTTGGTGCGCCCCTGGGTGGTACCGCCGACCTTGTAGCTGCGGCCGGTCCAGTAGCTCGCATGCTGCGGATAGGCGACCCAGTTCGAGACGTGGCGGTCGAGGTCGTAGCAGATGGAGTAGTTGCGTACGCGCTTGCCGTTCGACAGGGTCGTATAGTAGGTTTTGTAGACATAATCGGCCTCCGCACGGTAGAGGGGCTGTTCGCCCCAGGCGCGGTCGTAGTCGGCCGAGACGGAGAACGAGGTCTGCGTCATGGTGAAATCGGCCGTATAGCCGTCGGAGAAAAGCACGCGGAGCGTCGCCTCACGGTCCGACGCGGCGGTGTTCTTCTTCATGTAGATGTAGATGGGCTTGCCGACGGCAACCGTGGTCTCCAGAACGGAGGAGGCAAGGTCGAACGAGCACCACTCGGTGTCGCCCTGCGTCAGGATGGTTGCCGTACAGGTCAGATTCCGGTCGCCCTGGGTCTGGATGCTGTTTGTCGTGGCGTTGCAGTTCACGGTTCCGGCCGCGAGCCAGGCTTTCGAACTGGCGGAGCCCTGCGACTCGTCGCCGCAACCCACGAATATCGTGAGTATCGACAGCAGGATGACAGACAGAATTACCGGTTTGAATTTCAGCATGATGAAAAACCGATGAAATTTCAGAAAAAAGACATGTAAAGAAACCAAACTCTTGGCGGAGTGTTACCCCCGCCAAGAGTGGTTGGTTTAAAAGTCGGTTTCCTCGACTGCGAATGGAATGCCGGCAGCGGTTACTCGTATTCCAGAACAACCTTTACAGCCTGTGCATTCTTACCCTTGATGGCATAGATGCGATAGGCAACACCGGCATCGGTACCCGTCAGATTAAAGGTCAAATCCGATGCAAGCTTCTGAGCATCCTCCGGCCACTCGGAAGCCTCGCCACCGGCAACAGCGGTGGTAGAGTCCTCCGGATAGATTGCGACCTGAGCCGTAGACGAGGCACCCTTGCGGTTCGTAATCGTAACCTTAACGAGTTTCTTGCCCGAAATGGCAGGAACGGTCAGATAGCTGCCCTCATTCGATTTTGCATCGAACATCACGTAGTTGCCATTGGTGTAGTACTTCAGATAACGGTACTTGAAGGTATAGCCACCCGTAGAGAAGGTTTGCTCGGTTGCACTGCTGGACCCGGGAATGTCGTACGACGAGGTCGAGAAATCAAGCTCGATGGTCTCGGCTCCTGCAGCGGCAGCCTTGGCCTGCGTCAGCTCTACCGTAGCGAGCGTCTCGCTGCCGACCTTGGCAACCAGCTGGGCCGTGAAGGCGGCATCGGTGGTGTTGTCACCGGCAACCGATACCGTTACCGACGAAGCGTCCTGCGCGGTGATGCTGAACTTGTCGGCATCGGTACCCTCGATGGACATATCGACGCTGCCCGTGACGTTCTGAGCGGTGAAGCCCACCTTCTGGGGCTCGGCGCCCGTTGCGGCGAAGGAGAGCGACGTCTTGTCGAACTTCACGCTCGGCGTGGTGGTGTTGGAGACGAACTTCGTGGCGACAATCGTGAAGCGAGCGCCGCTGCCGGTCGTGTAGATGAACCAGCCGTAGGCATCCACCATCTGATTGAGGTAGCTGTCGATGTTGAGGCTTTCGGCCGGAGCTTCAATCGAACCCGTATGCGAGGAGTCGAACGGAAGAGTCATGTTGTAGAAGTCGCCATCCTTGTAGAGCTCACCCGGCAGCTTCACGAAGACAACCTTGTTGGCGTCGATAATCGACTGGATGTTCGAAGCGTTGACCTCGGTGGCCGAAGGCTCCGTAACGGTCGTCGTACCGGTCTTGGTCACCGTAGCCGAAGCGGCGAACTGCAGCGCCTGGTTGAAGGTCGTAACCTGACCGTCGAGCGTAACAACCGAGCCCACCTCGGGAATCTCCGCGTTGTAGCCGCGGAATACGAGGATTGCACCCGTAGCATCCTTGGCAACGAACGAACGCTGCGTAACGGCCATCACCGTTGCATTCTCCACCTTGTAGGCACCCTCGCCGCCGGCAAGAATCTCGGAGATGGTAGCCGACGAGCTCTGAATCGTGAAGCGGGGGTTCGTCAGACCGGCAACATCCTCGGCATTGCGCGGGAAGAGCTGTACCGTTACGGCACCGGCGTTATCACTCTGATAGCAGTTGGCCACGCCGACAATCGGACCGCTGAGGTTCGAGATAGCGGTGGCGCCGAAGCCCTCGTTACCGGTCTTGTTGGTGCGAACGACAAACGACTCACCCTTGTCGGTTACGAAGTTGGCATTGTACTGCTGAGCATAGGTAGTCCCTTCGGCATACTCCGAAGCGGTCTGCACGTTGGGCAGCGTCACCAGCTGCGACTCGTACTTGGCGATGTCGGCGGGCGAAGCGAGCTCGACCGGCGTAATCTCGACACCCTCCTCAAGCACGGTTACCGTAGCGCTGTTCGAAAGGCTGAGCTGGAGCGTACCGTTGTACTTCTGCACCTGCGCGCCGGCAAGCGAAATCTTCAGCAACTGGCCCGTCTTCCAGGTCGACACGTTGTTGTGGTTAATCATCAGACCCGAGTTCTCGGCATTGTCGACATCCTGGATGACCGTCAGGTACTTGTTGCCCATGTTGGGCGTCTCGCCCGGGTCGCCCGAGATAACACCGATGATGTCGCCCAGAGCCAGAATCTCGGCCGAAGCGTCCACCTTGGTCATCGTGGGGTTCATCGCTGCAACCAGCGCACGAACCTCGGCTACGTTGGACTCACCGGTGGTCGAGCCCGAGCCGTTCTGCATCACGGTCACCGTGGCGTGCTTGGTGATGGGATAGCCCATCAGCTCGCCCGTAGCCGAGAGGTCGAAGACAGCCGTGCGCGCCTCCTTTGTGGCTCCCAGCTCAAAGGTAAGTTGCGTCGTACCGCCGTTGCCGCCGTTCACGCTGGGAGTACACCAGGTATCCGAGCCCTCGGTCTTCGAGACCAGGGTCCACTTTCCGGCAGAAACAACTTCGACGGCTTCGGTCGTACCGGCGGAAAGGTCATGAGCAACCGTCACGGCCTCTTTTCCGTTGACCGTAATTGAGGGTTCTACGCCAGAGCCCTCCGAATCATCGCTCGAACATGCGACGAAGGCCGTCACAGCCATCATCGAGAAGAACAATGTCCTCCAAAAATTCAATCGTTTCATAAAAAAGTAAAAAAATTAATGAATATGTAAGGTCTTATAATTATTCGTATTTGTCCCATAACGGGTTACATTATGGAGACTATTTCACGCTGTAAAGATAAAATTATTTTTCGACAAAGCAAGCCGGCATCCCCAGCATTTAACACACATTTAATACCCCGCTCTCCACAATTCCGTCCGGAGCGTCCTCAAGAGACGATTTGGGGCAAAAAGTCCGCATTTTGTACCAAAGTACAGAATGCGGAGAGCGGAGCGGCCGACTTAGCGGATGCGGTCGGCGGCACGGACCATCAGCTCGTCGCGGAAAATCGCGCGGGCGGCCAGGTACATGAAGAAGAGGCTGACGAGCGGCAGCGCAATGGCCGGCCGGAAGCCCTGGGTGTGGAAGGCGAAGTCGGCGAAGAGCCGTACGCTGAGGAAGTAGTAGATGGCCTCCATGACCACCACGCCCACCATGAGCACCATCGCCACGGCGCACAGGCGGATTTGGAGCAGCCGCCGGCGGTAGAGGAAAATCGTCACCAGCGGAAGCAGGCAGGAGACCGCCTGCAGCACGCCCATGTACCAGGTGCTCTGGTGCAGCGAGCCGTCGAGGCTTTTGAGCGCGAAGGCGCGCAGCTCGAACGACCCGGCATCGCCGCCGAACCACGCCAGAGGCAGCAGGAGCGTAAGCCCCATGAGCACCCCGGCCACGAGCAGATAGATTGTTTGGATTCGTTGTATCATAATACGTTTCAGAGTTTTCGGTCAATCAGATATTTGTTGCGGTCGCTCGAGCCCCGGTTAATCAGCTCGCCGAGGAAGCCCGCCAGGAAGAGCTGCACGCCGAGAATCACGGCAAGAATCGCCAGGTAGAAGAGCGGCTGGTCGGTCACCGCGCGCACGGGGATGTCGTGCAGCTGCCGGTAGATTTTCGTAGCGATGACCCACAGCGTGGTCACGCCGCCGAAGAGGAACATGAGCGTTCCCAGACCGCCGAAGAAGTACATGGGCGAGCGGCCGAAGTGCGACATGAACCAGACGGTGATGAGGTCCAGATAGCCCTTGACCATGCGCTCCATGCCGAATTTCGAGTGGCCGTACTTGCGGGCATGGTGCTCGACGACCTTCTCGCCGATGCGCGTGAAGCCCGCCTGCTTGGCCAGGAAGGGGATGTAGCGGTGCATCTCGCCGTAGACCTCGATGGACTTGACCACCTTGAGGCGGTAGGCCTTCAGACCGCAGTTGAAGTCGTGAAGGCGGATGCCCGAGACCGTCCGCGCCGTCCAGTTGAAGAACTTGCTGGGGAGGCGCTTGCCCAGCGGGTCGTAGCGCTTCTTCTTCCAGCCCGAGACCAGGTCGTATCCCTCGTCGAGAATCATGCGACGCAGGGCGGGAATCTCGTCGGGCGAATCCTGCAGGTCGGCATCCATCGTGATGACCACCTCGCCGCGGGCCGCCTCGAAGCCGCAGTAGAGGGCGGCCGACTTGCCGTAGTTGCGGGCAAAGCCGATGCCGCGCACGGCGGGATAGCTCCGCTTGAGCGATTCGATGACCTCCCACGAGCCGTCCTTCGAGCCGTCGTCGACCAGAATCGCCTCGTAGGAGAGGTTGTTGGCCCGGGCCACACGGTCAATCCACGCCACCAGCTCGGGCAGCGACTCCGCCTCGTTGTAGAGGGGAACGACGATTGACAAATCGAGTTTTTCCATCACGTTACACATTACCTTCAGGACCTCCGAACGGTTTGGCGGGACGCGAAACCGTCGAGGCGATGAACAGACCGAAGACCAGACCGAAGAGCAGGCTGGTGAGCACGCCGCCGCCCACGGCCGAGAAGACCGACGGTTCGGGCGACTGCTGCATCTGGGCCACCGACTGCGAGAGGAGGTTCTCCATCGAAGCCGAGACGTTGCCGTTGCGGGCCATGATTGAATAGAGGGCGTCGGCCGAGCGCTCGATGTAGCGGCCGTAGCCGATGATGCCGTAGACATAGATGTACTGCACGGCTCCCGAGATGATGCCTCCGAGCGCCGACATGGCCGCGATGAAGCCATAGGCTTCGCCGAAGGAGAAGCCCTCGGTCTCGTCGCGCTGCATGGCGCGCCGCCGCGTAAAGCGGTGGAGCAGGTAGTAGTGCAGCACCACGGCCACCACCCACTCGACCATCAGCAGCATGTAGAGCCACAGCCGGCCCGAGAGGACGATGCTGTTCTCCACGACGGTCGAGACGGCCAGCAGCAGGCCGACCATCGCCCCGTACTTGGCGGCATCGTTCCAGAAACTTGTCTTTCCCATATATCTTTTTTTTCGCTTTTTTCTCTACGCCCGACTGTCGGTCCCCTTGCTTTCGGTTCCCCGGCTGCGGCCAGTGTCGGGCAACCACCCTACTGCCCCCCGGCGTTCGGCTTTTCCCTGCCATCGGCCCCCGGAATCGGCCCAGCGTTCAGTCTCATCCTGCGGCCTGGCATCCCGCCGTCGGTCCCCGAGTGCCCGGCTCCTTGCTTTCGCCTCCCTGCTGTTGGCCCCCCCCCGGCGGCCCGGTGTCCTGCTTTCTGCCCCCCCCGGCTGTCGGCCCCGGCTCAGCGCAGTTCGCCCTTGCCTTCGCGCAGCACCTCGGGCTCGTCGCCCGTCAGGTCGACGACCGTCGTGGGGACGTTGTCGCCCATGCCGCCGTCGATGACCAGCTCCACCTCGCGGCCGTAGCGCTCGTGAATCAGCTCGGGGTCGGTCGTGTACTCCACCACCTCGTCATCGTCACGCACCGAAGCCGTCGCCAGCGGCGCACCCAGCGCCTCGACGATGGCCCGCGCCACGGGATGGGCCGGAATGCGCACGCCGATGGTCTTGCGGCGTTCGAGCGCCTTGTCGGGCATGCGCGACGAGGCCTCGAGCACGAAGGTGAAGGGCCCCGGCAGATTCCGCTTCAGCGTCCGGAAGGTGGCGTTGTCGACCCGGCAGTACTCGGCCACCTGGGCCAGACTCCCGAAGACGACGGAGAGCTCGCCCTCGCTCTTGCCCCGGATGCGGCGCAGCCGTTCGAGCCCCTTGGGACTCCGCAGCGAGCAGCCGAAGGCGTAGACGCTGTCCGTCGGATAGATGATGACCCCGTCGTGCTCCAACACGGCCACGACCCGGGCCAGCTCCCGCTCCGAGGGATTCTGTGCGTAAATCTTTGTTATCATGCGAACAAAGGTAGCAATTTTTTATTCAAAAACGGCCGCCGGGGCCCCTTTTTCGCCGCACGGCGCGTCACTTTATCCGACGGCGGTTGAGTTCTGCGCTGTAAGCCCGTGCGTTGGCGTTGTGCTCGCGCAGCGTGCGGGCGAAGTTGTGGTAGCCGTCGAAGGTCGGACGGGCGCAGAAAAAGAGGTAGTCGTGGCGCTCGTAGCCCAGCACCGCATCGATGGCATCGATGCTCGGCATGCAGATGGGCGAAGGGGGCAGCCCCCTGTTCACATAGGTGTTGTAGGGCGAGGGGTACTTCAGGTGCCGGTAGAGAATCCGCCGCAGTCCGAAATCCTGCATGGCATACTTGACCGTGGGGTCGGCCTGCAGGGGAATGCCCCGGCGCAGGCGGTTGATGTAGACGCCGGCGATGCGGGGCATCTCGTCGACCTTGCGCGTCTCCTCGTAGACAATCGAGGCGAGGGTCATCACCTCCAGCCGGCTCAGGCCGCTGCGGTCGCGCTTCTCGTCGCGGCCCGCAGCCCAGAAGCGGTCGTATTCGCGCTTCATGCGGGTGACGAACTCCTGCGGCGAGGCGGTCCAGTAGAATTCGTAGGTGTTGGGGATGAACATCGAGAAGAGCGTCACGCTGTCGAAGCCCAGCGTCCGGGCCAGCGAATCGGAGGTGAGCACCTGCGCGAAGGAGGCCGAGTCGGCGTCGAACTGCCGGCCGAGCTTTCCGGCCAGCTGCGCCGGGGTGCGGACGTTGTTGAAGGTGATGCGCACGGGGGTCTGCTCCCCGAGCTTAAGCATGCGGGCCACCTCGATGACGTTCATCCCGGGCCGGAGCAGGTAGCGGCCCGGCTTGAAGCTCCGCCCGAGCCCCAGACGGGCGGCATAGCGGTCGAAGGCCCAGCGGTGGCCGATATGCCGCGCGAGCGTGTCGCGCAGGGCGGCGTAGTCGCACCGCGAGCTGACGTAGAGGTCGGACTCCTCGTGCACGGCACTGCCGTAGAACTGGTTGCGGACGACGAGGGCCGCCCCGGCCATCACCACAACGAGGGCGACGAGCGTGATGAAAAGAAGCGCTTTTTTGTGCATTCGACGAAAATTTCTTGCAAAGATAGGAAAATATTCCTACTTTTGTCGCGGGTAAGTCTTATACGACCAGCTCCCACAGAATCCCCCAGGCGAGGAATCGAGCAAGGGTATGTGGTCGTAGCGGTGCGATATAAGTAGCTTACCCATTTTTTTGTGCCCTGCCGCAACCGGCGGCGCCCGGCGGCGGCACCCTCCAGTACCTTGTTGTACCCTGCGGCGTTCTGCCGAGCCCTGTTGTGCCCTGCGTGCCCAGTTGCCACGGCCGCGCTCAGCAGCCGCCCGCCCCGCGCGCAGCTCCTTGCGGCAGGTCTGCCCATCCTCCATCTTCACCACCTTTTCTCCGGATGCTTGCACCCGCCCGGCCCGACATGCGGCGGCCGGCTCAGAACTCGACGGTCACACCCAGCGTCGGGAGGAGCGTTCCGCTCTCCTGCGCGATGTATTTCATCCGGTAGCGCTGTTCAGCAAGGGGCGCCGTGGGATTCTCCACCACCCCGGTGCTCATCAGCACGTCGGGCTGGCGCAGCTTGCTCACCGTGATGTTCTGCAGGTCGATGTAGATGCCGAGCATGCAGCGCCGGAAGTAGAAGACCTTGTCGATGCGCAGGTCGAGCTGCGCAAAGGCATCGAGCCGCTCGGCGTTGTAGCGGTCATAATCGTAGTAGGGACGTCCCTGGGCATCCCACGCCTCCTTGAGCGACGACTTGTCGACGTCGTAGGGCGTATAGGGCGCCCCGCCCACGGCGCTCAGCTTCAGGCCGACGCTCCAGTTGCGCGGGAAGTCGTAGGTGCCGCTCACGTTGGCCACGAAGCGGTTGTCCCACGCCGAGGCGATGTAGGGGGCGTGGCGGTCGCTGCGGTATTCGCTGCGGTAGAGCGTGAACGACCCCACGACGTTGACCCGGTCGGGCAGCTGCCAGCTGACCATCGCCTCCAGACCGTAGGAGCGTCCTTCGGCCGTGGAGACCAGCTGTTCGTTGCCCACCACGCCGTAGTCGTTCCCCTTGCAGGTGAGGGGCACGCCGTCGGCCACCGACAGCGGCACCCGGTCGTAGAACTTGTAGAACCCCTCGAGCGAGAGCATCAGCCGGTCGCGCAGGTTCCACTTGACCCCCAGCGAGCCCTCCGTCACGCGCATGTAGTCGAGCCCGAGGTTGACCAGCGCGCCGCCGTCCTTGAAGCCGAGGGCCGTATAGGGAGGCAGCTGGTAATAGAGGCCCGCGCTGCCGCTGAGCGACCAGGCGTGCGAAAAGGCATACGAGAGCGAGAGGCGCGGCGAGAGGTTGCGCCAGAAGGCGCTCGTCGACGAGGAGTAGTCGCAGCCGTCGGCCCGCACGCCGGCCGAGGCCGTGAAGCGCTCGTTGGGCGACTTGTAGTCGGCGCCGACGAAGGCGCCCCACCCCACCATGCCGAGCCACGTGCGATAGTCGGAGAGCTCGCTCCCCTGCTCGGCGCTGTGGAAGAGGCGCTGCAGCGTGGTGTTCGTATAGGTCGAGTAGGTCAGCTCGGCGCCGGCGCGCACCGTCCAGCGCCCCAGCTGCGAGCGGTTGTCGGCCCGCAGCGTGCTCTTCTGCTCGACGGAGCGCAGGCGCAGCGTCAGGTTCTCCTCGGTCGAGGAGTCGTTGTTGCGGTACTTCAGGTTGCGGTTGTTCAGATAGGTGTGGCTCAGCGCGACGGACTGCGTATGGATGCCCGCATAGTGGCGGTAGGTGGCCCCCACGGTGAAGGTCTCCTGCTGGATGCGGGGCAGGTAGCTGAGCAGGTATTCGGCCTCCTCGCCCTTCTGGTCGGTGTTGAGCTTCATGTCGTCGATGCCCGCCAGCCCCAGCACCACAAGCTCGTCACGCTCCGTCAGGCGGCTCTTGACCTTGAACTGCCCGTCGATGAAGTTGGGCAGGAAGGGGAGCCCCAGCATCTTAAAGAGCAGCTGGAGGTAGGACTGCCGCAACGAGAAGAGGTAGGTGGTCTTGCGCCCGATGTGGCCGCGGCCGCTGAGCGAGACCTCCGAGGCGCCCAGCGTCGCCTTGAAGCTCTGCTTGTCCATGTCGCCGTCCTTGAGCCGGAAGTCGAGCACCGAGCTGAGTGCTCCGGAGCGGTCGACGGGGAAGGCCCCCGTATAGAAGCTGATTTCGCGCACGAGGTCCGAGTTGAGAATGCTCACCGGGCCTCCCGTGGCGCCCTGCGTGGCGAAGTGGTTGATGTTCGGAATCTCGATGCCGTCCATGTAGAAGCGGTTCTCCGAGGGGCCTCCGCCGCGGACAATCAGGTCGTTGCGGTAGCCCACGGGCGAGAAGGCGACGCCGGGATAGGAGCGCACGATGCGCGAGATGTCGCGGTTCGAGCCGGGGCTCTTCTCGATTTCGCGCACGCCGATGACGTGCATCGCCACGGGGCTCTCGACCGTCCGCCGGAAGGGCGACGGCGTGACCGTCACCGCCTCGATGGCTCCGGGGTCCTCCTCGAGCTCCACCTCGACGAAGGGGGTCGCCGCCGAGACCAGATACTCCGACGTGAGGAAGGTCCGGTAGCCGAGCGACGAGATGACGAAGCGCCGGATGCCGGGCTCGACCCGCTCGATGGTGAACATGCCGACCGAGTCGGTCGAAGCGCCGCGGTTTCCGGCATCGGAGACCACCACCGAGGCATAGGGCACCGGCTGGCGCGTATTGCGGTCGATGACACGGCCCCGGACCGGGTAGCCCTCCGGAGCGGCTGCGGCGGAGAGGAAGAGCAGCGCCGCGGCGAACGAAAGAAGCAGGCGAACGGTTTTCATACTACAAATGTAGTGAAAAAACGATGCATTATCAGATACATCGGACAAAGATACGGCAAACTCCGGCCCTTTTCGGACCGGAGTTGCATGCATTGCGTCGCAAAGGATGCCGCGCGCGGGCGGCTCGGCGGGGAACCCGTCGGACGGTCTGAACGGATGGCTTGGTGGGCGACCCCGACGGAGAGCCCGACAGGCTACCCGAACGCTTCGGCGGCGGCTCGGCAGAGAGCCCGGGCAGAGGGTTCGGCAGGCAGCTCAGTGGGCGGCTCGGCGGCGGCCCGGGGCGGCTCAGAAGTTGAGGATGACGCCCGCCGTGAAGTTGGCGCCGTACTCGGGATACCAGGCGTAGTCGTAGAGCCGCCGGTCGAGCAGGTTGCGCCCCTCGGCGAAGAGCGTCACGCGTCCGCTGACCTTCCACACCACGTCGGCCCGCAGGTCGAAGGCGAAGGGGGCCTCGAACGAGTCCAGGTAGTCGGGCGAGAAGTAGTGTGCATAAATGTATTCGGGACTGCCAAGCTGGGGGGTTAGCATGGCCTCGTAAAGTGTTGACCACTTCCGCTTGCCCTGCATGTGGAGCCCCACGCCGAACGACACCTTGCCTCCTTCGTAGCGGGCCTTGACCGCGCCCCGGAAGCGAGGCTCGCCCGTCTGGAGCGCCAGGTCGTTGTTGTAGGCATAGCCGTGCGCCTCGAGCGAGAGCAGGAAGCTGCTCACCGGACGGAACTCAACCTCGCCGTGGAACGAGGTGACGGTCTGTCGCCCGAAGACGGGGATGAAGTAGCCGTTGAAGGCCGCAAGGATGGACTCATCCCCACCTTCGTCCGACAGGCGCTCGAATTCCCGAGCCGAGAGCGAATACCAGTAGGGATGGTCGTCGCGCACCGAGAAGCCGGCATAGATGCGGTAGGAGAGCATCTTGCGGAAGATGGAGCCGTGAATGCCCAGCCGCACGTTGTAGTCGGCCGAACTCTTCTGCCGGAAGGCAAGCTGCAGGGGCTCCGACACGTTCAACTTCTCCCAGTGCGCATTGAACCGGGTAGGCGCCGTCACGTAGGGATTCATCCGCGTGAGCGAGCGGAAGCTGTTGTCGTGCAGTCCTCCGTCGACGTCAAGGAAGGGGCGCAGCTTCTCGGTGCCGATGTTGAATTCGAACCGGGCATAGGGGAAGATGTAGCTGCGCGAGGAGGCTCCCGCGATTTTGTCCCACGTGTAGTCGGCCCCCACCTCAAGTGCCACTACCCCGCCCTCGTAGCCGTAGCGGGCCCCGGCGCGGACGATGTTCTCCGAGTAGAAGTCGTAGCTGCGTCCGCCGCCCAGGTAGTCGTACCCGCCCTGCAGCAGGAGCAGATGGCGGCCGAAGCGGCGCCCGAGGCGGGCCTTCGCCCCGAGGTTGGTCTGCTGCGCCTTCGACGGATAGTCATAGGCCCACGAATGGTCGCGGAAGAGCAACCCGTCGAGCGTGACGTCGAAGTTGAGGCGCTCCATATCCTTGAAGTCGTCGCCGAAACGCACCTTCAGGGCGAACTCGCCGTAGTTGACCTTCGAACCGGCAACCGGCTTCTCCATCCACGGGCGCATATCCTCATGCCACGGAGCGAGGTAGACTCCGTAGCGGTGCAGCAGGCGGTTCTCGTAGCTGACGTGCCCCTCGAGCAGGTGGCGTCCCAGATACTTGCCGGCAGCCACGCCCGCGCGGTTTTCCATCCAGAGCGAGTTATTCTTCACATCGAAGCAGTTCCGGATGTCGGCATAGCGCCCCTTGTGGTTGATGTAGCCCAGCGCATAGCCCGTATCGGGATTCTGCGTGGCGGCGTAGAAGTCCAGCACCGAATTGAGCGGATAGCCCGCACCGACCTTCAGATAGAAGGGCAGCGGACGGTTGAACTCCCAGTAGGTGACCGACGCCGGGCGAATCGGCCGCGTATCGAGAGTCGTCTCGAGCGACAGCGGCGTAATCGTATAGTCGATTTCGGGGCGCATCTGCACCGTATCGGTCATGTCGGGTTCGATGGCCAGCTTCGCGGCCTGCTCCACCTTCGGGACATAGGCCTTGGTCACCTCGACCTGCTTCTCCACCTGCGCCATCGTCGCACAGGGGAATGCCGTCAACAGGGCGACGGCCAGCAACAATCTCTTCATCTTGCTCTTGCTCAATTCAGTTTTTCGATTCGCTTCTTCGCCTCGTCGACGATGCCGTCGTCGGCGGGCGAGTATCCGTCGGCCACGCTCTGGTAGGTGGCGCGGGCCTGGAAGCTGTCGCCCCGGCGCACGTAGAGGTCACCCAGCAGGATGTAGGCCTTGGCCAGCCAGTAGGAGGAGGCGGGCTCCCGGTCGGCAAAGGCGAAGACCGCCTTCTCGCACCCCTCCAGGTCGCCCGAGGCGAACTGCGCCTCGATGAGGCGGTAGGCCGCCTCGCAGCCCTCCTTCGTGCGCACCTCCGCGGCAAGCTCGCGGTAGAGCTTCAGCGCCGCGTCGCCGTCGCCCCGCTCGCGGAGCAGGCCGGCCAGCGCATACTTCGACTCGCGCAGCGCCGTGGCCCCGGCGTCGGGATGGGCCGCAACGTCGGCCGCCATCGCCTCGATTTTGGCCGTATCGCCCCCGGCGAGCGTCGCCCGCACGTAGCCCGTCATGGCATCCTCGCGCCCCGAGGCGGTCGGCGCCGCATCGTAGAGCTGGCGGTAGGCCGCCGCAGCCTCGTCGTAGCGCTTCTCGGCGTAGGTCAGCTCGGAGAGCTTCTCGAGGACCGTCACCCGGTAGGGGTGCTGTCCGCGCGAGGCAAGCTCCGTGAGGCTCTCGATAGCATATTCGCGCTCGCCGCTGCGCAGGTAGCAGTCGCTCAGGTAGTAGAGCGCGTCGTTGAGGTAATACCCCTTCGGATAGTTGTTCACGTAACTGCGCAGCGACTTGGCCGCATCCTCCACCCGGTCGGCCAGGTAGAGCTTCTGCGCGGCGGCAAACGTGAGCGAGTCGCGCGAGAGGGCCGTCAGGTCGCTCTCGGCCCCCACCCGCTCGGCGTAGGCGAAGTAGCCGTCGACGTTGCCCTGCTCGACATAGATTTCGCGAATGCCCTGCATCGCCTCCTTCGCCTCGGGCGAGTGGGGCGAGGTGCTCACCACCCGCTCGTAGCTGGAGAGCGACCGCGCGCGGTCACCCAGATTGAGGTAAGCCAGACCCAGGTCCGAGAGGGCCTGCGTCACGCGCGGCGAGGAGGGGTACTCCTCGACGAAGCGCTCGAGCGCCCGGGCGCCCTCGTCGTAGCGCTGCTGCGCGATGTAGGTGCGTCCCAGCTCGTAGGCGGCCGCATCGGCATACTCTCCCCCGCGGTCGGCGGCCAGCTGGCGCAGCACGGCGATTTTCTCGTCGTTGCGCCCCACGATGCCGAGCGTCACGGCCCGCTGGTAGCGGGCGTAGCGCGTCGCGGAGGCGTCGCCACCGGCTGCCTCGGCGCGGGCATAGGCCTCGAGCGCACGGTCGAACGACCGCTCCGAATAGTAGGTGTCGCCCAGACGGTTGCAGGCGTCGGCGCGGTAGCGGGCCGGGGCCGTACGGAGCGCGAGGAACTTCTCGAACGAGGCGCGCGCCTGGCTCATCCGTCCGCGGTCGAAGTCGCAGTAGCCCAGATTGTACCACGCCAGCGCATATTCGCGTTCGCTGCGGGGCGCCCGCTTCAGGTAGGCGTTGTAACGCGAAGCGGCGGTGGCGCGGTCGCCCTGCGCAAAGGCGATTTCGCCCTGCCAGAAGTTGCCGAGCGCCGCATATTTCGGGCTGACGTTCACCCGCTCGGATTCGGCCAGCGAACGCTGGGCGGCTGCCAGGTCACCCGCCGAGTAGGCCTCCAGCGCACGGAAGTAGGCGATTTTCTGGAGTGCGGCGCGAATTTCGGCATCGGGCTCCGGCACGGCGCGGATGGCCTCATAGGCGGCATCGTAGTCGCGCGAATTGTAGTAGGCCGCCACCAGCAGCGTCCGCGCCTCGGCCGCGCGCGGCGACGAGGGGTAACGCTCCACGTAGCGGCTCAGCACGTTGATGGCCCCGTTGAAGGCGCCGCCGCCCAGCTCGTACTGCAGCTTGCCGTAGTTGAAGAGGGCATCCTCGGCAATCGTGGCGTCGAACTGCTCGTTGGCCGCCATGGCGAAGGCCTCCATCGCCGACTGCTTGTCGCCGTTGCGCAGGCAGCAGTCGGCCAGGTGGTACGAGGCGTTCTGCGTCAGGGCGTCGTCGGCGCCGCACGCCTTGCGGAGCGGCTCCTCGGCCTCGGCGTAGCGGGCCGTGCGGTAGAGCGAGAAGCCCTTGAGGTAGTTCTCGTCGCGTCCCGGCTCGCCGCCCGACTCCTCGAACACGGCCAGGTACTCGAGCGTGCGGTTGTAGTCGCCCAGATGGAACCACGACTCGGCCACCACGCGCGCCAGCTCGGCGCGGCGCGCCGGCACGGCCTTGCGCATCAGCTCGTCGCCGTGGTCGACCACGTAGCGGTAGTTCCCCTCGCGGAACTCGATTTGCAGCAGGTAGTAGGGCACCACGGGGCCGTAGGCCTCGCTGCGGGCCAGCTGCTCGAAGCCCTGGCGGGCCCGTCCGTAGCGTCCCTCGGCATAGTCGATGTAGGCCTTGTAGTAGCGGGCATGGTCGATGTAGCGGCTGCGGCTGCCGATGCGGTCGAAGTAGTCGTAGGCCTGGTCATAGCGCCCCTCGGTGAAGGCGACGTAGCCCATCCGCACGTCGTACTGCTCGCGGCGCGAGCGGTCGAGCGCCTTGTAGTCGGTCCGTTCGAAGCAGTCGCGGGCCCGTTCGAAATCGGACTGCGTGCAGTAGTAGGAGCCCAGCGAGAAGCGCACGTCGTTGGCGAAGACCGAGCCCGGGTAGCGCTGCTCGAAGTCCAGCAGCGCCGCTTCGGCATCGCGGCTGCCCAGCTCGACAGCGCAGGCCGCCAGGTGGTAGTCGATGCTCTGGAGGGCATGGTAGTCGGCCGGGGTAACCCCCTCGCGCGCCTTGAGGAATTCGAGCCGGGCGTCGCTCCAACGGCCGTGGTCGAAGAGTTCGCGGCCGCGCTCGAGGGCGGCCAGAGCCTCGGGTGTCGCCGCCTGCGTCTGCATCCACGCAAGGGAGCCCAGCAGCAGCGACCAAATCTGTTTTCCGCGCATAGCATTCGTTTTTGGGCGAAGCCCCCGTGCCGCATGCGTCTCCGGAAGCGGAGGGCGGCGGGCTTCGCAAAGGATGGCTCAAAGATAATACTTTTTGGCCATCCGCACACCATCGGGGAACGATTATTGCCCGCGATGGAGAGGTAACACAAAATCCTGTCGACCATGACCGAAAAAATCACACTTCGCATGAATGCCGATTCGACCTTCCGGCCCGAACCGGAGACCGCCTGCACGGAGCTGCCCCCCCACGGGATGCTGCTCCGCGCGGGTGCCTGCGCCGCCGGGCGCGTCGCGCTGCGCCTCATGGAGCAGAGCCACGTCCGCCCGAGCAACTTCGAAATCAGCCTCTCGGGCGAGCTCGACACCGACTCGCTGCGCGACGAGAGCCTCTTCACCTCGTTCCGCCTCCACTTCAACGTCGCCTGCCGCCGCGAGCAGGAGCAGACGGCCGTGAGCCACGCCCTGCGGCTCACCCACGAGCAGGCCTGCGGCACGACCCGCATGCTGGGGCGGATTGCCCCCGTCAGCTGCGAGATTGTCATCGTGAGCACCGAGCCCGACAAGGGGTGACCCCTCCCGTCCCCGCCCCCGCGAAGGGAGCCGAAGGCGGCCAGCGGGGCCGAACCGTGGCCGGAAAGCCAAACGGAGCCGGGCGGGACCGGACGGGGCCGGGCGGAACCGACTAAGGGCCCGGGCAGAACCGACTGAGGCCCGGAAAGTCAAACGGGATTCGGAAAGCTGATGGAGCCCAGCGGGGCCCGGGGAGCCGTCTGCGGCACTCCGGGCCCCGCTTTTCATGAGCGCCGCAGGGGCCGTGCGGCTCTTCGCACCGCGACCGCTGCTGCCCTACTCCTCCACCGTGCGGCTCTTCGCACCGCGACTGCCGCCACCCAACTCCTCCGCCGGCGTGGCGGTGATGCGCCGGTAGTCGGCCACCGCCACGGCATAGTTGTAGCGCGACTGGATGGCGTTCGTATAGAGCTGAATCCAACTCAGCTGCGCCTGCAGCACGTCGAGAATCGAGGCCTGCCCCTCGCCGTAAGAGTAGGTGCTGATTTCGAGGTTCTCGCCCGCGATGCGCAGGCTCTGCTCCGAGGCGACGACCTGCGCGCGGGCCTGGACCATCGTCGTCCAGCCGTTCATCTCCTCGCGCACGACGTCGTCGCGCAGCTGCGCCTCCTGCCACACGGTGCGCGCCTGCTCGGTCCGTGCGGCCCGCACCGCCCGGCGACGCTCGCCGCCGTGGAAAATCGGCACCGAGAGCTGCACGAAGGCCTCGCCGTCGAGCAGCGTGGAGCCCGTGCGGTTGGGCGAGGGGGGCCGCCACGACGCCCCCACCCCGACGCTCAGCCGGGGGTTGTATTCCGAGCGCACCGCCCGCACACCGGCCGCGGCCCGCTCGCCGGCCAGACGTGCGGCCCTGAGGTCCGCACGGCGCTCCAGCACCTCGTCGGCCGCCACCCGCGCCGGCAGCGGCAGCGTATCGCGGATGCTCTGCGCCAGTCGGGCCTGCTGTTCGCCCGCGGCGCCGCGCAGCAGGTTGAAGTTGTGGCGCGCCACCGCCAGGTTGCGCTCGGCCGTGAGCAGTTCGTAGGCCGCCTCGCTCAGCCGCGCGTCAATCATCAGCACGTCGCTGCGCGCGACGTAGCCCTCGCTAAAGCGGTAGTCGACCACCTCCTTGAGCGAGCGAATCAGCCCCACGTAGCGGCGCATCGAGGCGGCGAACTCCTCCATGGCCGAGAGGTTCCAGTAGGTGTACTCGGCCGAATAGCAGACCTCGAAGCGGGTGAACTCCTCGTCGCAGAGGGCGATGTCGCTCCCGAGCGACGCCTCGTCGACCGCCGCGCGGACCGCCCCGCCACCGTAGAGCGTCTGCACCAGCTGGGGCGTCACCCCGAAGCTCCACGGCTTCGCCCCCTCGCTGCGGCGCATCGCCACCGAGAAACTGCCGTCGAGCGACAGCCGGGGCAGGTAGCCCGTGCGGGCCACGGCCAGCCGTTCGCCGGCCGCACGGCTGGCCGACGCGGCCATCTTCAGCGCGCGGCTGTAGCGGAGCACGTCGCGGCGGTAGTCGTCGAGGAGGGTCTGCCCCCGCAGCGGTATCCGTGCGGCAAGGAGCAGGACAAGCAGAAGGAGCGGCAGAAGCCGGCGGGAATGTTTCATGACAGACGGATTTTGTGGAAGAGGGCATAGACCACCGGCAGCACCAGAATCGTGAGCAGCGTGGCGGCCAGCAGACCGCCCATGATGGTGGCGGCCATCGCCCCGAACATCGAGTCGAAGAGCAGCGGCAGCATGCCCAGAACGGTCGTTCCCGAGGCGCTCACCACCGGCACGATGCGGCTGCGCGTCGCCTCGGCCAGCGCCTCGCCGGGAGCCATCCCGCCGCTGCGCAGTTCGCCAATGCGGGCGACGAGCACCACGGCGTTCTTGACATACATGCCCGCCAGCCCGATGAGCCCCAGCAGCGCGAAGAAGTTGAACGTGCGCCCCGTGACGAGCAGCCCCGCCACCACGCCGATGAAGAGCAGCGGCGCCAGCAGCAGCACGGCCACCGGGTCGCGGTAGTTGCCGAAGAGGAGCAGCAGGATGAAGAAGATGGCCGCGGCCGTCAGCGGCAGGTACTTCATCAGGGCGGCGTTCGACTCCTCGCGGCTCTCCTCCTCGCCGAAGATGCGGAGCGTGTAGCCCTCGGGGAGCTCGACCGTGCGCCGCACCTCGTCGCGCAGCGTCGCAAAGAGGCGCGCGGCGTTGACCCCCGGCGCCGGGTCGCACTGCGCCTTCATCACCCGCTCGCGGTTGTAGCGGCGGATGACCCCCGTGCGGAAGTCGAAGCGGAAGTCGTCGGTGGCCTGCCCCAGCGAGAAGACCCGCCCGGCGGGGGTGAAGAGCGGAAGCGTCTGCAGGTTGGTGAGGTTGTAGTCGGCCAGATTCTCGTCCTTGAGCAGAATGGGCATGATGAGGTCCCCCTCGCGGAACTCGCCCAGCGGGAAGCCCTGCGTGGCCACCGTGAGGTCCTGCGCCATCTGGCTGCGGTTCACGCCGATGCGCTGCCCCTTCATCTGCGAATAGACGGGCATCCACGTGGGGATGCGGTTGCCCCAGCTGTTGCGGATGTTCTCCGTGCCGGGCGTCCGCCACATGATGCGCTCCACCTGCTCCGTGAGGCGGCACAGCACCTCGGGGTCGTGCCCCACGAAGCCGAACTCGATGACCGCATCGGGCACGGGCGAGAGCTTGAAGAGCGACGAGCGCAGCCACACGTCGGGAAACTCCGCGCGGACGTAGCGGCCGAACTCCTCCTCGACCTGCCGCGTCTGACGGCGGTCGCGGAGCTCGACGAGCAGGTTGCCGAAGTTGGGCTTCATGGTCACGCTGCCGCTGGCCAGGTAGTAGCGCGGCGGCGTGGAGCCCATCGTTGCCGAGACGTTCTTCACCTCCGGGCGGCGGCGCAGCCACCCCTCCATCCGCTCGATGACCTGCTCCGTCGAGCGGATGCCGTAGCCCTCGGGCAGCAGCACGTCGGCGCGGAAGTAGGGCTTGTCCATCTCGGGGAAGAAGTTCTGCGGCATGCGCCCCATCGTCCAGAGCGAGAGAGCGAAGAGCAGCAGCGCGACGGCAACCGTCCGCCAGCGGTGGCGCAGCAGCGCGCCGAGCAGACGATTGAAGCGGCGGAAGAAGGCCCCCTCTCCGCCGCCCGTGCGGGGCTCCGTGCGGAGCAGCAGCTCGCCCATGAGCGGCGTCTGCGTGAGGGCCAGCAGCCAGCTGAGCAGCAGCGAGACGGCCAGCACGACGAAGAGCGGCTTGACGATTTCGGCCACGGCCGACGGCGCCAGATAGAGCGGCAGGAAGGAGACGATGGCGATGAGCGTCGCCCCCAGCAGGCTCCAGCGGGGGCCATTGGCACCCTCGACCAGCGCGCGGCGGCACGCAACGCCGCGCAGCATCGCCTGCCGGGCGTTGTCGGTCACCACGATGGCGTTGTCGACCAGCATCCCCATGGCGATGATGAAGCCGGCGAGCGACGTGCGGTTGAGCCCCTCGCCCAGCAGGAGCATGAGCAGCAGCGTGCCGCCGATGGAGAAGAGCAGCGAGCTGCCGATGAGCACCCCGGCCCGCACCCCCATCAGGAGCATGATGAGCGCCACGACGATGGCCAGCGACTCGGCCAGGTTGAGGGCAAAGGCGGTGTTGGCCTCGCGGGCGATGCGGTCCTCGGGATAGAGCTCCGTGAGCTCCAGCCCGACGGGCATCCGGCTGCGCAGCGACTCGAGCACCCGCCCCACGGCGCGGCCGCTCCGGACGACGTCGACCCCCGCTTCGGTCGAGATGCCGATGCCGATGGCCCGGCGGCCGTTGACGCGCATGAGGCTCTGCGGCGGCGAGACGTATCCGCGCTCGACGCGCGCCACGTCGCCCAGCCGGTACTGCTTGCCCGTCGACGAGATGAGCAGCTGGTCGGCGATGTCCTCCGTCGTGCGGTAGGTCCCGTCCTCGAGCAGGCGCACCTGCATGAGCCCCGCCTGCTTCAGACCGCTCTCGACCAGGGTGTTCTGCCGCGCGATGGTCGCGACGACCGTCTCGGGGCGAATCGAGAAGTTGGCCAGCGCCGCCAGACTCACGTAGAGGTTCACCACGGGGGTCTGCTCGCCGAAGAGCGCCACCTTCTGCACGCCGTCGAGCGTCACCAGCTCGCGCTTGATGCGCTGGGCCCACTGGCGCAGCTCGCTCCAGGTGAAGCCCTCGTCGGCCGAGAGTCCGTAGTAGATTCCGTAGAGGTCGCCGAAGTCGTCGGCCACGCGAATCGGCGAGACCCCCTCGGGCAGCGTCGGCTGCACGTCGAGCACGCGGCGCCGCAGCTCGTCCCAGAGCTGCGGAATCTCGGCGGCGCGGGTGGCCGGGTCCAGCTCGACGAGCACCTTCGCCACCCCGTAGCCCGACTCGGAGGTCACCTTGTGGACGGCACGCATGGCCTGCACCTCGCGTTCGACGGGTTCGGTGACCAGCTCCTCGACCTGCTCGGGCGTGGCGCCAGGATAGGTGCAGACGAGCATGGCGCTCTTGATGACGAAGAGGGCGTCCTCCTTCTTTTCGAGCGAGGCGAAGCTCGCGGCGCCGCCCGCAAGCAGCACCAGAAGCAGGAACCAGACCACCCTGCGGCGGCGGAGCGTATATTCGGGAAGATTCATCGTCGGGAGCATTTCGAAGAGGAGGGCCGGCTCAATCCAGTATCCGCACGCGGTCGCCCTCCTGCAGGCGGTAGACCCCCGCCACGACGACCCGCTGGCCGGGCATCACGCCGCTGTCGACAATCACCCGGTCGCGTCCGTAGAGCTCGCCCAGACGCACGCGGTGGCGGCGGACCGTATCGCCCAGCCCCACCACCCAGACATATTCGCCCCCCTGGGCCGGGGCACAAACGGCCGTGAGCGGCAGCGAGACGGCGTCGGTCACCGGGTCGGCGCTCCGCAGGGTGATGGTGCACGACATGCCGGGCGAGACGGGCCAGCGCTGCGTCAGCGAGTCGTCCAGACGCAGCGAGACGGGGAATCCCGAGGCGTCGGACGAGGTCTTGGCGTACTCCTTGAGCCGCGCGGGGAACTTCACGCCGCGGTAGTTGTCGAATTCGACGTAGAAGCTCGTCCGGGGCGAGGCCAGCAGCCGCAGCCCCGATTCGGGGAGGGTGAACTTGACGGTCGTGGTGCGGGGCCCCACCAGACGGAGGACCGTTTCGCCGGCCTGCACGCGCTGGTAGGTATCGACGTAGACCGCCTCGACGACGCTGTTGAAGGGCGCGCGCAGACGCGTCTCGCACAACAGGTCGAGCATGTTGTCGTACGAGGACTTCACCTGCACGTAGTTGGTCTGCGCGGCCTCGTACTCCTGCTGCGAGACGGCGCCGTGTTCGAGCAGCCGCCCGATGCGCTGCAGGTTGGAGCGCGCCTGCTCGAAGGCCGAGCGGCCGGCATCGACCTGCAGCCTCACGTCGCGCGGGTCCAGCTCGGCAAGCAGCTCGCCGCGCCGCACCTCCTGCCCCTGCGCCACGGGGACCGCAAGGAGCTGTCCCGAGAGCTTGAAGGCCAGATTGACGGCATCGTCGGGGGTGGCCAGACCGACGAAATCGCGGTCGATGAAGGCCGCATCACTTGCCGTCTCGGTCTTGACCGGACGCACGGCATCGGCCGCGGGGACGTCGCCGCCGCGGCAGCCGCCCAGCAGCGGCACGAAGCAGAGGAGGAGCAGTGAACGCATAAAAAAAGTTGATTCCGGAGAACCGGAATCAACTTTCATACCGTGTCGCCGCGCCCGCCCTTACGGACGAACATCCCGACAGTTCCTTTTAGCGCGGATGACCCCGTCGACGAGCTCCACCACGCCGTTGTCGGCGCGCAGCATGGTCTTCATCGTCGAGGCGTCGATGTTGTAGCAGCGCACCTCGCCCGCCGTTCCGAAGGCATGCCACGTCACCCCGTCGAGGGGTTCGGGCGTGAGGCATACGACCCGCTCGCCGGCCGCCAGCGCCTGCCCGACCAGCCGGTCCAAACGCCGGGCGCAGCCGCGGGGCATCCGCTCGAACGAGGTGACGCAGAGGAACCACACGCGCCCGGGGGCCGTCAGCAGCTCTTCGGTCGCGTCGCCCTCGGCATCGTGCAGGGCGAACTCCCCGATGATGGGGCGCACGGGCGACGAGTCGCTCTCGGTCCGCGTATCGACCCACTCCCACCGGGTGGTATCCTGCCACTCGGTATCCTCGAGCGAAAATTCGCGCAGACGGCCCGTTTCGAGGTTGCGGTAGACGAGCACCGTCTCCACCTCGCCCGCCTCGGCCTCGGAGGCGTGCATCTCCTGCCAGATGTTGACCCCCACCTTGTAGGGGAGGAAGTCCACCAGCGGCAGGTGGCGGTAGCAGTAGGTGCCCAGCGCCATCGATAGGAAGAAGAAGAGGCAGGTGAGCACAATCTCGACGGGCTTGAAGGCGAAGACCTTGTCGGGGCGGTAGCGCCACCACACCACCACGGCCATCGGCAGCAGGACGAGGTTCTTGAGGAAGGTCTCCCACGGCGTGAGGCGGATGGCGTCGCCGAAGCAGCCGCAGTCCTCGACCGGGATGACCGTGGCGCTGAGCAGCGTGAGCACCGTGAAGAAGAGCATCGAGGCGAGGGCGAAAATCGAGATGAGGCGGATGCGGACCTTGAAGAGCAGCATGCAGCCCATCATCAACTCGGCGCCGCACAGCCAGATGGAGAAGGCCATGCTTGCCGGCTGGAGGAACTCCATGCCGTAGATGGTGAGGTATTCGTTCACCTTGAGGGCCGTGCCCCACGGGTCGACCACCTTGGTGAAGCCCGAGAGGATGAACGTGCAGGCGAGGATGAGCCGACAGATGTTGGCGATGATTTTGAAGATGCGGGAGCTTCTCATTGCGGGAGCGGGGGTTGGAGGGTCGTGAGGGTATCGAGCGGGTCGGGAGGGTGTTTGGGCGGAGGTTTTCGTTGCGGAGGTTTTCGTTGCGGAAGCGGGTCAGAGCAGCGGTTCGACGAGGGCGCGGATGCGGCGGGCGATGGTCTCGGGCGAAGCCATGCGCCCCTCGCCGTCGCCGCAGTCGACGATGCGCAGCGTCGCATCGCCGGCCGCCGCCTCGAGGTAGACGTCGCGCACGGTGCGCTGCAGCGCGAGCGACGATTCGTGGATGTCGGCCGCACCGTGCAGATAGGCGCGGTCGTCGCCCTCGCGCGCCGAGCGGAGACGCTCTTCGGTGAAGGCGAAGGGGACGTCGAGGAAGAGCGAGAGGTCGGGACGCGGCAGACGGTTGTGTTCGAACTCCAGGCTGAGAATCCACCGGGCCAGCCTCCGGCGCGGCTCCCCCTCGGGCAGCTTGGCGCACTGGTAGGCGATGTTCGAGTAGACGTAGCGGTCGAAGATGACGGCATCGCCGGCGGCGAGCCACTCCCGGATTTGGGGTGCCGCCTCGGCGCGGTCGCCCGCAAAGAGGAGCGCCACCAGATAGGGGTCCACCGCCTCCACGCCGCCGAATTCGCCGCGCAGGAAGCGGGCGATGAGTTCGCCGTAGACAGGCGCATCGAAGCGCGGGAAGTGCACGTAACGGCTCTCCACGCCGCGCTCGGCAAAGAGCTGGCGCAGCAGGGCTACCTGGGTCGATTTCCCGGCGCCGTCCAAACCTTCGAGTACGATTAACATGGTCGGTTCATTTATTCAATATCAGGGTTCCGCCGCCCGGCCGCAGCCGCCGCGGCAGCCAGTGTCCGGATTCCGCTAAGCCGCAGATGCCGCAGCCTGCTCTCCGTACGGCGGCCCGCCCGCCGCAACATCGGCTCAACATCCGCCGCAACTCGGCCTGGCATCCGCCCGCAACTCGGCACAACATCCGCCCGCAGCAGCATCGGCACGCCGCTCAGCTCCCCCCCCGGCAGCTCAACGCAGCATCCGCACGGCACGGGCTACGCCGTCGGCCAGCGCGTCGGCCTCGGCGAGCGTATTGTAGAGGGCGAACGACGCACGGCACATGCCCGTCACCCCGTAGTGGGTCATCACCGGCTCGGCGCAGTGCTGTCCCGTACGGACGGCGATGCCGAGCTTGTCGAGAATCATCCCCATGTCGTAGGGATGAACTCCCTCGACGTTGAACGAGACGAGGGCGCACTTGTCGGCCGTCGTGCCGTAGATGCGCAGCCCCTCGATGGCCGAGAGGCGCTCCGTGGCGCGGCGCAGCAGCTCCGCCTCGTGGGCCTCGATGTCGGCCGGGGCGAACTGCTGCACGAACTTCACCGCCTCGCCCAGTGCGATGGCTCCGACGAAGTTGGCCGTGCCGGCCTCGAACTTGAGCGGCACGGGGGCATAGGTCGTCCGGGCGAACGAGACGCGGTCGACCATGTCGCCGCCCCCGAGGAAGGGGGGCATCGCCTCGAGCAGCGCCCGCTTGCCGTAGAGCACGCCGATGCCCGTCGGGCCGTAGAGCTTGTGGCCCGAGAAGGCGTAGAAGTCGCAGTCGAGCGCCTGCACGTCGACACCGCCGTGCACCACGCCCTGGCAGCCGTCCACCACCGCCACGGCACCCACCGCATGGGCCGCATCGATGATGGGCCGCAGCTCGGGGCGCGTGCCGAGCGTATTGGAGGCCTGCGTCACGGCCACCACCTTCGTCCGCCGGTCGAGCAGCCCCGCGAGCCGCTCGGTCATCAGCCGCCCCTCGTCGTCGAAGGGCAGCACGCGGATTTCGGCGCCGCACCGCTCGGCGAGCATCTGCCACGGCACCAGATTCGAGTGGTGCTCCATCTCGCTGATGACGATGTTGTCACTCTCGTGCACGAAGCGGCCGCCCCAGGCGTAGGCCACCGTATTGAGCGATGCGGTGGCTCCGGCCGTGAAGACGACCTCCTCCTTTTCGGCCGCTCCGATGAAGCCGGCAATGCGCTGCCGCGCCTGCTCGTAGCGTTCGGTCGCCTCTTCCGAGAGGAAGTGCACGCCGCGATGGATGTTGGCGTTCAGCTCCCGGTGCAGGTAGTCGACCGTATCAATCACACAGCGGGGCTTCTGCGCCGTGGCGCCGTTGTCGAGATAGACCAGCGGCCGGTCATAGACCCGGCGTTCGAGAATGGGGAACTCCCCGCGTATCTTTTCAACCTCTAACATAGTATCTCCTTTCACTTTCCACCGGCTGCCGCGGCGCCGCACATGCTCCTCATCCGCGCCGCGCGCCGCGCCGGCATCACATCCGTTCGAGCTTCTCGCCCACGCCGCGCATGAGCACCTCGTGGAGCTGCTCCACGCCGCAGCGGCGCACCACGTCGGCCACGAAGCCCTCCATCAGCAGCGCCCTGGCCTGCGCCTCGCTCAGACCGCGCTGCCGCATGTAGAGCAGCGCATCCTCGTCCATCTGTCCGACCGTCGCGCCGTGCGAGCACTTCACGTCGTCGGCATAAATCTCCAGCTGGGGACGCGTCGTGATGCGGGCCTCGTCGCCCAGCACGACGTTGCGGCTCGTCTGCCGCGCATCGGTGCGCTGCGCGTCTGCCGCCACGTAGACCAGCCCCCGGAATTCACCCACGCCGTCGCCCGAGGCAACCCCCTTGACGCACGACTCGCTGCGGCAGTCGCTCACCGCATGGTCGATGCGGATGTCGGCCACGCAGTGCTCGCCCGCACCGGCCAGGAAGGCCCCGTGGAGCGTATTCGACGCACCGGGCTCCTGCAGCCCGACGCGGCAGACGAGGTTCGACCCCGCGAGCTGGAGCGTCGTCAGGTGACACTCGCTCCGCCCCTGCTGCCGCACCTCCACCTCGACGAAGGCCTCGGCCGTAAAGAGCACGCACAGCTCCAGGTGCGCATCGCGCCCGAGCTCGACCTCGACCGAGGCCTCGAGCGGCCGGTCATAGAGCAGCACGAGCGACGCCGCGGCGTCGGGTGCAACCACGACGCTCAGCTTCGGGGCGCCGGCCGCCACCAGGGGCGCCGGCTCCGTGTGACGGATGTCGAGCCGCTCGCCCTCGAAGAGGCGGAAGGCCCCGCCGCACAAAAGTTCATCGAGCCGTATCATTCCTCCGCGTAATCGTTGATAAGCCAGTCGTATCCCTCCTTTTCGAGCTTGAGGGCCAGCGTCTTGTCACCCGAGTAGATGATGCGGCCCCGGTAGAGGACATGCACCACGTCGGGGACGATGTAGTCCAGCAGGCGCTGGTAGTGGGTGATGACCACCGTCGCATTCTGCGGCGTATGGAGCCGCGTGACGCCCGTGGCGACGATGCGCAGGGCGTCGATGTCGAGGCCCGAGTCCGTCTCGTCGAGAATCGCCAGCTTGGGGTCGAGCATCGCCATCTGGAAAATCTCGTTCTTCTTCTTCTCGCCGCCCGAGAAGCCCTCGTTGACCGAGCGGGCCGTGAGCTTCGCGTCGAGCTCGACCACGGCGCTCTTCTCACGCATCAGACGCATGAACTCGGCCGCCGTGAGGGGCTCCTCACCGCGGTAGCGGCGCTGCTCGTTGACGGCCAGCTTCATGAAGTTGGCCATCGAGACGCCCGGAATCTCGACCGGGTACTGGAATCCGAGGAAGAGCCCCAGACGGGCGCGCTCCTCGATGGGCATCGAGAGCAGGTCGTGCCCCATGAAGGTGGCCGAACCGGCCGTGACGGTGAACTTCTCGTTGCCCGCGAGCACCGACGCGAGCGTCGACTTGCCCGAGCCGTTGGGTCCCATGATGGCATGCACCTCGCCCGCCTTGACCTCGAGGTCGATTCCCTTGAGAATCTCCTTGCCTTCGACGGAGGCATGCAGATTTTTTACGCTTAACATATCTTTTCTGTCCGTTTTTTTCCGTTTCACATTTCCGGCCCGCGGGCCGAAGGAGGCACCTCGCCGCATCGCAGGCGCAGCCGCCTTGCCCTCCGCAGCCGGGCGGGCGGGGGCTACCCCACCGTATTTTCAAGGCTGAGCGCCAGCAACTTCTGCGCCTCGACGGCGAACTCCATCGGGAGCTTGGCCAGCACCTCCTTGGCATAGCCGTTGACAATCAGCCCCACGGCATCCTCGGTCGACAGACCGCGCTGGTTGCAGTAGAAGAGCTGGTCGTCGGAAATCTTCGAGGTCGTGGCCTCGTGTTCGACCACCGCCGAGCGGTTGCGCACGTCGATTACGGGGAAGGTGTGCGCGCCGCAGCGGTCGCCGATGAGCAGCGAGTCGCACTGCGAATAGTTGCGGGCGTTCTCCGCACCCCGGGCCACACGGACCAGACCCCGGTAGGAGTTCTGGCTGAGGCCCGCCGAGATACCCTTCGAGACGATGCGACTGCGCGTGTTGCGCCCCACGTGTATCATCTTCGTGCCGGTGTCGGCCTGCTGGTAGTTGTTCGTCATGGCCACCGAGTAGAACTCGCCCACCGAGTTGTCGCCCGCCAGCACGCAGCTCGGATACTTCCACGTGATGGCCGAGCCGGTCTCGACCTGCGTCCACGACAGGCGGGCGTTTTCGCGGCAGAGGCCGCGCTTGGTGACGAAGTTGTAGATACCGCCCCGCCCCTCGCGGTCGCCCGGGTACCAGTTCTGCACGGTCGAGTACTTCACCTCGGCGTCGCGCTCGACGACAATCTCAACCACGGCGGCATGCAGCTGGTTCTCGTCGCGCCGCGGTGCGGTGCAACCCTCCAGATAGCTCACATAGGCCCCCTCGTCGGCGACGATGAGCGTCCGCTCGAACTGCCCCGTGCCGGCAGCGTTGATGCGGAAGTAGGTCGACAGCTCCATCGGACAGCGCACACCCTTGGGGATGTAGCAGAACGAGCCGTCGGAGAAGACGGCGGCGTTGAGCGCCGCATAGAAGTTGTCGGTATAGGGGACCACGCTGCCCAGATACTTCTTCACCAGCTCCGGGTAGTCGCGCACGGCCTCGGCCATCGAGCAGAAGATGATGCCCCGCTCGGCGAGCGTCTGCTTGAAGGTGGTCTTCACCGAGACGGAGTCCATCACGGCGTCGACGGCTACGCCGGCCAGCGCCATCTGCTCCTCGAGGGGAATGCCCAGGCGGTCGAAGGTCCGCTTGAGTTCGGGGTCGACTTCATCCATCGAGCCCAGCTTCTTCTGCGGTTTGGGGGCCGCATAGTAAATCACGTCCTGAAAGTCGATTTCGGGAATCGTCAGGTGGGCCCACGTCGGGGGGTCGAGCGTCAGCCAGTGGCGGTAGGCCTTCACGCGGCGCTCGGTCATCCACTCGGGTTCGCCCTTCTTGGCCGAAATCAGCCGCACGACCTCCTCCGAGAGGCCCTTGCCGATGGTTTCGGTCTCGATGTCGGAGGTGAAGCCGTACTTGTACTCCTGCTCCCCGAGGTTTTCCAGTATCTCTTTTTCGTTCTCTGCCATTGTCTGCAAAATATCGGACAAAGGTACAAAAATCCGTCGATAATTCAACAGCGCTCCCTGCAATAATGATTCCGCAGCGCCTCACCCGCGCCGCGGCCCCCGCCGAAGCCCGCCGCAGCGGCCCCTACCGGGCCAGAATGGCATCGATTTGCGCCAGGGTCTCCTCGTCGAAGCCGGGCGAATGAATCGCCCCGATGCTGTCGAGCAGCTGGGCCGGAGAGCTGGCCCCGACCAGCACGCTGGTCACCGCCGGATTGCGCAGCAGCCACGCCAGTGCCATCTCGGCCAAACTCTGCCCGCGGCTGTGCGCCAGCTCGTTGAGGCTGCGGATGCGCCCCAGCACCTGCTCCGTAAGGTCCTCCTCGCGCAGGAAGCCGCCGCTCCGGGCGATGCGCGAACCGGCCGGGATGCCGTTCAGATAGCGGTCGGTGAGCAGCCCCTGGGCCAGCGGCGAGAAGGTGATGAGCCCCACGTGCTCCCGTTCGAGCAGGGGCAGCACCTGCTGCTCCACCTCGCGCGAGAACATCGAGTAGCGCGACTGCTCGAGCAGGCAGGGCGTTCCGTTGGCCCGCAGCAGGGCGAGCGCCCGCTCGAGCGTCTCGCCGCGGTAGTTCGACAGCCCGACGTAGAGCGTCTTGCCCTGGCGCACCAGGTCGGAGAGGGCCCCCATCGTCTCCTCGAGCGGCGTCTCGGGGTCCATGCGGTGCGAGTAGAAGATGTCGACGTAGTCGAGCCCCATGCGGCGCAGGCTCTGGTCGAGGCTGGCCACGAGATACTTGCGGCTTCCGTGGTCGCCGTAGGGGCCCTTCCACATCGTGTAGCCCGCCTTGGTCGAGATGAAAAGCTCGTCGCGGTAGCGGCCGAGCCCGGCGCGGAGAATCCGCCCGAAGTTGCGCTCGGCGGCCCCGGGCTCGGGTCCGTAGTTGTTGGCCAGGTCGAAGTGGGTGATGCCGTGGTCGAAGGCGGTGAAGGCCGTCTGCGCGAAGACGCGGTAGTCGTCCCCGTCGCCGAAGTTGTGCCACAGGCCGAGCGATATTTTCGGCAGCAGGATGCCGCTTTGGCCCGCACGACGGTAGTGCATGGCCTCGTAGCGCTCCTCCGAAGGAGCGTAGGTGTCGATGTTCATGGTTCGAATCGTATCTTAAGGTGGTCGGTTTCCCCTCCGGACAGCCGGGTCCGGAGGGCGGGGCCGGGCCCCGAGTGCAAATATAACCATTTATCGCTACCGATGCAGCATCGTGCGGAGGGCAATCGGAGCGGTGCGGGGGATGTTTTTCACATTTTGTGGGCGTTTTATTTGGTACTTCGCCAATTTTGATTTACTTTTGTCCCCGCTTAACGTTTGAAAACAACGTTTCAGCTGCCCGGAGAGTTGGGTGAGTGGCTGAAACCAGCAGTTTGCTAAACTGCCGTACGGGATTACTGTACCGGGGGTTCGAATCCCCCACTCTCCGCCAAGAAACAACGCAAAAGATTGCAAAACCCTGTAAATCACGAATTTATAGGGTTTTTTATTTGGACCGGAATGCAGAAAAAGGCATCGGAAAGCGGGTTACCTGTGGCCTATTCGGTGTACCTTTTTCCGGGCCGAAAAAGTACACCGAATTGCTCGTAAAAGTTTGGTTTGCACCTGTTTGCAGCGGTATTCCTCTTGACATGAGACACTTGGGAAACTAATTTTGTAACCCTTAATTCGGTGTACTTATGGAAAGGACAACATTCGGACTGTTGTTTTACATTCGGCGGGACAAGACCAACAAACGAGGCGAAGCTCCCGTGTTTATGCGTCTGACAATCAACGGAGAACGCGCTGACGCCTCAATCAAGCGCTTCATCGAGCCGCACGCTTGGAACTCGGCAAAAGGAAAAGCCAACGAAAAAAGCCGCGGCGGAAAGGATTTGAACCTATACCTGGACGCCATTTCCGCCAACATTTTACAAATCCAAAGAGGACAATCGAATCGAGATCTATCTGTTCGACAGAGATGTTCCTAGATATATTCAGAAAGCAGCTGAAAAAGATAAATCTTACAAACATTGGGAAGCAAATGTCTATTCAGCGCTCCTTCCTGTTCCGGAACACCGTGATTTCAACGAAATATGCATAGAACATTTTTATCCGGACGAAGATTTGTTGAAAGAAGACAAGAATGGACGCAGGTTATATACGACCAAAGAGTTTGATCCGGATTCAGGGTGCCATCTCAAACTAAAAGAGGTATATTATGCAAATCGGCGAGATCAGCTACGGTGCAAATACCCGAAGATTCTGGATAGCAATGTGAGAAAAACCGGGTCCGATGAAAACATTGCCTTATCCAAAAATAATTTTGCAAAAAATATTTTCCACAAAACCGGATCTTTCAAAGAGGTCTCTTTCACCTACTTCAGAGTCATTTTTGAGCTATTCGAGGAGATAATTGCGCAAGCAAAATAAAGGGGCCTGTAATCTCTTATGCAGATAACGTACAAGTTTTATCTCCATACACCCTATTGACCACAGCCCTTTAAACGCAGGATGATATTACGCCACACCGTGACACCACCCACATCTCGTTGAACACGGTATCATGCGACACTAAACCGCAACGCATCCGAGGTATTACTCACCCTCCGTACCACCTGGTCTTCAATCAATTATCTCAATATAGGCACTTGTATTGAACGACGAATGCTCATTACCAAAAACATATCCCAATTGATTGCTGACACATCGTGTATTCCCTATTACTTTGTCTATGTTACGGTGAGAGTGTCCATAAATCCAGTATTCGATTGGGCTTGCGGCAATATAGTTTCCCAATTCTACCGCAAATGCACCATTTAACGGACTACCCTTGAATTCCGGAGCCACCAATTCGAACGATGGGACATGATGGGTAACGACAACAATGTGCTTTGCCTTACTTCGATTCACTTGCTGCTCCAGAAAACGGAAACACCTATCATGCTCTTCATTGAATCTGACCCAATCCAAAGGCTCACAAGCCCAACGTATCCGGCGAAAATCGCTAATGACGGATTCTGTTCGGAAGGCATCCTGCAATCCGATACGACCCCACAACGTCGTTGCGATTAACTCCGTTTCATCGTTTAACGGGATTACGGAATTGTAACAACACAATATGTTCTCTCGTATTTGCAAAGACCATCCATCATAGAGTTTGCTAATATCAAACTGCTTGTAAAATTCATGATTCCCCGGGATAACGATTACTTGTCTGTAGTTTTCCGATGCCCAGTTCCAGAAAGGATGCCTCGAATAATTATCATCCCCAATATACCCGATGTCTCCGGCAAGCACAAGAACCTCTGCGGAAACAATCAATGGATGATGCTTCAGGAAATTGCTGTTTTCCTTGAATTCCAAATGGAGGTCGGAAGCGTATTGTATTTTCATGATAAAGCGAATATGCGTCTCATTTCCAGCAATACTTGCTCGATGAAGGCAGCATCTCTTTGTATGCTGGCCTGTAACGGTTGATTAGGCATCAATGATTCCATCTTCGTCACGAAGGCCGCTGCATCACTCTTCATCGTTTCCGACAATTCGATCGGCTCTGCAATATAAGTGCTCGCCATTAGCTTGAAAACATCGGACATATGTTTTCGGACATCACTGCCATGTGCAGGCGGTTCCTGCTCGGAAAGATTCAGGTATGCCTTCATCTTCAGACATATCAGACCTACCGTATCAACAACATGCAATTCCTCTTCCATCGTACTGTGGGCCAATGCAAACTGATAAAACTCTTCATCCATCAGGATTGCAGACAGACTCGACACATCTTCACCGACAGGAATCGGGGTCAGATGACAACCAGCGGGGACAGTCAGCACTTCCGGCTGTTTGGACAGAAGTTCTATCTGATAAGGGAACCCTTCGTTCCGAGGTCGATAAAACCGAAACAATTCAGGCTTCGGCTCTTTCCCTTCACCTCGTTTTTTCTCTCTCTGTTCATAATCCCCATCATGGATAAAACTCCAAAATCGACGGCCAAATTCAGGTGTCATCCGTTCCACAACAAGAATCATGTCTATATCTTTCGTGGCTCGTGGTTTCATATCTGCATGACGCAGAATAATACTGCATGCCGTACCTCCTATAATCACATAGTTATCCTGGAAATCGCCAAAATACTCCCTAAACTTATCCAGACCCCTTACTGCCATATTTCACGAATTATATTTTCCAATTCTTTTTCTACCCGCGGATCCTTGTCTTCGCGCAAAGACAAATACAACGACAATCTGTCGACATATCCCTGTTGCCCAATTTTCATTTCAGGGGAATATTTCCAGATTTCAATCTTATACTTGAAATCCGACGATTCCCACTCCGCGAAGGAATAATTTCCCGAAACATAATCCCGTTCCCAAATAGCTAATGTGATCTGGTCGTCAGCATTCAGGAATGAGTAGTGTGACAAGGCGCTGACACCTCCGATGTAAAAAGAATCACCTCCTACCTCGTCCGAATAAACGATCTTTTTAACTGGCGACACAAAATAGGGCATGGCCTTATTCCATAGATCCTTTCGCAACATGGAGGAATAGATCAATTTTGTCTTCCTGTCTTTTCGAGCCTGCAGCAATTGCTTTCTTTCCAATTCACCAACAGCTCGAGATACAGCCAAATAGTTATACGGAATACGAGATTGCAGCTCTTGCAAGGTAAATTCGCTCAGATCAGGATGAAGCAAATAATTTAACAAGACATATTGAGCTACGGGGGATAGTTGATGCTCCGAATCTTCTTTTTTCCGAATCCGTTCATTGATTAGCATACCAGGGAGAAACACATAACGGTCCGATACGACAAAATAAACCCCTTGCTCAATCAGTCGCTGTCTGATATAAAATGGCGCAGACTGCAAGATGAATACAACTGGAATGTCCAGAATCCGCTCAATCTGATTAGCAATGCGAGCATACCGCATCGGCGTGTATGTACGGGTCAAATCAGCATTTTCAACAAGGCACAACGGATGCTTATTGAATTCCGCACAATAAAACCGGAAACTCAATATTAGATCTAGACTTAACCCTTTCAGTTTATCCCGACCAATTTTATCAAGATTGACAGGAACACCTGCAATAGATATTGTTTTCAGCATTTCTCATCATTTTCCATAACATGCATCATTATCAACGCTAGTGATAACAATGCAAATATAATGATAATAATCTAGTTCACAATTTATATATCAATATTTATTACTTGCATTATAAAGATTATTATTACAGATAACGACACAAACATAATTACCCAAAACTTGATGAGTAACACGATCTTTTAATGCTCGCCAACACAAAATAACCGTTAAGCCACGCTCGACTACTTCCGAATCCCCTACTGATCTGTTGGACCAATCTCTGGGGAGTCCCCAATCAGAGGCTATCCGGTTGGACACAAACGGCTATCCTCGAACTAAATCTTTGATTTATTTATACTTACACACAATATATTACTCACAAAATTCGGCAAAAAAGTCTACGGGTTCGTTTCCAATTCGGTTGCAAAATCAGGGAATTTTTCGTAACTTCGTAATAACCAAGTGAATACAATGGAAAACAGCAAAAAAAGGTTGTGGCCTATTCGGTGTATCTAAAAATCCTTACAATCTTAATACGTTGATATATTGACGATTATGATATGGATTCAGTTACCCTACTCGACCGGATACACCGTACTCGTGTTGGAACGGGTTTCATATTTACCCGAAATTTTTACCCGAAATTTTTCCCCGAATGTCACGATGCCGGAGACTTGATAATGTTCAGTACGACCAAAACTAATTTGTAAGGCCGATTCAAGTTATTTTGCATTGTTCTTCTTGCTGCTATTTGTCGGAATCATCGTTCATCCCGAACATGTCCAGGATTCGATCGATTCGAAGATCGATTTCTTCATTCGATAGAGATCCCAGGTCTCGAGGTTTGCTTGACGCGGGCTTATTCTCCGACAACTCTGCCGGAAACTCATCGTCAGGGACTTCGTCAATTATTATATTATCATCGATTGGAAGTTTGGGCTTATTCCACTTGGTAGTCAAGTCGTTGATTGCAGCAGGCCACACCGTGATGGGATCAAGGAATCTCCATATTGACTGGTCGAACCATGTGCCGCAACAGAAGACCCATCTTTCTTTGGGTAGCTGGAAGATAGGTATATTCTGCAGTGTACTTTTGCACTCTTGAATGATTCCGGGTAGAACCAGTCTTCCGAGCTGACGCATAAACTCCTCTTGTGCGGCCGTAACTTCAAGAGGCAGCGAATCAATTCCAATCCACCGATCCGAGATTAAACAAAGGTGCCGATTTTTAGCGAATCGGATGACGGTACAGTTACTTGACAACGTCTGTGTAAGGAAAATACGGAAAAAATCCGGCGAAATACTGAATTCCAGATGACGTTCTGCCATTATACGGATGTACTCCTGAAAATGAAGTACCTTGAGAGATATCCATTGTTCCGTACTTGATATTTCCTTGATATCAGGGAGCAGTCGGCAAAGATGCTCGAACTCTTCATCGTTCATGTAATAGAGGTTGAGTTCGCTCTTTAGTAGTGCTATGCAATGTTCAAAGTCGGCATTCTGCAACATACTCTCCTTCGGCTGGCAATATTGGGGTAAAAAACGCAATATTGTTTGCGTAATACCCTGAATATCATTAACTGTTTGCTCTATCTCTTCGCCTGTGGTGGATTGTCCAAGGCAGTTCCAGGTGCCATTGGAATTTTCATAACATCTGTAAATCCAGAAGATAGTCCCGGATTCGTTCCTAATACTGAAATTGTCAGGAGTCTCGTCCCAAGCCTGCAACAAGGCTCCCATTGGGACGGCGTCTATTCCCGGAAGGCTCCAGGGAAGCAGCACATAAGGATAACCGTCGTGCCCAAGTATGGTTCTACGATTTATATAAAGGAATGGGATGCTTTGTGCATAACATTTCGCTGTTTCTGGCGAATGTGAGTTCATTTGAGTTTTCATTGTCTATGGCTTTAATTAGTTTATTTCAGCCGTGGCATGTTGCGTCCGTGCTTCATCGAATTTCTGTTTCATGGTCGGGTTACCGCGCGTGAGCTTCTTGATGGTTAGGTCTTCAGCATCCTTGTTGGCCCGACGTAGATTGTTTTCCGATCCCAGCAGATTCTCCTTTACCTTTTGCAGTTTGGTGATTGTATCATCAATCTGTTTGATGGCATCGTTGAACTTTTGCGATGCCAGTTTGTAATGTCGTCCGAATTTATCCCGGAATTCATCAAGCTTGTTTTCGAAATTGGTCACATCCACCTCCCTGCTTTGCGCTTGAATCAGTAGCTTTTTGTACTCGAGGCTCTTCTTTGAGGTCTGCACCAACAACGTAATCAGCGGGATGAAGAATTGAGGCCGAATGACGTACATCTTCTCATAGCGATGCGACATATCTACGATGCCTCCGTTGTAGAGTTCGTTGTCGGGTTCGAGCAGGGAGACCAGCACGGCGAACTCACACCCTTTCTTTCGTCTGTCCTCGTCCAGCTTCTTGAGGAAATCCTCGTTCTTGTGTTTGGTGGCCGTGGTGTCCATCTCGTTCTTCATCTCGAACATGATGGAGACATACTCCACGCCGTCTTCCTTGTCCCGGAAGATGAAGTCGCCCTTGGTCCCTTCTGCCACATCGTTGTCCTTTTCGAAGTAGGCATTCGGCAGAATGGGACGCAGTAACTGGTTGAACAGTGTCGAGCAGTGTGTTTCAAGAGACTCGCCAATCATCTTGGTACTCATGCGCGTCTTGAAATCCCGGTAGTAGTCAATTTGCTCCTGCTTGGCTTCCAGTTCAAGTTTATGTTGCTCCTTGAGTTTGGCCGTCTCGGCTTCGGCCTTGAACCGCACCATCTTCACGTCCGACTGGAGCTGACTGATGGTGTAATTTTTCTCCTGAAGCTCCTGCTCCGCGCGTTTCTGCTCTTCCATAACGGCCATCTTGAGCCGTGTGTCGGCCTGATTGACGGTTGACTGGAGTGCCGTAATGGTCTTCTCTTTTTCGGCCAAAGCCAAATTGCGTTCGGCATCCTTTTGGGTTTCGATGTTTTTCAGTTGTTCCTTCAGTCGGTCTACCTCCAGCTGTCTTTCGCCGTTAAGTTGTACGGACAGAGTCTCCATCTGACTTTTGAGTCGTTCAATCTCGTTTTCCTTGGCGGTCAGCTCCTTTTCCTTGTCGTTCATCAAATCATTGAACTCCTTTCGTGTTCGGGCTTCTGTCAGTTCCTGTTCCGCCTTGTGTCGGGCCTCGAGTTCTTCCATACGCCGTCCGATTTCCGCGTCGAATTCGGCGTTCTTCACCTGGCTGACGATCGACGCATAATCTGCTTCGTCTACGGTAAACACGCTTCCGCAATGGGGACATTTCAGCTCTTTCATATTGTCTGTTTTCCTGATTTCGCACTTGATATGCATCTCAAAATTAGGTCTTATTTGGTTTAATTCCATATGCATCGGACAAAATTTCATAAAAAAATTCCGATTTCGGATTTTATTTGCAAAAGTTCGTTCTGTTCGCTAATTTTAAAGTCCAAATTTCATTTTATCCGGCAAATTCCATCCATTCAGGACATGACAATTCTCTTTCATCCCTGCTACGATACGCGCTGCAGGCTCGATTCGGTACGGCGCGGTCAGGCGCTGCTCGACACGCTGACGCTCGGCCCGCTCGGACTGCTTCAGCAGCTGGAGCTCCGTCTGGGGCTGACGGCAGCCACCACCTCGAATCTGTTGCGTACGGTCGACTATGTGAAGCTGCTGCGCGACTACTTCCCGGCGCATCCCGATTCGCCTTTTGCACCTTCGTTTAAGGCTGATGAGTTTAACGTGGCCGCCGAACTGTTGCGATGGCGCGATCAGCTGCGACTGGCCGGCTGGAAGGCCTCGATGCGCGGTATCTCCCCGCGAATCGATCTGCTGGCCGATCTCGAACCCAGCTTTGCACGCCCGGCATTGGGCGACAGCTGGCAAGCGGTGCTGGAGGAGCTTCCGAAGCATCGCCTGACGGACTGGACGCTTGAACTGCACGCCCCGAAACAGCTGCTGTTCCCGCTTTACGGACGCCTGATCGACCGGCTTGGAGCGTGCGGTGCCCGGATCCGTGAATCCGTGCAGCAGGCGACGCGTCCCGAACAGGTGCGGCGAATCCGCGTGCGGGACTTCGCGGAGGCCTTCCGGGGGATTCCGACCCTCGACCCGAAGCGGTGGACGCTGATCTGCAGCCACGGCAAGCTGCTCAACAACGTGCTGAGGCTCAATGGCTGCCCGACGACCGAATCGTCGATCCGCGAGAACGATTCGTCGGTTGTGCAACTCTTCGAGGCGGGCTTTTCGCTCTTCATCCATCCGTCGGAGGAGATGCCCGAGGCGGTCGACATCTATCGGCTGCTGAACTACCTGCAGGCCCGTCCCAATCCGATTCCCGCGCGACTCAACCTGGCCCTGCAGCGGCTGCTGACCTCCGAGGCGGGGATCGATCCCGAGCGCTGGCAGACGACCGTCGACGAGGCCCTGACGGCCGATGAAACGGACGACGAAGCCCGCAACCGGATCCGCCGCCGGCTGGACGCGCTGCTCAACCCCTTTTTCGAGGCTGTTTCGCCGCGGGCCATTCCGCTCGACCGTCTCAAGATGTATGCCCGTTCGCTGCGGGGATGGGCCCTGCAGCGCAGCCGTCTCGGCGACGAAGCCTCCGGAGCCCTGCCGCAACTAGCCGAAATGTGCGACGTTATGCTGGCCTTGCTGGATTCTTATTCCGAAGAAACAATCGACGGGCGGCTGTTGCAGGGGTGGATCTCGTCGATTCGCATCGATGCGTCGATCCGCAACACGGAGGCGCAGGTCGGTTCGTTCGATGTGGTGGAACATCCCGCCGCACTGGTCGATCCGGTCGACTGGGCCGTCTGGGTCGACTGCGTGGAGATGCCGGATCTGCACTACGACTTCGAGTTTCTCGGCCCCGACGAGCGTAAAGGCCTCGAACGACAGGGTGTCAGGGTCTGGACCCGCACCGAAGAGATGAGGGTTGAACTGGAGCTCATCCGCCGCGGGGTGGGGCAGGTGCGCCGGGAGCTGATCCTCATCACACCCGAATCGGATCGGGGCGCACGGTTGGAGGAGCACCCGATTGTCGACGATCTCCGGGGAGAGGAGCTGGAGCCCTTCCCGGTGAAGACCGACACGGTGCCGGTCGAACTTCCGCCCATCTGCTGGAAGGTGCCGGAGTTCCGGATTACGGCCGGGAAGATTGCGCCGCGCGAGACGGAGAGTGCCACGAGCCTCGAGCTGCTGATCCAGCGGCCGTTCGACTACGTCATGCAGTATGCGGCCCGGTTGCGGCCGGGCGGCGTGCGCGAACTCGACGAACTGAATCTCATCGAGGGACGTGTGGCACACCGCACGCTGGAGTTGATCGTGCGTCAGACGGCGGGTGACCGCAACGCCATGGCGGGAATCCTCGTCCGTCGGGAGGATTTCGACCGCCATTTTCTGGAGGCGGTCCGGGAGTGCGGACTGGGGCTGCTGCTGGCCCGCTACGCCATCGAGCGCAAGACACTTCAGGTGCGGCAGCACAATGCCTTGTCGGCGCTGATGTGGATTCTGTTCCAATACAATCTGCGAGTCGAGGGGGTGGAGCAGGAGGTCTCGGCACCGCTGTCGGATACTGGCAAACCCCTGCTCACGGCACGTGTCGACCTGTTGTTGCGCGACAGCGCCGAGAATCCGGTGATTCTCGACCTGAAGTGGTCGCGCAGCGAGAAGCGGTACGAAGCCCTGATCCGCGAGGGCCGCGACCTGCAGCTGCGGGTCTACGACCATGCGGTGAGCTGCAGCCTCGGGCGTCCGGTCGCGGCCACGGGATACTTCTTGCTGAAACGGGGCCAGCTGCTCAGCGCCAATCTGCCCGCTCTGCAGGGTTACGTCAAACAGGTTAATGCTCCGAGGACGACAGCCGAGGCTTTGGCCCGCATTCGTGCCGGCTATGAGCGCCGCTACCAAGAGTTCCGCGAGGGCCTCATCGAGGAGGGTGAGGGACTTCCGGTCGGTGAGCTTCCCTACGCTCGGACGGACAATCTCGAACTGCTGTGGCCGCTCCTGACGGAGAAGAGTGCGGGGAGCATCAAGCAGATCGACCCCTATGATAATGCCTATCGAATCTTCAAAGGTACGCTGAAATGAGAAACATTCACTATATCAGTGCCGGTGCCGGCTCGGGCAAGACCCATACGCTGACCGAGATTCTGGCCGACCATATCGCCTCGGGAGCCTGCCGTCCGGACGAGGTGCTGCTGACGACCTTTACGGAGGCTGCCGCCTCCGAATTCCGGGAGAAGACCCGCCGCAAACTGCTCGACAAGGGGCTTGTGGACGCGGCGTTTGAGATGGCCGGAGCACGAATCGGAACCATACACTCGGTGGCCAAATCGCTGATTGACCGCTATTGGTACCGGCTCGGTCTGGCACCCTCCATGACGGTTCTTGACGACGAGGCGCGCGCCCGGCATATCAACGAATCGTTGGCTGCACTGGCTACGGACGACGATCTGAAGGCTTTCCGGAAACTGCAGCGCTGCTTCGGCTTTACCCGGCTGGAGGGCTCGTATCCGGTTCCGAATCCCGATTTCTGGAAACAGCATCTGGAGCGGATTCTCGCGTGGATGGACAATTACGAGGTGTCGCTCGAAGAAAGCCTCGACTATTGTTGCCGGCAGTTCGACGCTTTCTTCCTTGTACAGGATTTCCCGGGAGGCGCTTCGCTGGAAGAGCAGCTGGAGCAGGTGAAGTCCTATCTTCAGGCAATCAGCGACTCCGGAGAAGCTTCCCCGACTACTCTAGGCACCCTTACGCCGCTTTTGGCCCTGTCGGTCGAGGAGGAGCCCTATGTGTTCGCGGTCAAGGCCCTGTCTGCCGTCGGTAACCTGCCCAAGAAGTTGCAGAACAAGCCTTTTGCACCCGGATATGTGCAGGTTTGCGAGACCTTGGAGAAGAGCCTGCGTCACGTCTCCCATGGCCGCCTGCTGAAGGATTACGTGAAGCAAATCTTCCGGCTGGCCGCGGACTGGCGCCGCGACTATGCCGACTACAAACGGCGCAACCGTCTGATTGACTTCAACGACATGGAGCGCTACTCCGTGCAGTTGCTCGATATCGAAGAGGTGGCACGCGACATTCACGAATCGACCCGGCTGGTGCTGGTCGATGAGTTTCAGGACTGCAGCCCGATTGAGATTCGCCTCTTCGACCGTTTGTCAGAGATTGTCAATCGGTCGGTCTGGGTCGGCGATACGAAGCAGTCAATCTACGGGTTCCGTGGAAGTAATGCCGAAATGGTCGAAGCCATCACGCAGCAGTTTCCCGAGGGCGAAACGCACCCGAACGCCGCAGGGTGTTTCCGAACCAGTCTTCCGAAAAGTTATCGTTCGCGGGAAAAGCTGGTTCGGGCGGCCAATGCCGTCTTTACGCCAATCTTCGGTCCTGCGGCCGCTCTGGAACCCCATCACGGGGAGGAGGGTGTTGAGTCCCTTCCACCGCTCGAACTCTGGCAGGTCGGAGGTGACTTTTGCGAAGCTGTGGTCGATGGGGTCGAAAACCTGATTCAGCAGGGGGCGGCTCCGGGCGATATTGCAATACTTGCCCGACGGAATGACAAGGTCGATGCGCTGGCTAGCTCGTTGCGCAACCGGGGGATCCCCGTGGCAACCCCCGAAACGGCCATCGGCGACTACCTCGAGGTGCAGTTGCTCGTGGCACTAATCAACTACGCGGTACTCCACGACGACTTCTCGAAGGCGGCCATCCTTGCCCTGCTGGCCGACTGCCCGGTTGACGAGCTGCTTGAACGACGGCTGGACTATCTGGCCAATCCGGGCGATAGTCGCTGGCTGGAGGAGGATGCACTCTTCCGGAAGATTGACCAGGTAATCAATCGTAACCGGCAGCAGTCAATCTCCGGCTTTGTCGAGAGCCTGATTGTGGAGCTCGACTTCGAGAATCGGATTAACCGCTGGAGCGGTCCCGAGGCGGCTCGGCGCCGGGCCCATCTTGATTCGGTCCTGGAACTGGCTGCAGCCTACGAAAAGCAGGCTGCACAGACTGATGGAGCGTCGCTGGGAGGATTTGCCCATTGTCTCGAACAGGGACAAACCACCGAGCACCCCTTCGAGAAGGATTCCCGGGCCGTCAGCGTGCTAAGCTACCACAAATCCAAGGGACTCGAATGGAAGCACGTCATTCTGACCGGTCTGGAGTGGGATTATCGCAAAAGGCTTTTTGCGCATGATTTGTTTGAAGTGCAGCTCCACCCCGCGGCCGATTCGGACAGCGGGGATGCCCGTCGGCTCATTTCGCTCTTCCCGAACCTCTTCGGGGCGTCGAGCGTTTCCAAGTGCCTCGAAGATTCGCTGCGCGAACTGCTACATTACGATACTACCAATCGTCGGGTATGTCGGGAGGAGGCCCGGCTGCTCTATGTCGGCTTCACCCGGGCCCAGAATCAACTGATTGCAGTACAGCCGTTGAAAAGCGGAAGAAATGGAGCAACTGCTCCCCAGTCGCTGGAGTGGTTGATTCAGGTGGGAGCCGCTACAACAGAGCGCATCTGGCACGCTTGGGATGAGTCGATTCCGGTTCGGCAGTTTGTCGGTGCGGCGGCTTCCCGCACAGCGAAGGAGCCTCTGATGGCCGAACGGTACCTCCGTCCGGAATCACCGGCCCAAACGCCGGAGCTCCGGTATCTGCAGCCAAGTCAGCTCGCTGCCAATCCGAATCGGATGCCCGAGGTCACGCTGGTTGCCGACCGCGGAGCGCGGATTGACCTGCGGGCCGGAGCTGAGACACCGATGGCCGAGATTGGTACGACCCTTCACAACATCCTGGCTCTCTGCAGCCCCGAATCGGAGAACGTGACCGGGCGTGCCCGACAGATACTTGTCCGGCATGGCATGGAGACGGTCGTTCCCCATCCGGAGCAGATTGGGGCTGTGGCCGACTGGTTGTTCGGATGGCTTGAACGGGAGTATGGTCCGGCCTGTCGGGTCTGGCACGAGCGGCCAATCCGCATGTGGCGCGACGGGCAGGAGCTGAACGGCTCAATCGATTTGGTCTGGGAGACGGACCATGGATGCGTGGTGGTCGACTTCAAGAGTTTTCCGGGTTCCCCGGCTTCGATTACAGATTCGGCGGATGAACATTATGCAGGCCGTTATGCTCCGCAGTTGAAGGCTTATCGCGAGGTGCTGGAGGCGGCGGGATTGCGGGTCATAGACACGCTAATCTGCTACGCCGTTCAGGGATGCTTGGTACGGTTGCAAACCTGTAACAAGTCTCGGGAATAATCCTGACCGTGCATTTTGAGCGCAAAATCAGATGCGCTAAATGTTCTTTAATCCGCTGAAGTTGGTCTAAATAGCTGCGTTGGTTTACTTTTTTGAAATTTTATTTGCAAAAGTCGAAAAAAAGCCCGAACATTGTATTGAAGATAGGCTCAAAGCCATATCCAAACGACAAAGACAGACAAAACCAAACGATTTCGTATCTTTTGATTTTGTCTGTTTTTTGTTTTTTAGTTATGGCACAATTGGTCTATTCCGGTATCCCGGCGACGATCCGTACGTTCCGTTACGACGAGGTCGTCAGTTTCTGCGAGGTTCGCAAGACATGGGGAGGTTTCTCGAACATGTCGAGCGAATACCCGCTATTATATAACGGTGTAATCTATCCCACGGCTGAGCATCTCTATCTGGCCGGACGCTTTTCCGCTCACCCCGAAATTGTAGCGATGATTCTCACCCACCGTAACGCCATGTATTGCAAGCGACTGTTTCACGGACGGGCATGGGTTCCGCTAATCCGTCCGGACTGGGCGGAATTGCAACTGCCGTGGATGCGATACGTCCTCAATCTGAAGTACGAGCAACATCCGTCATTCCGGCGGCTCCTGCAGCAGACGGCCGGCAAGGTGATTCTCGAGGACTCGACAATGCTCGTCGGCACGAATCCACTCTGCGGTCATTCGAGCTTTTTCTGGGGCGCCAAGGATTTGACGCGCCGGGAGGTCATCCGAAATGAACGCCGTCGCATTACGCGCGAGGCCCGTCTTGAAGGTTGGTCGCAGGCCCGGCTGAAGTTGGCCCGCGAGGATGCCCGCGAGCGGATTGGGCAACGGGTCCGTGGTGAATTTGTCGGAGCTAACGTATTGGGATTGCTCCTTACCGAGTTGCGCGATTCGGGACACCTCGAGTGTTCGATTCCGGAGGATATGTTGCGTTTGAACTGTGCAATAGCAGCTTGAATAGCCTGATAGAGCCATGAAACGTCTATTTTATCTTGCATTGTTAGTCTGTGTATTGTTCGGATGTCGCCCCACGGAGAAGTCTGCCAGGGTTGTCTTCTTCCGCGAAACGGCACCATTGCACAGCTACGCCACCGTGCCCTGGGCGGAACTTGTCCGGGACTATTGGCGTCCGAACAGGGGTGATTGGAACAAAGAGGTCGAGAAGAGTCTCGAGGCGACTGCGTTCCCGTATGAGATTGCAGCCGCATACTGGGAACAGCTGCAAAGTGCCCGGGAGTTTGTCCATCAGCAAAGCCTGCCGCTGCGGGCAGTAGCGGCACCGGAGCTTGTCGAGCGGCTTGACCAGCTGGAGGCCGCTTTCGATACGGTCTTTATGCGGTGCATCTCCGAATCTTATTACATGCGGCTGTTGCCCGACATCTATGACGAGGTGATTCCTGAACGGCTGGATGTATTGGTCAAGGCGGCAAGCAATGAAGGAGAATATAAATAATTGATATATAGACAATTAAATTTGAAAACCATGACAAAAATCTCATTTGTATCCCAAACCGACGGTGAACTGTATGTCGATACCGAGAAGGTAGCAACGATTACGGCCAATGTGCCCTGCAAGTTTGAACTGCCCAAAGGAGCCTATCAGTTCCGTCTTGACGTAATGCAGACGGATGATGAAGTTACCATGTGGTGGCCGATAACAGCATTTGACCTGCGGCTGAACGGTTTCGGTTCGGTGGATATCCGGCTGGAGTCCTGGGACAAAGTCCATGTCACCCGCCACGCAACGGTCCGGGGGGATACCCTTTTCTCGGATGGAACGGCCGGAAACGGGGTTGATCCGACACCCGAAGTCGATGCCGCACAGCTCCAAGCCCGTCTCGAGACGCTCAAAACCTCGTATGACAAGGTAATCCCCTTCAACGAGGCCCTTGTGATTGTTGTCCGCGAGGGGCTCTACGGCCTTTATGATTTGAATCGGGAGCGGCTGGTGCACCCCGTCAAGTATCAGAAAATCTGGAGCGCCACACCGGAATATGCCATTATCCAGCAGAACGATCTCTGTGGTCTGTTGAGCCCCGAGGGCGAGAAACTGACGCCAATCAAATACGACTGGATTGAGGCCAATACCTCCGCCCGGCTGATTCGGGTATCGATGGGTTCTTACACCAATCCGGAAAGCTCGTTCGGTCTTGTGGACCGGTCGGGGCATGAAATATTGCTCGGCCGACATGCCGGAATCCATTCAGTCGAAAGCGATTTGTTCACCCTCGAGGATTACGATCCGTGGGCAGATAATCGGATTTCCACTTTTGGTTTTTATAACGAACGGACGGGGGAATATATCCGGCCGAAGTATAATGAGGTCGGAATACTGTGCCACAATCGCATGCGTGTCTGTCGGGACGGACTGTGGGGCTATGTCGACGACCGGGGTCACGAGGTGATTGAGCCTCGTTTCGACCGGGCCGGAGACTTTATGGAGCAAGGCTTTGCGCTGGCTGTCCAGAATGACTTGTTCGGGATAATCAATCTTCAGGGAGACTATCTGGTGCAACCCGAGTATCACTCGATTGAGGTTGTAGCGGGCCGTTGGGCTGCGGCGCGTATGCAGGATGAGAAGTATCGGTTGATTGACCTGCGGAATTACCGGGTTTTGCCGGCGGAGTATGACCAGGTCAAATATCTCAACAATCAGAAGATGCTCTTCAAACGGGGCGAACAGTGGGGCTTGCTGGACCGGGAGGCGAAGGAGATTCGCTTTGACGGAACTTACGACGATTTGATTCGTCATGGCGGCCATCTGATTCAGGCCCGACGCGGCAAGTATGTCGGGCTACTTGACCTGCAGGGCAAAGAGGTGCTTCCAATCGTTTATGAACAGGTTGGGGAGTGTCACAACGACCTCTTCTCTGTGATTATTCCCCAAGAAAAAGAGAATTCGTCGTATTGGTTCCGATGGCGCTGTGTTGATGCTCTGGGGCATGAGAAGACTCCTCAGGGATACGACTCGGCAGAGCCGAGTCTGAATGCCGGAGTTTTCCGGGTAATCAGGGACGGTAAGATTGGACTGTGCGACCTGGAAGGTAAAGAACTTCTTGCTCCCACCTTCGATGACATTTATGATTTTTACAACGGAGTGGCCGTTGTTTGCCAAAACGGTCGTATGGGAGCAATCGACGCTTCGGGGCATGTCATCGTTCCGGTGGTTTACGATAATCTCTGGAACTTCCTCGGCGATACGGCGCTTGCCCGTCGTGACGGAAAGTGGGGCGTGGTCGACCGGACGGGTCGGGAGGTGATTCCCTGTCGATTTGCGGCGACGGAGAGCCGCTTGCACGACGGCTACGCCGAGGTCGGGATTACAGGCCTCGCTATGACTGATCCGGATGATCCGGAACTTACAGCCAACTTCGTGGGGTATGTCAATGAATCGGGTGAAGAGATTCGGTTTGGGCAAGAGTTTGCAGGCTATTACGGCGAGTACGATGGACCGAATCCCAATCTTGACGGTCGGGACATTTTCATGGACTAACCGTCTGTCATCGTAGTATTGTATTAAACTTGAAAGAACGATGAGAACAAAAAACATGCATTCTGTTGCCCAACATCGGGAAGACAACGAACTCTTTAAACAGAATGCCGAACTCCTTTTCAAATATAGGAAATTAATCCAGGGCCACGCCTGGTTCCCGTATGTGCCCGTACCGCTGCAGATTCCCGGTATCGAGCAGGTCCCGTTGGGGGCCCTGCTGGAACTGGCGGGCGACAGCAGCGAGGAATTCAGGCTGCTTTGCGAAGATGCTGCCTGGTGGGAACCCATCGTTATGGACCGGATTCCAGACAAACTGGAGGTTGTAACGGCGTCGGGAATCGACATTGAATCCCCGTCATCGCTTTTCCAATCCTCCAAGTCTCCGATGGAAGAGAGGTCCGCAGCCGAACAGGCTGTCATACGGAACCGAATTCGGGCCCTTTCGAAACTGTGCATGCAGTATAGCCATGCAGATGCAATACCTCCGAAAGCGGATTTGAGAGAGGTTGTCTCGTCCCTGAAGCGTGCCGGACGGTTGCCCTACCTGACCGATGACCAATTGACGGAACTTCGCGGGCGACTGCGAGCCTTCGACGTATACGAAAGCCTTGACAAGATGGAGAATTCTCTGGTCAACGATTTTCTCGAAGAGGTGGTCTCCAGTTGCCGCGACGGAGCCTGTGTGACCTTGCGCCCCGAACATTTTCAGTATTTCTGGTTGCAGGTACGTCATCCGGCTCATTTTACCGCACACTATGCCAAGGACCGGAATGTATTCGTCTTTACGGAATGGGCAGGCACAATCAATTCGTATTGGACCATGCGCCGGGCTCAGGAAGAGTATTTGAAAGCCCTCTACGTTTCCCGCTTCGACGAGATTCGCAGTGCTGTAGAGGAGGCGGTCAAAGATGAACCGGAACTTCAAATTGAGAATTTCAATCCCGAAACTTACACCTTCTCGCTGGTCCATCAGGCGAGTCGGGACCTCCCTGTTTTGACTCTTTGGGAGATACTTGAGGACCTCTTTGAGGAGGACTCCGAATGGACAACTCTGACATTGAGTGACGGTGGCGGGAACGTGACCAGTGAAGAGCTTGAGCAAATGAAACTTGAACGCGAAGAGGTGCAACGGCGGCAGGCCAAAAAATTGATTCCGCTCCACGCTGCTCTTCTGCAGCGGATTATTGATGGCACGGCCTCTGACAAAGATTTGACACAATGTGTCGAGTTGTGCCGTCGTATCGAATGGGGAAAAGACGACGAAGAAGACGAATAGTACAATTGCACAGATGAATAACGAAATGGAACTTGAACGATTTGTCAAGGCTCAGCACGACACTTATGAAACAGCTTTCTCCGAGATACGGCAGGGCTGTAAACGAACCCACTGGATATGGTACATCTTCCCACAACTGGTTGGGCTCGGGCACAGTTCCAACGCCCGTTATTACGGCATTCGGAACCGTGCCGAGGCTGAGGCCTATCTGAACCATCCGGTTTTGGGAAGTCGATTGCGCCGGATATCCGAGCGGCTGCTCACGGTTGAGGGTCGAACAGCTCGAGAAATTCTGGGCAATTTGGACGCCATGAAGGTCCGTTCATCGATGACGCTGTTCGATGCAGTGAGCCCGAACGATATTTTCGGGTTGGTGCTGGACAAATTTTATGGAGGGCAACGGTGTCAGTATACGCTTGAAATGCTGGATGAAAAGCCTGATATACAAGAGGCTCTCCGCTATATAGGGGCTGACTCGTTGGATTTTGTGCTTTACAACCCAATGTTCTCCCGACGGGTACATGCCCCGATTCACGGCATCGGACATATCTATCGGACGATGATTGCCTGTGCGCTGCTGGGCAAGGCACTGGAGAAACCGCGTGAGGGTTTGCTGGCTTTCTGCGGCGCCTATATTCACGACCTTGCCCGTCATACGGATGGAGTTGAACCTGAACACGGACCCAACGCGGCAACGTATTTTTTCGGCCGGTTCCAACGGTTGTGGGACAAGTACGGCCTGACGCCGGAAGAGTGTGAACAGGTACGGCAGGCTGTTTCCCAACATTCAACGCGGGAATCATTGCATCCTTCGGATGAGGGTTATGCGGTGATGGCTATCCTCAAGGATGCCGATGCGTTGGATCGCTGCCGTTTGCATCGAAATGGATTGAATCCCGACTGGCTCCGTTATCGGGAAAGTCGGCGACTGATCGGCTTCATGGAGCAAATCTGCGCGAAAACCCGAACAGTGAACCGGGGGCTACCCTTTGCGGATTTTGTAGCGATGTGCCTTTCGAACAACCCATCTTCAGAAGTATAATGGAATCGCATATTGAAATGCATCAGCCAGTTGATGCCCCTTAATTTTTTTGTCTAATTTATTAAATCTTATCACTATGCTGGACAACTATTTGGTTAAGTATCGTTTTCAGAACTCCGATTGTCAGACGACATTGACACTCCATGGCGAGAGTGAGAGCGAAGCCATACAGAAACTTATTGAACGTGGAACTATTCCCGAGGAGTTGGCCGATGAGCTGATTATTTACTCCGTGGAGAAGCGGTAGTACATGACTGTCGACAGGTCCCCTTTACAGGGACCTGTCGAATCTTTTGCCGACGTCCAACTCGCTGAATCGTATAGCTTATCGACTGTTTTCTTGGCTTGTTGTCCTATTAAAATAAACTTTGTTAGCCGGATTGTTACCGTGCCGACTATGATCTAAAGAATCTGTATAATCTTTTCTTATCCCAAGATATACTGAATAGTAATTCCAAGCGGTTTGTATACAAAAACGCAAAACGAATCGTAAACGAAGCCGGATTTATAAATCCGACTTCCTCGTATCACAACTTTCAGACTGGTTTTATCTCCACATCATACATAATCGTTTGATCCTTTGATGAGATATTTATATCACCTTCCGTCCCATCAACTGCATCCACATATCTTCCATTGCGTCCCAGGAACCAACCGTTTGGAATACCTCCATTCGGATAAAATACCAAGCATTCTCCTCCGGCCTCAACCTTCAGTTCTCGCCAATGAGGAAGGGTCTTCGGGGAGTTCGAGTTAATATTGAGATCTATTCCCTGTCTAAATACGCGATTGCAGAAATCCTTCAGCACTCCATCACGAGTCTGGTTATCCGGCAGATTGTCGGTAATTCTTGCGTTATTGGTTCGGCCGTCCCAATATTTTTCCATCTCGAAGCAGAGCTGAATATCTGAGGGTTGAAGAATCTCAACCATCCGCTTGACGAACTGGACCGTGAGCAGCATGCCAAGTTCCGATTTCAGATGTTCGTCCTGATAGACAAAGCATACGCTTTGCCTCCGATGCCGCTCCATAAAAGACGTGATGGCTTTTTGACACTCGGGCTCGATGCCGCAGACCGTATCGTAGAGCTGCCGGACCGGAATCTCCGTCCCGGACGGAATCACAAACTTCCAACTGTTGCCGGCGTTGGGATTTACAGGTTCCAGGTTGGCGGATCGCAGCGCAGCGGCCATTCCCGGAAGTCGATAGCAGGCATCTCCGCCCCAGTTCCCATCCAGACGGGCGGCAGCGTTATCTTCTGTTACATACAGATCATTCCCTATGGCTGCTATCGGCCATACACCTGGAGTCAATACAGTCTGGGTCTGACGCAACGAAACATTCGCCTGGCAACGGACCAGAATCAAATATGTTGGGAAATCGATGGCCTTCGCCGTTCCATACAAACACAGAGATGTATTTGCCGGCGTACAGTTTTTGTACCACAAGGCCCGGTTAATCGACAAAAAGTCATCATATTGTCCAACCGAATCGGCCGCGGCATAGAGCGTAACCGACGTTCCATCGGACAAGGCCCGAAGAATATCCGATTTTAAGGTAAACGAAATCTGAGCCTGCTGAGAAAATTTCCGAATAGAGTCAGGAAGCGTTTTTCGCATCCTGTATTCTTCATCCAACCAAGCCTTGGCAGCATCCAAATCTATCTTGTCGCTGTTATTACGGGTATAGCGGTCAATCAGCATGTCGGGAGTCATCGCCTGAATCAATTCGCGGATATGATCCAAAACCACATAAATCAGCCCATTCATGCAAAGCCGATTGGAGTAACCGGCCCCACCCTTGGCCTGGTCATACACACACAGCGATCCGAACGAGGTGATCAGATAATCGATATCACCCCGATTAATGCCGGTTCGTTCCGCCAATTCGTTGCATATCAGCATACCAAGCGTATGGCGCAGCTTTGTTCCGTCGAGGACCCATCCCGGAATGTGGATGTCGATTTCGGTATAGTCGGTCTGAATGGTATCCCCCAACACCACATTCCGCAGCAATCGGCCATCACGACGGGGATTAAACGAGCAGGCCTTGTCACTCTGCACGGATTGATGGGCTATACGCGTTCCGGTCATGAAGGAATCGGGCAAATCGGCCAGATTCTGTGATGCGGCACAAAACTCCGCCTCGGCTCTGCCACACCTCGGGCAGACGCAAAATCCGTAGCCCAAACCGACGTTGTAAAACAAGATGGCGGAGGTAACATCCTCGGCAGCGCTGCGGACCCGAAGCCATCGCGAGCTGTTATGTTGAGACCATGCCTCAGTACCAACCAACGCAACCTCTGTCCTGTAGTATGGGGACTCGCGGATAAATCGATCTGCAGGATGATTGTTGTCGTAAACAAAGGTTAGTGGACGAATCATGGTTAAGGAGGTTTGGCCATTAACCTTAAAGTGTTGATTTCCGGGCGTTCCGTCCATAAAAATCTGCCCATCATTATTCTGGGTAATAGAGACAAAATCCGTCTGCTGCCACATATTACTCCATTCCACCCCTCCGGATACATAACACTTATTCCCCAAAACAACAACACTTCCCGGTGCATATTGCGACAGAGCCTGCCGAAGCATATAGGAGGGCTTGTCCTGACTCTTGTCATAGTCGGACTTGGTGCTGAATTCCACCACGTTAACCGGCATGGCAGCATTGGGCGTCACCTGATGTGTCGCAAGATATTGCGCCAGATTCGTTTTGAGTAAGGCTACAAAGGTTGTTTTTAACCGAGATCTAAATCTTTTATCTTTTTTATCTTGTGATAGAGTATGTGCATACTTCTCCTGGAGATTTTTGAACCTGTCCTTCAATTCTTGATAAGCACGGTCGAGCATACTCACTGTAATTTGAGCGGCCTCAGTCACTGTCATATTTGACAAGACTGTTCCCGCAACCAACGATGACAGAATTTGTTGATCAGGAAGATTATTGCCCGCTATGAGCTGATTCCTCAACGTAAAAAAGGAGGTCACGTCAGTATCAAGACAAAGCCCTCTAGCCGGACCAATCGGATTGTGGTTGGCATCAACGACGACATCTTTTCCCTGATCGTCTTCAAGCATGTAGGGTGTAAAAAAGTCAATGATTCGATCATTCAACCGGGGAGCATTGCCACCATTTCCTACGGTTCGGATCATGAAAGCTGTAATATGCCGTTTAATCAGTTGTGGACTATTGAGATCCACCTTCGGAATATCGAATGGCCGAGTGATGAGATTCAAATAGGGATTCTGCATGGTCCGCAATCCCACGGGATCGCTGCCACACAGAGTTACGGCTGCACTGCGGCATTGACCATTTCGGCCGCTTCGACCTGCGCGCTGCTTGTAGTTCGCTGGATGAGGCGGTACGGAGTTCATCTCCACCAACTCCAAATCGCCAAGATCCACACCCATCTCCATGGTTGTCGAGCACGTTAAAATATTGATTTTATGCTCCCTGAATTCCTGCTGATAAACATCCAACAACCGCCTCTTGATCTGGGCAGTATGTTCCGCTGAAATATAAATTTTCGGATTCAGATAATATTTCGCCGTCTGACGGGATACAGAGTTAAGGATGCGTCTATGGTCTTGGCACCATGCCAATGCCTCCTCAACAGTATTACACGAAGAATCATACGGAATCCACTCCTCACCCTCAAGCGGTTCTACTTTGTGTAACTGATGGTTTTCATCCCAATACGGAGAGTACCCCTTAAATACATAGGGCAGCGGACGGTGTGTCACGGGGCATAACCAGGCTTTGCGATACAGCTGAAGTTCCATCTGGGCAAGATTCAGTTGGATCTTGGGTTCCCTTCTGCTGTTCTCGCTGAATTGCCAACCAGTTTCTCTACTATAAGATTTTCCTGTAACCAGAAGATCTCGCTCGCGCAAGGTAGTCCACATGGCATGTAGAACACCTCCAACCAGTATTTTCTGTGCTTCGTTCATCTCCGACGGAGTCAATCCGAGCAGGCCGCAAAGCAGTTTGGTCCAACGATTATTTCCAAAGGTGGGTTCTTCAACCTCACGAGCAATATTCTGTTGCGAATAAAACCGCCGGCATGTTTCCAGGCTAATCGTATGCCATGGATGATCCACATCTTTTTCGACTTGCTGATTCCGTTGATAGAAAACTGCATTACGGCTGCGGACGGTGCAATCCAGATACATGTGCAGCAGAATCCGCCAGTCTTCCGGGGTAATCCGGTCCTCGTCCCGAGGAATAATATTGTTAAACCGTACGACTTCGTCAGGCAATGTCAGATTATCATTGTCTATTGCCGGATAACGCATCCAGAGCAAACCCAAAGTTTCGGCAGCATTGGCCACCCTGGGACGTCGGGCCAGCTGCTCATACATTAAGGTCAATATATAACGATGCTTTACCTTCTCAAGAATCCGACCCTGGTCATCGTAATCATCCGGAGAATCGGCGAACTGTTGCAGCAACAGACTAAAATCGGAATCCTTCTCTAATTGATCACACATCTTATTCCAACTAATCGGCTGGTCGGGCTGACTGGAAAGAAGATGGAATATCCGATTCAGAAGCCACTGACGTTCGACGTAAACCGATTGTTTGAGCGTGATACGGGCTGCAGCCTGACGGCTGTCGATAAAACTGATGAACTGTTGGCCGTTATGAGGCAGGCCTTGTCCCGACGGTTGAGTTTGATCCAACAAGACCGGGCTCAAAATGCGGCTTAAATATTGGGCCGAGATGCGGAATGATTTGAGTTCTATCGGTTTGCGTGGAGTGGTCTGATCATTACCCCGACGATCCCCCTTCAGGAACGAAGATTTACAATGAGGACATTCGTCTCCGGCCGAGCAATTCAGCGTTCCACGTTGCGGATTGTACATGAATGTATGTCCGTCTTTTACTTCATACTCATTACCCGGGCAGAAATAAAGCGTTTTTGGAACTGTGCGATTATTATTATCGGCTGTAGTATCATTATCATCATCTTCGTCATCATCATCTTCGTTGTCCTCCATGTCAAAAATATTCACTCGATTCTCATTGCGCATGGGTTGATAATTTTGATCGCGGACAGAACCGGATGCTTTGGCGAGCAAGGTCCCGCAATAGGGACAACGAACCAACTCCAGCAGCGGAAAATTCTCATCATTATCCTGCTGCTGGTTAAACAACTCAAAACGCCCGTCATGAATCTTATTGAGGCGCACGCTCAAGCCTTCGGAGAGGGTGCGGAAAAAGTAGTGTACTTTAACCGGCAGATGACAATATTCACACAATTCGTCCAGCAGACCCAGTTTTTCAGCAATGGTTGCCCCCTCGGGAATCAAGTTATTCAGTGGAACATATTCCGATTCCGGGCGGAGCAGGATATCCCGGATCTCGCGCTGTCGGGCCACGGACAGAAGCGGTTGATCCGATTCGCACCAATTAGACGGACAAACACGCTTGCCGGAGATTATTTCAATCTGAGATTCCAGCTTTCCTGAAATACCTGCAATGAATTTTTTAAGATCGGCATCGTTTCCCGAACCGGTCGTGGCCGACGAAGTGATAAACTGCACCTGATTAAGCGGCACTCCGGCAGCAAGCAGGAAACGGCGAAGTAAAAGAGCTAATTCTGCCGCTGCAGCCCCCTTGAACGTATGGGTTTCATCAATAACGATCCAGCGCAGATTTTTTGCCGCAATAAGAACTGACCGGTCCTTATCCCGCAAAAGCATGTATTCCAACATGGTCGGATTGGTGACCAGAATTTCAGGTGGAGTCAACCGAATCGCATCCCGGGTATTGATCTCATGATTGAGCGGATTGACGTAATTGTCGTCCTGGTCGTTTTCGGGCGTATTCCCGTTATAAGTTGCAAAACGCAAATCCTTACCGCTTGCCTCGATATACTTGCTGAAGCGGGTCTTCTGATCCTCGGCCAGGGCATTTAACGGATAGAGGAAGAGGGCCTGCACGCCATTTCCCGGAATGGCATTGTGGATGATCGGCAACATGAAACATTCCGTTTTACCGGAGCCTGTACCCGTCGTCACACAGATGGATTTACCCTGCTTGAGCGCCTCCCAGCTTGCGAATTGATGCGTGTACGGCATATACGGGGCAGTCCAGGTAACCAGATTATCAATCTCTTGCTGCGGCGCCGTACTGGTCTCCCAGGGGAACATGGACTGAACCACCGGATAACAATCATCGGGACAGAATGTTTCCCGAACAATCTTTTTGAAATCATTAAGGTAGGGATCATCCCGACGTGTTGGATCATCTCCCTGCCAATAAGAGGCAACCGATTCTACGACCTCCCTGCATGCGTTCTCATATAAATCTTTGAATTTCATATGTAGTTACTGTCTAGTGTTACATAACAACATATACAAATCAGCATATTTGATCCCATCAAAATCGCTCATGCGACCTGATCTTTGCTCATGTTTCATATCCATATTAGCATCAGTCTCATTTCCTCGCAGGCATTGTGCAACCCTATTGACTGTCTGGTTCCTGCGACGGAATTGCATCGGAAGTTGCCAGAATTCATCAACAATACGTTTTTTATCCGGTTCCATCGTACCATCATCCGGTTTGCTCTCCAGCAGTTCCTGAACCGCCGATTTCAACCGGGCTTGTTCCTCCTTATTTTGCCCCGACTGACGGATCACCTCCAACCAGGTGGAACGAGAAACAGCCCACCAGTCGAACAACATCTCGGACGAAAGTCGGTACAAGGCTTGATAATCGACCTGCTCGGTTTGGGCACATAAAGATACAAAAAATTGAGCGAACCGGAAGGAAATAGGAAGTAACTTGGTCTTGCGGACATCACACAATTGACATTGAAGACAATTGTCCTTGAAATCATCTTTACTCGTCCAGGTCAAAGCGCACAGCCGGTCGAAGACATTGAAGTAGAGGGAATGCACAATCGCCAACCGGAAGTCGCGAACCGCTCCGTCCCAATCCGGTTGATGGGCATACCGACAAATACGTTTGCACCGACGGAATCTTCGCTTTTTAGAATCGAGGGCAGCCTCATTAGCCTGGAAGGCTGAGGGAACATACCTGGGTCTGAAATAATACAAAGGAAGTGCATCCAATTCGGCCAACGTTTGAAACAGCATACCTTCGTTCGGCGAATCAAAGTGTAATTCCGTTTTACCATCCTGCTCGATACACTGTACATCTACAATCTTTCCACTCGCAAACTCGTAGAATAGGAATCGACAGGATTTCAGACGATCACCGTTGAGATTGATGAAATACCCTTGCCTGTTGTTTTCTATAACATTGGAGGAGTATGGCATAAAATTGACATTCAGAATCGATACGACATTCTGATTGTTCGGATAGTACAAGTCCTTGTATATGGCATACCAAACCGACCCAGGACCCGACTTTTGAGCAAAATCCAGCCGGACGCACCCGTGTTCATCAACCCGTCGCAATTGGTAGAAAGCAAGGAACTTCAACGGAATCATATTTATGGTTACCGGCTTATCCGTATTCCGAATGAAAATGGAGCCCTTGTCTCGTATGGGACGATAGACCTCAAGATCCAAAGAGTCACTACCACTCCGAATAGTATATTTAACCGTATCGGCCTGCTCATTGCTATTGACCGACAATATCTCTGCATCCAAATTGGAAGAGCGAATCTGATAAAGTCGCAGATCCCGTTCAAGCGTTGCATCGTCTGGGATAACAAAGCATGAAACGGAGGCTTTTTTCCCGGTGGCTTTATCCAATACAACAACCTCACAAAAGCCGTGTTGTTCGGCATTATTTCCTATTAGTTTTTCTCTGAAACGGGGTGTCTCGGTCCCATTTTCAATATACCCATTGAATTTTGTTGAACGTTTGATTAAAAAAACAGGATGAACAACATTGTCTTTGTCTCGGTATTCGACCTTTCCATTCCGGTAGCGGACCGCATTTGAGAAAAGTTGTTCCTGCGGTTCCACATAAAGTGTTCCCGCCACGTAAGGCAAAATTGCCAATTTTTTACCTCCATAACTGCATTCAATACGCGAATAAACCGGAATCCACAAGCTTTCCCCGCAGACAGCAACTTCAGGCGAGCCTGTTTCGACCTTGAATTTCATCCGATCCAAGACAAACAGGGCTTTTTCTCCAACCTGTTTTCGACTGCTCCAGCGATTCTGTTTTTCGAGCGTAAACGGGATGCAAGGTGGCAGATCCAAAGTTTGAAGGGTGCCTCCTTCCCTTTCGGAAGTTCGCCAACCGATTGTCAATGGGAGTAACCAGGAGATACGACGTTCTCCGTTCAGTACACCATAATGAGATTCCGCAGGGTACCGTCCATAATCGGATGCCAAAATAAACTTGAAATAACCGCCGGTATTGTAAAAATAATCGCGGCCTACGGCCCTGTAGAACGGGATTGTCAACAAGGGAATGCGCCCTTGTTTAATAACAATTTCAAATTCAAAGAGATTCTCATCATCAGGAATACCCCACATGCGTGCCGTTTCAATCGGAATATCCTTGTTGGGCCGGATTGTCTGAGGATTGGAATGCAGACATAAGAGCAACGCCATGGCGAGCTGATCGTTGTCGTTTGACTTCCATGCCAGCCATTCCAAGTAAAACTTACTCTGACGCCGTCGCTGATCAGCCTTCCGCTTGCCCTCCAATACAAAATTCCGAAAGGAGACGAAAGGCTCCCGCGAAAGATCCTCTTCAGCGATGGGCCAGCCAACATTCCCGTCTTGGTGCAAAGTCCGCAAACAATCTATATAAGATCGGATTGATTCGGATTGAGCCATAACCTGGTTGTGAAAAAACTTATCCTCATCGAGAGCCTGTTCTTCAGGAGCAAAATACGCAGCCAAAATATCAACCATGTTGTTATTTTGGTTATTCTGGTTATTATGCACAATATAGTTTACCGGAAGACCTCCCTGCACATACATCGACCAAAGCCATTCCCGAAGGTTGCCCGCACGGTAGACGTTCTCTTCGCCATAAGCCCTGCAGAATATTTCTTCGGATATTCCTTGATCTTTCAATCCAATAGCTTCCAGCGCATTGTTTCCTCCATTGTTCCCGTTGAATTCACGTTTGAACCATTCGGCACAATATACAGCTACCAATCGGGAAAAGACAATATGTAAATCGTTCCCTAATTCCCTAATTGAGGTTATTATATTGTTTTGTTTCAGAGAAAGTTCTTGTACAAACTTAGCCAGATTTTCTTTCAATTCTTTATATATCGAAGCCGGAATCTTCCACTGCCAGATATACCGTTTGCCAAAGTTTTCCAGATTATCGTCCCATTTTTCGGCAAAAGCACTCAGATTTTCCGAACAAACATCCGTTGCCTCTACCGGTCTCACCTCTTCTCGTCGAATGGAAGTTTTCTTCATATCAAACTCCTGTATCAACACATATTCCCGGGAGGCCTGAGCAGACGAATGTCCATAGTTAGACGTATTAAACTCGGCATACTCCCCATCCACATGATTCAGCATCGGAGAATCCAGCAAGGCAACCAACCGATCCGGTCCAACAGGACCGATAATTGAAGAAATGGCGGCACAACATGCTTCCCGAGAGAGTTTCAGTAATTTTTTCCGGAAAGGGTTCAACGTTCCGAACATGACCTGCCAAACATTGTCCTTCTCCTGAAAATCCAGTTCCCAACCGAGTCCTTCAGCCAGCAAGGTGCATAACAGCATGCGACTTTCCATTGTCTCCTGCTGTTTCATCAAACCCAAATAAACTATAGACTTCAGCCCTCCAATCGTCATATACTTCAATATTAAGATCCTGTAACATTTCAACGCATGCGCTCATGGCTGAAACAACTGCTATAAAAACTCTCTATGGTTATTGTAACTGCGAAATGCGTAATAAAAGTAATATAAAAAATCTGTTCACGCAAGAACATATCTGATTCTCGTTAATATGGCATATCCAAATTTTAGGTTAACCTATTCCTGGTCCAACGGAGATTGCCTTCCGAACATCCGCTACCGTAAGACCTGTTTCCGGATTTATGCTGACCAGACTCAGTAGAAAATCCTCCTCATCATCCAGAATAACACAAGGTGGTCTGGTCCGGTATGCCGAGAGACAGGCTCCATACTAATAAATAAAACTAAAACAGAGCCACATCGGCGACTAGGTTTGGGCGCCGCTGCCGCATAGCACCCTCGATCGATCTCAACCGGTTGCCGAGTGGGACAGGAGAATTTCAAGGAGTTTTACCGGAAAAAGGCTTTGGATGCATCAATCTCATGAGGATTTAGAAGCCCCAAATGGCGAACAACAACCATAAGATGCCGTCAGAAAACAACTAAAATTATTCGATTCCTTTTCGAGGTGGAGCAAAATCGGAAGGCATCTGCTTGCTTTTCAAAATAAAAGGTTATCTTTGCATCGTAGTAGGAAATCGACCCCGTGAAACCCTGCAAAATGGTGCGGTTTTTCGGTGGAGCAACCGCGGGAGACAGTCTCTTTTTCCGAAATTCAACTCAAAGAGATTCTGTCACTTAATCAAATAGTTCGATTCCTTGTGGCAACAAATATATCTTCCAAACAGACCTCCGAGGATTTTTCCCCTCTATTACCAGAACAGAAGTCTACCGAATGTTCATTCGATTTGGGTTTTCTCCGGACGTCGCGTCCATTCTAACACGCCTGACCACTTATAAGGGGCATATCCCCCAAGGCGCACCCTCATCTTCTTTAATCGCAAATCTTGTTTTCACCAAAACAGGAGATATACTCGCCCGATATTGCAAGCAAAACGGGTTAAAATTCACAACGTATGTGGATGATATGACTATTTCCGGACCTTATGATTTTCAGGAATTAATCCCTGATATTCTCCATATAATCCGCCAAGACGGATACACTATTAGTCATACCAAAACGACATACCGTACTAACCATCCCGAGATCACCGGTGCGAAAGTCGGGAATAATTATATCGACATCACAGATAAGTTAAAAGCCAAAATAGCTAATCCTCAGGGAAAATCTATCGCTCAAATTGCAGGAGAGCGCAATTATCAGGATTTAGTATATAAAGCCAATAATCCCTCTCTGAGATCGTCAAGGCACAATAATAATGCCTTACAAGATTAACTGCCTTAAAGATAACATCAGAGGAGATTCAACACATTTTTACAGAAAAGTCATAGCTTCTTTCTCTACCAGACCTAGTCCTTCTTCTCCACAAGTTGCGGCATGTGTATATATGTTGCTTGAATAGCCATAAAGAAAGACAGCTATCTATCGAGCCACTTCCCATAGACATAGATATTCCGCTCAAGATAGAGCGTGTGCAGGTCATACGAGATGACCCACAGACATAACGAGCGGTCACCTCGAAGACTGAATGTCAAATCACGAAAAGCAGCCTTTGGGAAGCGGACGTTCTGCGTGCAGAATCGACCCTTGTAACCCGCAGGCGTTGCTTCACACAGGTAGACACTAAAAGTGCAAAACAACCAGCGGAGAATTCTCCGCCGGTTTTCGGGGTACAGGCTCTCGACATAAAAGCGATGGTAGTAAATCATCTCCTGTGGCTATCAACGTAAACGATACCTCCGGGCAAAATAGGCGACAACTCCCGGAATGTGCTTTTTGTAGTAGGGCTGATTCTCCCGGCACCATGTGGCGAGCTCCTGCTTCGTAGTAAAAGGGCGGAGCCAGCTGCGTCCCGACATAATACGATCCAACTCGGGAGCCAAGCGCTCGACAAAGTCTCCGACGGTCCAGCCTTCCCAGATGTGTTTCTGAAGGTCAATCATACCAAATCCATTTT
>ERZ780167.45-NODE-45-length-113248-cov-21.299338_pt1 | contig 113248 bp, 86 predicted proteins | sample MGYA00510982_ERZ780167 | MGnify/ENA primary metagenome ERZ780167 (study PRJEB29588, sample SAMEA2146107) | human gut metagenome | biome: human gut; feature: human-associated habitat; material: faeces | place: Denmark | collected 2008/2010 ... | reverse complement strand
AATATGCGGACGTGTAGCGTTAAGCGTCCCTGATTTGACAGGATATACAATGTTCAGGTGGTTATTCGAGTTTATCCAACACCCCAGCGGGGTACGGGTGTGGGTAAGGAAAGAGGGAGCACGAGGGAGAAAACCTAAGGGATAGGGTTAGGGGCTGCAAGTCCCTCACCCTAGTCCCTTTGGTTCTTTCCCTCGTTAATATTGACAGGTGCATTGATTCGAATAGCGAACCCGAGAAGTGCTATCCGACAAAAAGAACTATCGGTAGCCTTACTATCGCAATCAGAACTGAACGATATAACAGAAGCACATTAAACAAAAGACTTTTATATAAAAAGCGGAACGTAAAACCCACGTTCCGCTTTTCTGCATATTCTTTATAATCAAAGTATCGTAAACACCGTACCTGCGACAATAAGCACAAGCCCCGCAGAAGACATCGCCGTGAGCTTTTCCTTAAGGAATATCCTTGAGAAAAGTACGACAGCAAGTATACTCAGCTTGTCAATCGGTACAACTACCGATGCGTCACCGATTTTCAGTGCGTAATAGTAGCACAACCACGATGCCGCAGTAGATACGGCACTGAGTGCAATAAACACAAACGCCTTGCCGCCAAGCCCCGAAAAAACATTCTTCTTGCCCTTTGCCGCTACGACTATCCACGCCATTACAAGAACAACAGCCGTTCTTATGGCAGTGCCGAGATTTGAATTGACATTCTGTACGCCTATCTTTGCAAGAATCGAGGTCAGTGCGGCGAATATTGCGGACATCCACGCAAATATCATCCACCTGCCTGCCCTTGACCCTCTTTTTCCGGTATGTATGCTCATCATCAGCGTTCCGATGCCGATAAGCACCATTGCAATGATCTTATAAGCTGTTAGCTGTTCACCGAGAAAAATAAACGACATCAGCATAGCGAGTACGGTCGAGGATTTGTCGATAGGTGCGACCCTGTTCACATCGCCCGTTTTCAGAGCCTTGAAATAGCACAGCCACGAGCCGCCCGTCGCACAGCCCGAAAGTATCAGAAACAACAGTGTCATTCCCGTTACATTAGGAAGATCGTGCCATTCCCCCGTTATCCACACGACCGCTATCGACAGCACAAGCACTATCGTTGTACGCAGTGCCGTTGCCGCATCGGAGTCAGCATCACGCAGTCCGCACTTGCACAGTATCGTTGTTATAGCCGCAAAGAATGCGGAAAGCAACGCTATAAGTATATACATCATAGATCAGAAGCTTCTCCTGCAATAATCTCTCGGTGTTACGCCCTTCATGCTCTTGAACACCTTTATAAAATAGCTGTAATCGTTGAATCCGCACTTCATCGCAATATCTATCAGCTTCTCATCGGTACTTGCGATAAGCTCACAGGCAGATTCGATACGGAAATAATTGAGATATTCAACAGGTGTCTTGCCCGTATATTCCTTGAACGCACGGCAGAAATAATTTCTGTTCATTCCGCACTCATTCGCAAGCTCCTCAAGCGTTATGTTCTTACGGTAATTCTGCTCGATATAGCTTATAACATTCTTGAAACGGCGTACCTTCTTTATATCGCTCGCCGCTGTTTCTCCGCTCTGATAATGCTCCTGCCTTGCCACAATGTGACCGAGCATACACAAAAGCCGTCCGGGTACGGTAAATTCATATCCCGGCTCTTTTTCAAGCATTGCGTCTATAACCGCCTTTGCGTCCTTTGCAGGCTCGCTGTCGGCGGAAAAGAAGGTAATAAACCGTCTTTCGTGGTTGATTATCGGCTGAAGATGCAATGTGCATATCTGACTTGATTTAAGCAAAGCCGCCATATCAAACACAAGACAGTCATATCTGCAATTGTCCTTCGGCGTACCGCCGTGCATACTTCCGCCTATTATCAGCGAACAGCAGCCTGCGTCTATCCTGTGTGTATGACCGTCAAGAAAAAGCTCGAAATATCCGCTTCTGACATAGATGATCTCGCACTCGTTATGCCAATGCGGTATCATATTATAACGGGGATAATTCTCTGTCACTCTGTAGCAGGCATACGGAAATTCCCTTGTGCCATGCTCACGTTTTTCTCGGTATTCAATGTATTTCATATTACGTCCTTTGGCTAAGTTGTCAAAATCGTCATATCAAAAATCGGGATAAAGTTAAAATAATCATTAAAATTCTCCCGATAATACAAATATTATATCATTTTTCCACCATATTGTAAAGCAACCCCAAAACAAAATATCAATATAGTGCAACTAATCGTCACAATGCACTAACACAGCCCGTTTTTTTGTGCAGATTGCGGATTTTTACTTTTCACAAAAATTTTTATTTTTAAAACGATTACAGCCCTTGCTAAAAAATTTCATTTAAGATATAATTATCATAGACGTTTCTGTAACGTTGTAATTTTTTCGCTACAGGAACAAAAACATTAGGAGGATTCTATGAAATTCGGTTATTTTGACGATAAGAACAGAGAGTATGTCATTACATCTCCCAAGACCCCTTATCCGTGGATAAACTATCTCGGCACACAGGGCTTTTTCTCGCTGATCTCTAACACAGCAGGCGGTTACTGCTTCTACAAGGACGCAAGACTGAGAAGAATTACACGTTACCGTTATAACAATGTTCCCGTTGATATGGGCGGACGTTACTTCTACATAAACGACGGCGGTCATGTATGGAACCCCGGCTGGTCGCCCGTTAAGACAACACTTGACAGCTACGAGTGCCGTCACGGTATGGGCTACACAATCATAAAAGGCTCATCAAACGGCGTTACAGCCACAGTTACATTCTTCGTTCCCCAGAACTTCAACGGAGAAATCCAGAAGGTTACAATCAAAAACGACAGCGATAAGGAAAAGAACTTAAAGCTGTTCAGCTTCCTTGAGTGGTGCCTTTGGGATGCAAACGACGATACAACAAACTTCCAGAGAAACTTCAACACAGGCGAAGTTGAAATTGACGGTTCTGTTATCTACCACAAGACCGAATATAAGGAAAGACGTGACCACTACGCATTCTACTCTGTAAATGCCGATATAAACGGTTACGATACCGACAGAGAGAGCTTCCTCGGCTTATACAACGGCTTTGACGCTCCTCAGACAGTATTCGCAGGCGCACCCAATATGTCCGTTGCAGACGGCTGGTCACCCGTTGCTTCTCACTATATCGAAATCAAGCTTCAGCCCGGCGAAAGCAAGGATCTTGTATTCTGCCTGGGCTATGTTGAGAACAAGGTTGAAGAAAAGTTTGCTCCCGACCTTGACGAGAACAGCACAATAATAACAAGCGGCGACAGAAAGAAGAACATCGTAAACAAGGCTAAGGCACAGGCTATGATGGCTATGTGCGATACAGCCGAAAAGGCTGACAAGCTCCTCGCAGAGCTGAAGGCTCACTGGAACAGCCTGCTCGGTCAGTACAGCGTTGATTCTCCCGATGAAAAGCTCAACAGAATGGTAAACATCTGGAACCAGTATCAGTGCATGGTTACATTCAATATGTCACGTTCCGCATCTTACTTTGAGAGCGGTATCGGCAGAGGTATGGGCTTCCGTGACTCCAACCAGGACTTACTCGGCTTCGTACACCAGATTCCCGCAAGAGCAAGAGAAAGACTTATCGACCTTGCCGCTACAATGCTTGAGGACGGCGGTGCTTACCACCAGTATCAGCCCCTCACAAAGATGGGTAACCACGAGCTTGGCTCCAACTTCAACGATGACCCGCTGTGGATGATTCTCGCAGTTGCGGCTTACATAAAGGAAACAGGCGATGTTTCTATCCTTGATGAGAAGGTTCCTTACGAGAACCGTGACGAGCTTGCAGACACAATGCTCGACCATATGAAGAGAGCGTTCTACCACGTTGTTAAGAAGGTAGGTCCTCACGGACTTCCTCTCAGCGGACGTGCCGACTGGAACGACTGCCTTAACCTCTCCTGCTTCTCAGACAAGCCCGGTGAATCATTCCAGACATACAACAACAAGGAAATGTTCAAGGAGCCTCCTTACTACAGCAAGGTTGCAGAATCTGTAATGATTGCAGGTATGTTCTGTGCAATTGCTCCCGAGTACGTTGAAATGTGCAAGCTGAAGGGTGACACGGCAGAAGCTGAAAAGGCTCAGGCTGAGATCGAAAAGATGAGAAAGAACACCCTTGAATACGGCTATGACGGCGAATGGTTCCTCCGCGCTTACGACCACTACGGCAAGAAGGTCGGCTCACACGAGTGCGAGGAAGGCAAGATATTCATCGAGCCTCAGGGCTGGTGCGTTCTCGCAGGTCTTGGCAAGGACAAGGGCTACGATATTCAGACCCTTGACAGCGTAGACAAGTATCTTAACTCAAAGCACGGCCTTGTTCTTAACAACCCTGCGTTCACACACTACTACATCCAGTACGGCGAAATCTCAACATATCCCGGCGGTTACAAGGAAAACGCAGGTATCTTCTGCCACAACAACGCTTGGATAATCTGTGCTGAAGCCGCAGTAGGCAGAGGCGACAAGGCATTTGAGTATTATTCAAAGATCGCTCCCGCATTCAGAGAGGATATTTCCGATCTGCACCGCACAGAGCCTTATGTATACGCTCAGATGATTGCAGGTAAGGACGCTAAGCGTCACGGCGAAGCTAAGAACAGCTGGCTCACAGGTACAGCCGCTTGGAACTTCGTTGCAGTATCTCAGTACATCTTAGGTATCAAGCCCGAATACAACGGTCTGAAGATTGATCCCTCAATTCCCCACGAGTGGGACGGCTTCACAGCTTCAAGACTGTTCAGAGGCGCAACCTACGAGATTACTGTAAAGAACCCCGATCACGTTTGCCACGGCGTTAAGTCCGTTACAGTTGACGGCAAGGCTGTTGACAGCAACGTTATCCCCGTATTTGAAAACGGCACTCACAAGGTTGAGGTTGTTTTAGGTTAAGGGTTACAGGTAATATAATAAATGCGAAACTCCCCGCCGTGTTGGCGGGGAGTTTTGTGTTCTTATGCGAATAAATACAGCAAAAACCGTATGAGCCTTTGGTCGCCATACGGTTTTAATACTATCTGTCAGATACCCAGAACCTGCTTTTTCTTCTCTGTAAATTCTTCTTCGGTGATTACACCTTTATCGTAAAGCTCTTTCAGCTTTTCAAGGTCATTATAACCGTTATCAACAGGTTTAGCTGCATATTGCATTGCTGTTGCCACAGCAGGAGAAGCGCTGTCAGCCATTATTACGCTGTTCAGCTTGCTCTGCATAAGTATAGGCGGTAATATAGGAACGAACAGCGACAATATAAGACTCAGCGTTGCAGTATCGCCCTGTATGCCTTTTTCATATCCGAGCATATCTATACGGTGTGCGCTTTTATATGTCCAGTATATCGAATAGAACGGAACAAACATACATAGCAACAGCTTGTTTATAGGAGTACGGTATTCCTCATTCTTGCAGGCGTTAAGGCTGTCGGTAGTACGATATATCCACACGAGATAATAAATACCGCAGGTGAAAAGCAAAAGCAGAACATGAGGTACAAGGGATTTGTAGCTTTTGCCGTAAGCCGTACTGCTTGCAGGTATGTTGAGTTCTTTTGGGGTAATTATCAATGACAATGATAATAAGAGAATTGCGGCTATCAGAAGGATTTGTTGAAGAAAATATAGCAAATCCATAAAGTAATCACCATTTAACAATGGATTCTTAAAAAAATAGTAAATTTCAATTAAATATATATGATGAAGTGCTACAAATGCTATAATCGGAATTACAAAGACACACTTTCCGATAGTTATCAGTCTATTGTTGTTCTTTTTCTGTGCAACAAAAAGTAGAAAAAGAATCACAAAAGAGAGTACTAGACATAGCTGAACGGCAATCGGCTTTACAAGTTCATCAAAAAATGATGCAAAATCTAATTTTGCTATATATGAATCATAACACCATACCAATCTGATCACATACAGAGATAATTGTGCTAAATTCATTGCTATAATAATCAAATTGCATATTTTAAACAGTTGACTTTTATTGAAAATTAAACCTACCGAAACAAGTACTAATGCAATTGCTGAAACCATTTCTGAAAAATACACAATTGTGTACATATCAAAATAATTAAAAATTCCAAAATTGAAATTGAAAAAATAAGGTAAGAGCAGCATCACTGCCAGCACCCCTGCAATTATCATCAGCACTTTACCGTTTCCCGTTCTGACGGTTATACTTTGACTTTCTTCAATGTTTTCCACGATTATCACTCCCTTGCAGAACTTGCGTAACTCAATTATCCCTTACCTGTTCGCCTTTATTTGTTATTACATACCTTTCTTCATTTATGTCAGTTGTATCTGCTTCCCGAATTAAGCCTAAATCTAAAGCGTCATCAATAAGCTGTTCATCAATCACCTTACTTCTAAGCAATGCCTTTCTCGTCACTTTTTCTCCATGGCTAAACTTAATCAACAATTTGTAATACTTGCCCATATCCGATTGACTGTTTGTATTCATAAACACATTCTCCTTTGTTACATTTCCACATATTTTGTAGAAATTCATCATTTTTCTTAGTATAACACAGAATTTTCTATCTGTCAATCAGAATTTCTACTTAACAGGCGGTTTTTATTTCCCTCAAAAACTGTTATTATTGTCTTGAGGTGATACTATGAAAATTGACTATACCGCTCTCGGAAAACGCATAGCAAAGCGCAGAAAGGAACTCGGCTTGAAGCAGTACGAGGTCTGCGAACTGATAGACGTAAACTATAAATATCTCTCAAATATCGAAACCGGCAGGAGCGCACCGAGCCTTGAGCTTATAATGAGCCTTTGCTCCGTGCTGAATACGACACCCGACTATTTTCTGCTCGGCACTGCTTCCGCAGAGCTTTATGACAATGACATTGCCTCAAAGATAACACCAATGACAGATGAACACAAAAGGCTTATCAGCGGTATGATACAGCTTATCACCGAAATTGAAAACACATGAATATATGAAATACCGCCCGTTTGCATATACAAACGGGCGGTAACTTTTCGAAAAATTCTCATTTCAGAATTTTTCTTTTCCGCTCTGAAATCTCTTATTTCTCCCAATTTCCGCATATTTAAGTGTACTGCTTTTGTCAGAATGTCAATAGACAAACCGCTTTTTTAATAGTATAATCATATTATAACATAAAACAAGTCGGTAAAAGCCGACACGGCGGTACGCCGTCTTTTGCCTGTTGGCAAAAGTTTTTATGTTAAAATGTTCTCGGACAAGCGGTGAGCCGCAAGCCGTGCTTTTGCACGGCAAAATCCGCTATTGGCGGATTTTATGTCCGAGGTTATTATCGCAAGAGAAAATACACTTAAAAAGTGGGGTGTCGGTTTGAAGAATAAAGATAAAAAGGAAAAAGAGCAGATAAAGAAAACGATGTTTTCCGATATAGACCTTTTTGAAGAGGGACATGAGGAAGAGCCGGACGAGCTTGATCTTATAGACGGGCTTATAAAAGATCCTGCCACAACGCAGGACAAGGAGCATAACGCATATCTGCGCCTTATGCACGAATACAAGGCAGAATACGCAAAACGTGAAAAATGTATCAAGGTCGGGATACTGCTCATTATCATCAGTGCAGTTGTATTTCTCGCCCTGATGTTCAGCCTTGACAGCAAAACATTCTTCTTGACGCTGTGGATAATCTTCATTATTTCGGGTATTGCGGTAATGACACGGATAGATTACCGTTGCTACAAGTACGAAAAGATACTCGGCATTAAAAACACCGACAAGGAAGACGACCTTGAAAAGATGAAGAACGATATCGACAAGACGATAAGCAACGCAAAAACTGAGCTTGAAAACGCAAAGGCTAACATAGAAACTACAATAGAATCGGCTAAAAAGGACATCAGCCGTCTATCCGGAATGAAAACGAGGGAGCAGGAAAACAAATGAAGACAATATTCAGGATATTTTTAAGCGATATAAAAAAGATACGCACAAATCTTATGGCATTTGCGGTAATGATAGGTATTTGTATACTGCCGGCGCTGTATGCGTGGTTCAACATTGCGGCAAACTGGGACCCGTACTCAAACACAGGCAATATCAAGGTTGCGGTCGCAAACTGCGATAATGGCACTAAGCTTGCTTCAAAGGAAATCAACATCGGCAATCAGATAGTGGATAATCTTAAAAAGAACACGCAGATGTGCTGGACGTTCGTAGATAAGGAGCAGGCGGAAAACGGAGTAGTAACAGGCGAATATTATGCCAGCGTTGTTATCCCCGAAAATTTCAGCGAGAGCTTCACAAGCATACTTTCGGGCAAGCTGACACGTCCGCAGATAACCTACACGCTCAACGAAAAGAAAAACGCTATCGCTCCGAAAATCACCGACAAAGGCGCAGAGGCGATAAAAACTCAGGTAAACGAGAGCTTTATTGACACGATTACCACCGAGCTTGCAGGAATATTGAACTACACCTCCGAGCAGGGCAACAAGAAATTCACCGAGATAACAGACAATATAAAATCAGCCATAGGCGACGTTATCGACAATCTTTCCGCTTTCCAAAGCTCGATTTCGCTGATAAGCACAACACTTGACAGTGCAGATACAATGATTGCAAACACCAAAAAGTCTATTCCGGATCTTGAGCAGCTTCTTGCGCAGTCGGGTACTCTGACATCTTCCGCCAAGGACAGCATTACGGCTGTACAGGCAGTAGCAACACAGATAACCGCCGCTACAGATACCGTCCTTAATTCGATCGACACGCTTTACAGCAATACGGAAAGCAGTATTTCGGGCATCACGGGTGAAATCGCCGCCGATGCCGACAAAGCCGCCGAAAAGATAAGAGCAACAGCGGAGATAAACAGAAAAACAATTGATGCACTGAATAATATCCGCACCCATGTTGTAACAGTCGGTGAAAAGCTCGGAATTGATGTCAGCATTATGACCGATGCAATCGACAGGAATATAGAAAAGCAGAACGCAATCATCGACAAATTAAACAGCGGTGCAGACACTGTCAGCGCAACAGGTCACGCCCCCGATAATTTTGAAAGTGATGTAAACAAGCTGATAACCGATTCAAAGAAAGAATTTGACGGCATAAAAACCACTTGGAACACTTCTGTCAAAACTGCTATGGATACTGCCGTTAATGAAGTGTTCAAGACGCTTGATGGAATTTCCGCACTGCTTTCTGACGCAGGAACATCTGTTCCGAATATCGAAACGGCTCTCACCGATGCTCAGAACTCGCTTGCAAGCCTTAAATCCTGCCTTACCGACCTCGATAAAATAATCGGCAACGCTAAGAACAAGCTCACAGATATGCAGAAAAAGGTCGATGATATAAGCAGTGACCAGGCGCTTATAGCTTTTATCGAAGAGGTTTCAAGTGACCCGTCATCAATCGGCGAATTTATGAGTTCGCCCGTTGAAGTAAAAACCGTCAAGGTTTATCCTGTAGAAAATTACGGCTCAGCCATGACGCCGTTCTATACGATACTCGCTATCTGGGTAGGCTCTATCGTGCTTGTCGCCGTACTGAAAGCAGAGATCAGCCGCCGTGACATCGAAAAGCTCGGCAGTAATGTAAGACCGATACAGGCTTATTTCGGCAGATATATGATTTACCTTATGGTATCAATAATTCAGGCGATAATAATCGCACTCGGCGACCTTTTATTCCTGAAAATACAGTGTGAAGACCCGCTGTTGTTCATCATCGCCGCCGTTGTATCTTCTATTGTATTCTCACTGCTCATCTACTCACTGACGATCACATTCAGCGTAATAGGAAAGGCTCTTGCGGTAATTATCCTTGTACTTCAGGTTGCAGGCTCTGGCGGTACATTCCCTCCCGAAGTTCTCCCCGAATTTTTCCGCAGCATTCTTCCCTATCTGCCCTTCAGATACAGCATAAACGCAATGCGTGAAGCGGTCGCAGGCGTATATGCGCAAAGCTATATAGAAGACCTGCTCTACCTGCTGATTTATGTTGCGATAGCCCTCTTTATCGGCATAGTGCTGAGAAAACCGTGTATAAGAATAATGAAGTTCTTCAATAAACGCCTTGAAGATACCGATCTTATAATTTAACCGAACATAATAAAAGTACCCTCTTTGCCGTTTATACGGTAGGGAGGGTACTTTATTCTGAAATTATTGTATGCTTAAACTCACCACGGCTTTACCGTGCCTACAATATCGCTTATCTTCTCTATTTTCTGTTCGGCGAGGAACTTTTCCATACCCTCGCATACCTTTATCGGCGCATAAGGATCGTTGAAGATAGCCGTACCCATCTGTACAGCAGATGCACCTGCCATCATCATCTCTATAGCGTCCTCAGCCGTTGCAATGCCTCCCATACCGATAACGGGTATCTTGACCGCATTCGCCACCTGCCATACCATTCTTACTGCAACAGGGAACACTGCAGGACCCGAAAGTCCGCCGACATTGTTGTGCAGGATAGGCCGTCTTGTTCTTATATCAATTCTCATACCGAGCAGAGTGTTTATCAGCGAAACGCTGTCTGCGCCCTCAGCCTCAACAGCCTTTGCGATTTCTGTGATATTCGTTACATTCGGAGTCAGCTTTACGATAACGGGCTTCTTTGTAGCATTTCTTACCGCTCTTGTAACGCTTGCCGCACCCTCGCAGGTAACGCCCCATGTAGCGCCGCCCTGCTTTACGTTAGGGCAGGAAATGTTCAGCTCTATCATATCAACATCGGTAGCATCCAGCTTTTCTGCAACAGCTATATAATCGTCAATTACCGCACCTGCGATATTTGCGATAACCACAGTATCCTGCGTTCTGAGTCTGGGCAGATAGTAATTTATAAACTTGTCAACACCGGGATTCTGAAGTCCGACGGAGTTTAATATTCCGCTCGGAGTTTCCGCTATTCTCGGAGGGATGTTACCGTCCTTCTTGTTTAAGGTCGTACCCTTGCAGGAAATACCGCCGAGTGCCGACAGCGGATAAAGATCGGTATAATCCTCGCCGAAGCCGTATGCGCCGGAAGCGGCTATTACAGGATTCTTGAAATGCTTACCGCATACATCTACCGAAATATCAGGCTTGAAACTCATAATACTACCTCCTCACCGCTGAACACAGGGCCCTCCTTGCATACTCTAAGCACCTTTTCTTCTCCGTCACGGATAACCGTGCAGGCGCAGACAACGCACGCACCTACACCGCAGCCCATACGCTGTTCAAGAGAAACCTCCGAGTATACCCCTGCCTGCTTTGCCGCCGCAACAACTGCTTTCAGCATAGGAGTAGGGCCGCAGGCATATACCGCCGCAACGTCACCCTTTGCAAGCTCATCTGCAAGCGGCTGTGCTATCGTACCGTGTACTCCCGTGCTTCCGTCGTCGGTACATACTATAACTTTTGCCCCTGCAAGCGAATAATCCTTGTCAAGTATAACCTTGTCAAAGCTCCTGAAGCCAAGTATAGCCGTACATCTGTCGCCGTACATCTTTGCAATGTCAAGCAAGGGAGGCGTGCCTATTCCGCCGCCTACAACTATTACCCTGCCGTCCTTCTTTGCAGGAACGGTAAAGCCGTTGCCGAGCGGAGCGATAACGTCCATAAGATCTCCCTTGTTAAGTTCGGAGATCTTATCCGTACCCTTGCCCCTTACTTCAAAAACGAGCCTCATAGTGCCGTTTTCCTTATCGACCGAGCATATAGAGATAGGTCTGCGGAGCATATATCCCTCCGCCTTTATCTGAACGAACTGTCCGATATGTGCGTTTTCGGCAACCTCGGGACATTTCAGCGTATATGAATATATCCCCTCGCCGAGCGCTTTTTTATCAACTATCGGATATGAATCACAAAAAAAGCTCATATATTTTCCTTTCCTGCGGTTTTGCCGCTGTGTAAAAATCAAGGCAACACGTTATTTTATCATGTTGCCTTGCTTCCTTGTTGCATAATCAACTGCGCATTATTGTATTGTCGTCCTTGACAATTTTCACCTTCGCCGTAAGTGCTTCATCATCGCTTTCGCTTTGCTTCGGCTTTATCACGCTGCTCTTCTTTCTGTCTGCAGGCTTCGCTATCGCCTTCAGCCTGCCGTACATAAAGTATACAACGAGCGACCCCACTATAATGTCAAGCACTGTCTGAAGGCTGAACCACGATTCCATAGCTCCCATAAGGTTGCTCTGTGTTATATAAGTGTAATCCCACAGTGCCATAAGCACAAGTATTCTCAGCAAGCTGTTTGTTATCATAAGATTGTCGTAATACTTCTGTGCATTGTCAGCCGTGATTACAAGCGTCCTTGACCTATGAGGTATAAACATATACACTATCGAGAACACGAATGCCGCAAGTGCGATAAAAGGCACTATGCCGCCGCATATCCACATATATGCAGGTAAGCCGTCAGGATAAACATTATTCAGCACCATTGTCGGATGCGCCATCTGATAATAGTATGCGTATGTTGTCTGATACATAAGTACCGCCATTATAAGACCGAAAGCGTCTATAAATCCCCTCAATATCGTGTAATTGAATTTTACTTTATATTCGCCTGTTCTCAAAATCGCACCTCATTATATCTTTGTTATATCTACCATTTCAAGATCGTCTACAGTCTTGTCCATAGCGATACACTTTACAAGAGCATTTGCCGTATCGACAGATGTAAGACAAGCGATAGAACGCTCAACCGACTTACGTCTTATCTTAACGCTGTCGAGTGCAGGCTTTCTGCCTGTTTCGGACGTTGAGATAACGTAATTTATCTTGCCGCTTTCAAGCAGGCTTATTACGTTAGGCTCCTTGTCCTCGTGTATACGGTAGGTGAAGTTTGTAGCGATCATATTTCTGTTCAGCATTGATGCCGTACCGCTTGTGGCATACAGTTCAAAGCCAAGCTTTTCAAACTTCTCCGCCAGCGGTACTATCTCGGGCTTGTCCGAATTCTTGACGGTGAACATTACTCCGCCCTTCTTGAATATCTTGAAGCCTGCCGCTATAAGTCCCTTGTAGAGAGCTTCCTCAAATGTCTTTGCTATACCGAGTGCCTCACCCGTTGACTTCATCTCAGGGCCGAGCTGTGTATCAACATCGTGGAGCTTTTCAAAGCTGAATACGGGAACCTTAACCGCAACATAGTTGCCAACGGGATAAAGTCCGCTGTGGTAGCCCTGCTCCTTGAGAGTTTCGCCGAGCATTATCTTTGTTGCAATATCGACCATCTGAACGCCCGTAACCTTGCTGATATAAGGAACGGTTCTTGATGATCTCGGGTTTACCTCGATAACGTAAACCTCGTTGTTATATACAACATACTGGATATTTACAAGACCGATTACGTTCAGTGCCTTTGCAAGACGCTCCGTGTATGTCACTATCGTGCTCTTTATCTTGTCGGATAATGTCTGAGCAGGATATACCGAGATACTGTCGCCCGAGTGAACTCCGGCACGCTCGATATGCTCCATAATACCGGGGATAAGGAAGTCCGTACCGTCGCAGATAGCGTCGACCTCGACCTCAGTACCCATAAGATACTTATCTATCAGCACAGGGTTTTCAAGCTCTGTAGCCGTGATGATAGTCATATATTCGGTAACATCGCTGTCGCAGTGAGCAATTATCATATTCTGACCGCCCAGAACGTATGACGGACGGAGCAGAACAGGATAGCCAAGCTCGTTTGCGGCTTTGAGTGCTTCCTCGGTCGTGAATACCGTATGTCCCTTAGGACGAGGAATTTTACACTTTTCGAGCAGTTCGTCAAACTTCTCTCTGTCCTCTGCGTCATCAATGCTTTCAGCCGAAGTACCGAGTATTCTTACACCGCTCTCCTGTAAGTGCTTTGTCAGCTTTATAGCCGTCTGACCGCCGAACTGTACTACAACGCCATAAGGCTTTTCGGTAGCTATCAGCGAGTCAACATCTTCAAATGTCAGCGGATCGAAGTACAGTCTGTCGCCCGTATCAAAGTCGGTCGAAACTGTTTCGGGGTTGTTGTTGCAGATGATTGCTTCATAGCCCATTTCCTTGAGCGCCCATACACAGTGTACCGAGCAGTAGTCGAACTCGATACCCTGACCTATTCTGATAGGACCTGAGCCGAAAACTATTATCTTCTTTTTATCTGTCGGGTGCTGTTCGATAAATTCTGCGGCCTCGTTTTCTTCATCGTAAGTGCTGTAGAAGTAGGGCGTTTCAGCCGAGAATTCTGCGGCACAGGTATCAACCATCTTGTATACTGCGTGACGTGTCTTTATACCCTTGTCAGCCAGCTTCTGACCCGACAGCTTCTCGATAGTCCTGTCAAGGTAGCTGTACTTCTTCGCAAGGTCGTATTTCTCCTGCGTAAGTTCGCCGTCCTCAAGCCACAGTTCAAGTTCTGCAAGGTTTTTAAGCTTGGTTATAAACCACTTGTCGATAGTGGTTATATCATGTATCTCCTGAACGCTGAAACCTCTTCTCAGTGCCTCGAATACGCAGAACGAACGGTCAACATCGACATCGTGAAGCTTTGCTCTTACTTCTTCGTCTGTCAGCTTCTTGAAAGCCTTTTTACGCATCGTGTCCATACCAAGTTCTATTGAACGTACAGCCTTCATCATAGCTTCTTCAAAACTCGTTCCGATAGCCATTATCTCGCCTGTAGCCTTCATCTGAGTGCCGAGCGTTTTCTTTGCGTATACGAACTTGTCAAACGGCCACTTCGGGAACTTTACTACAACGTAGTCTAGCGCAGGCTCAAAGCAAGCGTAGGTCTTGCCTGTTACCTGGTTTACGATCTCATCGAGCGAATATCCTATTGCTATCTTTGTTGCAACCTTTGCTATAGGATAGCCTGTAGCCTTTGATGCAAGCGCCGATGAACGTGAAACTCTGGGGTTTACCTCGATTACCGAGTATTCAAAGCTGTCGGGCTTTAATGCAAACTGACAGTTACAGCCGCCCTCGACCTTCAGCGCCTGAATAATGTTCAGTGCCGCTGTTCTCAGCATCTGATATTCCTTGTCTGCAAGCGTAACCGCAGGAGCGATAACGATACTGTCGCCTGTGTGAACGCCGACAGGGTCAAAGTTTTCCATCGAGCAGACGGTGATAACGTTGCCCTTTGCGTCACGGATAACCTCGAACTCGATTTCCTTCCAGCCCGAAATACACTTTTCAACAAGTATCTGTGTGATAGGCGAAAGACGCAGACCGTTTGTTGCAATCTCGTGTAATTCGTCCTTGCTATATGCAATACCACCGCCTGTGCCGCCGAGCGTGAACGCAGGACGTACAATTACGGGATAGTGTATAACCTCGGCAAAATCCAAAGCGTCCTCAACGGTTTCAACTACCTTTGAGGGAATACACGGCTCGCCTATAGCCTCCATAGTATCCTTGAACGCCTGTCTGTCCTCTGCCTTGTGGATAGTTTCGGGATTTGCACCGAGCAGCTTTACACCGTTCTCGGCAAGGAAGCCCTCCTCAGCAAGCTGCATTGAAAGGGTAAGACCAGTCTGACCGCCGAGCGTTGACAGAATGCTGTCAGGCTTTTCTATCTTGATTATCTTCTTTACTACATCAAGCGTCAGCGGTTCAATGTATATCTTGTCCGCCATATGCTTGTCCGTCATGATGGTAGCGGGGTTTGAGTTTATAAGTACGACCTCAAGACCCTCTGCTTTAAGCGCACGGCACGCCTGCGTTCCCGCATAGTCAAATTCAGCAGCCTGTCCGATTACGATAGGACCCGAGCCTATAACGAGAACTTTCTTTATATCACTTCTTAACGGCATTTCTTATTCTCCTCCATCAGACTGATAAATTTATCGAACAGATACGCAGTGTCATGCGGACCTCCGCACGCCTCGGGGTGGAACTGCACAGTAAACGCAGGTGCATTCGTGTACATAACGCCCTCACAGGTCTTATCGTTTCCGTTGATATGGCTTACCTTGCCTGCACTTTCGGGAAGGCTGTCGCTTACGACCGCATAACCGTGGTTCTGCGATGTGATGAATGTTCTGTCAACAGTAACATCGGTTACAGGCTGGTTTCCGCCTCTGTGACCGTATTTCAGCTTGACAGTGGTAGCCCCGTTTGCAAGTGCTAAAAGCTGATGACCGAGGCAGATGCCAAACGTAGGTATCTTGTGAGGGATAAGCTCCTTCAGCGTATTTATGGATACAGTGTTGTCCTGCGGGTCACCCGGTCCGTTTGAAAGCATTATGCCGTCCGGAGCAAATTTCAGTATTTCCTCTGCGCTTGTGTCGTAGGGGAATACCGTAACGTCACAGCCTCTCTTTACAAGCTCACGTCTTATATTGAACTTATAGCCGTAGTCCATAAGCGCAACCTTGTATTTGCCGTTTTCGGCACTGAACTTCTCAGGCTGCTTTACGCTTACCTTCGGCACAACAGGACCGACAACATAAGCCCTTATCCTTTCAAGTGCCTGTGCCTTGAATTCGTCTGTCGGCTCGCTTGTTGTGATCATGCCGTTCATAACACCTGTTTCACGGATTATTCTTGTAAGCCTTCTTGTATCTATGCCGAACAGTCCGATGATGTTGTGCTTTTTCAGAAAGCCGTCTATGTCGCCTTCACAGCGGAAGTTTGACGGTACCTCGCAGTATTCACGCACAATATAACCGCTTACCACGCTTGTCTTTGACTCGTAATCCTCGTCATTCACACCGTAGTTTCCGATAAGAGGGAATGTCTGCGTTACGATCTGTCCGCAGTAGCTGGGGTCTGTCAGCGTTTCTTCATAACCTGTCATTGCCGTTGTGAATACTATCTCGCCTACGACCTCGCCCTCACAGCCGAAGCTCTTGCCCGTGAACACCGTTCCGTCTGCAAGTATCAGATATGCGGTCTTTGCTTTGTTAGCCTTTAAGTCCATTTAATTCGTTCCTTTCATATATTTTTTCTTTTTTGTTCTATCACTTAAGGGAGCTGTATCTTTCCTACAAAGCCCATTATCTCATCTCTCATACGCAGTGCCTCTCTGAATGCCGCACCTGCGAAATCACGCTCGTCACAGCCTTCTTTTTTATATGCTGTCATTATTCCTCTCGAGCTGTTTACTATACCGCCGAGACCGTTCGCATCAAATGCGGCGGCAATGTCCTTTGCTGTTGCACCCTGTGCGCCGTATCCGGGGATAAGGAAGAATGTGTGAGGGAGCTTTTTACGAAGCTCGGCAATCTGTTCGGGATATGTCGCACCTACTACTGCGCCTACGCCCGAATAGCCGTACTTGCCGGGGAGCTCCTCTCCCCACTTTTCACACATATTGCCCATTCTTTCATATACGGGAACACCGTCTATCAGCAGATCCTGAAGTTCGCCGCTTGACGGGTTAGATGTCTTTACCAGTACGAAAATGCCCTTGTCGTTTTCCTTGCACACCTTTATAAGAGGATTGATACCGTCGCTTCCGAGGTATCCGTTTACCGTCAGAGCATCGCCCATAAAAGGCTCGTATTCCTCGTTTCCTACCTTTACCTTGCCCAGATGCGCTGCGGCATACGCTTCCATAGTTGTGCCTATATCGTTACGCTTGCCGTCTGTGATAACATACATACCTCTGCTTCTTGCATATTCCTGCGTCTTGTACAGCGTTTTCATTCCTGCCGTACCGTACATTTCATAATAAGCCGCCTGAGGCTTTATGGCAGGAACTACCTCGTGGAGAGCGTCTATAAGGCACTTGTTGAATTCAAGTACCGCCTTTGCCGCACCCTTGAGCGTTTCGCCGTACTTGTTGAAAGCCTTGTCCTTTATGTACTGAGGCACATAGTCGAGCTTGGGGTCAAGTCCTGCGACTGTGGGGTTCTGCTTTTCGCAGATTGCACGAAGAAGATTATCCATTGACATTTTCGTATCCATCCTTTTTATTTATTTCAAGTATATCGGAGCTTACTTGTCCTCGTATACTATTTTTCCGTTTACCAGTGTGTACTTTACCCTGCCCTTAAGGGTCATTCCCTTGAAGCAGGTGTTCTTTGACTTTGAGTGGAGCTTTTCGGGGTCTACCGTCCAGCTTTCGTCAGCGTCAAATATTGCGATGTCCGCAATATCGCCTATGCCGAGCGAGCCTCCCTCTATTCCCAGTATCTTTCTGGGGTTGACGCACATAAGTCTTACTATGTGCATAAGGCTTATCGTACCCGTGTGATAAAGTCCCGTCAGTGTCGCCGCAAGCGATGTTTCCATTCCCACAACGCCGTTGGGAGCTTTCTCGAAGTCTGCCTTTTCCTCTGCACTGTGCGGAGCGTGGTCGGTTACTATGCAGTCGATAGTGCCGTCTATTATAGCGGCGGTTATCGCCATAACATCGTCCTCCTCACGAAGCGGAGGATTCATTCTGTAGTCCGCATCTCTTGACAACAGCTTTTCGTCCGTCATCATAAAGTAGTGCGGAGCGGTTTCGCAGGTACACATAACACCGATATGGGTATTTCCTCTTATCGTGTTCACACTGCCCTTTGTCGAAACGTGCGCAATGTGTATCGGCATCTGCGTATCCTGTGCTATGGCAAGCTCTCTTGCCGTGATTATATCCTCGCTCAGCCTGCTCATACCCTTTACGCCGAGCTGCTGAGAAATCTTTCCCTTGTTGATTATACCGCCGTCTATTATCTCAAGATCCTCACAGTGCGAAATTACCTTCAGCCCTGCATAGTGTGCCTTTACCATTGCCTGCGCCATCATATTCGCAGATTCAACGGGTCTGCCGTCGTCGCTCACCGCAACACAGCCTGCCGCCTTTAGTTCGTCATAGTCGCACAGTTCCTTGCCCTGCATACCCTTTGTGATACAGCCGACAGGATAAACCTTCGCCTTTGCTTTCTTTGCCTTGTCGAGAATATATTTTACCGTTTCCTTGTTGTCAACGGGCGGTTTCGTGTTCGGCATACACGCAAGCGCCGTAACACCGCCTGCGACAGCCGCCTCACAGCCTGTAAAAATATCCTCTTTATATGTCTGTCCGGGATCTCTCAGATGAACGTGCATATCGCATATACCCGGTATCACCGTAAGCCCGTTGCAGTCTACCACCCTTGCGTTCTTATCGTCGCATTCAAGGTTATCGCCGAGCGCACGGATAAAGCCGTCTTTTATAAGTATGTCCTTTTTGCCTTCAAAACCGTTCACATAATCAACAACATGACCGTTTTTCAGTAAAATTGTCATTATAGCACCTCGCAATTCTGCACAAAAGCCGTGTCTTTCTTCCTTGACGATGAAAAACACGGCTTTAATTCATATCCGCCCTTAGCAGATAAAAGATCCCATTTTACGAAAGATATGCTAATATCTGTATCGCACACCCTCGCCTATTTCCATAGTCATTTTATTATACTATATTTTCTGCCGTTTGTCTACAAGTTTACGAAATTTTTTTAATTTTTTATTTCACTTACCGGTACTTTATCTGCGTCCTCGTTTCTGAGTGCAATTACCGCACCTCTTACAAGATATGCCTTTATTCCGCTACCGCACAACACGCAGGTGACTGTTGTTCCTTTTGTAAAGCCGAGGTCCATAAGCCTTCTTTTCATATCTCCTGCAAGTAACAGCCGTTCTACCCTGCATTTTTCATCTCTTTCAAGCTGTGCCAGACTTCTCACATAAACGCCTCCTTCATTTCTTCGCTTATTGCCAGTTTATGAAAGAAGGCCGCAGGCGGTTAAACCGTCTTTATATTATTCCAGACACGTTTCCTTATGCGGATTGTCATAATATTCAAAGCACAGCCTTATCTGCTCTGCCGTTGTTTTCTCATCTGCAAGATTATCCGGCAGAGCGTTCCTGTCAAACAGCCTTGTTTCCGTAGTTTCGATGTTCTCTTTGAACTCTCCGCTGTCATATTCACACAGCACAAAGAATTTCATAATGCCGTAAGGGCAATTCAGCCTGTTATGCCTCCTCCAGTCCTGCACGGCAATCAGCTTTTTGCAGTGTACCGAAAGTCCCGTTTCCTCCAGCACCTCTTTTTCTGTATTCTCTGCAACCGAAAGATCTACATCGCACCATCCGCCCGGCAGCGACCACGTTCCGTTGTTTTCACGCACAAGCAGTATCTTCCCGTCAATAAAGACAGCCCCTCTGGTATCGAGCTTCGGTGTCTGGTATCCGCTCTCGTTGCAGAACAGATCGTATACCTTTCCGAGCGGAATATCGGTCTTTGCCGAGATCATCTCTGCGGAGATTTTTCTCAACTCCTCATAGCGCTCCCTGCCGTACTTATCCTCGCAGTACGCAAGTCCTGCCTGTGCAATGCTCTGAATGCGCACAGCGTAATCGACCCACTTATCGCTCATATTTTCACTCATTTTTGACAAACCTCACCGTCTTATCCTTCATAGATATTTTCTCAGCCCTGTACCCGTAGCTGTCAAGCTCTTTCTTATACGTCAGAAAGGAATGATCTATCGGCACACCGCAGATTTTCTCTATCTCTTCATAGCTTAGAGTTATTTCACGCTCGCAGCACTTCCCGATATATTCCCACAAAGAATCGTACTTGCTAATATATCTTCTTACAAAAGCCTCATCATCTTGCATTGATCCAGTCCTGCGTTCCAGAACTCAGACAGCGGCAGATTCTTTACCCTGCACACAATGCTTGCGTTCATCGCACCGTGTCCGACTATCAGAATGTCCTTGCCCTCTTTTATCTGCGGATAGATTACCTCGTCAAGAAATTCACCCGTTCTGCCGAACAGCTCGTCAAATGTTTCCGCCCCGCCTATAGAGCTTGTATACTGCTCAGGGTGGAAAAACAGTAAGTTTATCGGACAGTCGGGAATACTGAAGCTGTTCTCGATACCCTCATATTCCCCGAAGCACATTTCCTTCAGCCTGTCGTCCGTTACTATCGGCACATTTCTGCCCTCGAGCAATATCTCGGCTGTTTTCCCTGCACGGATAAGCGGCGAACAGTAACAAATGTCAAGATGCACATCCTTATATTCCTCCCGTGCCTTTTCCGCCATTTCTATTCCCTCTTGGCACAGCGGAATGTCCGTCCTGCCCTGCAATTTTTTCTTTTTATTCCACTCGGTTTTACCGTGTCGCATTATGTATAGCATTAAAATCCTCCGTGTAACGCTTTATCAGAAAAGATCAAGCATACTGTCAAGATATATTTCTTCTCTTACTTTCAGCCGGTATTCCGGCTTTGTCATATAGTACAGCAGAAATTCAAGCACTACCGCACTGCCAAGCCCCCTGCCCTCTATCTTGAACTGATTGAACCCCATCGGCAGATAGGTGTTTTCAATATCGTCCGTTCCGATAAACGCAGGGTTTTCCATAGCCTTTGAAAACTTGTACCCCTCGTTGCCGCCGGGAGAACGGCATATAAAATCCTCGCAATCCTCACATAGACTTTTACGGCTGACATTTTCATAACAGCTTTTCCTGTCGGTACAACCGAAATAACAGCATTCGTTGCAAAGAAATTCCACCTTGCTTTTCTGCCTTTCGGTAAGCGTACCCAGCTTGTCAAAAGCCTTATTAAGTCTGAAATCCGGTACAACAAAGCGAAAATCCTCACGGCTAAGCTCTTTTTCAAGCTGTATAAAATCCGTCAGGACCTTTGTGGTCGATGATACAAAATACAGACCCGGATAATTCTTCCCTATATATTCAAGCAACAAGTCCGAACAGATTATAACGCCGTTTGGCACCGCTGTGCTTTCGCTGAACATCTCGCACAGCCTGTTGCACTTTCTGTCCGAAAGATGCTCTTGCTTTATAAGAGAATTGCTGAACGTGAGCCTTGCGGAAATGCCGTACTTCTGTGTAAGCCGAAGCACCTTTTCAGCCTCATCATCACCGAACCCCACACGTCCGCCGCCCCACAGGCAATCCGCAGAAGCACCGTATATCGAGCCTACCTCGCACCAATCGTAAAAATACTCCCTGTGATTATAGAATAAAGGCAGAAACAGACTGTACAGCCCGTAAAACTCAAACAGTCCGGGGAGGTGGAAATATGCCACAGCACCGTCACATTTTTCGTAAGTTTCCTGCGTCATATTCCCACCCCTTCATATTTCATTATATATCTTACACGTTCAAAAAGCGATGGCGGTCCAAAATCAACATAAAAACGTGGCTTATTCTTTTCATTAACAACTTTTCGGTACTTTTGCGAAATAAGCATAATGCGATACTCTCCACATTTCAACTAACATTTTACTGCCTGTGTACTATCTTGAGCAAATCCCCGAGCAAATCTCCGGTCTTGTCTCACCTCGAAAAAAGGTCAGGTTCTGTTGCTCGGTCAAGCTGAGCCAACTACGATGGGGATTGTATTCTGTTTTATATATCGTTGTTTCTTTTGTAAAAAAGCCACCGCAAAAGCGGTGGCTCAAAAAATTATTTACCTAAAACCTTTTTAACGGTATTAGCAATATTATCCGCACATAAGCCGAATTCTTCAAGCAATGCTGCCGCAGGACCCGAATGACCGAATGTATCCATAACACCGATCTTTGTAACGGGAACGGGATAATTCTCGCAAAGAACATCGCAAACGGCACTTCCTAAACCGCCGATTATGCTGTGTTCTTCAACAGTAACTATCTTTCCTGTTTCCTTTGCCGCCTTGATTATAATATCCTTGTCAATGGGCTTTATCGTGTGTATGTTGATCACACGGGCATTGATACCCTGACCCTTGAGTGCGTCAGCCGCTTCAAGTGCCTGAGCTACCATAAGACCTGTAGCAACGATCGTTATATCATCGCCGTCACGGAGCTGTACACCCTTACCAAGCTCAAACTTATATGTGTCCTTATCGTTGAAGATAGGAGCGGCAAGTCTGCCGAATCTCATATAGGTAGGTCCTACATAGTCAGCCATAGCGAGTACAGCCGCCTTAGCCTCAACATCATCGGCAGGGTTGATTACCGTCATACCGGGTATTGTACGCATAAGCGCAATATCCTCGTTGCACTGGTGTGTCGCACCGTCCTCACCGACAGAAATACCTGCGTGTGTTGCGCCGATTTTTACGTTCAGATGAGGATAGCCTATGCTGTTTCTGAGTATTTCATAAGCTCTGCCTGCCGCAAACATAGCAAATGTGCTTGCGAATACGAGCTTGCCTGTAGTAGCGATACCTGCGGCAACACCCATCATATTTGCTTCTGCTATACCGCAGTCAAAGAAGCGGTCGGGATATGCCTTCTTGAATATACCTGTCTTTGTTGCAGCCGCAAGGTCTGCGTCTAAAACTACGAGATCGTTTCTCTTTTCAGCGAGCATTACAAGAGCTTCGCCGTAGCTTTCACGGGTTGCTTTTTTCTCCATTTTAATACGTTTCCTTTCCGATTACTTTTCAAGCTCGGCAAGATGAGCCTTGAGTTCTGTCATAGCCTGGTTGTACTGTTCTTCGTTGGGAGCAGTGCCGTGCCATGATACCTGATCCTCCATGAAGGAAACGCCCTTGCCCTTTATGCTTCTCTGTATAATTACCGTAGGCTGTCCCGAGATCTTTTCAGCTTCAGCAAAAGCCTTTTCGATTGCGTCAAAATCGTGTGCGTCTATAGAAATAACGTGCCAGCCGAAAGCCTTGAACTTCTCGTCTATCGGATAGGGTGACATTACATCGCTGATTCTGCCGTCTATCTGGAGTCCGTTGTTGTCAACTACGGCTACGAGGTTGTCAAGCTGATAGTGTGCCGCAAACATAGCAGCCTCCCATACCTGACCTTCTTCTATCTCGCCGTCGCCGAGTATAGCGTATACTTTATAGAAATCGTTTGACAGCTTGCCCGAAAGAGCCATACCGCAAGCGGCTGAAATACCCTGACCGAGTGAGCCTGTGCTCATATCAACGCCGGGGACCTTGTTCATAACAGGGTGTCCCTGGAGCTTTGAGCCTATGTGGCGGAGTGTCTTTAAATCTTCCACAGGGAAAAATCCACGGTTAGCAAGTACAGAGTACAGTGCAGGAGCTGTGTGTCCCTTTGACAGTACAAGTCTGTCACGCTCGGGCATCTGAGGATTTTTCGGATCTACATTCATCTTTGCAAAGTAGAGATATGTCAGTACATCGGCTACCGAAAGCGATCCGCCGGGATGTCCCGACTTAGCGTTGTAAACGCCCTCGATAACACCCATTCTGACCTTGGTGGCAGTTATCTCAAGCTGCTTTTTTAAAGTTGCGTCCATTTTTAAGGTCCTTTCCGGGCAAAGCCGCAGGCTTTGCTTTTTCGTTTGTTTGTTCCTGATTATTATATTACATTATCGCCGATTAGTCAAGTGCAATGGCGGGATTTTAATCGGCGGAGAGTGCGGGCTGCTTTGGATTTTCATATTAAGTTAACTGTCAGAAAAAGAAAAAGAGCCTTGAATTTATATTTTCAAAGCTCTTAGTATATTAAATTGTAACAGGTATCAGTAGCAAGGGAAGAATATATATGCAGTCAGATCCTTACAAGCGGTATCGTTGCTGACATCTACTCCCCAGTGTTCCTTTGCCCATTGGCAATATTCGCTTGCAAGGCAATAGTCAACACAAGTAGCGCCTAAGCCTTCTTCATAGTTAAGCTGTATATCCCCGCATAATAATTCTATCATTAGTTCCTTACGGGTATAGCCGGACCAACTCAGCTTAGGAACACTCGGATTATTTGCATATACCTGAGACCAACTGCTATCCTGATATACTTTGCCTTTGACCGCACCGAAGTCGGACGGCTTGCAGTAACCGTAACCGTTATCCTTAGCGTACTTTTCGCAAGCCTTTAATATATCTTCACAATCCTGCTTTGTAAATCTCCATTCGCTGTCTGGTATGTAAGTAAACGGTCGTATTCCGTAAACATTATATACATCATCATAAATTATTTCATACCTGCCGCTGTGTTTACCGAGATATTTTGAGATATATTCTTGTAATTGCTTTTCATAGCTGTCGGATTCATAAGTTTCAAATATGCTTTGCATATAATTGTCAACATTATTGCGGTCTTTCTCTGTGTATTCAGTAAAGCCGTAATATTCGCATAACTCCCTCAAATACTGTTTACTGCCGTAACTGTATTTGCTATAGAATGAATCTGCCTTGTTCGGAGTTTCCGTTTTCTTTGTAGTGGGTGCTTCCGGCTGAGTTACCTTGCTGTCGCTCAGATAGTCGCTGTGTATAAAGCTACCGTCAGAAAGTTTGAAGTAACCTGTATCGGTCTTGGCTGTCACTGTCACCTTGTCGTTCACGCTGTACAGCTTGACGGTTTCAGCACCGAGTACAGCTTTCTTACGGCTGTAGCAGTCGGTGTTGACATACTTTGTACCGCTTGCCTTGCTCTCGATCCATTCCGGTGCAGGCTTTGTTGTAGCGGCGGTTGTTGTCGTTGCCGGCTTTGGCTTTGCTGTTGTTGTCGCTGTTGTGGTGGTAGTAGTTTCAGCCTTTTTTGTTTCCTGTGGCTTTGTGGTGGTCACTGCTGTGGTAGCCGTGGTCTGAGCAGTAGTCGCTTCGGCTTTCGGCTCGTCAATCTTATCTATAACCGTTCCCGTAGCTGACGTTTCAGAAACTGCTGACATTGTACTATCCGCATTGCCTGCCGTGCAAGCACTCATCAGAAATGCCATATTGAACATTATTACAATAAGAAATGTATATATCCTTTTCATCATGAGCTCCTTTTTTCATTACACTGTTTTTAGTATATCATATTTTGCTTTTACAGTAAACATATCATCAGCAAAAACATAGCCAAATCTCAATTCATTATATCGGCAATTATCACAACTTCCCAAAAATTCAAATCAAGTAAAAAGCGATTCGTGTTTCACCTCGAAAAACCGCAGCTCTGCAACAACTGCTGTATTTTTGTTTTTTGGTCGTCTTGACACGCTATTCTTTCCGTTGTATAATTGCAATCGGTGCGGTTTTCGCACTTTATTCTCCCGTCGGGGATGTTTCAAGGATTTGATTTTATGCGTGGACTTGGCACTGTAATAAATGTCGCTCTGCTGATATTCGGCGGACTATGCGGATTGCTGTTCGGCAAAAAGCTGAACGAAAGAATAAAGGATACTCTGCTGTCGGTCAATGCCGTTGCAATAATGATGCTTGCCGTCGGCGGTGTTATGCAGAATATGCTGTCGCTGTCAGACGGCAAGCTGTCAACGGGCGGCACTGTTATGATGATAGTAAGCCTCACCTTAGGCGGTCTTATCGGTGAAATAATCAATATAAACGCTCTTGTTGACAAGTTCGGCGAATGGCTCAAAATAAAGAGCCACAGCACCGGTGACGACTCATTTGTATCGGCATTTGTCAGCGCATCCTGCACGGTCTGTATAGGCGCAATGGCAGTTATAGGCTCGATAAACGACGGCGTAAGCGGCGATTGCTCGGTTCTTATCGCAAAAGCGATCCTTGACGCAGTGATTATCTGCGTAATGACCGCCTCTCAGGGCAAGGGCTGTATCTTCTCCGCCGTACCTGTAGCGATTTTTCAGGGTGTCATAACAATAATCGCAGTATTTGTCGGAGGCTTCATGACCGACCTTGCATTGTCTTATCTTTCTTATGTCGGCAATGTCCTGATTTTCTGCGTAGGACTTAACCTCATTCGTAAAAAGCAGATAAGAGTAGCAAACCTGCTCCCCTCGCTTGTGATTGCTGTTGCGTGGGGATTTGTCGCACCGCTTATATAAATGAAGTACATAATGAAAAACCGTGGTCTTACCGTCGGCAGTATAACCGGCGGACTATGGGCATTCGCCGTGCCGCTTATGCTCGGAAATATAATGCAGCAGCTTTACAACCTCGCTGATATATGGATAGTCGGCTGATATATCGGTGACAACGCACTTGCCGCCGTCGGCTCGTCATATACGCTCATAACCTTCCGTACATCCGTGATTATAGGTCTGTCGCTCGGTAAAGGTCTGTGCTACATCGACATAGGAATACTGTTTATGCTCTACGGCTGCTACAGAGCGGTAAATAAACCGTTGATGTCGGTGATCCTGACGATTCTTTCACTCGGAACAAGAGTGCTTCTTGCGTATATCCTGTCGCCCGTGTCCACTTTCGGAGTTATGGGAATATGGGTATCCATCCCTATAGGCAGTTTCCGGCGGACATCGCCGGCATTGGATATTATATTCTGCGTGAACGCAGCCGGTACCGAAAATAAGCAAGGACGCTGTATAAGATAAATATCAAATACCGAAGAATACGCCGTCCTGCATTTGTTAATCATTTCACAAATTCAATTTGATTTCTTTTGTAAACAATTTGAAGTTTTTCCTATTGACAAAAAACGTATATTATGATAGAATAATCAATAGATATACAGTAAACATTAAAGACGGCAGGCACAGCGGTATCGGAGGTCAGATGGCAGAAAAAGCAACTAATATGACCGGTACTCCTTTTCCGGACAAAGAAACGGAGCATACGATTTCCGATATGACCGATGAACAGCTTGTCAGTCGGATAACACAGACAGGCGGCGAAAAATACGCAACCGTGCTTATAAAGCGGTATATACCTGTTATTTCGGCAAAATCCACAAAGATGTCACTGCGTTGCCCGTCTGCCGATAAGGACGATTTGTTCTCTGAGGGGCTTCTCGGTCTGCTTAAAGCTATACGGCTTTATAACAGCGAAAAGGGTGCGTCTTTCGTAACCTTCGCCAATCTCTGCACAGACTCGGCTATGAAAACCTGTATATCAAAGGCTATCAAGGATAATCCTTTATCAAACTGTGAAGACTTTGACTTCGATCTTATAAAGGATGATTCACTGTCGCCTGAGGACACGGTTATTGATAAAGTTCAGGACAGCCAGCTTATGAACAGGCTGTCGGACGTTCTTTCAAAAAAGGAAATGAAGGTCCTTGAAATGTATCTTGCCCACTGCTCCTACGAGCAGATAGCAAATGAGCTTTCAATGAACGAAAAATCTGTAGACAATGCACTTCAGCGTGCAAAATCGAAGATAAGAAAATCAATGGGGAAATAAGACTTACCAAGTCTTTTTCATATTATTACACGCTGAAAGCGTGAGAAATTTTAGAGGTATTTTACTATGTACGAAGACAAGACTCTCAAGTGCAAGGACTGCGGTGCAGATTTCGTATTCACAGCAGGCGAACAGGAATTCTACGCTCAGAACGGCTTTACAAACGAGCCTAAGAGATGCAAGGCTTGCCGTGACGCTAAGAAGAACGGCGGAGCTAAGCGTGAAATGTTCACAGCTGTATGCGCAGGCTGCGGCGGCGAGGCTAAGGTTCCCTTCCAGCCCCGTGACGACAGACCCGTTTACTGCAGCGAGTGCTTCGCTAAGAGAAACGAGCACTAAGTTTATCGGCAATACTAATCGGTTCGGGTTTTAAGTCAGGCTATTCAGAGGAGTTTCGTACATTTTTCTATATTCCTGATAACAATGCGAATAATTGCATTAATTGCATATAGTATTCAAGGTAAAAAAGCAAAAGAGTCTTGCCGCAAGGCAAGGCTCTTTTTCCATTATATCCCTCACAAAAAATTTTCATCCCCATCTTGACAACGCTTTAACACAGTGCTATAATAATCACAAACAAAACACTTTAAACCGTTGAAGCGGAGATAACGGCAGTTACGACTTTACAGAGAACTCCGATAGCTGAGAAGGGGCAAGACACGGGTTGTCAAATGGACCGCTGAGGGTGCAGTCAAAAGCAATATGTTTAATATTGCCCAGTATTCTGCAACGTAGGGCATACGTCAGTTGCCGGGGATATGTAGGTATCCTGCAAAGCGCACGACCTCAAATCGTGAAATCAAGGTGGCACCGCGGATAAAAGATTATTCGTCCTTGACAGAAAAGCTATTTTTCTGTCAAGGACTTTTTTGTTTTTGACAGACAGAAAACGGAGGCAAAGAAAATGGAGTTTTTACCCACCCTTGAAAAAGCAAAGGAAATAGCGGCACAAAACAGATACAAGGTCATGCCTGTAAGCTGTGAGATTCTCGCCGATATATGTACGCCGATAGAGGCGATGAAGATACTTAAAAACGTATCAACTCATTGCTATATGCTTGAATCGGCTCAGGCAAACGAAAAGTGGGGTCGCTACACCTTTATGGGCTACGATCCGAAAATGGAGATTACCTGCATAGACGGCGAGCTTAAAGCAGGAAACATTACGGTACACACCGACAACCCATCCGCATACTTAAGACAGATACTCGCAGAACACAAAAGCCCTAAGTTCGATTACCTCCCCTCCTTCACAGGCGGACTGGTCGGATATTTCGCTTATGATTTTATCGGCTACAGCGAGCCGACAGTAAGAATAAAGACAATAGACACCGAAAGGTTCAAGGATATAGACCTCATGCTTTTCGACAAGGTCATAGCATTCGATAACGTAAAGCAGAAGATAGTGCTTATAGTGAACATTCCGCTTTCCGATGTAGAAGTCGGCTATAACAAGGCGATAATCGAGCTTAAGGCAACGGCAGAGCTGCTAAGCCGTGGGGAAAAGAAAAACGAGCCTGCCGGCAGGCTTCTCGGTGAGGTCACTCCCCTGTTTGACAAAGAGCATTACTGCGGTATGGCAGAAAAGGCAAAGCATTATATAAAGGAGGGCGACATTTTCCAGATAGTGCTTTCTAACAGGCTTTCAGCCGAGTTTGAGGGAAGCCTGCTGAATACCTACCGACAGCTTCGGACGATAAATCCCTCGCCCTATATGTTCTATTTTTCAGGTACGGATGTTGAGGTCGCAGGCGCTTCTCCCGAAACACTCGTAAAGCTCGAAAACGGCATACTCCACACCTTCCCCCTTGCAGGAACACGCCCCAGAGGAAAGACGGACGAAGAGGACAAGACTCTTGAGGAAGATCTTCTGCAGGACAAAAAAGAGCTTGCCGAACACAATATGCTTGTAGATCTCGGCAGAAACGATCTCGGCAGAGTAAGCAAGTTCGGCACGGTACAGGTCGAAAAACTGCATTCCATAGAACGCTACTCGCACGTTATGCACATAGGCTCAACGGTAAGAGGCGAGATAAAAGACGATCTTGACGCACTGGACGCAATCTCGGCGGTACTTCCCGCAGGAACGCTTTCGGGCGCACCCAAGATAAGAGCCTGCAGGCTCATCGGAGAGCTTGAAAACAACAAGCGTGGCATCTACGGCGGTGCGATAGGCTATATTGATTTCACAGGCAATATGGATACCTGCATAGCTATCAGAATTGCCTACAAGAAAAACGGCAAGGTATTCATACGAAGCGGAGCAGGAATCGTTGCAGACTCCGTTCCCGAAAAGGAATATCAGGAATGTATAAACAAGGCGCAGGCGGTAGTCAACGCGCTCAAGAAAGCCGAGGAGGCAGATATATGATACTTCTTATAGATAACTACGACAGCTTTTCATATAACCTTTATCAGCTTGTCGGCGAGATAAACCCCGACATAAAGGTCATAAGAAACGATGAAATGACGGTCGAAGAAATAAGACAGCTAAACCCCGACAGAATAATTATTTCACCGGGTCCCGGCAGACCGGAAAACGCAGGTGTGATAATCGACGTTATAAAACAGCTTGGCAAGGATTTCAAGATACTCGGCGTATGTCTGGGTCATCAGGCTATATGCTCGGCATACGGCGCAACGATAACCTACGCAAAGGAGCTTATGCACGGAAAGCAGTCGGACGTAACCTTTGACAAAAGCTCGCCTCTTTTTAAAGACTGCCCCGATAAAGCGCCCGTTGCACGTTATCATTCGCTTGCCGCAGACCCTGCGACAATGCCGGACTGCCTTAAGGTTACCGCAGTGACCGATGACGGCGAAATAATGGCGGTACAGCATAAGGAATATGACGTTTACGGAGTGCAGTTCCACCCCGAATCAATAATGACGCCCGACGGAAAACAGATGTTGAGAAATTTCATTAAGGAGGACTAAGACAATGATTAAGGAAGCAATAGTAAAGATAGTAAACAAGGAAGACCTTACTTACGATGACGCATATACCGTAATGAACGAGATAATGAGCGGTGAAACGACCCCCACCCAGAACGCCGCATTTCTTGCCGCTCTCTCGACAAAGAGTGCAAAGGCAGAAACAACAGATGAAATAGCAGGCTGTGCCGCCGCTATGCGTGACAATGCCACAAAGGTCGATACAGGCATGGATATATTCGAGATAGTCGGCACAGGCGGCGACAATGCGCAGAGCTTCAACATTTCCACGACCTCTGCACTTGTTGCGGCGGCAGGAGGAATGAAGGTAGCAAAGCACGGCAACAGAGCCGCATCTTCACTTTGCGGTACTGCGGACTGCCTTGAAGCGCTCGGTGTAAACATTCAGCAAAACCCTAAGCGCTGTATTGAGCTTTTAAAGGAAGCCGGAATGTGCTTCTTCTTTGCCCAGAAATATCACACCTCAATGAAATATGTCGGACCGATAAGAAAAGAACTCGGCTTCCGCACAGTATTCAACATCTTAGGCCCTCTCACTAATCCCGGAAGTCCCAAAATGCAGTTGCTCGGTGTTTATGACGAATATCTTGTAGAGCCTCTGGCACAGGTACTTATAAATCTTGGTGTAAAACGTGGTATGGTCGTATACGGCAAGGACAGGCTCGATGAAATATCAATGAGCGCACCTACAGCGGTATGCGAATTCAAGGACGGCTGGTTCAGGTCATACACGATAGCCCCCGAGGATTTCGGCTTCGAGCGTTGCACAAAAGACGACTTAAAAGGCGGCACGCCCGAAGAAAACGCAAAGATCACCCGTGAAATTCTCGGCGGTGCAAAGGGTCACAAGAGAAACGCCGTTCTTATGAACGCAGGTGCGGCACTTTACATAGGCGGAAAAGCCGAAACATTAAAGGACGGTATTGCCCTTGCCGCCGAAATAATAGATTCGGGCAAGGCACTCGAAACCCTTGATAAGCTGATAAAAGTAAGCAATCGTCCCGAGGAGGAATAATGGCAACAATACTTGACGAGCTTGCCGATTACGCAAAGCTCAGAGTTGAAAAGGCAAAAGCGGTAAGATCCGCCGAAGAAGTAAAATCGCTTGCTCTTGCAATGCCGGAAGGCAATTTTGCTTTTGAGAAGGCACTGAAAAAAGACGACATCGCTTTTATATGCGAGTGCAAAAAGGCTTCACCCTCAAAGGGCATTATCGCTGAGGATTTTCCGTATCTTGAAATAGCAAGACAGTACGAAGCGGCAGGTGCAGACTGCATATCGGTGCTTACCGAGCCGAAATGGTTTTTAGGAAGCGATGCTTATCTCAGAGAAATTGCAAAGACTGTGAATATCCCCTGTATAAAAAAGGATTTCACCGTTGACGAATATATGATATACGAAGCAAAGCTGCTCAGTGCTTCCGCCGTGCTTCTCATTTGCTCCATACTCCCCGAAGAAACGATAAAAAAGTATATCGGGATATGCGACACGCTCGGACTTTCCGCCCTCGTGGAAACGCACAACGAGGACGAAGTGAGAATAGCTGTCAGAGCCGGCGCAAGAGTTATCGGCGTAAATAACCGCAATCTCAAAGACTTCACGGTCGATACCGAAAACAGCAGGAAGCTGCGTAGCATAATCCCCGACAGTGCGGTATTTGTTTCGGAGAGCGGAATACAAAATGCCGATGATATAAACGCTCTGCGTGAGATCGGCGCAGATGCCGTGCTTATCGGAGAAACGCTTATGCGTGCAAAAGACAAGACAGCAAAGCTCGCCGAGCTGAAAGGTAAGGCAATATGACAAAAATCAAGCTGTGCGGTCTGTCACGAAGGTGTGATATAGAATGTGCAAATGAGCTTTGCCCCGATTATATCGGCTTTGTCTTTGCAAAAAAGAGCAAGCGATATGTTTCGCCCGAAAAGGCAAAGGAGCTTAAATCCCTGCTTTCGCCCGATATAAAGGCGGTCGGTGTCTTTGTAGACGAATCGATTGAAAACATTGCCAAACTGCTGAGCGACAATATAATCGACCTTGCACAGCTTCACGGCAGTGAAGACGAGGAATATATCGCAAGGCTGAAAGCACTTACAGATAAGCCTGTTATAAAGGCATTCTGCATAAAAAGCGAAAACGATATTAAAAGTGCTGAAAACTGCAAAGCTGATTTCATTCTTCTCGATTCGGGTGCAGGAACAGGCAGGAGCTTTAATTGGAACCTGCTTGAAAATATCGACAGGCCCTATTTTCTTGCAGGCGGTCTTTACCCCGAAAACGTAGAAACCGCCATTGATACACTGTCCCCGTTTGCGGTAGACGTGAGCAGCGGAATAGAAACAGATAATTTTAAAGATAAAAATAAAATGACGGCATTCGTAAAAGCCGTAAGGAAGGAAGCAAACAATGACTAATCCAAAAGGACGCTTTGGCATACACGGCGGACAGTATATCCCCGAAACGCTGATGAATGCCGTAATAGAGCTTGAACAAGCCTATAATCACTACAAGAACGACCCGGAGTTCAACAGGGAGCTGACCGAGCTTTTAAACGATTATGCAGGCAGACCGTCAAGACTTTACTATGCAGAGAAGATGACAAAGGATCTCGGCGGCGCAAAGATATATTTAAAGCGTGAGGACTTAAACCACACAGGCTCGCATAAAATAAACAACGTTTTAGGTCAGGCGCTTCTTGCTAAGAAGATGGGCAAGACAAGACTTATCGCAGAAACAGGCGCAGGTCAGCACGGCGTTGCGACTGCCACAGCCGCCGCACTTATGGGTATGGAATGCGTAGTGTTCATGGGCGAGGAGGATACGATAAGACAAGCACTTAACGTATACCGTATGCGTCTGCTCGGTGCAGAGGTAATCCCCGTAAAATCAGGCACAGCAACCCTTAAGGATGCCGTATCGGAGGCAATGCGTGAGTGGACAAAGAGAATAGACGATACTCACTACTGCTTAGGCTCTGTAATGGGACCGCACCCCTTCCCCACTATCGTGCGTGATTTTCAATCGGTTATCTCAAAAGAAATAAAGCAGCAGCTTAAAGAAAAAGAAGGCAGACTCCCCGATGCCGTACTCGCCTGCGTAGGCGGCGGCTCAAATGCGATAGGTACATTCTATCACTTCATAGAGGACAAGAGCGTAAGACTTATCGGCTGTGAAGCGGCAGGCAGAGGCATTGACACCTTTGAAACTGCGGCAACGGTAAACACAGGATCGGTCGGAATATTTCACGGTATGAAGTCATATTTCTGTCAGGACAAGTACGGTCAGATAGCACCCGTTTATTCTATCTCCGCAGGACTTGACTATCCCGGTATAGGTCCTGAGCACGCATATCTTCACGATACAGGCAGAGCAGAATATGTACCCGTCACGGACGATGAAGCGGTAAACGCATTTGAGTACCTTTCAAAGACGGAAGGAATAATCCCCGCAATAGAGTCAGCCCACGCTGTAGCCCACGCTATAAAGCTTGCTCCCACAATGGATAATGACAAGATAATAGTTATAACGATTTCCGGCAGAGGCGACAAGGACTGCGCCGCAATAGCACGTTACAGAGGAGAGGATATACATGACTGAAACAGCAAAAGCATTTGAAAACGGAAAGGCATTTATCCCTTTCATAACCTGCGGCGACCCCGACCTTGAAACCACCGCAAAGATAGTAAGAGAAGCCGTTGCAAACGGTGCGGATTTAATTGAGCTTGGCATTCCGTTCTCCGACCCTACCGCCGAAGGTCCCGTAATTCAGGGTGCAAATATTCGTGCGTTAAAGGGCGGAGTTACCACCGACAAGGTTTTCGACTTAGTCAGAGAGCTTAGAAAAGACGTTACAGTTCCTATGGTATTCATGACGTATTCAAACGTGGTGTTCTCCTACGGTGCGGATAAATTCATTTCGACCTGTAAGGAGATCGGTATAAACGGTCTTATTCTCCCCGACCTGCCTTATGAGGAAAAGGAAGAATTTCTGCCGCAGTGCAAAAAGTACGGCGTTGACCTAATCTCACTTATCGCTCCGACCTCCGAAAACCGCATCGCTATGATAGCAAAGGAAGCGGACGGATTTATCTATCTTGTATCGAGCCTCGGTGTTACCGGCACAAGAAGCGAAATAAGCACCGACCTTAAATCTATCGTAGATGTGATAAGACAGAACACTTCCGTTCCCTGTGCCATAGGCTTCGGCATCTCAACGCCCGAGCAGGCAAAGAAAATGGCGGATATAGCAGACGGCGCAATTGTCGGCTCGGCTATCATCAAGATAATCGAACAGTACGGCAAGGACGCTCCTAAATATGTCGGTGAGTATGTAAAGAGTATGAAGGACGCTGTAAGATAAGAATTTTTAAATATATCTACGGGCTGTGAAAATCAGCCCGTATTTTTTGCACTTTTTTACTTTTTTCATGGACAAAACGTGCTTCTGTATTGTATTATATAAGAATAGCAGTCCGCCATACTGTTTTGCCTTTACGAAAGGAGCATTATTATGAAATCATCCGAAAAACGCATTAAAAATTTACCGCTACTCATTGTATCATTATCCGTTATCGCTGTCGCAGCCGTGACAATTATTCTTTTGCTGTTCACAAACGGCAATAATACCGTAGGTTCATCCGGTTATATTATGCCTGCAAAGCCACGCTTTATTTACTCAAAGAACAAGGTGCTGTATATGTATGACGACGGCACGGCGAAATGTATAAGCGAGCTTCCGGCAGAAGACTATACACTGACAAATGACGGCAACAAATTATTTTTTCTTTCCGACAACAGCCTATGGTGCGGTAATATTGAAAACGAAGAAATCAAAACCGAGAAAATAGCCGATGAGGTTGCCTTTTATACCGTAAACTCCGATGGCAGCAAGGCGATGTATTCCGCAAAAAACGGCGATGTTTTCGTATACTCAAAGGGCAGCGAAGCCAAAAAGATCGGTACAAACTGCACCACCGAATATATGCCGCTGTATATGAGCGATAATGCCGATAAGGTTATGTATATAACAAAAAACGAGCAGTTGAAATACTGCGATGGTACAAACGGAAAAGTAATTTTTGTTGATTATGTGAACAGCTATACCATAAGATGTTCGGAAAATCTGTCAACGGTAATGTACGGGAAAACCGATTATACAACCGATTACCCCGGACAAAAAGTTATAGTATACAGTAACTTCGGGGAAAATAAAGAAGTATTCGGGGAATGCAGAATTTTCAGGGCTTACCCCGAAAAGAACATAATGTACTACACCGATTTTCGCAACGATCTATACTACTACGAAAACGGCAAGAGCGTAAAGATAAGGGGTAACGACAATTCGGGAATATCCGCCTCAGACGAACCCGTGCTTGTTACAAGCGGCGGAAAAGGCTTTTTAGTTACCAAAAAAGATAAAACCGAAGAAATAGAATTCAGCGTCAAGGCAAGCTGTGTTTTGATTACTATGCGTGAGATCAGTGCTGACGGGAAAACCCTTATCTTTACCGCAAGCGGGGACGGCGACTCAAAGATATACAGACTTGACCTTTCGGACGGCTCTGATAAAACTCCTGTGGCAATCGATGATGATACAAATGTAACACGGATAACACTTACAAGCGACAAAAAGGTCGTATATTCAAAAACAGAGTACGGCTCACCGATGCGTAACATTTACGTTGACGGCAAGCTGATTTCGGAAAACGCCGACAGCGATAATATAACATATCTTGACGGCAGTTTTTACTATATCAAAAACACCTATGGCACGGACGAAGAAGAACCGACAAGCATTCTCACAATAAATCAAGGCGGCGAGGAAACAGCGGTAAAAGATGATGTCAGCCGTTACTGCGTGCTTGATAAGGACAATATAACGATGATATGCGGTATGAAGCATAAAGACGGTTTTCGCGGCGGAACACTGTATCTTTATAAGGACGGCAAGATTGTAAAAATAGACGAAGAAGTAACTTCCATCGAAACTGCGGTAAAGAGATATGACAAGATAGATCTTGACTATTACAGTATGCAGTAAACATACATAGCAAAAGCACCCCGACACAGCGGGGTGCTTTTTATTTATCATATATCGTTTGCAAATCGCCGGCAGACACACCATAGATCAGAGCGTGTATCTATCACCGTTATTCTTGATTTTGCCGCCTGATACCGCCTTATCGACTGCGAACTCGACTGTAGAGGTCATCACCGTACCGAGCCTTGTGTAGCCGAATTTCTTTGCAGTCTCACGAATAAGGTCGGCTCTTGAAAGTCCTATCTGCTCTGAAAGCACCTCCGTCATAGCGGAGATTATTTCTTCCGACGGGATTTCCGTAAGCTCCCTTCTGTTGCCCTGAATATCGGCAGGACGATAAATGTCATAAGTATCGGGGTTTTGCTTGCCGAGCCAGAAGAACGCATTGTTCTCATCGATCGTTATACGCTTGTCGATCATCCTGAACACATCGGCAAGCACCTTGTCCGTGCGGTCGCCGCTTCTTGTTATGCCCCACGCACCTATCAGCTTATGCACAAGAGCGTTACGGCTTATCGGCGCTTCTGCCGACAAAATAAGCACTGCAAGCGACTGTATAACAGGAACCGTTTCAGGAAGATAAAACTGTTCGGGCGTTCCGACAGGCGCTATATCTGCCGTTTCATACAGCGTTGCCTTATTCGGCACAGGCGTTTTCTCGACCGTTTCAAATACCGGTGCCTGCTTTGTCTTTACTTCCCCGACAGGCTTTTCCTGCGGATGCTGTGCATTTTCAACAGCCTGCTTTATGTGCTGTAAAACTCCGTTGCTGTCATCAAGCCAGTCGAGCGTCCATACACGCATAACGCTCCAGCCAAGCCCCTCAAGCACACCCGGCTGAACCGCAAATCTGTCCCTTGCGGTTGCGCTTCTGTGGCAGTTTTCACCGTCAAGCATAATACCGAGAATATATGTTTCGGGATTTTCGGGATCAATTATACCTATATCCATTCTGAACTGCGAACAGCCTATGTTGCACCTCGTCTTATATCCGAGCGTTTCAATGCCCTTCGCTATCTCGCTTACAAGGCTGTCATCCGCTTTTGCGAACATATCCGTGCGTCCTGCGATAACATTCGTACCTCTCGTTGCAAACTCAAGGAATCCCTTAAGCCCCGCAACACCCTCCGAGCGTGTTCTCGTAAGGTCTATCTGCTCAGGACGCAGAACGGAATAAACTATCATTTCCTTCCTTGCCCTTGAGATCGCAACATTAAGTCTTCTCCATCCGCCGTCACGGTTAAGCGGACCGAAGTTCATCGAAACCTTTCCGTTTTCATCAGGACCGTAACCCACCGAGAACAGTATAACGTCACGCTCGTCACCCTGTACATTTTCAAGGTTCTTGATAAACACAGGCTCGTCACACTTTGCGTCAAAATCAGCTATATCCGGGTTCTTTGCAAATGCGTCAACCAGCATATCGTCAATTAAATTCTGCTGAACAGAGCTGAACGTTACTACGCCTATGCTGTCATTCCTCAGCTTTTCATCGCTCAGCCTGCGGATGATTTCATTGACTATAGCCTCAGCTTCAGCCTTGTTCTGCTTTGTCTTGCCCTTGTCATAGAAGCCTTCCGGACGGATAAGCCTTACCTGCGATACAAGGTCGTTCGGTGACGGGAACGTATACAGCTTATTGTCATAATACTTCATATTGCTGTATGCGATAAGGCTCTCGTGCCGTGAGCGGTAGTGCCACTTGAGATACATCTGCGGCATAGAGATTGCAAGGCAGTCATCAAGCAGGCTCTCCAGATCCTCAAGCTCGCTGTTGTCCTCGTCAATACGGTTGCTTGTAAAGAATGACGTAGGCGGAAGCTGCTTCGGGTCGCCTACTATAACTACATTCTCGCCCCTTGCTATAGTACCGACAGCCTCGCTTGTCGGAAGCTGTGACGCTTCATCAAATATCACAAGGTCAAATTTCGGGAATGACGGGTCGATATACTGTGCCACTGAGATAGGGCTCATAAGCATACACGGGCAGAGCCTTCTGAGCAGTGTCGGTATCTGGTCGAACAACTTTCTGAGCGGCATCATTCTGCCGTTGTTTTTGATAGCCTTCTTCAGTATTCCCATCTCGGAGGATGCGGCGCTCGTACCGTCTGATACGGGTATATTTGCCGACAGCCTTGCCGCAAGTTCCTGCATAGTGAGCCTCTGATATTCCTTTATCGTTCTTCTGTATTCGTCAATCAGAGCATCATACTGCTTTCCATTGAATGAGGCAAGCCGCTTGTCTGTGGCGATAGTCATAAGTGCCAGCTGATAATAAAGCTCGCAGTGATAAGCCGCTCTTATATTATCTGCCGATACAGTGCCGTTTTTATAGGCAAGGCTCACAGCCGCAAGCCCTGCGTCACAAAGCCGCTTATCCGCCAGGTTGAACGCCGCCTTGCTCTTTACAAGCGAAATATTGTCCGAAATTGCCTTAAATACCGAGTTAACGCTTGTAAGCCAATCGGCGCTTCCTTCAAATTCCGTGTTCACCGAATAAAGTTCAGCCAGTCTGTCGGATTTTTCCGTATAGCTTCTTACCGCCTCAAGATTTTTCGCACATCCGGCAATTTCCTGCGGTGAACATTTTACGAACACATTCATAATGTGCTGTTTTTCGCTGTCGCTGAATCTGTCTGAAGCCGCCGCCCCATAAACAGCCTCTGTCTTATGCACCGCCCTTGAAAGCATATCCCAGTCGGTCGCCATACCGGACAATATTCCGCCCGTTATATTCAGCGTCGGGATTATCTGCCCGATCTGCTCCGATTTTTCCGACAGTTCAATCAGCCTGTCATACAAAGGGCATACATCGCTCTTTTTAAATGCGGCAGGATTTTTACTGTAGACTTTAAGTTCCTTATACAGCCTGTTCTGACCTATCAGCTTCGGTAAAAACCACTTAGCCTCCGCCTGTTTCCATTTCACCCTTGCGCTTTGTGCAGGATATGAAAGCACAGCCTTGTCAAAGCCGTTTTCGATTTCGGTGCAAAGCGCATTGTATGCTTTTCCCGTTTCGCACAGCGTTTTCAGCTTTGAAACGACAGCGTCAAAATCCGCCGTACCCAATATCTCGTTTATTACAGGTGCGTCCTCGCCGCAGGCATCTATAAGACCCGATACGGCGTTCAGCCTTTCACGGCTGATATTTCCGTCAAGACCGACAGCAGTTGCTATAAGGTTCAGTGCCTCGTCCGCCCTGCCGTATTCCTCCGCAAGTCTGTCAAGGCCGTTTTTGAGGCTGTCACGCATTTCAGTGGAATATTCACATCCGCCGTATCTTATAAGCGGATGCTGTGCATAAACACCTATCTCGGATATTGCGACAACATATTCCGATATAATTTCCTCAAATCGTGCAATAGTACCTTCGTCGGCATTTTGCAAAGCATCTCTGCCGATAGATATTTTCCCCTTTTCAGCCATACACTGCTCATAGCGTTCGATAGCCGTATACAGCGATTCACCGAAATTGCGCTTTTCGTGCAGAGCCTCTATCACAAAGTTCAGCTTTGCCTTTTCCTGCGCCAGCTTCTGTGCAACTGCGGCGTGTTGTTCGGGAGATTTTACCCTTGCCGTTTCAAGCGACTTGTTAAGCTCCGCTAAAACAGCGGATTTACTTGTCTTGTTGGAGTGAAGTTCAAGGCAGAACGGGTCAATCCCGATATTAGCAAGACGCTTCTGTACAACGCTCAGTGCCGCCATTTTCTCTGCCACAAACAGAACGCTTTTTCCGTGATAAAGCGCATTCGCTATCATATTGGTGATAGTCTGCGATTTACCCGTTCCGGGAGGGCCGTGTAGTACAAAGCTTCTTCCTGCCGATGCCGCAGCCACCGCACTCAGCTGTGAAGAATCTGCGTCAACGGGGACAGCAATATCCGTAAGCGATATTTTGCTGTCAATATCGGTATCCGCAATAAAGTCCCCCGTCAGTGCGTCGCTTGTCGCACCTTCCATAAGGCAGGATACCACCTTGTTGCTTTTAAGTTCGTCACTGCGGTTTCTTATATCGTTCCACATTACAAACTGACCGAAGCTGAACAGCCCGATAAAACTGTGTTCGATAATATTCCACGTTTTTTTGCCCATTATCGCCTGTCTTACGGTATTGAAAACAAGCGGCAGGTCAATTCCATGCTCGTCTTCGGGCAGAGGGTCAAGACCGTTTATCTCAATGCCGTGATCCTGCCGTAAATACTCTATCATCGTTACGTTTATCTGAGCGTCTTCCTGACGGCTTCTGATTATGTAACCCTTGTCACGGACATTTCTGACTATATCTATCGGTATAAGCACAAGAGGCGCATATCTCGCCTTTTCCGACATTTCACTTTCAAACCACCTGAGCATTCCGAGCGACAGGAACAGCGTGTTCGAGCCGTTCTCCTCCATACTCACCTTAGCCGCACGGTACAGCTTCTTAAGACTCTCCTCAAGCTCTGCTGCGTCCATGAACGTCCTTATCCTCTTGTTTTTCAGTTCCTGCTCGGCTATATTCCTTACAAGGTCCTTATCGGTTTCTATCTCAAACGTTTTAGCATCACGCATAGAAACCGTCCACTCTGACGGTGCCTCAAGGATGCGGAAATCCGTTCCGTCAGACAGCTTATCTTCAAGAAGCGACAGATCCGACACCATAATTTCGACCGTGCTTTTATTTATTCTGAAATTCAGCAGAGAATTTCTCAGCGAAAAATCAAGCAGCTTTCTTTCCCATATTTTCTGCTTTGTCATAGGCTCGTTACTGCCCTGCGCCACTTTTCCGTACAGCGACATATCAAGCTCGCTCGGTGCGCTCATTCTTATACGCCTTGCACCGTCGCTCTCCGTGTTTTCAGCCGTCAGAGCCTGTTCGAGTCTCAGCGGTATCGGACGGATACCGCTTCCTCTTGTACGGGCAATATCGACCGCACATATAAAGCCGCCCGGTGTATTCATATGATCCCTGCCGTGCTTCAGCGACTTGTCAAAGTCAACATTCTCCTTTGTCATATCCGTACATTCCACGAGCAGAAGTTCCTCCGCCCCTGCCGCAATACGCTTTTCTATAGCCGACACATCATCGGTAGCACAGTCCGCAAAGGTTTCCTCCTCAAGATGACAGCCACAGAAAGCGTGACCCTCTATGAATATAATGATAGGATTAAGACCTACAGCCTCAAGGCAGGACGCATACAGCACCGCAAGATCAAGACAAGTGCCTTGCTTCTGCTCCAGCACGGTATTTGCAAGACGTATCTTCTGCCCTATATATTCAAAGCTGGCAGGCGGCATATTGTACGCTATCCTTCTTGCACACAGTGCCGCATATAAAGCCGCCATCTGCTGTTTTACAAAGTTCGGGTTCTGCCGCTGATATGCGCTGAAGGCAGTCGTATCCGCCCACTTTTTAAGATAGACCGATGCTTCCGAAATGACTTTTGCTATCTCCGGGTGATTCGGCGTCACAAATGCCGCAATAAGCTCCGGATCAAACGCAAGACCGCTCCATTCGTTGAACGCAAGCAGCTGAACGGGAATATCCTTTTGGTAAAGCTCTTTTTCGTCTTTTGAAAGCGAAAAGCTTACAGTACCCGACACCGCCTCCGTCAGTGAAAACAGCATTTCCGTGCCGAGAATTATCCTCAGCGGCGAAATTTCAACAGACTTTCCCGACGGCACACAGCTTATATCATATGTGAAGGTCTTTGCAAAAGCCGGGTCAAAAGCGATAGTAAGCCTTACATCGCTTATATCCTCATCGCCCTCGTTGCCGACGGTAAGGTTTCTTATGAAAGGTATGTAATTCTGTTGCATTGCGAAATTGATTTTCGGTATCATATCGCAGCCCAGTGTCAGTACAGCGCCCATGTAACACCATCCTTGATTCAAAATAGTTTCCGCTGTTAACGGTATCAGTTAAATTATACTACTATATTCAATACCTGTCAATAAAACAACGACCCCGACAGAAAACTCTGTCGGGGTCGTGCTATGCCAAAAAAACAATTATTATTAAAGTTGAACATCTAAACGTACTGCCAACACTGCTTAAAACATTTTCCGTACCGACAAGGCATTAATATTTTCGTGAGTGTATCAGTGCAACTGCACTGACATTGACCCTTCGAAAAACGCACTATCCCTCGAAAAACACCATATTCTTGCCTCCCTTGTCAAAGGGAGGTGGATTGACGGCAAGGCACAAACTGTTGCTTTGTTGCTTTCTGCTTGCGATATGCCCACTCTTTTTATATTGTAAACTTTTCTGCCGTCAAGACGGAGGGATTGCTTTACACCACCGACCCTTCCAAAACCGCACTATCCCTCGAAAAAGGGGAGGTTCTGTTGCTCGGTCAAGCCGAGCCAACTACGGTGGGGATTGTAGTTGCTTAGAAGTTGTTTCCCTGATCCCTTTGGTTCTTTTTCTCTTTCATATTGACAGGTGTACCCACTCGAATAGCGAACCCGAGAAGTGCTATCTTGCAAAAAGAACTATCGGTAGCTTGCTATCATAGTCAGAGCTGAACGATGCAACAAGAAGCACATCAATCAAAAGACTTTTTATATAAAACATCGACCCCGACAGAAAACTCTGTCGGGGTCGCTTGTTCGTTTATTTACCTGAGAATCTTATCTCATTTATAAGTGCCGTACCGTTCTTCTCCTTAAGAAGCCAGTAGAAATCCTTCGTCAGCTCAAATTCCTTATCAGGCACCGTAGTTTGCGGATAGGAAACTACCTTGTTTTCCCCTCCCTCAAAGTCAAACGCCTGAATTGCCGAATTTCCTGCCGATACCGTAAACAGTACGGAGCATCCCTTGTCAAGTGCCACCGTCAGCAGTCCGCTTGCCGTTTCCGACCAGCCCTTTGTCTTGCACTTTACCATAACCGCCCCACCATATCCGGAGGTAACTATTCCGTCTGTAGCACCCGAAATATCAATCGTTTCACCGAATATTCCGGTTCTTATGTCTAAGCTGCAGTCAACGATCGAAAGGTCGTTGCTGTATATGCCGGTTGACGATTCTATGTTCGTTCCCGCAAGCCCTGTTGTTGTTATACTGCATCTGTCGAAGCGGATCATTTCTGCGTGTACGCCGTAATATTCAGCTGCTGCGGTAAATATCATATTGCTGAAATCAACACTGCCAATACTCTGTATAGCGTATGTATTTCCCGTTACTGTGAGATTCGGGCTGTCGCCGCCGATAAACTCCATACTCATAGGAGTTACATCGTCGTAGTCAAGGTGCGCCTGATATATCGCAAGCAGGTTTTCTGTAGTCGCCGTGTTACGTTTAGAGAGCGTAACATTTCCGTTTATGTTCACCTTAAGGCTGTTCGAGCTTACATACATCAGATATGCGTCAGCCGAGCCGTATCCGTCGCCTACGCCTATGCTGCTGAAATCGTCGGGCTTCACGCCGTTCATATCTCCTGCCGTAAGCGTAAGATTTTCAAACGTAATATCCGAAACGCTTTGCTTAACATACAGCATTATATTCTTTCCGACACCCGACAGCTTAAGACCGCTTTTGGTCACTGTCAGTATGCCTGTAGCGGTATCATACTCAAAGCCGCTTGCCTTGCCGCTGATGAACGTCTTGTTTTCGGTATCTATTATCGTGCTTGCACTGCCGTTTGAAACGGTCAGATAACCGCTCATATCCTTTTCGGCTGTGAACGATACATTCTTCGACGGCATCGTGAACTTTCCGCCTTCAACCGTCACATCATCCGTTGTCCACTCAAGATAACCGTCGGCTTTTTCCTTTACTGTGACCTCAGCACCGATTTTAGCCTTTTCCCTTGAGCTTTCAACACCGTCAAGCGAGTAGATGACATAAACAGGAGTAATAGTACCCGTCAGAGTCATATCGGACTTGATTTCTTTTCCGATGACTGAATATCCGTTTTCGCCAAGCCATCCGCCGAACAGACAGCCGTCTGTATCAGGAGATGCCTCAAGCATATCAGCCGTGAACACCGTTCCGTAGTCAAACTTAGCTGTTTTATAGCTTTCGTAAACCTTGTTGGTATCAAGGTTTACAAGGCGGTAGGTTATTGTCATCTTTTTCAGCTTGTATGTTGCTTTGAACTCGGTCTTTATAATACCGTCGTCATTACCGAACGTTGTCGGAACGGCATTATCCCAGCCTGCAAACTCATAGCCCTCTGTGCCTGTCGGTACAGGAATATCCGACAGTGAGATTGCGTCGCCGTATTTACCGGTTATCTCATAACGCACCGTACCGTCATCGAACTCACCGCTCATAGCATAGAACACCACGCTGTAGATTTTGTCGGTAGCTTTCCATACCGCCTTCAGCGTCATATTGCCCGTTACTCTGAACGATTCACCCGGCATCACATCCGCTGTGCCGTTACCGTCAAGGTCAAATCCGACAAGCTCATAATCGCTGTACTTATCATCCTTTAAAGCGCCTGCCGTTGCACGATACAGATAGCCGTACTTTACCTTTACCGTTTCGTTTTCCGTGCCGTTGTCATAGTCAAACGTTACATCGAACTCCTTCGGTGTTCTGTTCCACCTTACAATTATAGTCTTGTATGTCTTGCCGTCATCGGTTGTGTTTTCTTCGTTTATCGGCTCTTCCTTAAGAGTATATGTGTAATACTCGTCATCATACTGTGCAAGCGCCTCAACTTCGGCATCATACTTTTTACAAAGCTCATCATATTCGGGTCTGTAGCCGTCAAACTCGGACTTTACCTCGTGTGAAACCTCCGCTCCGTACTCGTTGTAAATATAAACGTCATAGTTTATATAACAGCGTCTGTCGTTGGTGTTCCACTTCATATAGTAGGTACCGGGCTTCTTCACATTATCGTTACTGCCGATTCTGTTTCCGTCTGCGTCCACAAAATACGACAGCAGATATTCGGTAGTATATGTGTCCTCAGGTGCGAATGCGGAATATCCGTAAAGCGCCGTTGCAAAACGGTAACCGTCCTGTACAACCGTCCTTATCCTGTCAGTTTCTATTTCAGCGCCGTTTTCATCGGTATATCTGAAGCCGCCGCCATCGTTTGCGATAAGCGTTATGTAGTGATACAGCTTCGCAGGAACTATCTCAAAGTACACATTGCTTTCCGGCATTATGCTAATATCACCGTTGTACCTTACAGTTTCGCCTGCCGTATAACCGCCTACCGTAACGTCGCTCTTTATAAGCACATATGACGGCTCGTAGAACGAATCCTCGCTGTCAGGCTTCGGACTGTCGGGAATGCTGTTTATAAGCCGGTCAAGTTCCTGCGGCAAAGGCTTGCCGTAAATAACGTCAAACTTTCTTTCGGTATAATCCGCAAGTCTTACCGTTACCGTGTACAGCTTTCGCTTCATCACAGGCTTCAGCCTCATATCGCCCATAACGGTTATCTTTTCATCGGGAGTCATATCCGCCTTGCCGTCACCGTCAATATCCCAGCCGATAAGTTCGTTTTCCTTGCTGCTGTTGATGTTGTCGATAAATGTATCCGGCACTCTGAACTCAGTGCCGTAAGCAACATATCTTGCACCCGCATAACCGCTCTCGTTATAAATATCGACTATGCATCTTCTTACAAGATAGTTTGCTTTGAGCATAATGCTGTAGGCCGTCGGGTACAGCTTTTCATATTCTGCCCTGAATGCCTGCAGATCTTCTTCACTGCCGTAGTTCACCGCAAGCGGCTTAGTCGTATCAAGACCGTGTACACTGCCGCTGTAACTGCTGTCATAGTATCTGTATGCCAGAGCGTCCTTCATATACATCCGGTATCTCATACCATCCGCTCTGTCGATACCGAAGCTTGCAAAATGAGTAACGCTGTTCACAGGCTGTTTATATCTGTCGAACATTTTTATATCGTCAAGATAATCTACCGCCCACAGTTCACTTACCCATCTGTCATTTTCTGTGTCAAAGTATTCCACCGAGTACAGCTTCTGTGCAGTGTATGTGTTAAGCGTGATGGTCATATCATTGCTGAGCCAGTAGTACGGCTGTATCTCTGTATCAAACAGCGACTTATCATAGATATAGCCGTTTTTATCGCAGTAGGTCGAAACCGCAAGCGAATAGCCGCTTACATATCCGCCCTTCTGTACGGTTACCGTATCTACAATTTCCGTCCTGCCGTCAGCCGATACCGCAAACTGAAGCGTTGCGGTCTTATCCTTGTCTTCAAGAGGGAAGTCAACTCCCTTGCGATAATAGTATACACCAATGTCGCCGATATGCTTTCTGCTGATATAAGCGCCCTTGTCTGCGTCATAGTACAGATTTTCGGTGTCGGATGTAAACAGCAGATTCTGTCCGCCCGTATAGTAAAGGCGCAGTATACAGCTAAGCAAGCCGCTCGTATATCTGCTCGGAGCGTCGGGAGATACCGTGAGCGTTATCTTGCCGTCGTCGCTCTTGCTTACCTTGAAATACTTGCTGTAGCAGGCAGCCTTGAACTCACTGCTGCTCATCTGCCGTGTTACAATATCTCCTGTTGTTATATCAAGATATGTGCCTTGCGCAGGGATAAGTCCGTCTATCTCATAGACATTCGTATCCGTTTCCCGCAGTATTATGTCGGTATTGCCCTCAAGCGTCGGCTTATCCGCATAGATATATTTGTCGCCTACGCTGAATATCGGGAATTTGAACTGCTTTGCAAGCTCCGCCTTTTTCTTAAACAGCTTGCTTTCCGCAAATATCGAGATTTTTATATACACGCCCATTTCGAAGTATATTCCGCCTTGCAGCTCATGGTAATGTTCCTTCGGAGAAGCGTAGTATTTATTGTGTCGCATATCCTGCGAATGATAGTGCAGATAACCGTACAGGTCGGCATAAGCACCTATTTCAAGTGCCGCACCGACACTTCCGAGATCATTAAGGCCAAGAAGCGATACCGATACCTTACCCTCGATGCCCGCCTCAACGCCAAGATAGCCGTAAGCGTACATATCGAATATGTAACGGTCGTCGCCCGCCATTATAAATCTGTATACGTTTATAGATGACGGTTCCTTGATATTTCCTCTTATGCCAAGACCCTTTGCCTGAAGCACCGATGCTTCCATACTGATACCCGCCGCAAACGAAACATTAACCACAAAGTTAAGCTCCGTCTTTATAGACAGCGGCAGTATAGGCATAAACGTTGCGCTGAAAAGGTTCACCTCGCATAGCCTTATGGCTCCGCCCTTGTTTTCGAGCATTTCACGCACGTCTTTTATGATATTTCCGCTTTCCTTATCCTCGCCGTTCATTATGGCTTCTATCTCAACGGAAACATCTCTCTTTTCTTCTTTATCCTGCTGCTTATCGTCTTCTTCCTCATCTGCCGAGCAGACCAGTATCTTGAATGTTACATCCGTCTGCGACAAGGGCAGGAACTTCACGTTGAAGTCACGCTTTAAGCTGAGAGTGCCGCCTACGCCTATGATAAGGTATTCGCTGATGCTTACCTCAGCCTCCAGCTTTACCTTGTTTTTAAGCGTCATTTCATAGCTGAATGTAATGTTGAGCGCCGTCCAGTCCTGCTCATTCGGGAAACCGTTTATACATTTGAAATTAGTATTCTTCGCCGTACCGACCTTAGCGCTGATTGTAAGCCCTTCGAGAAGTTCCTTTACATTCAGCTTTATCTGCTTGTCGTTCCAGTTTACCCCGTCCATATATGTGTTGGACATAAGTTCAAACGGCGCATTGCCGTCACCAAGTTCCCTTACCGTCTTGCTGTCATATACAGCGGCGGCAAGCATATATGTAAGCTGCTGTGTTCCTTCGCTTTCATAAAGCTGTTCTACCAGCTTTTCCGTGTCTATCGCCTCGGCAAGCACATCGTTTTCGACATACTTTTCCTTGAAGTAAATATCAAGTTCTTCGTATATATCGTCAACATCACTGCCGACCGTAAGTATCTTGTATTCATCGCCGAAAAGCTCATATGACACAACGTTCAGATAGCTCGGCTCTTCGGCATCGTCAGCGAATATTACCGTACCCTCGTGTATCGAGAGTGCCTCGAATTCACTGCGTGACATATAGATATGCTCGTTGTCGTCATCTTCTCTTATCCGGCTTTTCGGGATAGTAACTATGCCGTCCTTCAGAACTACGTTATTCGTTTCTTCCCTGTAAATGAATAGCGTAATGGTTCTTATCTTCTCGTCAGGCATAATGTCGGAATTGATGCCGTCAAACCGCACCCCGTTATCTATAAGGCTCAGCACATATGCGCCGCCTTCCGTCCAGTTGATAACAGGCTTTACAGTGTATACTCCGCTGCCTGTATTTTCAACTTTGAGCAGCGGCATTTCACCGAACTGATTTTCGATACTGATAACGTCCTGCAAATTATCGTCCGTTATGCTCTGTGATGAGATAAGCGAGAATGAAAAGTCCTCAGGCGCGTCCGATATGGTTATCTCGTTGTATTCAGGCGTTTCCGGCTTTATCTTATCCTCATCATATCCCGCATAAAGCGTTATATCACGATTTACAGGCTCGTCCTCATAGAACGGTGTCGAACACTGCTTGTCAAGATACCAGCCGTTATTGACAGCGTTTTTCTTTATCGCTTCGGGGAGCCTGCCTATTGTTTCTCCGGCGGCAAGCGTAACGCTGTCTATCTTATTTCCGCCCAGCGTATCGTATGTAACAGTTACGCTGTCAGCGGTTTTTCCTGCCGTTACCCGTGCGGTAAACGTCTTTTTCGCACCGCCTGCGGTAATATCCTTTGTAACCGTCACATCTGCGGTATCAGCCGCCGCTTTGCCGATTTCCTCTGCGGCAACATCAAGCGGCAGTGCCGTCAAAAGCAAAGATACGCACAGCAGCGAGGCGAGCATTTTCTTTGCTTTCTTCCTGTTAAGTGCAAAAAGTGCCGCAGCACATATTACCGCCGATATAAGCGGCACGGTCGGATTTATCCTTCCGTCTGTCGAAGGATTATCCGGAGTCGCTTTTACCACAGAATACACGCTGTCATACTTCAGCGTTCCTCCCGCAAGAAGCTCCGTTTCACCGCCGCTTGCACTTCCGCTTTTAAGCTCATAGCCGTCCGGTGCCGTAATATCATAAGCAATATCAACAAGCCTGCCCGTACTGCCGTTTTTAATCTCAAGCGTTAATGCTATATCCTCATCCGCCGTATATTCTTCCTTGTCGGTTTTCAGCTGTACCGACAGCGCCGCCGCTTCTGCGGCGGATACCGCAAAGGTGACCGCCGACATTATCAGCGTCAGCGCAAAGAATAACGACAGGATGGTTTTGCATCGTTGCTTTGTTTTCTTCTTCATAAATGCCATATAAATACCACCCTTCCTCTGATTGCCGCTATAACCGCCATAATAAGCGGTTAAACCGACAGTTCTTCATACTATGATTATACAGCAAATTATTTCCTTATTTCGCTAACTTGCAAAATTGTAAGAAAAAAGATTTTTACTGTCTGAAAGCAAAACCGTTGCAACAACCGCACGGCTTTTCTTTTCTCAAAAATGTACAAAATCGACCTGATAATTTGTCTATTTTGTGCATTTTGCTTAAATCAGATTGACTTTTGTGGTAAAAACTTGTATAATGAACTTGGTAATCTGTGTAATTCGGAGGACTTTATATGAGCTTTTTTGATAAAGACGGAAACAGCCGACACGACTGGAATATATTTCTCGACAACTTCCCCACTATAGGTGTTTTCAAGCTGCCGCACGATTCGAATAAGGCGTATTACGATAAAAACGTTGCCTCTATGCTCCATATAGAAGGCGATAATATGAACAAGGACAGCTTCTACGCACTGCTTGACAGCCTTAACGAAAATCAGATAGAAGGCTATAAGAACATATATATGTATACCGCCGGCGGCGAAACAAGCTATATAAAAATCAAGATTGTATATGACACGGATTATATGCTCGGCTTTGTGCAGGACGTAACACAGATAATGGAGGCTCGTTCACACAAGGATAACGCTAAGGAATATGATATGCTCACAGGTATGTATACCCGTGACTACTTCATAAAACGTGTACGCAGTATGCTCTCAGAAATTAGCGGTACCGCCCAGTGCTGTATGGCGGCGATACACATCAACGGCATAGAGCGTGTAGACAGCGAGCTGAACTACGATAAGACCGCACTGTGCGTTGCAACTGCGGCAAATGCGATAAAACGCTTTGCTTCTGATAACGTTATAATCGGCGTAAAAAGCTATAAGGATTTTCTCGTATTTTTCAGGCAGATGACAAAGTCGGAAATTTCCGACATTATGAAAAAGATGTACGATGCCGTTGCACGTTGCAAGCTGACCGATGAATTCGGCGAAACCATTGAAACTCGGAGCGAAGCATATACGATAACCGCAGGCTACTGCTGGTATCCCTCGCAGGCGGCTACTATAGATATGATGATAAACTATGCCGATTTTGCCCTTTTCAGAGCAAAGGCACTCGGCAGTATAAAAAGAGAGTTCTCAGCAGAGGAATATGTAGCCGAATGCAACAGCTATTCGGATTCAAAGCTCCTGACAGGACTTATTGACGATAACGATTTCAGCTACTGCTTCCAGCCGATAGTGTCTACCGTTGACGGCTCCGTTTACGCTTACGAGGCGCTTATGCGCCCGAAAAATTCGTCACCTCTTGAGATACTCAGGATAGCAAGAGAACACGGCAGGCTTTATGATATTGAACGGCTCACATTCGAAAACGTTCTGGAGATAATCTCCGCAAACCGTGCCCGTTTCGGCGAAAAGAAGATATTCATAAACTCAATACCCGATAGTATGATTACGGAGTACGATTTCAACAGGCTCTGCGAAAAATACGGAAATATCATGCCACAGCTTGTTATCGAGTTTACCGAGCAGGCAGACCTTACAGGTGACAAGATAGCAAGCCTGCGTCATCTTTTCAAGTCGAAGGGCTGTATGATAGCCATTGACGATTACGGAAGCGGATACTCCAACACTGCCGCTGTGCTGAGCCTTCAGCCCGATGTCATAAAAGTTGACCGCTCCCTTATAACCGACATCAACACAAACGTAAAGAAACAGCACTTTCTCACAGGCATCATTGATTTTGCAAGGCTGAACAATATAAAGGTGCTTGCGGAGGGTGTCGAAACCTATGACGAAATGAGCGTCACCATCCGCAGAGGTGTAGATTACATTCAGGGCTTCTATACCGCAAAGCCGCAGAAGGAGATCGTTCCCGATATACCCGACGCTGTCGCCGAGCAGATGCGTATGCTCAATATGTGCCGCCCCGAAATAAAAAAGGCTCGTGATTACATCGTCCACGACGGTTGCGAGGAGCATCTCGACATAGAAAAAATGCTTTCAGACAGATACACAGGAGTTATAGTTGAAAGTGCCGTTGCACACCTTTACGCAAACGGCTGTGATGTTATGTCGTTTGTTATCAAGACCGCAGACGACTCAGAGTCACACATAATACTCGAAAATGCCAACCTAAAAGGCGCTCTGCGCCAGTGCATACGTCTTGGTGAAAATTCCGACACCACGCTTGAAATTAAAGGAACCGATTCGCTCAGCTATGACGGAATATCCGTTCCCGACTCATCAAAGCTTCTTATAACCGGCAACGGCAATCTCTACATTGACTCCTACCGTAATGACGGTTGCTGTATCGGCAGCAGCTATAACGATACCTTCGGTGAGATTACGATAGATATTAACGGCAATGTTGAACTGCAGGCAAACGGCGACCACGGTATATGTATCGGCGGCGGTGTTTCCCCCTGTGAAACGCCCATAAAGCTGCTCAGCGGCAATATCAAAATGTCCTCCACCGGCAAGGATTGTATCGGTGCAGGCTCCTATGACGGAAGCTGTGGTGTAGAAACCGGCAACGCTACGATAGATATAAGCTGTTCGGGCGATAACGCACTCGCTGTCGGCTCTCTTTGCGGATATACCGATATAAAAGCAGACGGCACAACCTTCCTCATCCGCTCGCTCGGAGAACGTGCAGGCTGTATAGGTTCGCTGGCGGCGCTTGACGGCAGCACTCCGTCAAGGATAAATGTCAAAAACTCCACCCTTGACCTGTTGCTCAAGGCACAGTGCGGCTCGGCCGTAGGCTGTCGCAAAACAGCGTGCGACACCGTCATATCCGACTCGGACATCACCGTACACGTTGAAGGCGACGCTGTCGCAGGCATAGGAAGTGCAGAAGGAAAAGGCTCTCTGCTCATAAAGAACAGCGATATAAGATCAAGCTCATCCTCAGGCATTTACTCGCTCGATATAGGCTTTATGAACAAAGGCTGTATCATAAACAACTCCACCATAAATTCTCATCTTATCAATGACCCCGATTATCACGAGCCGTCAAGACTTATGCAACAAAATTAACATAATCATTCTGTAAAAAAACGTTTATTGAATCCGCACCGTTAAACATATCACCATCACCGCTTAAAACATTATACTAACCGACAAGGAATTAATAATTTCGTGACCTTATCAATGCAACTGCACTGACATTGACTCTTCAAAAAACGCCACTAACCTGAGATATATGTACTAACCTGCGGACGTGTAGCGTTAAGCGTCCCTGCATTGACAGGATATACAATGTTCAGGTGGTTATTCGAGTTCAGCCAACACCCCGACGGGGTGGGGGTGTGAGTAAGGAAAGAGGGAGCCACGAGGGAGAGAACCTAAGAGATAGGGAGAGGGGCTGTCAAGTCCCTTGCCCTAGTCTCTTTGGTTCTTTCCCTCGTTAATATTGACAGGTGTACCCACTCGAATAGCGAACCCGAGAAGTGCTGTCCGACAAAAAGAACTATCGGTAGCCTTTTATCATATTCAGAGCAGAATGATATAACAGAAGTACATCAGATAAAAGACTTTCAAAAAGCTAAAGGCTGACGCATAATCACGTCAGCCTTTTCTGCATTTAATTTTATGTCGCTCAGTTCTTGCTCAGATATTCATCGATGCTCTGAGCCGCCTGCTTACCTGCACCCATAGCAAGAATAACCGTAGCTGCACCTGTAACTGCATCACCGCCGGCATAAACACCCTCACGGGTTGTCTGCATTGTGTCTTCGTTAACAACAAGACAGCCTCTCTTGTTGGTGTCAAGACCGGGAGTTGTGCTTCTGATAAGGGGATTGGGAGATGTACCGATTGACATGATGACCGTGTCAACGGGAAGCTCAAAGTTGCTTCCTTCCTTAGCGATAGGCTTACGTCTGCCGCTTGCGTCAGGCTCGCCGAGTTCCATCTCAATGCACTCCATAGCTCTTACTCTGCCGTTCTCATCACCGAGTATCTTGACAGGATTGTTGAGGTTCTTGAAGATGATGCCCTCTTCCATAGCGTGATGTACTTCTTCCTTACGGGCAGGCATTTCTTCCATGCCTCTGCGGTATACAATGTATACATTTTCAGCACCAAGACGCTTAGCGCATCTTGCAGCGTCCATTGCAACGTTACCGCCGCCGACAACTGCTACCGACTTGCTCTTGATGATAGGCGTATCATAATCGTCAAGATAAGCCTTCATAAGATTTGTTCTTGTGAGGTACTCGTTAGCTGAGTAAACACCGATGAGATCTTCGCCCTCGATACCCATGAATGAGGGAAGACCTGCACCCGAGCCGATGAAGATAGCCTTGTAGCCCATCTCAAACAGTTCGTCAACCGACAGAACACGGCCGATGACCATGTTTGTCTTTACTTCAACACCGAGATCCTGAAGGTTTTCTACTTCCTTCTTAACTATAGCCTTGGGAAGTCTGAATTCGGGGATGCCGTAAACCAGAACACCGCCTGCTGTATGGAATGCTTCAAATACTGTTACTTCGTAACCCTTCTTTGCAAGGTCGCCTGCACAGGTAAGACCTGAAGGGCCTGCACCTACAACTGCAACCTTCTTGCCGTTCGACTGGGGCTTAACAGCCTTTGCATCGCTGTGCTTCATGTGATAGTCTGCACAGAAACGCTCAAGACGTCCGATAGATACGCTCTCGCCCTTGATACCTCTTACGCACTTGCCCTCGCACTGATTTTCCTGAGGACAAACACGGCCGCTGATTGCGGGGAGGCTGTTTGTGCTTGTGATTATCTCATACGCTTCTTCAAACTTGCCCTCTGCAACCTTCGCTACAAATTCGGGTATTCTTACGTTAACGGGGCAACCGCTTACGCAGGGCTTGTTCTTACAGTTAAGGCAACGTGATGCTTCTTCCATTGCCATTTCTTCTGTATATCCCATTGCAACTTCGAGGAAGTTCTTGTTTCTTACGTTAGGGTCCTGTTCGGGCATAGGAACCTTAGTTAATGACATATTAGGCATTTTCTTATCGTCCTTTCCTTACTGCTCAGCCTTGTAAAGTCTGCAGTGTTCTCTGTCGTGAGCTTCTTTTTCCTTGTATGTCGAGTTACGCTTCATCAGCTCGTCAAAGTTTACTAAATGACCGTCAAAGTCAGGACCGTCAACACACGCAAACTTGATTTCTCCGCCGACATTTACACGGCAGCCGCCGCACATACCTGTACCGTCGATCATAATAGGATTGAGTGATACAAGTGTCTTAATGCCGTAAGGACGGGTAACCTCACAGACAAACTTCATCATAGGTACAGGACCTATCGCAACAACGAGATCGTACTTGTTGCCTGCGTCAATAAGGCTCTGGAGCTTGTTTGTAACAAAGCCCTTTTCGCCGTATGAGCCGTCATCTGTCGTGATATAGAAGTTTGTGCTTGCCTTCTTGAATTCATCCTCAAGGATAACTATATCCTTGTTTCTGAAGCCGGCGATAACATCGACCTCAACACCCTCGTTGAATAACTGCTTTGCAGAAGGATAAGCGATAGCGTTACCTACGCCGCCGCCGATAACACATACCTTCTTTGCACCCTCAAAGTCTGTTGCCTTGCCGAGAGGGCCTACAAAGTCGAGCAGTGCGTCGCCCTCCTTGAGCTGTGATAAAAGCATAGTAGTCTGACCTACTATCTGGAATATGATAGTAATAGTACCCTTTTCTCTGTCATAGTCTGAAATGGTAAGAGGTATTCTCTCGCCCTTTTCGTCAACACGCAGAATGATGAACTGACCTGCCAACGCCTTCTTCGCAATGAAGGGAGCGTCTACCTCCATCAGTACAACGTTTTCGTTGAGCTGACGTCTTTTGAGTATTTTATACATTGAAAAAACCTTTCCTTTCGTTATATATGGGAGCATCTGTAAAAATACAGACGCTTCAGATCGCCACACATAAGTATAGCAGATTGGCGGAAAAAATTCAAGCGTTTTCGATATTTATATATTGAATAGTGCCATTACTTAAAGTAATGATGAAACGACCCGTTACGGCAAAAACGCTTTAAATACCCGATTTTCTGCGGTTTGAGCGACCTTGCGGCTTATACGGCATATATTGACCTTTTTCTCGTTGACAAAAACTGCATTATGAGATATAATTATAATGTTATTGTAAAATTGGGTTAAATGTGTAAAGACTGAAAATGCCTTTATTCAAATCCGGGAGGCTTAATGAAAAAGAAAAAATCGAATAAGCTGAATCTTATTATTTGCGCAATTGCATTCGTATTCATGATCTTCTATGTGTATTTTGTGGACGGATTTGATAATCTTGTCAATTCAATTCAGAAGATAAATGTCGGATTCCTGTTCATAGCGATGGGTCTTATGATAGTATACTGGCTGCTGGAGGCACTTGGCGTTCATGCGGCACTGAGGGCTACATACCCTAAGGCAAAGTTCAGCAGAACATTTATGACGACCCTGCTCGGTCAGTATTTCAACTGCATCACTCCGTCGTCAACGGGCGGTCAGCCTATGCAGGTGTATTACTTCACGAAGTTCGGCGTTCCTATGTCACACGCAATGACATCTCTGCTGAGCAAATTCATAATGTATCAGTTTGTGCTGACAGGCTATTCCGCTGTGGTGCTTATAGCCCGTTTCAATAATTTCTCTACCGACTACGCACCGCTTATGGCGCTTGTAATTCTTGGATTTATCATAAATACTATCGTAATAATACTGCTTTTTATGCTGGCGTTTTTCAAGAAGCCCGTAAAGAAGATGGCTGTATGGGCTGTAAAACTGCTTGCAAAGATACACATTTTCAAGTTCCGCTTTATAAAGAGCGAGGAAGACAAGATAAAGAAAATCAGATCCGTAGAAGAAATTGTAGACGAATATCATGATAATTTCGTGTTCATCAAGAAAAAACCGTGGCTTATCATAAGACTTATCATTTATAATGTAATTCAGCTCACGGCTTACTTCTCAATCTCGTATGTAATTTATCTCGGCTTCGGACTTTCGGGTACGGATTATCTGACGATTATTTCCTGTCAGGCATTCGTTCTGATGATTTCGGGATTTATGCCCCTGCCGGGTGCGCTCGGTGCGGCGGAGGGAAGCTATACGCTGTTCTTCAGCAATATATTCATCGGCTCGGACGGCACGAAATATGTCGGCATCTCAACATTTATATGGAGATTCTTAACGTTCTATCTTCCGATAATCGCAGGACTTATTCTGTCAACCTTTGTCGGAAAGTTTATGAATGTCGAAGCCCCAGACAAGTCAACGATCAAGCTTACCGAAGAAGAGCTTAAAGGCGACCCGATAGACTGATTGCTTGAAATTTACAAAATAATCTTACGGCAGAGGGTGTATGCTTTCTGCCGTTTGCTGTATCTGGAGCGCAAAGTAAAACAAGCCGAAAACGGCTCTACGAAGCCAATGCAACCGCAAATTTACATGAAAATATTCAAAAGCAACATGAAGTTTATAGACCTTATACGCCGATTATGCTAACATAACGACAGACAGAAAAGCTGTCGGAAAGGATATGTATATATGAGCTTAGGAACAAATATTCAGTTTTACAGAAAGCAAAAAAATATGACGCAGGAGGATCTGGCGGAGTTTATGAACGTGTCACGTCAGACTGTGTCAAAGTGGGAATCTGACACTGCGTTTCCCGAAACTGATAAGCTTATCACGCTGAGCGATTACTTTGGCTGCACGCTTGACGAACTGATTAAGGGCAGTGCTGAAGAAAGCTTTACGGAAGATGCCGCAGGATATGATAAGGAAATGAACAGCTTTACAAGTGCTATCTGTCTTGGTACCGCAACTGTGCTTGCAGGTGTTACCACACTGCTTTTTACGGTAGGTCTGGGACTTGACGAAACAATAGCAACGGCAATATTTATGCTGTTTGTAACAATCGGTGCGGCGATATTTATAGTAAGCGGCATACGACACGGCAACTATGTCAAAGAAAATCCCAATATCAAGCCGTTTTACAGCGTAGAGCAGATAAAGGCTTTCAGAAATAAATTTCCCGCTTTTATCGCCGGCGGTACGGTGCTTGTACTGCTCGGCATAATCGCATTGATGGTAATGCAGAGCTTTGTCGACAAGGTCGTACCTGATGCTATGACTGAGGAAAGCTTTGGCGCACTGTGTGAGGCTGTTCTGCTTTTATGTGTTACCGTTGCCGCACCGCTGTTTATATACGGCGGTATGCAGTATGCAAAGTACGATGTAGAGGAATACAATAAGGATAATAATCCCGATAAGCCGTTTGCCGAAAAGCTGATTTCGGCTATATCGGGCAGTATAATGCTTGCGGCAACTATTGTGCTTTTTATAATGGGATTCTGCTTTAATAACTGGGAATTGTGCTGGATAGGTTATCCGATCGGCGGCGTCCTCATCGCAATTGTCATCTGTATATCAAATGCTGTAAAAAAATAAGCAGATACTTGCATAATTTTTGTGAATATGGTACAATTAAAGAGCGATAACTGTTACAGTTCTTACAGCAACAGCTATCGTAATAAATAATTTGAGGAATTTTCACTGTGAACCCTTTATTGATTGTACTGTATGTTTTACTCGGACTTCTTGCGGTATATGCCGTACTGTTTCTTATTGCTGTACTCCGTGCCGTATTTATGAAGAAAGAATTTGCTGACGATAAGCCGTTCGATCCGTATAAGGACGGTATCGACTGCGACACCCACGCAGAGCATCTGTCAAAGATTATACAAGTGCCGACCGTAAGTATCCGTGGCAGAAACGACAACACCGAGATTTATAAATTCCACGACCTGCTCGAACAGCAGTACCCGAATATCCACAGGGTATGCGAGTGTGTCGATATTGACGGAGCGTTGCTGTTTATATGGAGAGGCAAGGATAAGAACCGCAACCCGATATGCCTTATGTCGCATCAGGACGTTGTTCCTGCCGACAGCGAAAAGTGGAAGTATGACGCTTTTTCGGGCAAGATAGCCGAGGGCAAGATATGGGGCAGAGGTACGGTCGATACTAAGGGCGCATTATGCGCCATACTCGAAAGCATAGAGGAGCTTATAAAAGAGGGCTTCACCCCCGTGTGCGATGTCTATGTCGGAAGCTCCAACAACGAGGAAATAACCGGCGACGGCGCAGTAAAGACGGTCGAATATCTTTATGAAAAGGGCATACATTTCGATTTGGTTATGGACGAGGGCGGCTCTGTAATGTCATACGAGGATAGTGTTAAGGGCAGAATGGTAGCCCACAACGCAATGATAGGCATACTCGAAAAGGGCAGAGCCAACATAAAGTTCACCGCAAGGAGCAGAGGTGGTCACGCAAGCGTTCCGTTCAACAATAACCCCTTTGCAAAGCTGTCAAAGCTGATGTATATAATCGAACACAGAAACCCGTTCAAGAAAAGGATAACCCACCCCGCAAGAGTGCAGTATCACGCTATGGCGCCATATATGCACCACTTCAGACACCGCCTGCTGTACGGAAATCTGTGGCTTTTTGCCCCGATAGCACCGTACATAATGCACAGGATAGGCGGGCCTGCGGGAGCGGTCGTAAAGACCACCTGCATATTCACTATGGCAGAGGGAAGCAAGGGTGCAAACGTGATTCCCGAAAAGGCAAGCGTTACCGCAAACTGTCGCTTTATGGTGCACGAGCCTTTACCTCAGTCGTATAAAAAGCTCGGAAAGCTGTGCCACAAGCTCGGTATTTCTATGGAAATGCTGGCAGGATTTGACGTTCCGCCTGTTGCGGATATGAACTGCTATGCGTATAAGTATGTCAACAAGAGAATAAAGGAAACCTTCGGCGATATACCGAGAATACCTTATATAATGCTTGCAGGCACCGACTCACGCCATTATACGAAGATATGCGACTGCGTACTGAGATTCGTTCCGCTTATGATGACGGGCGCACAGCTTAACAGCGCACACGCAATTAACGAAAACCTCAGCGTAGAATCGCTTGAACGAGGAATAGTTTTCTATCACGATTTCATAAAAAATTACGGCTCAGAGCTGTAATGCGGACATAACCGTGTCCGAAATCTCTGAAAGATAAAATAAAATGATTTTATTAAAGCTGTACTGTAAAATTTATTGCTGACATCGCCGAAAACACTTTCCGTACTGACAAGGTGTTAATATTTTCGTGAGTATACCGGTACAACTGCACTGACATTGACCCTTCAAAAAAACGCCACTAACCTGAGATATATGTACTAATCTGCGGACGTGTAGCGTTAAGCGTCCCTGCATTGACAAGATATACAATGTTCAGGTAGTTTTACGAGTTTCGCCAACACCCCAGGCGGAGTGGGGGTGTGAGTAAGGAAAGAGGGAGCCACGAGGGAGAAAACCTAAGGGATAGGGAGAGGGGGCGCCTAGCTCCCTTGCCCTAGTCCCTTTGGTTGTCTCCCGCGTGAATAGCAGCAACGTTATTAAATGGAATAGCGAACCCGAGAAGTGCTGTCCGACAAAAAGAACTATCGGTAGCAAATACTTAATGGCATAAAATAGATATATTTGATAATGTCTTTTTCCTACAACCTGTTGCGGCGGATAGTTCCGCCGCTTTTTTCTTACCCACTCGGCATTTTTGACGAAAAAACACCGCCCGAATTGCAAAAGTCATTGACAATACCCAAATTAGATAGTATAATAATATAGTACGCAGGCGAAATTCGCCATAGCGGAATTCGGAAACACGGTAATTCACCGTAATATAACATGGAGGCTTTTGGTAATGAGAGTTTACAACTTTAGCGCAGGTCCTGCGGTACTTCCCGAAGAGGTACTTAAAGAAGCAGCAGATGAAATGCTTGACTACAAAGGAACGGGTATGTCCGTTATGGAGATGTCCCACCGCTCAAAGGCATATGATGCAATTATAAAGGAAGCAGAAAAGGATATCCGTGACCTTATGAATATCCCCGACAACTACAAGGTTCTGTTCTTACAGGGCGGTGCGTCACAGCAGTTCGCCGCAGTTCCCATGAACCTTATGAAGAACGGCAAGGCTGCTTACATAATCACAGGCCAGTGGGCTAAGAAGGCATATCAGGAGGCACAGAAGTACGGCGAGGCTGTAGCTGTTGCATCATCGGCAGATAAGACATTCTCTTATATCCCCGATTGCTCGGATCTTGATATTCCCGAAGACGCAGACTACGTTTACATCTGCGAAAACAATACTATCTACGGCACAAAGTTCTGGCAGTTACCCAACACAAAGGGTAAGGATCTTGTAGCCGATGTATCTTCCTGCTTCTTATCAGAGCCTGTAGACGTAACAAAGTACGGCGTTATCTACGGCGGTGTTCAGAAGAACGTTGGCCCTGCCGGTGTTGTTATCGCTATAATCCGTGAAGACCTCATCAGAGATGACGTTAACCCCGCAACTCCTACAATGCTCAAGTGGAAGACGCAGGCTGATGCCGATTCTCTTTACAATACACCTCCCTGCTACGGTATCTATATCTGCGGCAAGGTATTCAAGTGGATAAAGAAGATGGGCGGCCTTGAGGCTATGAAGGCTCACAATGAGAAGAAGGCAAAGATTCTTTACGATTTCCTCGATCAGTCCAAGCTGTTCAAGGGTACGGTAGAGAAGAAGGATCGTTCGCTGATGAACGTACCTTTCGTAACAGGCAACGAGGAGCTTGACGCAAAGTTCGTAAAGGAAGCTACAGCAGCAGGCTTTGTAAACCTCAAGGGTCACAGAACCGTAGGCGGTATGAGAGCTTCTATCTACAACGCTATGCCTATCGAGGGTGTTGAAAAGCTCGTTGAGTTCATGAAGAAGTTTGAAGCTGAAAACGCTTGATTATAACCGTATAGGTACAGGAGGATATACCAATGTACAACGTAAAGACATTAAATAAGATTGCCGCTTGCGGTACAGACCTTCTTGACAGAAGCAAGTACACTGTAGGCGACGATATAGACAATCCGCAGGCAATACTCGTTCGTTCCGCTTCTATGCACGAAATGGAACTTGGCGATGATTTACTCGCTATCGCAAGAGCAGGTGCAGGTGTAAACAATATTCCCGTTGACAAGTGCAGTGAAAAGGGTATCGTAGTATTCAATACTCCCGGTGCCAACGCAAACGCAGTAAAGGAGCTTGTAATACTCGGTCTGCTCATCAGCAGCCGTAAGGTCACAGCCGCTATCGACTGGGCAAAGACCTTAAAGGGCAAGGGCGACGAAGTAGGCAAGCTTGTTGAAAAAGGCAAGAGCCAGTTCGTAGGTCCTGAGATAAAGGGCAAGAAGCTCGGTGTCATAGGTCTTGGTGCAATCGGCGCATTAGTTGCAAACGCAGCCGCTGAGCTGGGTATGGAAGTTATAGGTGCAGACCCGTTCCTTTCTGTACAGGGCGCTCTCAACCTTTCAAACAAGGTTAAGTATGTAAAGAGCAACAAGGAAATTTTCGAAACCTGCGACTATATCACAGTACACGTTCCGCTTACTCCCGAAACAAAGGATATGATAAACGCAGACGTTATCAAGACAATGAAGAAGAACGTCCGCATTATGAACTTTGCAAGAGGCGGTCTTGTTAACGAGGACGCAGTTGTTGAAGCTCTCGCAAACGGCGGTATGGCGGCTTATGTTACCGACTTCCCCGGCGACAAGATACTCGGTGTTGACGGTGTTGTTGCACTTCCTCACCTCGGAGCTTCCACTCCCGAAAGTGAAGATAACTGCGCTGTTATGGCTGCAAACGAAATCAAGGATTATCTTGAGAACGGCAACATTGTAAACAGCGTAAACCTCCCCAACGTTTCAATGTCAATGACAGGTGACGCTAAGATTTGCGTTATCCACAAGAATGTTGAAGGCCTTATCGCAAAGATTACGACCTGCATCACTGAGGCAGGTATGAACATTGAGAACATGGAGAGCAAGTCAAAGAAGGACTATGCTTATACGGTTCTTGACGTTAAGGGCAATGCAGACAGCGTAGCCGATAAGATAAGAGCAGGAGAAGCTGTGATTTCTGTAAGAGTTATCAAGTAATCAAAAACAATCAGATAAACTATGAACCGCCGTGCGAAACACGGCGGTTCAATCTGTCAAAAAATCTCTATATTTTTGAAAATGGGGTTTGGGGCGTAGCCCCAAGCGGGGTGAGGGCGGCAGGGTAGATTGTCAAGTCAAGTGCAACACTTTTTAGACAAAAATTCGAGAGGGGAAAGATAGCCAAGACATTTACGAGGACGACTATTGATTAAATGAATAACTTTTTGGAATTCTTTTTCGGAAACACTTTAAAAATCAGTGCCCTTAGGATAGAAGAAACGTAAAAGATCATTTGTATTTTCGTTTAAACCTCGTTGCCAAGGAGAGTGCAAATCAGCAAAATAGATTGTTGTACCTAAATCTTTTTCGATATTAAGAAAATCAGCAAATTCAGAACCGTTATCCAACGTGATTGTTTCAATCGGCATAGGAACTTCCATAAGTTCAAAAGCTCTGGAGATAGCTTTTCTGATTGTATTTCTTTCTCGACTGATTGCTATTGAACCAACAAGTAGCTTACTTTTTCGGTCAACAAAAGTAACAGCGCAACCTTTACCGATACCGCCATAAACCGTATCGCCTTCAAAATCGCCTATACGGGATTTTGTTTCTACAATTTCCGGTCTGTCGTGAATAGTGTGAACCGGGTGAATTGTATTGCATTTCTTGCGATTGCCGATATACTTTTTTCCGTGACGTCGCAGAGCAGTTTTCCTTGACAAACCTTGAAGCCTGTTTTCCTTTAATGCCCGGTATATAGATGCACAACATACGCTGAAACCTTGTTGTTTGCACTTATGCGCTATAATTTCAGGCGACCAAAAGCGTTTGAAACATTCAAGAATGTAAATATAAAGTTTGGTGTCCGGTCGGATGACGTGTTTCCTTACACACTTCTTTCTTCTGTATATGTAAAGTGACGTTGCCCACCACGCATTGTACCTCTTTTTATCTTTACAGTTTCTTTTTATTTCTCTGCTTATTGATGAAGCACTTCTGCCCATCAACCTTCCAATTTCTCGTACTCCTTTTCCTTCTGACAAAAATTGTTGTAGACAATTTCGTTCAGATAGTGTAAAATGTGTATAGGACTTCATACTCTACCTCCGTGCCTTTTGTTTTGTGGTAATTACATTTTACACGAAAGTGAGTATGATGTCCATATTTTTTGTGTTGCACTTGATATTATAATCTACCGGCATGGATGCGAAAACCCTGTCGGGAATCCTCGGGCATACCAACGCCAGCTTTACGCTGGACACCTACACCCATGTGACCACCGATATGCAGAGAAACGCTTCCACTATCGTGGGGAGCTTTATGGATGAGATTATGCTTGAAGGAGATGATACCAATCGCTAAAAAAAGAAAAAATGGTGAGGGCACATTACGCATGCGTAAAGACGGTCGGTGGGAAGGAAGAATTGTTGTCGGGTACAATGAGAAAAGCCTGCCTATTACAAAATGCGTAACGGCGAAAACAAAAACAGAATGTTCCACTAAGCTCGAAACGCTGAAAGAACAGTACGGACGCTCTTCCGATAAAATTAAACCGGATATGCCGTTCGGGGATTGGATCGACTTCTGGTATCAGACCTACTGCCGGCACACTCTCCGCATTACCACAAGAACCGACTATGAAAACCGCATTTACAATCATATCATTCCCGAAATCGGAAAAATTCTGCTGAACAGGCTGTCACAGTCGGATTTACAGCAATTCTACGCAAAGGAAAAGACAGACGGAAGAAAACTGCACGTAAAAACCTACGGAAAGGGACTTTCGGACAGAACGATAAGGGGGATACATGCCAACTGCCGCACAGCTTTACAGCGGGCGGTGCAGGAGGGCTTAATTCGCACCAATCCCGCCGTCGGCTGTAAGCTGCCACCGAAGAAAGCACGGGAGATGCAGGTGCTCACGCAAAATGAAATTATCCGATTTCTGCATCAAGCAAAGGAAGAGGGATATTATGAGCTTTTTCTGCTGGAGCTCGGCACGGGGATGCGGCGCGGTGAGATATTGGCACTCAAATGGAGCGACCTCGACTTCGCAACAGGAGAGCTTCGCATTGAACGGCAGGTATATATCATCAAGGCAGAGGTGATTATATCGGCGCCGAAAACAAAAGCCTCGATACGCACCGTTATTCTGCCACCGTCACTCTTGAAAACCCTTGTGGCGTATAAGAAAACGGTGGATTCGGAATGGATGTTTCCGTCACCGACAGATAACGGCAGACCGAGAAATCCGTCATCGGTTAGAAAACGGTTACAACTGATCTTGGAACGGGCGGGCTGTAAAAGGTGCGCTTTCACGATCTGCGTCACACCTTTGCTACCATGGCGCTGGAGCACGGTATGGATGTGAAAACGCTCTCGGCAACCATAGGCCATGTGTCCTCGGCAACCACGCTTGATATTTACAGCCATATCACCGATACCATGCAAAGGCAGGCGGCAGTGCATATAGACCGCAAAATCGGCGGCACAGACGCCCAAATGCCGACGGCTCAGCCGTCGGCAAGGAAAGATACCTCCCCGGTCGAATTCACGCCGTACAAGCCCAAAATACGCAAGCCCGGAACAGGTTGTGTCACCATGATTAACAACCACCTCTACGAGGGACGGTACACGCCGACCAACGCCTACGGCAAGCGGGAAAGCCACAACATCTACGCAAAAACAAGAGAAGAATGTGAAGAAAAGCTCGCGGAAATGATTGCAGAGGTTAAGGCGCAAATCAAGGCGGAAAAAGACAAAATGACAGGGTGACCGAAAAAGTCACCCTGTCAAAATTTGAGGTTTCAAGACCCTTAGTTTGCTTTTGGATTTTCAAGCGATTCCCTTTTTGTGTCGAATGGAAGCACATCGGTAAATAAAATTAAATTGGAAGTGATTTTTTCCCGTTCGGTCAATGCTTGAAATGTACCGTTTGAGTAAAGGACATCCATAACCATCAGTGCCACTTCATTTCCTATAAAACCGCTTGCAGACCAACTGAAAATAAGATCTCGCATTTGCGGCGGATAATCGCCTGCGACGGTTTGCGCATATTCAAAGGCGTAGTCCGCAAATTGCTTTTTGAATTTTTCATCGAGCTCCGGAATCTTAGCAAAAAAATCTTCGGCTTTCCCTTTGACCACCATAATATTAATCTGATTGTTTTCGGAAATAAACTGTCGTTCTCTGAGCCGTTTGAATTTATCGGCATTTACGAGGTCATCAGAAATAGCATCGGTCATAAATTCGTAAAGGAATTCATAATCAGAAGTCCAATTATTTTTCCAGGCACCCTCACGTGAAGAATATCTGCTGTCTATAGACCATGAATAGACGGGATACTTCTCAGACCAACGTGTCATATTACCGCAAGCCCACATAGAAGGAAGCTGCAGGGTAGGAACATAATCCTTATCAACCTGTGTCCTTTCCGTTCCGATAAAAGCGATATAATTTCCCCCGTCTGTTGTTTTAATATAGTAAGGGGACAGATCCTTTTTTACTTCCAATTGACATTTGTTGGCCACACCGTAAAAAATAGCTGCTGCTTCCAAAAGCTGACGGTTTCCGCTTGGAATATACACATCACGGACATCGGAAATTGCTTCCCTGACAGAGTCAGCGTAAGAATTTGCAAGAAGTCGGGCTATTTCAAGTTGTTTTTTCGATTTATTCTCCTGCTTTTCAAGAGAAAAAGTTGGAGAATCAAATCTTACGTAAGTGGTAAATTTGTTCCCGGCTTTTCGCACTAAAAAGCCGTTGCTTTCTAAGAGCTCAATCTTATCCTCAATAAAGACAGGGACAACTCCCAATTCTTCTGCTATTTCATTTTTGGTTCTGGGAGTATAATACACACTGTAGACGATATTAAGATTTAAGCTGTCATTCAGGTAATATTCGGGACCTCCATTCGGTCCGGGATCTCCGCTGTGACCGATACTAGTTGCTTTAATGGGCTTCATTCCCAACTTTCCTATTTTTCTTTCCATAACTAATCCCTCTCTTAATTCATATCGTGCTTTATTAAGATGCCATTTTACTGTACCTATAGGTATACCTCGTTCTTTCGAGATAATTGCGATCGGCTTGTTTTCGTAATAGTACGAATAAACAATTTCGCGGCGTGTTTGTGTTAGAAATGTAATTTCACGGCGCAAGCGCAAAAATTCCTCTTCATTATCTCCGAAATCGTAGACATCCTCAACGGAAAGATTAATTTGATCAAGAGAAACGCCCTGATGCTTCTTAACAAATGAGACATATTTTGAATACACATATTCGCTGATGCGCCACACATAGCCGTCTAAGTTGTATATTTCCTTTGATTTTAACAAGGACTCATACAGCTCTTTGACAATATCGGCACAAATCTCCTCTGCTTCGTCATAAGAAAAAGATTTCTTGACAGCAAATCCGTATATTCTGGGAAGATATTCGATTAAAATTTTGTCTGCTTTTTGTTTATTCATATGTATTACTCCGGTACCGTTTGACTATATAGTGGGCAGAAAATCAGAAAAGTTGGCGATTTTGAAATATTTTTTCAATAATTTCCGGCCTGAATGGCATCAGGATGCGTTATCCTCAGAAATTGATGAAAGCTTTTCAACAGATTTTAGTATAAGCTGTAAAATTCTGCGCCGCAATAACTTCAGAACTCTAAATAGGAAAAATCACAATATCTACGCGCAAGCGAGAGAAGAATGTGAAGAAAAGCTCGCGGAAATGATTGCAGAGGTGAAGGCGCAAATCAAGGCGGAAAAAGAGAAAATGACAGGGTGACCGAAATTGTCACCTTGTCAAAATTTGCGTCGCTGTAGACAAAGAAAAACTGAAATTTATCTTTCCTTTATCATGATAAAATTCGTAAGAAGAGTCCCCTGTCGCTCAACCTGTTGTTCTTTAATAACTTTGTATCCTCTTGTTTCAAAAAACGGTCTTGCGGTAATAGAAGCATGGGTAACAATATTTCCTTGAACCGCCGACTCTAACTGATTGCAAATAGCAGTAGCAATTCCTTTTCTTTGATATCCAAAATGAACAAATAAGCGGTTGAGATAGCCTGTCTTATCTATATCCCCAAATCCTACGATAATATCATCATCAACCGCAACAATACTGAAATGTTCTTGAAGAGATTGGTTCCACGTTTTCAAGTCTACCTGTCCTGTTGCCCAAACATCTAACTGTTTTTTGGTATAATCTTTCGCATTTACTGTGTGAACAGTGTTGTAGAAGAGTTCTGCCAATTCCTTACAGTCTGAGGATTGATACTCTCTAATAAGCATTTTATTTATACCTCTAAATTCCGATCTATTGTTCCAATTATAGCACACAACGGCAAAGAAATCTACTCTAAATCAAGCTTAAAAAAGTCCGGCTGATTTAACATTGAGTATTAAATCAGCCGGAAAGGTGGTCGGAGTGACAGGGTTCGAACCTGCGGCATCGACATCCCAAATGTCGCGCGCTACCAACTGCGCCACACCCCGATAGTTATTTAATTGTGGTCGTGTAGGTGGTCAAATCTGTGGTCAAACACAGTTTTGACTGCCTTTTTTCATTTGCCAAACCGCCCGAAATTCACACGGTTGAAGGGCTTTCGGCGGTTGGCACCGATAAACGTCAGAAATGCCGTCTATGCTCCCAAAGCAGGCGCGCTACCACCTGCGCTACACCTCGATATTTTTATATCAACTTTTTTCTTATATCTCTGTTTCCTTCCCTGCTTTGTCCGCCCTCTTGCGGTTCCCGTAATCTCTTCTCGGCTCAATAATGAGCCTCGACATTCCGACCGCTGCGCCTAAAAACGCTCGCTTTTTCTGCCACCGGCAGCGCTCACGTTTTTTGCCCAAAGCAGGCGCGCTACCACCTGCGCTACACCTCGATACTGCTATTATCCGAATACAGCTTTAATATTATATCATAATAAATTCCTCTTGTCAACTGCTTCAATTTGATTTTGATTTATGATTGTTGGTTTTAATAATGCGTTACAAAACACAAAGTTTCCCTCTGAATAGGACGGATACGATTTGTTAACAACAGAATTATAATACGTAATCCCACCTCGCCCACCAAATCCCAAAAAGAAAAACCCCCTCAATCGCAGTGACAGAGAGGATTTACGCATGGCTGGGATAGCGGGATTTGAACCCACGAGTGACGGAGTCAAAGTCCGTTGCCTTACCGCTTGGCTATATCCCAGTATAAACGAATGCCGCCGGCACTATAAGCCAGCGCAGGCGGCATTCGTTCTTAATAAATATGGGGTGGGAGATGGGACTCGAACCCACGATCTTCGGGACCACAATCCGACGCGTTAACCAGCTACGCTACACCCACCATAAATGGCACGCCACACAGGATTCGAACCTGTGACCTACCGCTTAGAAGGCGGTTGCTCTATCCAGCTGAGCTAGTGGCGCATGGTCTGCATTTTCATATTTATCAAAATAAATAAGTTTTCACTTTCGTGAAAACTATGGAGCGGGTGATGGGAATCGAACCCACACAACCAGCTTGGAAGGCTGGGATTCTAGCCATTGAACTACACCCGCATATTCATTAACTGCTTTAAAAGCACGCATCTCATTGACGCTTGTATATTATAACACAATAAAAATGAAATGTCAAGACTTTTTTGAAAATTTTTCGATTTTCTTTTACAGCTTAAAATTGCCACCATTTCGTGACAATAAACGTCCCGTAAAGCAGATACATATTTTATTATTCGCCTCACATCATATCCATCCCTGCCCTTTTAGCGAGGATAGATATGACGTTATCGGCATTTAAGTTTCATCGCTTATCTAGCTCTAAAGCCCCTTGGCATCCTTCAGCGTGATACCGTTTTCACCGAGTGCGATCTTATGGTCAAGACCTACGAACTTGCCGTTTTCCTGCCACAGAACTTCCTTTACAAATGCGTACTTTTCTTCGTCCCACGTTGAAAAATCATCAAGCACAAGTCCGCCCGTATCGCCCGAATTGGCATTGTAGCACCAGAACGTGTGGTTAAGATGGTTCTCGCTTATCAGACGGCGCATACAGGTCATCCATTTAAGATTAGGCTCCTTCATAAATCCGCCCCATTCTCCTATAAGAAGCGGTGCGGTATTGTTCTTGTAGATGAAGAACCAGTTGTCCTGCCAGCAGTCACGCATAAGGCTGTCAAAATCATAGTCGCCCTCAAACCACGGCTGCTGATAAACCGTAGGACCGTAGTCGTGCGGAGAATACACCAGCTTGTTCTGATATTTTCCGAGATCGACAGGAAAATCCTTTACGCCCCTGAGATTACCGCCCCACCAGTTGAAATAGTAATCATCGTCATTTGTCGAGATGAAATCCTTGTTGCTCTTAATATCTGTCGGATATATCTCGGTACCCTCTACCATTATAAGCACATTCGGATTCTTGGCAAGTATTCTTGATGCGGCAGTTTCGGCAACATATTTCCAGTTGTTAGCCGAATCGGAATCGTTCCATATCGCCGCTTTATCCGCTTCATAGGGCTTGCCGTGCGGCTCATTCTTGAGATCGTACGCTATTATCGTATCATTATCCTTATAACGTTCCGCCATCCACTCAAGCGCCTTGTAATAATCCTCTGCGCTTACCTTGTCGGTATACCAGAGATTCACCGTATGTCCTGAAGCATTTGTTTCTGCGGAATGGATGTCCGGCATAACCTTAATACCGTTCTCCTCCGCCAGCTTCAGAAAATAATCGAATATCTGAAGACTGTTCATACTGTTAAGATCTGTGTTGTAGGCATTGTTGTAGTTTGCCTTGGGATATTCTCCTGCCGCCCACGAATTTATAAGCTCAGCCGACATCGGCACACGGATAAGGTTGAATCCGTGATCGGCAATAGCCTTTACGGACGACTTAAGCTCACTGTTCCATAAGCCGTCGAATGTATTCGTGCCGGTATTATATCCAAACCAGTTCACACCTGTAAGCCACACCTGCTTACCGTCTTTATCAAGGATTTTGTTTCCGTCCGTATGAAGCCAGTCGTCACCCTGTTCGCCGTCCTTGCTCCTTTCAAGCAGTGCGTCAACATCTGTTTCGGAAGTGCCGTTGCCGTTTGCATTCTGATTATTCTGATTGTTCTGATTATTCTGATTATTCTGATTTACATTTCCCGCTTTAACAACGCACTGCGTTTTGTTAAGCTCTGCCCTGTTTATTTTCAGTTCTTTGTCCGTATTCAGATTACAGCCGATAACCACAGTGGAGCCGGGCTGAATATCCCCGTTATATTCGGCATTTGTCACAGTTACCGTATTTCCGTTTTGGCTGTATGTGCCGTTCCAGCCCTCACAGCCTTTAAGACCGTCTATTTCAACGACCAACTCCCATCCCGAAATTCCGCTGTTTGTATTGTTGGTGATACCAAACTGAACTCCGTAATTCAGATTGCCATCGTCGCCCCACGAATTATCTACGGAATATTGCAGGATGACACCGTCTTCCGTTACAGCACCCTGCGAGCTGTCTGTCGAAGTATCGCTCTGCGTGCTTTGGGATAATGATGAGTTTTCGCTGTTATCTGCGGATGTGCCGCTCTGTGATGATGACGATTCATCGACGGTTTTCCCTCCCGCAAGAATCACTGCGAGCGTTACCGAAAGCCCTATTATCACCGCCGCCATAGCCGCTATAATTACGATAAGCCATTTAGGCACTGCCGTCTTAATGCCGGCTTTTGCCGCTTCGGTCGTGCTTTCACTCTCAGCCGATATTTCAGGGCTGTTCTGCTCCGGATTTTCTTCCGTTTGCGAAACATTTGTGTTCTTTTCTTCCATGATATATTCCCTTTCAGATATTTATTCCGTTACGAAAATCTCGTATTCTCCGCCTTCAATTATATCCGACAATCCGTAAACCACACTGCTCAGCACATATTCCCCGTCATTGATATATATTTCTATCAGATTGCTGTCGACATAGATTTCGAGCCTGTTTCCCTCTTTCACAACAGGTGTTTTTGCAATAAGCCTGTAATTTTTATCATTTATAAAAACCGCTGTACGATCAGTTATGATAATATCATCTTCACGGCGGATGATATAACCGCCGACATTTATGCTCTCCCCGTTGTTTATCGCTGTTTTCAGCATATATCCCGATTTATGCGAAGGCTTGCCGCTCTTTTTTGAAAAGGCTTTTCTTATGTTCGGGTGAGGTGAAAAATATATGTGATTATTTCTTATGTCAACCACACGAGGTATACACATCATACCTATGCGTTTATTCTCATTATCACCTACCGCTTCGGGCATTCTCGCCCACGCAATAACTACACGTCTGCCGTTTTCGTCCGTATTGCTCTGCGGCGCATACAGATCTATGCCGTAATCAAACATACTGTATTCATCGCTCATAGTCATTTTGCAGCTTTTTTCGTCAAAATCCGCAAAACAGCATATTGCCGCTGAATCATACGTCATATTATCATCAAGTATTCCGATGGGTGAAAAGATTACTACGCCTTTACCGTTGACTTCAAAATAATCCGGGCATTCCCAGATACAGCCGAATCCTCTTTTTTCGCAATAATTCACATATTCCCAGTTTTCGAGATTTTCGCTTTTGAAAAACAGGAATCTTCCGTTGTTGTCATAGGTGCTTCCTACTATCATATACCACGCATCACTGCCACGCCATACCTTAGGATCTCTGGTGTCGGATTCCGAGCCTGAAGTGCTGTCACGCAAAGGTTGAATTATCGTAGTTTTCGCATTGAAATTATCAAAGGTATATCCGTCTTGCGAAATAATCTTCATCTGTGACGCTATAAAGCCGTAATTCAGTGCGCAGTTGATATTTTCGGGATCTTCTTCACGATAATTTATTCCGGTATAAAAAATGTGCATTTTCCCGTCATGCTCGACCGCACTACCCGAGAAGCATCCGCTCCTGTCATTTTTCTTGGTAGGATAAAGAGCTATCCCCTTATGCTCCCATGTAACAAGATCGTCACTTACAGCGTGTCCCCAGTGCATTCTGCCCCATACCGGCGCATAGGGAAAATGCTGATAGAACAAATGGTACTTACCTTTATAATATATAAATCCGTTGGGATCGTTTATCCAGTTTGACGGTGATTTCAGATGTATCTTATCCACAAAAAACTCCTTTTCTCATTCGTAAACAAATTTTTCTTACCGTATATCGTCCGATATAACAATTCGCAGAGCCTGCGACAGCTCTGCGAAAGCATTATTGCCTGCTTTATTTTTTAGTAGCGGCATCCTGATTGTCTTTTTTCAGATGCACATCAAGCTGATTATAGGGTATCTCGATACCATTCCGGTCGAACTGCTCCTTGACCGCTTCGTTAAGGTCAAAGTATACCGTCCAGTAGTCCTCAGCCTTTACCCACGGATAACAGGTTATTCTTACAGCGCTCTCAGCAAGTTCGGTTATCCTGATTTTCGGCTCAGGCTCTTTAAGTATAAGCTCGTGAGCGTCTGTGATGCTTTTGAGGACTTCCATCGCCTTTCTGAAATCGGTGTTGTAAGAAATCGTATATACCATGTCCACACGCCTTATTCCAAGCGTTGTATAGTTGGTGACCTTCTTTGATGTTATCTGCCCGTTGGGATAGAAGATAGCTTTATTATCGTATGAATGAAGTTCAGTGTACCACATATTGATCGCTTCGACCGTACCCTCGACATCATCGACCTTGATGTAATCTCCTATTTTGAACGGCTTTGTGAGCATTATGCTGAATCCGCCCGCTATATTTGAAAGGCTGTCCTGAAGTGCAAGTCCGATGGCAACGCCTGCCGTACCTATCACCGCTATTATAGAAGTCATCGGAACGCCGAGAACGGCGAGAACAATAGTAGCGAGCAGCGCATAAAGCAGTATTCTGACCAATGAATAAATAAAGCGTGAAACAGTCTTGTCGATAACATCGTGTTTCATACCCCTGCTCATCATTTTCAGCACGAGTTTGGAAATAACTATTCCTACTATCAGTATTATCGCCGCCGCAATCAGCGTAGGCAGATATCCTACAAAAGCGTTTATCATCTGATTGAAAAACGTTTCAGCTTCTTTTATCTGCTCCTGCGCATTCTCAAGCGGATCGGTAGACGTACCGACCGCCTGTGAAAGCAATGAAATATTCAAGAAAACATCTCCGTTCCGATTTTAATCCGCAGTATCCTCTGCCCTCTCGGTTACCTGTATAGATACCTTGTATTCTCCTGTAACCCAGCTTCTGACCTTGGTTCCACGCAACGTGAATTCCGCAGTCACATCTTTAAGCCCTGCGGTAAGCGTAGTTCCCATAAGGTCAACCGTCGCATAAATATCCTTTGACGCAAGCGCCGCTATTTCATCTGCCGGACCCGTAACATTGACGCTGAGTTCGTTTGTAAGAACATCGACATCAAAATTGTCCGGTGCGTTTATAATGCGGATATTGTCCTTCTGGACAGTATAGCTGAGGAACGTGTAATTCTCCGCATCCTCAAAGGAAACCATAGCGGATGTGTTTCCGCTGATATTCTTATATCCTTCGGGTAAAGCTATCGGAAGCGTCAGCTTCTGCAAATACTTGGTCGTAAGCTGACTGAGATCTATCGTTCCTATCTCGAACTTCTCCTGTGAATCAAGTGAATCGTCGGGTGAAGAAACAGTGAGCGATTCCGGATAGATGCTGTACTTAAGACTGCTTAAATCAAAGTTTGACGGAACGTTCGTAAACTGTACCGTAAGAGGCAGAGTTTTCTGCTTATACAGCGTTATATTCACGGTGTAGCTCTCGTTGTCGTATTTTATATCGGGATTTTCGATTATATCTCCGTTACTGCCAAGCAGAACAATCTGACCTTTTGAAGAAACCGATTCTGAGGTTTCGCCTGCAAATACAGAACGTATCTCGACCGATTTCACTGCGTCTATTGCGGTGCTGTCGCCCGTAAGCGTTATAGTCGAAGGCTCAGCGGTAACGCTGTCTATCTTCATACCCGCCGTAGCGGTAATGCCTTCAGCTACAGCCTTCATACTGCCGTCGGAAATACTGAACGTTTTTGATACCGTCTTTTCGACCTTGAGCTTAACGCTCAGACCCTCATCGTCAACCGTACAGCTGTTTTCCTTTACCGGTGTTACGTTAACCTTTACCTTATATTCACCCGGCGCCGTGATAGCCGACAGATCCGCACTGGCTGTAAAATCGTTTGCAGTAAGGTTTCCTACCTCATATCTTTTGCCTGTTACCTGTACGGTTATCTTATCAACATAACTGTTCGTTACGGAAAGCGCATTTTCCGTCATATATTCCGTAGCCTTGACTTCAACCGGAATATCGCTGATGTGAGTTGTGACATCCGGGAAAATCTGCATTGAAATTGCAAACCACACAATAACGGCAATCACAAGTGCGAATATGATAGTTTTTAAATTCTTGACAAAGTTCTGAAAAAAGCTTTTGAGCCATTCTTTCATTATTTATCCGCCCCCTGTTCTTTTTTCGCATCGGGTGCGTTTTTCTTATGCTTTTTTAAAGCCTTACCCTTCATCTTCTTTGCTTCGGGCTTTTCCGGAATCAGCTTTGCCGTAAGCAGCTTTCGCAGTGTATCCTTATTGTAAAAGCGTGTAAGACTTCCGTTTTCGGCTATAGATATAGTACCGGTTTCTTCCGAAACAACAACTATCACCGCATCCGAAACCTCGCTCATACCGATAGCCGCTCTGTGACGGGAGCCGAGAGCCTTTGAAATCAGTTCTTCCTTCTGAGGCTTAGGCAGGAAACATCCTGCGGCATATACCTTGCTGTCACGGATTATCACCGCACCGTCGTGCAGCGGTGTGTTCGGGAAAAATATATTACCGAAAAGTTCAGGGCTTGGCGTTGCGTTGATTATCGTACCGGTGTCTATCTGCTCACCGAGCTTTGTTTCACGCTCGAATACGATAAGTGCGCCCGTAGCGGTCTGCGAAAGCTGTTCGCAAGCCGTACAGACAGCCTCTATACAGTTATGTATGTCGGCGGTCGCCGCATCCGTCTTACTTTCAAAATTAAGAGCCAGCTTTTTCACCTTTGTGGTTCGTCCCATTTTTTCAAGCACACGGCGAAGCTCAGGCTGGAATACAATAAGTATAGCGATAATTCCGACATTGAGGAAGGTTTCTATTATAACCTTCATCGCCTTCAGCTGAAACTGGTTTACGACAAAGAAAAGTATAGCAAGCAGAATTATACCTTTGATAAGCTGCTCCGCCCGTGTTTCCTTGATGATTTTAATGCCTTTATATATGAGATAGGCAAGAAGGAGAATATCAAGATAATCAACAAGTCCCATTGTTGCAAAAACACTCTGTATATTCTCCCAGATATCCTTTAAATACTGGATCAATTTTTCTGCTCCGTTCCTAAAACTGCTGTTGCAGCGAATTTCATAGTAAGTTTATATATAATATTGTATCATTAAACGGCGATTATTTCAAGGAGGAGCGGGAAATTTTTTCTTACTTTTCACAAAGATTATCGAAACAGCAGATATCCGCTCGCAGCGGCACAGCCGTCTTCACCGCACAGATAGCGGAAATACGCCTGTCATATCTTATACAGAGTATATTTTTCGTTGCCGGCGGAAAACATTCTTACAAAGACAGTTATATCGGGTTAGCTTAAGCTGACTCAAAAAATTGTACAGGAAACTAAAAAATTCTGAAAATTTTCACTTTTAGAGGTTTACATTCCGGAACGATTATGATATAATACTAAGTTGAAAGCATACGTCTTGGTATGACTGTATGCAAAAACAAAGGAGGACGATTCCCATGGGAAGACAAAAACTTACTATGGACGGTAACAACGCCGCAGGTCACGTGTCTTATGCGTTTACTGACGTTGCAGCGATTTACCCCATTACACCATCTTCAGTAATGGCTGAAGTAACAGATTCCTGGTCAACAGCCGGAAGAAAGAACATTTTCGGACAGGAAGTAAAGGTAGTAGAAATGCAGTCAGAAGCCGGCGCAGCAGGCGCAGTTCACGGCTCTCTCGCAGCAGGTGCATGTACTACAACTTACACAGCATCACAGGGCTTACTGCTCATGATCCCCAATATGTATAAAATTGCAGGTGAATTACTGCCCAGCGTTATTCATGTTTCCGCTCGTGCTCTTGCAACACACGCACTTTCTATTTTCGGTGATCACAGCGATATCTACGCTTGCCGTCAGACAGGCTATGCTATGCTCTGCTCCACTAACCCTCAGGAAGTTATGGATCTCGGTGCTGTAGCTCACCTTTCAACATACGAGGCAAGAGTTCCTTTCCTTCACTTCTTCGACGGTTTCAGAACATCACACGAGATCCAGAAGATTGAAGTATGGGACTATGAAACACTCGACAAGATGCTCGACCACGAAGCTGTAGACGCTTTCAGAAACAGAGCTCTCAATCCCGAGAAGCCCGTTCTGCACGGCACAGCTCAGAACCCCGACATCTTCTTCCAGGCAAGAGAAGCAAGCAACAAGTACTATGAAGCTACACCCGCTATCGTACAGAAGTACATGGACAAGGTAAACGCTGAGATCGGTACAGATTACAAGCTGTTCAACTACTACGGTGCTCCCGATGCTGAGCAGGTAATCATTGCTATGGGCTCTGTTTGCGATACTATCGAAGAAACAATCGACTATATGTTAGCTCAGGGCAAGAAGGTTGGTCTTGTTAAGGTTAGACTTTACAGACCCTTCAGCGTTGACGCTTTCGTATCTGCTATTCCCGAAACTGTTAAGAAGATCACAGTTCTTGACAGAACAAAGGAACCCGGCGCACTCGGCGAACCCTTATACCTCGACGTTGTTGCAGCTCTCAAGCAGGCAGGCAAGTTCCAGGATGTACCCGTATTCACAGGTCGTTACGGTCTTGGTTCTAAGGATACTAACCCCGCTCAGATCATTGCAGTATACAACAACACAGAAAAGCCCAGATTCACAATCGGTATCGAGGATGACGTTACAGGCCTTTCACTGCCCATCGGTGAGAACCCCAACACAACTCCCGAAGGTACAACCTGCTGTAAGTTCTGGGGTCTTGGTTCAGACGGTACTGTCGGTGCTAACAAGAACTCTATCAAGATCATCGGTGACCACACAGATATGTATGCTCAGGCATACTTCGCATACGACTCAAAGAAGTCAGGCGGTGTTACGATTTCTCACCTTCGTTTCGGTAAGTCGCCTATCAAGTCAACTTACTTTGTAAACAAGGCTAACTTCGTAGCTTGCCACAACCCCTCATACATCGACAAGTACGATATGGTTGAGGACGTTGTACCCGGCGGTTCATTCCTGCTCAACTGCCAGTGGACAGTTGACGAGCTTGACGAGAAGCTCCCCGCTCCCGTTAAGGCATACATCGCTAAGAACAACATCAACTTCTACATCATCAACGCTATCAAGGTAGCTAAGGATATCGGTCTTGGCAACAAGACAAATACTGTATTACAGTCTGCATTCTTCTCAATCGCTAACATCATCCCTGCTGAAGATGCTATCGAATATATGAAGAAGGCTGCTTACAAGTCATTTGCTAAGAAGGGTGACGACATTGTTAAAATGAACTACGCCGCAATCGAAAAGGGCGCAGGCGAGGTTATCAAGGTTGACGTTCCTGCATCTTGGGCTGACGCTGAGGGTACACTTCCCGTTCACACAGCTACAGGTGACAGAAAGGATCTCGTTGATTTCGTTAACAATATCCTTATCCCCGTTAACGCTCAGAGAGGCGACAAGCTCCCCGTATCTACATTCGTAGGCATGGCTGACGGTACATTCCCCCAGGGCTCTGCAGCTTATGAGAAGCGTGGTATCGCAGTAGATGTTCCCGAGTGGATTCCCGAGAACTGTATCGAATGTAACCAGTGTTCATTTGTTTGTCCTCACGCAGTTATCCGTCCCGTAATTCTTTCCGAAGAAGAAGCTGCTAAGGCTCCTGCAGGTGCAAAGATGAAGGACGCTATGGGTCTTCCCGGCATGAAGTTCGCTATGGTAACTTCTGTTCTCGACTGCACAGGCTGCGGCGTTTGCGCACAGGTTTGCCCCTCTAAGAACAAGGCACTCGTTATGAAGTCACTTGATTCTCAGATGAACGAACAGCCCATGTTCGACTACGCTGTTAAGGAAGTAGCCGACAAGCCCGAGGTTCACGAGAAGTTCAAGGAAACAACAGTTAAGGGTTCACAGTTCAAGCAGCCCCTGCTCGAATTCTCAGGCGCTTGCGCAGGCTGTGGTGAAACTCCTTACGCTAAGCTCATCACACAGCTCTTCGGCGACAGAATGTACATTGCCAACGCTACAGGCTGTTCATCGATTTGGGGCGGCTCTGCTCCCTCAACTCCTTATACAGTAAATAAGGAAGGCAAGGGTCCCGCTTGGGGCAACTCACTGTTCGAGGATAATGCTGAGTACGGTCTCGGTATGTTCATCGCTCAGGATACATTAAGACACAGAGCACAGGGTCAGTTAAAGGCAATTGCTGAAAAGACTGAAAACGCTGACGTTAAGGCTAAAATCGACACATACTTCGAAACAGCTAACGACGGTAAGGCAAACGCTGCTGCTACAAAGGATCTCGTTGCTGCTCTTGAAGCTCTTGATTGCGACTGCGCTGAAAAGAATGCAGTTCTCAAGGCTAAGAACTACCTCGCTAAGAAGTCCAACTGGATATTCGGCGGCGACGGCTGGGCATACGACATCGGTTACGGCGGTGTTGACCACGTTCTCGCATCAGGCAAGAATGTAAATGTATTCGTATTCGATACAGAAGTTTACTCCAACACAGGCGGACAGGCTTCAAAGGCTACAAACATCGGTGCAGTTGCACAGTTCGCTGCAGGCGGTAAGGACGTTAAGAAGAAAGATCTCTCCGGTATCGCTATGAAGTACGGTTATGTATATGTTGCTCAGATTTCAATGGGTGCAGATATGAACCAGTGCTTAAAGGCAATCGCAGAAGCTGAAGCATACGACGGTCCTTCACTGGTTATCGCTTATGCTCCTTGTATCAACCACGGTATCAAGGGCGGCCTTACAATCGCTCAGAAGGTAGAAAAGGAAGCTGTACAGGCAGGTTACTGGCATCTGTTCAGATTCAACCCCGCTGCTCCTGCAGGAACAAATCCGTTCACACTCGACAGCAAGGCTCCTACAGGCGATTACAAGGAATTCATGATGAGAGAAGTTCGTTACAACTCTCTTATGCGTGCTAACCCCGAAAGAGCTAACGTACTGTTCGATAAGGCTGTTGCTAACTCCAAGAAGCGTTACGAAGATCTCGTAGGCCTTGTTGAATACTACAAGAAGGAATACTGCGGCGAATAATCCGCACGAAATAATCTAAAAGCCCAAAAATTTTGAATAGTCGGAATAGAATAGGTTTTTACGCCCCTCCGGTAAAACCGGAGGGGTTATTTTTCGACTTGTATACTTTTGCTTTTAATTATTAACAAGCAGTAACTATTCAAAATTTTATCAGATTTTACTTTTTTTATATACTATTTTTAATCGGAAATTACCCTGAAATGCCGAGATCATATCGTAATGTGAAGCTTCCCCGTCATAATCGGTGATATTCGGGAATACAATCAATATATAAAACGTACAGGCACCCACGTCTGTGCTTGATGAAAAGGAACAAGTCAGTATGGAAATATTAGAGTGGATAAACGAAAATATAGTATGGGGCATACCGGTGCTTATACTGTTTGCAGGCTCGGGAATTATCTTTACGATAAGAACAAAGGGCTTGCAGGTACTGCACTTCCCTACTATAATAAAGCGTACACTCCTTACAAAACAGCCTGAGGCTGACGGAAAAAAGGTTTCGCCTTTCAGAACCCTTACCGCCGCACTCGGTGCAACAGTAGGAACAGGAAATATTATCGCAATAGGAAGCGCTATCGCAATAGGCGGCGCAGGCTCAATATTCTGGATGTGGATCTCCGCACTTCTCGGTATGGCTACCAGCTTTGCCGAAAACTATCTCGGTGCAAAATACAGAACCGTGCAATCGGACGGCCTTACGGGCGGCGTACCGTTCGCCTACATAAAAAAAGCGTTCGGCGGCAAAAAACTCGGTGCGTTCTTTGCGGGAATGTTCGCTGTATGCTGTATAGGTGCCAGCTTCGGCATAGGCAATATGGCTCAGGTGAATTCGGCTTCAATGGCGCTTCAGAACTGTCTTGGAGTACCTCTATGGGTATCGGGAATTCTTTGTGCCGTAGTAATTGCCGCAATAGCACCCGGAGGTATCCACCGCCTCAGTAAAGTCACATCGTGGGTAATCCCGATAGCCGCAGGAGGCTATCTCATTGGCTGCCTTACTGTAATTATAATTAATTATCAGAATATTCCGGACGTATTCGCAAGGATATTCACAGAAGCCTTTTCTTTCAAGGCTGTAGGCGGTGGAACTGTCGGCGTTGTAATGCTCGAGGCTATGAAGTGGGGCGTAAAACGTGGTGTATTCTCAAACGAAGCCGGTCTTGGCTCATCAGTAATGATTAATGCAAACTCAAGCGCCGATCAGCATCATACACAGGGTATGTGGGCAATGCTTTCGGTATTTATCGACACCATCATTATCTGCACTATGACCGCTCTTTGCATACTTACAAGCGGCGCAGACAAGCTGGTAGACAAAAAGGCAGGTGGTTTCAACATGGCTCTTGTTGCCTTTCAGAACGGTCTTGGCGATTTTGCCGGTGCATTCCTCAGTATCGCAACATTCATCTTTGCGATAACAACCGTTACAGGCTGGTGGATATACGGCAGAAGCTGCTTTGTTTACCTTTTCACAAAGAAGTGGGTAGGCGTATATCTTGCAATTTTCATTGTTACCGCTTTCGTGGGAGCAGTGATTAAGGCAACAGTCGTATGGGACGTATCCGACCTGTTCAACGGCCTTATGGCAATACCGAACCTTCTTGCGATAATACTGCTTCGCAAGGAAGTCAAAGCTGACATTTAATTCCTTTAAAATCAGTAGATATTAAAATAGTAAAATAAAAAGCACAAGGTAGCGTGACCTTAAGAAAACCTGTTATACAGACGTGTAATAAGTTTTCCCGACGTAAATTAAAATGTCGGTTGCATTACGCTTACTTTGTGCAATTTTTTTGTCGTTTTTGCAATTTTGCTATTGACCTATTGCAAAAAATAGTTTATAATAGTAAATGGGGAACAAGGTACGATGAACCGTATCAGTAATTCCCTACCGAATGACTTTCATCAGCATAAGCTGATAAAATAAAGAAAAGGAGAACAATCGGTTATGACAAAGAATCAGAATGTTTTAAAGTGGGTTGAAGAAATGAAAGCCCTCACACAGCCCGACAAGGTTGTATGGATCGATGGCAGCGAGGAGCAGCTCAAGGCGCTTCGTGACGAGGCTATCGCAACAGGCGAGATGATTGAGCTCAACCAGGAAAAGCTCCCCGGCTGCTTATATCACAGAACAGCTGAAAATGACGTTGCCCGTGTAGAAGACAGAACATTCATCTGCTCAAGAGAGAAGGAGAATGCAGGTCCTACAAACAACTGGATGGATCCTAAGGAAATGTACGCTAAGCTGACAAAGCTCTATGACGGCGTTATGAAGGGTCGTACAATGTACGTTATCCCCTACTCAATGGGACCTATCGGCTCACCTATCGCTAAGGTTGGTGTTGAGCTGACAGACTCTATCTATGTTGTACTCAACATGGACATTATGACAAGAATGGGTGCACAGGCATTCAAGAACCTGCCCGATGACTCCAACGACTTCGTAAGATGCCTTCACTCAAAGGCTGACGTTGATCCCGAAAAGAGATACATCGTTCAGTTCCCCGAAGACAACACGATCTGGTCTATCAACTCAGCTTACGGCGGTAACGTACTGCTCGGCAAGAAGTGCTTCGCACTCCGTATCGCTTCTTACCAGGGCTGGAAGGAAGGCTGGATGGCTGAACATATGCTTATCCTCGGCGTTAAGAAGCCCGATGGCGACATCAAGTATATCACAGCAGCATTCCCCTCAGCTTGCGGTAAAACAAACCTCGCTATGCTTATTCCTCCCGAGGGATACAAGAAGGCTGGTTATGAAGTATTCACAGTAGGTGACGATATTGCTTGGATGAAGCAGGGTCCCGATGGCAGACTTTACGCTATCAACCCCGAGAACGGCTTCTTCGGCGTTGCTCCCGGTACAAACGCAAAGAGCAACTACAATGCACTTGCATCTACAAGAAAGAACACAATCTTCACAAACGTTGCTATCAACAATGATGATATGACAGCTTGGTGGGAAGGTCTTGACAAGAATCCTCCCGAGAATGCAACAGACTGGAAGGGCAACAAGGTTAACGGTAAGGAATATACAGCAGCAGGCAACAAGCTCGCTCATCCTAACTCACGTTTCACAGCTCCCGCTCAGAACTGCCCCTGCATTTCACCTGAGTTCAACAACCCCCAGGGTGTTCCGATCTCAGCTATCATCTTCGGCGGCAGACGTGCAGCTACAACTCCTCTGGTTTACCAGTCATTCAGCTGGCAGCACGGCACATATGTAGGCTCTGCAGTTTCTTCTGAAACAACAGCAGCTGCTACAGGTGCAGTAGGCGTACTCCGTCACGATCCTATGGCTATGAAGCCCTTCTGCGGCTACCACATGGCTGATTACTGGGCACACTGGCTCGAAATGGGCGAGAAGCTTGGAGACAAGGCTCCTAAGATTTTCAACGTTAACTGGTTCAAGCAGGACGAGAATGGCAACTTTATGTGGCCCGGTTTCGGTGACAACATGAGAGTTCTCGACTGGATCATCAAGAGATGTGAAGGCACAATCGACGCTGAAAAGACTCCTATCGGCTACCTTCCTAAGAAGGGTGACATCAACCTCAAGGGTATCGAGGACGAGGTTACATCAGAAGTTGAAGACAAGCTGCTCGCAGTTGACAGAGACCTCTGGAAGAAGGAAGTAGAAGAGATGAAGGAATTCTACAAGCAGTTCGGTGACAAGCTCCCCGACGGTTTAAAGCAGGAACTCGCTGATCTCGAAGCAAGACTTGGCTAATCCATAACCGAATAAACTCCGATCCCCTGTTAAGCGATTAACAGGGGATTTTCTTATGCTTCATACGCTTTTAGCTTGTATGCCACAAGGCAAATACCGCACTGTTGCCACGGCGGCATTATATACGGCAAAACGGCACCGGAAAATTTCCGATGCCGTTTCTGTATAAAATATATTAACCCAAAATTGTCTTATTCCTTTACACCACCGAGTGAAACACCGGCGATGATGAATTTCGATAAGCAGAAATAAACGATGATAACAGGTATGATTGCTATGAAAATGAACATATAAACCTGACCCATATCAAACTTTAAGAAGTCTGCTGAACGAAGCTGTGCGATCATGATAGGCATTGTCTTCTTTGTTGATGTATCAATGATCAACGAAGGAAGGAAGTAGTTGTTCCATGATGCAACGAAGCTGAATATTGCCTGTACTGCAAGAGCAGGCTTCAGCATAGGAAGAACGATCGTGTTGAATGTTCTGAATTCGCCCGAACCGTCTATTCTTGCCGCCTCGATAATATCAATAGGAAGCGAGCTTTTCATGTACTGAATCATGAAGAAGAACACTGCAGGAGCCGCAATAGCAGGAACTATAAGAGGAATATATGTATCTCTGAGTCCCCAATCGGTACACATACTGAAGAAACCGAGCGCAGAAACCTGTGTAGGAATCGTCATGATAAGTAATATGAAGTTAAAGATAAATTTCTTACCTTTGAAGTCATATACATGAATTGCATATGCGGTCATTGCCGAGAAATAAATCGACAATAACGCTGTACACGCTGCGATAATCAAGCTGTTGATAACACCGTTTACTACAGGTATCGTTGAGTTTGAAATCGCACTCTGGAAGTTATTGATAAATTGATTTCCCGGCAGGAACGAGAAGCCGGACATAATATCGTAATGTGAACGGCTTGCGTTAACAAGCAGGATGTAGAAGAAGAACAAACACAGGATTGAGAAGAAGACAAGAACGATATAACAGATTATTCTGTGAATAATAAGCGTAGGCTTTACCTTCATATCCGGATCTGTTCTGTTCTGCTGAAGTGCTGAGGTATGTTCAAGTACCTTTTCCTTTTTTGCCATGATACTTACTTACCTCCTTTTTTAGACTTCTTGTTGCTTCTGTCAGCAGCGAAGAAGTAGTAAACAACCAGGCTGAGTGCCGCACATACAATGAATATAATTACTGAAAGCGCACCTGCCATACCATAGTTCTTAGATGTACCGATCTGTTCGTTCAAATACATGATAAGCGTCTTGGTAGTGTTATTCGGGCCTCCCTGACCGCCGGTAAGGATCTGCGGTACATCGAACATCTGAAGACCGCCGATCAGCGAAGTGATCATAACGTATACGAGTATAGGTCTGATAAGAGGAAGAGTTATCTTCCAGAATATCTGTGAGCTACTTGCACCGTCGATTTCAGCAGCCTCAATAACAGATTCGTTGATACCCATCATTGCCGCCATCAGCAGAATTGTCGTGTTACCGAACCACATAATGAAGTTCATGAACGCTACAAGTCCCATCGTACTGCCCGTATAGCTGAGAAATCTGAAAGCCTCGCCGCCGGTAGTGTGCTTGATAAGCTCGTTGATAGGTCCGATATCGGAGAATATTGAGAATATCAGCATTGCAAATGCAGATGCCATGATAAGGTTAGGCATATACATTACAGTTTTGAAGAATCCAAGACATCTTAAACGAAGTCTTACATTAGTAAACCAGTAAGCAAAAAGTAATGAAATGATTATCTGCGGAACAAATCCCAGTACCCACATGATAAGCGTATTCCATGTGAGTGCAAGTATATTGTTACCTGAACTCATATCAAAAATTGCCACAAAGTTATCAAATCCGACAAACTCCGGTCCTATCCAACTAAGACCCGACTTGAAGTATTTGAACATACTGTAATAGAAAGTCTGAATAAGCGGCCAAGCCTGGAAAACAAGGAAAACTAATATGAACGGGAGCATAAATATGTAGCCCCATTTTTTATATTTCCCGATTTGTCCTTTTCTGGCTTTTACCGGCACATTTCCTGCATTAAATGCCTGAGCCATAAAAACACTCCTTATAAAAATCTCGGTATATTCTCCATCTTGAGCAGTCAAGTATGTTAATAAGGCGGAAACATCCGTAATTCGCCCCATTAACATACTTGACTGCGAATTCACAGAACCCGCAGTCAAGATGAAGGTCAATATTGTTTAAGCCACAAAGCCTTTATTATGCGTTAGCGGGCTTCTTGAGCTCAGGATACTTAACAATAGCAGCCTCATAGAAGTTCTTGAGTGCTGTATCCTTATCAACAGTACCGTCGAAGTATTCCTTGAACTTAGCCTGGAATGTCTCGTTAAGACCCTGGTCGTAGACAGAAATCTTGCTCATGTCGATCTTGGGAGCTGTTTCAACGAACAGTGCGATGTGGTTCTGACCGCCTAAGAAGGCTGACTTGAAGTCAGAAGAAGCGAGTTCCTTCATTGCAGCTTCGTTGTTGTAGTAGTCCTGTGTATCCTTTGTGAACTGAACGCCGAAGTCCTTGTCGCAGCAGAATGCCTTCAGAACGTCGCCAACTAATGCAGCGTTGTCTGTGCCCTTTGCAGCTGCCATCCAAGTACCGCCCCAGAAGTAAGCCTGAGGACCGTAGCAAACTGCCCAGTCACCGTAACCGCCGTTGCCTACTTCGAGCTTACCGCCGTCTTTTTCCTTAACTGCAAGTGAGTTACCTGCAAGAGTGAAGTTGATGCCCCATGTTGAGTAGAAGAAGCCAAATACCTTACCGTCGGGACCCTGGTCAGCAGCCCAAGCATCAGACCAAAGAGAAGTCTTGTTGTTGTAACCCTTGTCTGTGTATGTCTTAGTCTGGTCAACCCACTTCATGATGTTATCATCAACGATGATTTCCTTGTTGTCGTTTACCCAAGGAGCAGAAACGTTGTTTGAGAAGGTTCTGTATGCATCATCATAACCTGAGAGCATCTTGTAACCCTTGTCAGCAGCCTTAGCAGCTACTTCGTCAAACTTTGTCCAGTCAGCGAGAGCTTCCTGTACCTTCGCGGGATCATCTGTGCCGAGAACGTCCTTAGCAATTGAACGTCTGTAAGCATACAGACCGGGAGTTGCCTGCCATGAAACACCCTTCAGTACCTTTGAACCATCCTGAGTTGTGGCAACGTCCTTTGTATACTGATACATACCTGAAAGATCTTCGTCAGTAAGACCGAGTGACTTAACATCAAGTGTGTACTCTGAGTTAACATACTTGAGAGCGTAGTCAGCTTCGAATAAGAACATATCGATCTTGTCGTCAGCAGATGCAGCTTCGTTCTTGGGAAGGTCTTCATCAAGCTTGTTCTGATAAGCATTGTCCTTGTTTTCAGTGATCTTGAAATTAACTGTAACGCCCTCGGGCATCTTAGCCTTTATGTACTTGTCAAAGTAGTTCTTGAACTCTTCGTTCCATACAGCGATGTTAAGAGTCTTGCCTTCGCCTTCCTTAAGTGTGAACTTATCGGAAGTTCCTGCGTTGCTTGAATCATCAGTCTTGCTCGAATCTTCAGTCTTGCTTGAGTTTTCAGTCTTGCTCGAATCTGTTGTAGAAGATCCTGCTGAGCTTGTAGCGTTGCTTGAGCAGCCTGCTACTGCGCCCAGAATTGATGCAGATGCTAATACAGCTGCTAAAATTCTTTTCTTCATTGGTAATTCCTCCAGAAGTATTCATTGTTGTGAATAGCTATCGCTTTCACTGCCTGACCTTGCGGCCTCATTAAAGAGGAGCCATAAACAATCCCCGGTAAGAACAGGCTTCCGGTTGAAGCTCCTGTGACATAACGGTATATACTGCCGTATATGTAACAATGGATAATTCACTAAAAAGACCTGTAGCTTGTCAAAAGTTTTGTTCACTTTTTCCTCGTTGACATAATCATATCACAGATTTCACAAATTTGCAAGCATTTTAAGCCCGTAGTTGTGTTTTTTTACCGTAAACGATTACAAAAAATGTTTTTTTGGCACTTTTCCGTCATCATGCACAAAAATCTGTTACATTTTTGTAACAATTCGGTCGCAACTTGATTACTGATTTTCCTTGTTTTCCGCTCTATAATCGGAAATTCTTCAATTGTAACGCCGTGTAAACGTTTTTATGCTAATTTAGCTCACAGAAAGTTTGTAAAGTAATTAATGTACATATAGCACAAAAACAAAGCGCCACTATTGTTGAAAAAGCACAATTTAAGAGATTTTCTGCTTTAGCACTTGAATTTGTTATTAAAATAAGGTAAAATGGTATAGTAACAAGTACGGAGGGAAAGCATGAGATCTATGAATAAAATACAGCTTACAACAGCTTTGATAAGCTTCGGTAAATTTTCATATATGTCTTTTTCTACGCCGTATTATAAGAATAAGTGTATTTTTTAAGCTGTGCAATTGGATTACACAGCTTTATTTATTTTCTGAAAGGATGTTCGTAAATGAAAAAAGTAGCCATAGTAATGGGCAGCGATTCCGATCTGCCTATCGTAAAAAAAGCGGCTCAGGTGCTTAAGGACTTCGGAGTTCCTACAGAGCTTCGTGTTCTCTCCGCTCACCGTTGCGCCGCAGAGGTTTCCGAGTTTGCAAGAAATGCCGAGAAGAACGGCACAGGCGTTATCATTGCCGCCGCAGGCAAAGCCGCTCACCTTGCCGGAGCTATCGCAGGTCAGACTCCCCTGCCCGTTATCGGCATCCCGATAAAAGCAAGCGCACTTGAGGGCATAGATGCACTTCTGTCTACAGTACAGATGCCCGCCGGAGTTCCCGTTGCTACAGTAGCTATTGACGGTGCGGCAAATGCGGCATTCCTCGCCGTACAGATCCTTGCGGTATCAGACGATGCCCTTATGGAAAAGATGAAGGCATACCGTGCAGCACAGACTGCAAAGGTTCTTGAGGCTGACAAAAAAATGGAGCAGGTACTTGCCGAGCTTTAATCGGTGTACTATATATAATGTAATCAATAAATACGGCACAGCCGCTGAAGAAAGGATAAACAAAATGGAAAAGAAAGAACAGCTTTACGAAGGAAAGGCAAAGAAGGTATTTGCAACCGATGATCCCAACCTTGTTATCGTATCCTACAAGGATGATGCAACAGCATTCAACGGCCTCAAGAAAGGCACTATCTCAGGTAAGGGTGTTATCAACAACAAAATGACGAACTATATGTTCGGTCTGCTTGAAAAAGCAGGTGTTCCCACTCACCTTGTTAAAGAGCTGAACGACAGAGAAACACTCGTTAAAAAGGTTTCCATCGTTCCCCTCGAAGTAATCGTAAGAAACGTAGCCGCAGGCAGTTTCTCGAAGAAGCTCGGCATTGAGGAAGGCACAAAGCTCCTCTGCCCCACGCTTGAATTCAGCTACAAGAATGACGATCTGGGCGATCCTTTCATCAACGACTACTATGCGCTTGCACTCGGTCTTGCAACAAAGGAAGAAATCGACCTTATCTCAAAGTACGCTTTCAAGGTAAATGAATTTATGCTTGACTTCTTCAAGAAGCTCAACATCGACCTTATCGACTTCAAGATTGAATTCGGTAAGACCTCAGACGGCACAATAATTCTTGCCGACGAGATTTCTCCCGACACCTGTCGTTTCTGGGACAGCACAACTCACGAGAAGCTTGACAAGGATCGTTTCCGTCGTGATATGGGCGGTGTTGAAGACGCTTACGCTGAAATAATGAAGCGTCTTATGGGCGAATAATCCCGACAATTGAAAAGAATCTAACAGGAAAAGGCAGGATAATATATGGGTGGATTTTTCGGCGCAGCGTCAAACAACGACTGCATAACCGATGTTTTCTTCGGAACAGACTATCACTCCCACCTCGGAACACGCAGAGGCGGTATGACCGCATACAGCCCCGACAGAGGCTTTCAGCGTGCTATCCACAGTATTGAAAACTCACCGTTCAGAACAAAGTTTGAACAGGACGCTACGGATATGAGGGGAAAGCTGTGTATCGGCTGTATCAGCGATACCGACCCTCAGCCCCTGCTGGTGCGTTCAAAGCTTGGTATTTATTCGATATGCAGTGTCGGCATAATCAGAAACGCCGAACAGCTTTCAACCGAGCTGCTCGAGAGCGGCTGTGCAAACTTTGAAACAATGAGCAGCGGCAGTATAAACTCCGGCTCGCTCATCGGTGCGCTTATCGCACAGAAGGACAACTTTACAGAAGGCATACGATATGCTCAAAGCAAGATTGACGGTACAATGTCCCTTATCATTCTTACAAAGGACGGAATTATCGCCGCAAGGGATCAGTACGGCAGACTTCCTATCATTGTAGGAAAAAGGAGCGACGGATACTGCGTATCCCTTGAATCATTCGCATTCCAGAAGCTTGGCTACAACACATATAAAGAGCTTCGTCCCGGCGAAATAGATATGATAACTGCGGACGGCTGTGAAGTGCTGAGCGACGGCGATGAAAGCAAAATGCATATATGCTCGTTCATGTGGACATATTACGGCTATCCGAATGCGGTATATGAGGGTGTGACCGTTGAAACGATGCGTACACGCAACGGCGAGATTATGGCGGAGAACGACATAAAGAACGGCAAGCTGCCCGACGTTGACTATGTATGCGGTATTCCGGATTCGGGCGTACCTCACGCAATAGGCTACGCAAACAGGAGCGGCATCCCGTTCGCACGTCCTTTTATCAAGTACACTCCCACATGGCCCAGAAGCTTTATGCCTACCAACCAGACAATGAGAAATCAGGTAGCTAAAATGAAGCTGATTCCGGTCCACGAGCTTATTGAGGGTAAAAAACTGCTGTTCGTTGACGACAGCATAGTAAGAGGAACTCAGATGAGAGAAACAGTAGAGTTCCTTTATGAGAACGGTGCTAAGGAAGTACACATGCGCAGCGCCTGTCCTCCGATAATGTACGGTTGTAAGTATCTCAACTTCTCCCGCAGCACATCGGAGATGGAGCTGATTGCAAGACAGATAATTGATGAGGCCGAGGGTGCAGATGGTATCAGATTTATCGACGAGTACAGTGACACCAACACAGAGCGTGGAAAGAAACTGCGTGACGAAATATGCCGCAGACTAAAGCTGACATCGCTTGAATTCCAGTCGCTTGACGGAACTGTACGGGCAATAGGCAAGCCACAGTGTGAGCTTTGCACTTATTGCTGGAACGGAAAGGAATGACTCCATTGACAAGCGGTTTGCATGAAGAATGCGGCGTGTTCGGTGTTTTTGCAAAAGAAAAGACCAACGTTGCCGCAACAACATATTACGGATTATTCGCATTACAGCACAGAGGACAGGAAAGCTGCGGCATCATTGTGAACGATGACGGCGTTTTCAATTCCTACAAGGACACCGGTCTTGTGAACGATGTGTTCACTCCCGAGCGCCTTGACGGACTTGGACAGGGCAATATGGCGGTAGGTCATGTGCGTTACGGCACGACCGGAGCAAATGCACGTCTTAATGCCCAGCCTATTCTGGTAAATCATTATAAAGGAAGAATGGCTCTCGCCCATAACGGAAACCTTGTAAACACTTACGAGTTACGTCACGAGCTTGAAAAACAAGGCTCTATCTTCCATACGACAAGCGACACAGAAGTTATAAGCTACCTTGTAACAAAGGAACGGCTTGAAGCGCCCTCTATAGAAGAGGCACTCAACCGTGCGATGAATAAGATAAACGGCGCATATTCGCTCGTTATCATGTCGCCTGCAAAGCTTATCGCCGCCCGTGACGAGAACGGCTTCAGACCGCTCTGCTACGGCATAACAAACGAGGGAACATATATAGTTGCCTCCGAAAGCTGCGCTCTTGACTCGGTCGGCGCTAAATTCGTAAGAGATTTGCTCCCCGGCGAGATTGTTGTATTCGATGAAAACGGAGTACGCTCCATAAAAGATCATTGCGGCAAGCGTCCGCATACTTTGTGCGTTTTTGAATATATCTACTTTGCACGTCCCGACTCGGTCATAGAGGGTGCATCGGTTCACGAGGCAAGACTTCGTGCAGGCGCATTCTTAGCGCTTGAGCATCCCGTGCAGGCGGATATAGTAATCGGCGTTCCCGATTCCGGAATAGATGCCGCCATAGGATATTCTCACCAGTCGGGTATTCCCTACGGCATCGGCTTCATCAAGAACAAATACATCGGCAGAACCTTTATCTCGCCCGGTCAATCGTCAAGAGAAGACAAGGTGCGTATAAAGCTGAACGTTGTTGCCAGTGTCGTAAAAGGCAAACGTGTCGTTCTTATAGACGATTCTATAGTAAGAGGCACCACAAGCGGCAGGATTGTAAAATTACTGCGTGATGCGGGAGCTACCGAGGTTCATATGAGAGTATCCGCTCCCCCGTTCCTCAATCCCTGCTACTACGGTACCGACATAGATTCGAGAGAACACCTTATCGCTTGTCATCATTCGATAAAAGAGATCAGCGACATAATAGGCACAGATTCGCTCGGCTATCTGAGCGTGGAAAACGCAAAAAAGCTTGCGGTACACGCAAACGGCTGTGAATGCGGTTATTGCACCGCTTGCTTCAGCGGAGAATACCCCACGAATATTCCCACGGAAATGCACAAGGATAAATTCGACAGAAAAATCAGCGAAAGCAAAGAAAAAACCACCACATAAGGACATCAGTCCCCAAACGGAAGGAATTATTATTATGAAGAACAGTTTTTCAGAAAGCTATAAAGCAGCAGGCGTTGACGTTACCGCAGGCTACGAAGGTGTTCGTCTGATGAAAAAGGACGTTGAACGCACCAATATCCCCGGTGTGCTTACAGGCATAGGCGGATTCGGCGGTCTGTTCCAGCTTGATATTGCAGATATGAAAGAACCCGTACTCGTTTCAGGTACAGACGGTGTCGGCACAAAGCTCAAGCTCGCAATGCTGATGGATAAGCACGATACGATCGGTATAGATGCGGTCGCTATGTGTGTAAACGACATAATCTGCTGCGGTGCAAAGCCTCTTTATTTTCTTGACTATATTGCTATAGGCAAGAACGTACCCGAAAAGGTAGCCGCTATAGTAAAGGGTGTTGCTGACGGCTGTGTACAGTCAGGCTGTGCGCTTATAGGCGGTGAAACCGCTGAGCATCCCGGAATGATGCCCGAAGACGAATATGACATCGCAGGCTATTCAACAGGTGTCGTTGACAAGTCGAAGATAATCGACAACAGCACAGTAAAGGAAGGCGACATCATAATCGGCCTTGCTTCCACAGGCGTTCATTCAAACGGCTTCTCTCTTGTAAGAAAGGTGTTCAACATAAACAGCAAGGAAGTTCTCGATGAAGTCCTCCCCACAGGAAAAACTCTCGGTGAAACTCTCCTTACACCTACAAAGATATATGTAAAGCCCATTTTGGAGCTTATCTCAAAGAAGAACGTAAAGGCCATCTCGCATATCACAGGCGGCGGCTTCAACGAAAACGTTCCCCGTTCACTCCCCGACGGCTTCACAGCAAAGATTACAAAGCACAGCTACGAAGTGCCTTATATCTTCAAGCACTTACAGGAAGTCGGAAACATCTCCGAACACGATATGTACAATACTTTCAATATGGGTATCGGTATGACCGTTGTAGTTGACAAGGACGATGCCGATGAAGCTGTACAGATACTCAGAAACGCAGGCGTTGAAAGCTACTGCATCGGTGAAATAATCAAGGGTGACGAGGGCATCATAATTGAGTAATATGAAAAATATCGTTGTACTTGTATCGGGCGGCGGAACTAACCTGCAGGCACTTATTGATGCTGAAAAGTCCGAGGGACTCGGCGGAGGTAAAATCACCTGCGTTATTGCGTCAAAGCCCGATGCCTACGCACTGACAAGAGCCGCAGATAACGGCATAAAGACAAGAGTGCTCGCAAGACGTGACTATGCCGATGTTGCCGCTTACAGCAAGGCTATGGCTGACGCTTTAAAGGAAGAGCAGGCTGACCTTGTTATCTACGCAGGCTTTATGACAATACTTGACGAGCAGGTATGCGATGCGTTCAGGTATAAGATGATAAACGTTCACCCCGCCCTTATCCCCTCTTTCTGCGGAAAGGGCTACTACGGACTTCACGTTCACGAGGAAGCGCTTAAAAAGGGCGTAAAGGTAACAGGCGCTACCGTTCATTTTGTAACAGCGGAATGTGACGCAGGACCTATCATTCTGCAAAAGGCAGTTGAGGTCAGAAACGGCGACACCCCAGAAATTCTTCAGAAACGTGTTATGGAGCAGGCGGAGTGGAAGATTCTTCCCCGTGCCGCACGTCTTTTCTGCGAGGGAAAGATAACCGTAAAAGACGGCATAACCGTTATCGACGATTGAACCTTATGTCCGCATTCTCCCGACTAAACGGGATTCTGAGGACGTTATAACAAGTTATATTCAGAAAACTGCGTGTTCCACGCAAAACCGCAACAGGAGGCTATATGGAAGTTGTAACACTTGAAAAAGAGCTTAACTCTCTTGCTTATCACGGCAGAGGCATCGTGATAGGAAAATCCGCAGACGGCACAAAAGCGGTAATCGCCTACTTTATTATGGGCAGAAGCGAAAACAGCCGTAACAGAATTTTTGTAGAGGACGGCGAGGGTATCAGAACACAGGCTTTCGATGAAAGCAAGATGGAAGATCCCCACCTCATCATTTATGCACCCGTAAGAGTTCTCGGCAACAAGACGATAGTTACAAACGGCGACCAGACCGACACTATCTATGAGCTTATGGACAAGCAGATGACATTCGAACAGGCTCTCAGAACAAGAGAATTTGAAGATGACAAACCCAACTACACACCGAGAATTTCCGGTATAGTCCACCTTGACAACGGCGAAATGAATTTTGCAATGTCTATCTTAAAGAGCGCAGACGGCGACGGCTCATCATGTCAGAGATACACCTACGCTTACAGCAATCCCTTAAACGGCAAGGGCAAGTTCATTCACACCTACAAGTGTGACGGCAACCCCCTGCCGAGCTACGAAGGCGAGCCTAAAACAGTGGTTATTCCCGATACGGATATAGACACGTTCACATCAATGGTATGGGAAAACCTCAATGCTGACAACAAGGTTTCACTCTTTACACGTTATATCGACATTGCCACAGGCAAGTACGAATCACGCATAATCAATAAAAACAAGTAAGCGAAAGGAACTTTACTACAATGAACGAACTTCAGTTAAAGTACGGCTGCAACCCCAATCAGAAGCCGTCAAGAATATTCATGGCAAACGGCAATTCACTTCCTATCGAAGTGCTTAACGGCAAGCCCGGTTATATAAACTTTATGGATGCCTTCAACGGCTGGCAGCTTGTAAGCGAGCTTAAGAAGGCTACAGGGCTTCCCTCCGCAACATCATTCAAGCACGTTTCACCCGCAGGCGCCGCTGTAGGACTTCCCCTCACAGACACGCTCAAGAAGATATACTGGGTAGACGATCTCGGCGAGCTGTCACCCCTTGCCTGCGCTTATGCAAGAGCAAGAGGTGCCGACAGAATGTCATCATACGGCGACTTCATCGCTCTGTCGGACAAGTGCGATGTTTCAACGGCAAAGATAATACAGCGTGAAGTTTCCGACGGTGTTATCGCTCCCGATTACGATCCCGAAGCGCTTGAAATTCTCAAGTCAAAGAAAAAGGGCAACTACAATATAATCAAGATCGACCCCGAGTACGTTCCTGAGCCTATCGAGCGTAAGCAGGTTTTCGGCGTTACTTTCGAGCAGGGCAGAAACGAGCTGGTTATTGACGATAAGCTGTTCTCAAACATTGTGACCGAGAATAAGAATATACCCGAGAGCGCAAAGATAGATCTTGCAATAGCAATGATCACATTAAAGTACACTCAGTCAAACTCCGTAGCTTATGCTTGCGGCGGTCAGGCTATCGGTATCGGTGCAGGTCAGCAGTCAAGAATCCACTGCACACGCCTTGCAGGTACAAAGGCTGACAACTGGTACTTAAGACAGTCACCTCAGGTTATGGGCTTACAGTTTGTAGATAACATAAGACGTGCCGACAGAGATAACGCTATCGACCTTTACATCGGTGAGGATTACATGGACGTTCTCGCAGACGGCGCATGGGAAAACATCTTCAAGGTAAAGCCCGCCGTATTCACGACAGAAGAAAAGAAAGCGTGGCTTGCAACAATGAAGGGTGTTTCGCTCGGCTCAGACGCATTCTTCCCCTTCGGTGACAACATTGAAAGAGCGCACAGAAGCGGTGTAGAATACATAGCACAGCCCGGCGGCTCTATCCGTGACGATAATGTTATCGACACCTGCAACAAGTACGGTATCGCAATGGCATTCACGGGAATCAGACTTTTCCACCACTGATAAGCTCAGTAAACGGGCGGCACGTCCGCCCGTTATTTTTAAATTCCGATAAAGTATCACTATGCATTTTACTTATACAGATAAAGACATCCTTGACGGCAGATTTGAATTCAGACAGAGCGGTACATTTCGGGTATTGTCACCGTTTGCCGCATTGAAAATAGCAATAGCGTGTATCTTTGAATTGATGTTCGTCCTGTATTCATTAAATATATTGTTGAATGGAGGAGCAATATCTGACAATACCTCAATTATAATAATAAAAATTGCTCTTGCCGTAATTCTGCCGATACTGCCGATATGGTATATACGGATAGTTTCAGATGGCGAGCAACAGTACAGCTACTACGCCGATGAACGTCTTATGCGTATAGCGAACAAACGCCATACCTATATTTTCAGATACACGGACGTTGAGAGCGTAACCTACAAGCCTATGACTTTGTTCAGAAAACAAAAAGGCTATACTGTTACTGTTACGACAAAAAATACCACGCTGTTCTTCCGTTATATCATGCCGTCAAATGCCGAATTTTTCACCATAGAGTCCACACCGTTCTATATTCTTCAACATCCGCCGATAAAAGCGGAAGAAAGGAAAGACCGATGAAAAAAGCACTATTATTGATTTGCGCCGCATCAATTCTCGTAGGAATGTGCGGTTGCTCCAAAACGATCAAAAACCCGCTTGGCATAAATCCGGATAGCCGTACCACATCATCAACAACCCCCGTTCCCCAGACAGTGACACCGCAGACTACCGCAGTAACTACTGCGGCAACATCAACGCAAACTACAAAAGCGGAAACAACGACCGCAAAGCCCGAAACCTCGAACACGTCAATTACCGACAAGTCCGAAACGAAAAAACCGTCCCCTGCCCCTGCTCAGTATACCCCCGTTGGAAGTCCGACCAAGTATAAAATAAACAAATTTTCTCTGATGTACGATGACGGAGTATACTTCAATACCGGCGTCAGCGAATATGAAGAAGATAAAAACGAGCTTTATCTTGTACATTATTCCGATGACGGCGAGATCACATCCAATATCGTTGCTATGTGCAGCGATGAGGACGAAGATACAAAGGGCAGAACGGTAGCCGAGATCGGCGAGGAATTCATGAGTTATTATGTCGTTGGCGATAATGTCGATTCATCGACCAAGAGCATGGTTAAAATCGGCAACACCGACGCATTTTACGGAACTGTAAAATCCTCGGACGGAGATAATTCCGTTGCCGCAACACAGCACATATATTTTGCCCGCCACGGCAATAAAGTGTACACATTGATTGCTCTGCACCTTGACAATAACGAAGAAGCGGTCACAAAGGCGCTTGAATACACGCTCGGGTCAATGTCGTTTGACAATTCGGTAAACACATGACAGCAGAATTAAAGTCATTATCTGCGTCATTGACCGCTCCGAAGCTGCCCGACAATCTTTTTACGGTAACAGATATTGATGCCGAGCTTTCAAAAGTGCGTGATGACGAATCGGATTTTATTGCGGCGGATTTTTCGAGGCTGATATGCGCCGAAACCGATTTTTCAGCCATATGTTTCAGAAACTGCCTGTTTCACGGATGCCGCTTTACAGCCTGCGATTTTTCCGGATGCACTTTTATAGATTGCGTTTTCAAGGGCTGCGATATTTCAAACAGCGATTTTTCCGAAAGCTATTTCAAAGCCTGCTCGTTCATCTCCTGTAAAGCGGTCGGAACATCTTTCAGATACTCGTTTTATAAAAACGTCAGCTTTGACGGCGGCAGCTTTGAGTTGTCGGATTTTCAGCGTTCAAAGCTGCAAACGGTAGCTGTGACAGATACCGACTTCTCCTCCGCTCTGTTTTCTTCTTGCGAGATAAAACAGACGGAGTTTAAAAACGTTACGCTGGCAAGGTCTGTGTTTTTCGGCACGAAGCTTGCAGGGCTTGACTTCACCTCCTGTAATATCGAAGGTCTTACCGTTTCCGATACGGGAGCGGAGCTTAAAGGCGCAAAGGTCGATGTGTGGCAGGCGGCAATGTTCGCAAAGCTGCTTGGCCTCATCATCGAATAATGAATAAATCAAAAGAAAGAAAGGTATTTTTAATATGAACGTACTTGTAATAGGCGGAGGCGGCAGAGAACACGCCATAATAACAGCCCTTGCAAAATCTAAGAAGGTAGACAAGCTGTATGCCGCACCCGGCAACGGCGGTATCTCGAAATATGCCGAGTGCTTTAATGTAAAGGCAACCGATATTGACGGCTGTGTTGAGCTTGCAAAGAAGCTCAGACCCGACTATGTATTCGTAGCCCCCGACGATCCGCTGGTTATGGGTATGGTGGACAAGCTAAACGCAGAGGGCTTCAAGACCTTCGGACCGAGAGCAAATGCCGCTATTCTTGAGGGCAGTAAGGTTTTCTCAAAGGCTCTGATGAAGAAGTACAACATTCCCACTGCGGCTTACGAAACCTTCACAGACGCAGACGAGGCTATAGCATATATCAAAAAGCAGAACAGCTTCCCTGCCGTTATCAAGTGTGACGGTCTTGCACTCGGCAAGGGCGTTATAATCGCAAAGGACGAGCAGGAGGCAGAAAACGCAGTACGTTCAATGCTCCTTGACGGAAAATTCGGCAAATCCGGCAGTGAAATAGTTGTCGAAGAATTTATGACAGGTCCCGAAGTAACCGTTCTTGCGTTCACAGACGGAAAGACAGTAAAGCCTATGATAAGTTCTATGGATCACAAGCGTGCTTATGACAACGATGAGGGTCTTAACACGGGAGGAATGGGTACGATTGCGCCCAACCCCCTCTACACCCCCGACAAACAGCAGGAATGTATGGAAAAGATATTCCTGCCTACTATAAAGGCTATGGCGGCTGAGGGCAGACCGTTCAAGGGTTGCCTTTACTTCGGTCTTATGCTGACCCCGAACGGTGCAAAGGTAATTGAATACAACTGCCGCTTCGGTGATCCCGAAACACAGGTGGTTCTCCCCTTGCTTGAAACGGATATTATGGATATAATCGAAGCTGTCTGGGAAGAAAAACTCGATACGCTTGACATCAAGTGGAGCGATAAATCATGCGCCTGCGTTGTAATGGCAAGCGGCGGCTATCCGGAAAAGTACGAAACAGGCAAGGTGATAAGCGGACTTGACGAAAACGGTCAGTGCGAGGGTGCATTCGTTTACCACGCAGGCACAAAGCTGGAGGACGGAAAGTTCCTTACGGCAGGTGGACGTGTTCTCGGCATTACCGCTTACGGCGATACATTAAAGGAAGCACTCGACACAGCTTATAAGGCAGTGGATACGATCAGCTTTGAAAAGGCGCATTACCGCCACGATATAGGAAAAAAAGCACTTTCTGCATTAAAATAATTCCCGAAAACACTTGCATTTCATTTCCTTTTATGTTATAATAGCATTTGCGTGTTAGAATAATTTTGGGTTTGTACGACAAACAGATCTCGGACTTACCCGTATTCCTATAAGGAGGACATATAAATGGGAATATTAGAAATAATCAGTGCTATTGTTCTGATTGTTGCCTGTGTTTTCATCGTACTCGTGGTACTTATGCAGGATACAAAGCAGGGTATGTCGCAGACGATCACAGGCGGTAGTGCAGACAACTATTATCAGAGAAATTCAGGCCGTTCAAACGAGGCTAAGCTGAACAGACTTACAAAGATTGCCGCAGTTATTTTCTTTGTTGTGGCTCTCGTTGTTAACTTCGTCGTTATGTACAGCGGTAACTTCAGCAAGTCGGATAATTCTTCGACAACAAGCTCCGCAACATCATCTGTAACATCTTCCGTTACAAGTGACGATTCCTCAGCTTCATCGGCATCTTCCGATGCTTCATCGACAGATTCTTCCGCTTCTTCAACTGACGCTTCTTCTGCTGATTCCTCAGTAGCCGAATCCTCATCTGAAACAAGCACAGAAACATCTGCAGAATAATTAATGCTTTTAAAAGCTGTCGCACTGCGGCAGCTTTTTTTGTATATGCCTGATTGTTCCGGCAACGTTCGCCGGATATAAGTAAATGCTGAGCTTTAGATTTCGCATAAAATCTCATACGCTCTAAGGCTGTTCTAAGCTAACCGCACTATAATATCAATATCATAAAGGACGGTGATATTATGAAGCTCCTGTTTGCAGAAGATGAGGTCAGTATGGCTGAGGCTGTGACCGACATTCTGACCTATCATAATTATACGGTAGACACGGTTTATGACGGTGCTGACGCTCTTGATTACGCAAGAGCCGAGCAGTATGACGGGATAATTCTTGATATAATGATGCCGAAAAAGAGCGGCTTGGAGGTGCTTAAAACACTAAGGAGCGAGGGGAACACCACTCCCATTCTCCTGCTTACCGCAAAGGCTGAGGTCGAGGACAGGATAGCAGGGCTTGATATGGGTGCGGACGATTACCTGCCGAAGCCGTTTGTGATGGGCGAGCTTCTTTCCCGTGTCAGAGCAATGCTCCGCAGGAAAGACAGGTTCACGCCCGATATAATGACATTCGGCAATGTGTCGCTCAATCTCAGCAGCTGTGAGCTTAAAGGACCGTTGCAGTCTATTGTCCTGCCCAAGATAGAATACAAGCTGATGGAGCTTCTTATGCTCAACAAGGGCATCTATCTTTCCACTGAGGATATTCTCGTAAAGGTCTGGGGCTATGAGAGCGATGCAGAGAGCGGCGCAGTATGGGTATATATATCCTATGTAAGAAAACGTCTTGCCGCTATCGGTGCTGATATTGAGATCCGAGCCAAGCGCAGTGTTGGCTATACTCTTGCAAAGATCGGGGATGCTGACTGATGGTAAAACAGCTGCAGAAAAAGTTTATCATATCCGCTATGCTGGCGGTAACAATTCTGCTTGTCGTGCTTATCGGCGGAATAAACGTTTTCAATTATCTCACCACCAGTGGCGATAACGACAGGCTTATGGAAATGCTCTGCTACAGCTTTGAAACCTCAACAAAGTGGAACGCAGATACAACCGATGCATCCGGCAGTCAGAATAATCCCGATTTTCCGCCGCAGGACAATGGAACTAAACCGCCCGACGATAAAAAGAACAACGGCTTTGGCAGACATGATAAAAACGCAGTGGATTCTGCACGCTATGCCGCCGTTGCGATTGACAAAAACGGCAATATCATAAGGACGGATGTAACTCATATCTCCTCGCTTACCGAGGAAGAAGCGACCGCTATTACCGAAGCACTTAAAAATACCGCTGCGGGAACAGGCACATACAGCGGCTTTCTGTACAGGATAAGCGAAACTAAGCGTGCAGAAGGAAAGGTTATCATCCTGCTTGACAACGGTATGCAGATAAGCTCCTTCTTTACCGTACTGTTTATATCGGTCGGTGCAGGAATATTCGGCTGGCTTATGATGCTGCTGCTCGTAATTCTTCTTTCCCGCAAAACTATCGCCCCTGTTGCACGAAGCATCGAAAAGCAAAAGCAGTTTGTCACAAACGCAGGTCACGAAATTAAGACGCCGCTTGCCATTATCCTTGCCAATACAGATGCAATGGAGCTTCACAACGGCGAAAACAAGTGGAGCAAGAATATCCGTGCGCAGACGCTCAGACTCAGCGGACTTATGCAGAATCTGCTGATGCTTGCCAAAATGGATGAAAGCTCAACAAAGCTCCCGATGTGCGAATTCGATATAAGCACTGCGGCAGAAGATACCGTCGGCGCATTTATAGAGCCTGCCGCCCTCAAAGGCATAATGATTGAACAGAACATAAAAAAAGGCATCAGGCTCAGCGGCAACCGTGACAGTATAGTACAGCTTATGACGGTACTGCTTGACAATGCGGTCAAATATACCGAAAGCGGAGGTGTCATAAGGGCTGAGCTTTACGGCAGCGAAAAGAACATAACACTCAGCATCGCCAACACCTGCGAGCCTATAGACCACCCCGAAAAGCTGTTCGACCGCTTTTATCGGGGCGACAGCGCAAGAACGCAGAAAAACGGCGGCTACGGCATAGGCTTATCGGTGGCTCAGGCAATAGCCGAACTCCACAAAGGCTCGATAACCGCTGAAAATGTATCTGCCTCCGCTACAGAATCCCGCACCGACACCACAGATAAACAAAACACCAATATGCTTATGTTCACGGTTAAAATATAAAACAACGGTTTGCAGGCGGCTGAATCAAGTCAGCCATCTGCAAACCGTTTTGATTTTTAAAGTGTCCGATGTATCCCTTACAGCAATCGACCACATCATAAAGATGTATCCGTAAGTTCCTTTTCTAAGTCCACACTAAAATTCTTTTGCTGTATTATTTTTCTCTCATCAATAATTAACACTCAAATCGGCGTAAGTTATGCTGATTTTAGTAATGGCATCACTCTCGTCAAATCGAATACCTAAACTATGGTCGTTCAGCCTACCACCAGCCTTATTTTCTCCGTTCACTATTCCGTAACGATAATAGTCACAACCATTATAAACAGCCTTTGATACAGGTTCGCCATATCTTTTAACCACTTCTTGCTTTGTACTTTTAAACGGAACTAATCCATCTATTGAGCAATCATCTGTTTCTATGGTTAAATTATAGATAATACTTTCCTTCGGCTTGTCGGGAAAAAAGTTTTCCAAAGCGGCTATATACATTTCATTTCCGTTGTAATACATTGTTGCCAAAAACTGATTATCCCGAAGGTAAACGTCCTTCTCGTCATATAACTTGTAGCTCCAACCCTCGGGTATTTCGCCGAGTTTAACGGGAATTTCAATCGTTTGTCCTTTAACGATAATACTTTTTCTAACTCTATCAATGTCAAATCCGGTTTCATTTACGTTATTCGACACACCGACCGAGGTTATATTGCGGTCCGTTGGAGATGGTGTTTCACCGTTAGAACATCCCGTGAAACTACATAGCAATGTTATCGTTGCCAACAGCGCAACCGCCCTTTTACCTTTCCTGTCAAACCCATGCTTGATTTTGCTAAACATAATACTCACCCTTTCGTTTAATTAATTGCCCGATAAACGAAAAATTATTCGCCTGCTCTTTCATTTATGTATCGACATAATGCCGTAAACTGATGAGTGTCTTGAAACATCTTGTGATTTTCAGGGCTACTTAACGCTTCATCGGGAACATCTTCATCATAGAATGTGATACACTCCCCATCGGATAGTGTGATAACAAGTTCCACACGGGCTGAGGCACCGTATCGACCGTGAGAGAAACCTACCTGTGTCGAAGCCGATTTGATTTCCGAAAAGTAATATGTATACTTAAGGAACGGAAACACCACACGAAAAACGATCTTTTCATCGTCGGCTGAAAATTCACATTTTTTAAGCAGAGATAACAGCAAAATTGATACGAGTACCAAAATCACCACCAGAAATACTCCTATGGCTATATTATGTCCGTTTTCCGCAGCGATTATTGCCACGCCAATTAATATCAAAGGAAATATAATAAAACAATATGATTTAAAAACTATGTTTGAACTGTTGTTAAATTTTCCGGTCATATTTTACTCACTTTCCGTTCCACTCTACAAATTCCGAATTTATACGGCAGATTAATCACCCATATAAATCCATTATACCATACATTCCCACTTTTCCAATCAAATTCCAATCGGCACAACCTTGTCAACATCCGCCTCCTGCTTAGGCTTCGCAATCCCCACAAACCGCTTATGGCGTTCCCATGCTCTTTTTCAACAGTTGAGGTACGAAAAATAACAAAACGAAGATAATACAGTGAAGAAATCTATTGAAATTTCTGTAGCCGTAGGCATTTCTCTTTAAATCTTTAACCTTGTTGTTACAGCCTTCGATGAAGCCGTAGATGTAACTGTAGCAAATGAACAGATAATACCGTCAAACCACGATTTCAGCGTTCGGATGTAATACCGGAAATCTTCAAGTGAATTTATCCCTGCAATATGCTTTCCACGCATTCCCCTTACTGTTGCCGAAAACATTGTCCTTTACAGCTTCTTCAAACCCACATATCGCAAGATGTTTTCCCGAACACCGCCGTTACGCACATATCTCCTCCCTTGATCTGTGCGAATACCTCGCCGTTCATCTTGTGCATTAGCTGTCGGCAGATGTAAAGCCCAAGTCCGCTTCCCTTCAGGTTTTCTGCGTTTGCACCTCTCCAAAAGCTTTCAAAGATGTGCGGCAGATCCGTATCGGGAAGCGTACAGCCGCTATTCTTCACAGCAATAAGAATACAGCCCTCCTCTTCGGAAAAGCTGATTGAAATTTCCTTGCCGTCGCCGTATTTTATTGCGTTCTCCATTATATTCTGAACCACCTCGACACTTCGGTCAAAATCTCCGCTTATAAGGCAATCACCATATTCTCCGACGAAAAAATCAGTCTTTATGAGCGACAATTTTTCGGTATAGTAAAGCTTGATTTTTGTTACAAGCTCCGACAGATAAAACTCGCCAATATTCACATCAAGACTTAAAAAGTCCTCTCTTGAAGCAGTGATGATTTCAGCAACATATCCCTCTATTTCATCGGCTTTGGCATTGATGCTTTCGGCAATTTCAAGCTGTTTTTCCTTATTGGTATACAGCCCCTTTGAGAGTGCTTTTGAATACAGCTTTATAGCCGACAAGGGAGTTTTTATATCGTGCGACAGGGACAGCAAAAGCATTTTCTTCTCCCTTTGCAGATTTAATTCACGCTCTTTCTGCTGTTCCATATTCTCACGGAGCATATCCACACCCCAGACAAATCGCCCGAAAAACCTGTTTTTCGCTTCCTTTACAGGTGCAGTAAGATTACCCTTTGAAAGCTCATAAGGAATATCAGAGAGCTTCTCAAACGGAGCGAGAATTTTTGCCCTTATGTAAACCATAACCGCAATGATTACCACAGACATTATGCTAAGGATTACGTTGACAACAATTATTGTTTCCGCCTTAACAACGCTTCCGTCAGCGGTATAATCAAAACGGTACAACTCGCCGTTTATCTCTCTGATAACATAGTCGCTGTTGGAATTGTAAAAGCCCTCGGCGTACTCGCTTACGCCCGTTACATATTTGCAATCTGAAATGTCATAAGCGTTCCCGTTTTCGATTTCGTTTACAAGCCTTGAAACCTCTACAAGATATGGTCTGCCGCCGGTGCTATCCTTAAGAAGTATCGCATTTGCCGTAACAAAAACCGTAATTATAACCGCCACCGCTAAGGCGAAAATTTTGTTAAATGCTTTCATATTTGTAGCCTACTCCCCATACCGTCTGTATATGCTTCGGATTTTTCGGATCGTCCTCGATTTTCTGACGAAGCCGCTTTATATGCACTGTGAGAGTCTGCTGTTCCGAAAAGCTGTCACTGCCCCAGATCTGATTAAATAGATACTCCTTTGTAAGAATCCTGCCCTTATTTTCGATAAGCAATACCAGTAATTCAAATTCCTTTACAGTCATTTCAATAGGTATGTCGTTTCTGCATACCGTTCTGCTAACCTTATTGACACGAATATCCCCGTCGATAAGCTCATCAACAGCGTACCGACGCTTGAAAATACCTGCAATTTTTGCAAGCATTATGTCAATGTCATACGGCTTTTCAATGTAATCGTCAGCACCAAGAATAAGCCCGTTCAGCTTATCCTCCTTGTCGACCTTTGCACTTACGATAAGTATGGGCGTGTCGCTTTCTTCACGAATTTTTCTGCACACCGCAAAGCCGTCAATTCCGGGTAGCATTATGTCAAGCACAATAAGCCTTGCGCCGTATTTTTCATACAGCGACAAGGCTTTTTCACCTGTTTTGGCAACAGATACCGTGTAGTTTTCCGCACGGAGAAAATCACACAGTATATCGGCAAGTTCTTCATTGTCTTCAACAATTAAAATATCGGTCATATTACCACCCTAATTCAAGTAACCGGTTGTTCAGCGCACGTTCACGCTCTCTCACCTGAGAATTGCTTTCACATCTGCCGAGATTATATTCGTCCCTGATATTGCCGTCAACTATATACATAACTCTTGTGCATTTTGCCGCAACCTTAACATCGTGAGTTACAAGCATAACCGTCGTACCGTCGGCGTTTAGCTTTGCAAGCTCTTCCATAACTTCGTCAGACGATGTACGGTTGAGTGCGCCTGTCGGTTCGTCGGCAAAAATCATTTTCGGATTATTAATCATACTGCGGCAGATGCAGGCACGCTGAAGCTGTCCGCCCGAAACCTCGTTAATATCGTTGTCGGCGATTTCGATAATGCCCAGCTTACGCATTAAATCCTGCCCACGCCGAACGATTTCTTTTCGTGTTTCGGTATTCTTATTCGATTGTACCGCAGGGAGTATGATATTGTCAAGCACCGTTAAATTTTTCAGCATATACATCTGCTGAAAGATAAATCCCATTTCGTCAAGTCTTAAATCGGCAAGCTCCCTTTCACCCATTTTTGCGATATTTCTGCCACAGAACAGCACCTCGCCTGCGGTAATGCCATCCATACCCGAAACGGCGTAGAGAAGAGTTGACTTACCCGAGCCTGACGGTCCCATAACGGCTACCATCTCGCCCTCCTCTACAGTAAAGCTGACATTTTTAAGCACATTGTTCTGGCGCTTGTTTACGATATATGTTTTGCACAGGTCTTTTACTTCTAAGATGTTCATAACGGTTTCCTTTCTTATTCTATATTGGCTGTGTCTGAGGACTTGATTTTTCTTGTGTAAAGCGAAGTGAGAAATGCACTGACGGTTGTTGTCAGAAGAATTACAAGAGGGAATAAAAGATACATTTCAAAAATATCAAACACATATTCCACGCCAATTTCCATACCCATCATTTTAAATACGGGGTCTATAAATATATGCAGGAACGGAACGGCAAGCAACACAGCAACAATCACCGCAACCATTCCGACAATTGCAAACCGCAGAGTGTGGTAAGCATATATACTGCCGTTTCTCATTCCCACCGCTTTCATAAGAGCGATTTCGCCCTGCTCCTTTGCAATAAATGAACGCTCCATAAGTACGGTTATAAGAGCAGTCAGAATAACCGAAAGTATCGTCACCATCTGTTTTATCGTGTTAAGTGTTTCTGCCACGCCGACATTTTCGGTTACAAATTCTCCGCACGTTATTATTCTGTCGATATCCGGGTACAGCTCCGCTATCTTTTTTATTCTTCTTTGTATCTCATCATCACCCGGATTATCCGTGAATTTGATCTGCGTTTCGGATTTACCGTTCGCATAAACATAACTTATATTCTCATCGGTGTACAACCTTACACCCTCACCCTGGTTGTACATTGTCTGATATAACGCCGTGATAATGTATTCCTTGCTCCCCTCCATCGTTCTTATTGTAACATTGTCGCCTATACTGGCTTCCAGCTTATTTGCCGTTATCTGTGTTATTGCAATCTCACCGTTTCTCTGAGGCGCAGTTCCCGATAAATACGAATACTTATCCATGCCTGTATTGATACCTTGATATATATTTACCTTCCTCTCGTTTTCGCCGTGCATGACCGAAAGATAGAATATAAACTCGCTGAAACAATTTGCAGGCATACCGTTTTCGCTCAAAGTTTTCTCCATATCAGCAAGATATTCATCCGCTTTTTGACGACCGTCATCCGCCATAAATTCAAGCGTTTGCTCGCCGAACAGCACGACATCACAATCCGCCAGACCGAATGTTGTTATAAGGCTTTTGCTTTTCAGCGTAGAAACTGTACCCGACAGCATCAGCATGATTGAAAGACATAATACAAACGTAAGTGTTACTATTCCGTATCTCTTAGGACTGCTCACAATATCGTTTACCGCCATAAAAGGCACTGCCCCAAGCCTTGATTTACTCATACCGATAAGGCACTTTTTTCTGAATCTCTCACCTGTCTGCCCATTTCGTATTGCGTCGATCGGTGACAGACGCTTGACTTTTCCTGTACAGCCGTAACAGAACAGCATTATAACCGCCACAACAAACACAGCGCACAAGATATTTATAATTATTACATTCCGTCCGCTTATAATAATAGTTTTGGACCAGACATTTTTCAGCATTTCACCGAATGGGAAGCTTAAGATAAGCCCGATAACTGCACCGATTACCGACAGTGCCGTATACTTTACAAGATACAGCCCCCTGATTTTTACATTGCTTATTCCGATAGCTTTCATAACCCCGATTTCCCGATATTCCTCGTCGATCGTAAAGGTTATGGTAAATCTCAGCACAACAAAAGCTATCGTTATAAGAATCAGGCTTATCACAAGAAGCAAACCTGTCCCTATCATATCAAAGATATATGTAAATTTCATAAAATCCCTGTCAAGACCGATCACCGTATAATCAGACAGCGATTTAAGTTCTTCACTGAGCTTATCCGTATCACCGCTTTCAATGTAAACGAACTCACCACCATAATTTTCAACAACATAATCCTGCTTGTAATATGCTTCAAAATCATCGTCATTTATAATGTATCTTGCTAATGACATCTGGTTCGAGCCGAGAACAGCGTCCTTTATACCCCCGGCATATCTCAGCTCACGGCTGATGCCGTTTACAGTAACTGTAACCTTATCTCCTATATTTATTCCTGCCGACTGTGCCGAGTGACCCGTAATATATACATCGCCCTGTTTTACACTTTTGAGAATACTCCCGTCATCAAGGAAATAGTTCAGCGCCATATCCCTGTCGCTTTGCAGTACATTAGTTCCTGCCGAAAACTTTATATCCTCCCTGTTCCATTTCAACTCAGTAGACGAAACATAGATGATTTTTTCGTTCCTGACATCTTCAACCGCCGTTGCAGTACTTATAACACTGTCAATATCGGCAATACCCGCCTTGTTCATTGTAGCAAACATAAAGTCGGGCGCACCCGCCATTTCAAAATAATCATCCAGCGCCGTTGTAACCCTTAAAATGTTGTTTACGCTTGAAGATACAAACATCGTCGCAAGTATAATAAACACCAGCAGTATCATATTCATGGTTTTTTTGCTTTTAAGGTCTTTTTTCAGTATGTTTAAATACATTTCCTAGCTCCTTTTATCGTTGTGATTACATTGTAGCATAGAAATTATTAAATAATCCTTAAATCCTGTTTTATGTCGGAATTTATTTTATCATATTTTGGTTGGTTGCGCAATCCGGCAACAAAACGCAATAGACAGACATTACAGTTTATACAATATCCGCCTAATACGAGAGCTTAATATTCACGGCTTGTTTGTCCGTGTATTTTAAGCTGTTAAACGGCTTGATGAGCAGTGAACGTGAACGCTCGAAATTCTTTCTCATACATCATCAAGTGATTGTTGAGCCTTTTTGCAAATATTTCTTGAATTACTAAGTTTTATATGATACAATTTAATTAAGAACCAACGCACTGCCCCTAAATCGAAATTCGGAGGTACTTACCATGATAGAGGAAGTGAATGAAAAAGATATTTGCAAATGTGTAAATGTAATCAGAGTCAGCTTTGCCACAGTTGCTGACGAGTTTGGCTTTACCGCTGAAAATGCACCTAAATTCACAGCATTCGCAACTACTGAAGAAAGATTAAAGTGGCATTTATTCGGTGAGCATAGACGTATGTATGCCTTTTGGGATAACGGGAAAATTGTTGGCTACTATTCATTGCTATTGCAGAGTAATAATGAGTGTGAGTTAAATAATTTATGTGTACTTCCGACATACAGACACAGAAAAATCGGTCAAGAGCTGTTATTTCATGCCTTTAATACTGCCAAAAAAGCAAATTGCGTAAAAATCAACATCGGAATAGTCGAGGAAAACAAAAAATTAAAAAATTGGTATGAGCAATTCGGATTTACACATACAGGAACCAAAAAATATGATTTTTTCCCTTTTACCTGTGGGTATATGGAAAAGATTTTATAATTTTTTCATTTATAAAGCAGGCTGACATAATGATTATGCTATAATAGTCTTGAACAAGTAGTTATTATTCCGGACAAGCAGGAAATGAGAGGTTTAGAGTATGTGCTTTATATGCGACAGAATTAAAATGATCAACAATGGTACAAATCCATACTTCGTTAAAGAATTACAAACAGGTTATGTAGTTATTGGTGATAATCAGCATTTTAAGGGCTACACATTATTTCTTTGCAAAGAACACAAAACAGAACTGTTTCAATTAAACCATTCGAAAAAGATTAAGTTTTTAGAGGAAATGTCCATAGTCGCCGAAGCAGTTTCAAACGCTTTTGGAGCAGAAAAAATGAACTATGAATTGTTAGGCAATGGCGATACACATCTGCACTGGCACCTATTCCCAAGAAAAAGCGGAGATATAGAAAACTATGGCAACAACGGAAAAGGACCTGTTTGGTGGTATCCTATGGAAAAAATGTACAATGATAATAACCGCCCTTCAAAGACAGAATTAGAAGATATGAAAGAAAAGTTACTGATAGAATTAGAAAAACTGTTGTAATCCTACTTCAAGTTTTTATAGGGTTGCAAAGCCTGAGCAGAAAGCGGATATTGACGAGGTTGTGCCGATGGGGATTTGATTGGAAAAGTGGTTGAAAAAAGTGGGAATGCGTGGTATAATACTTACATGGGCAGTTAATCTGCCCGATGAGTTGATAATTTAAGGGGGACATACACGGAATGATTAAAGCACTGTTTGTAGATTTTTATGGTACTGTTGTTCACGAAGACGGAGAAGTGATAAAACAAATTTCACAAGAAATATATGATACTGGAAAAGTGAATGATAAGTCAGAAATAGGTTCTTATTGGTGGGGTGAGTTTCAGAATGCTTTTCTTAACGCATATGGCGATAATTTTGTAACTCAAAGAGAATTGGAATACATGTCATTAGCAAAAACAATCCAGCATTTCAATTCATCTGCCGATGCAAAGACATTGAGTGGTTTGATGTTCAATCATTGGATAAAACCACCTATTTTTGAGGAATCAAAACAGTTCTTTGAATTATGTCCGATTTCAATCTATGTTGTATCCAATATTGACAGAGATGATGTGTTGCAAGCCATCAAATACCATGATTTGAAGCCGGCTGATGTATTCACAAGCGAAGACGCAAAAGCATATAAGCCGAGAAAAGAGTTATTTGAATTTGCATTAAATAGAGTAGGTTTATCTCCCGAGGAGGTATTACATATTGGAGATTCCTTAAGCAGCGATATAAAAGGTGCTTCATCTATCGGAATAAATGCGATATGGGTTAATAGAAGCAACAGGGAACCCCCAGATAATGTTATGGCTGTAAAAAATCTGTTGGAAGTATATAATACAAAATATTTCTGATAGATAGCAACACACTTTTTTACTAAATAGTTTAGTGCACCAAAGGAGCACTCGCCGGGTTGTTCCTTTTCCTATATTTCTGAGTCGCAAGTTCTTTTTTATGTGGTACGTGATGTTAGCCCAATGGCAATTAGATTGGAAAATCGGTTGCATAAAGTGGAAATGCGTGGTATAATAAGTTTATAAGGGCGGTTAATCTGCCCGACAAATCGGGATTTATAAAAGAAAGAGGCATTGTACGTTATGATTGATTTCGTTAAGTCTACAGAAATGAAGATCTCACTTGCTCCCGATCAGGAGGGGATGCTTTCAACAAAGGAAACAATTAAGACGATTATCAGGGATAATCCTGATACGGTTCTGGCTTTTGATATATTTGACGAAAATGATCTGATTGGTTTTATTCTGGTTAATCGTTTTGAAGAGCATAAATATTTTTTGTGGGAATACGCAATAGACATAAGCCACCAAAATAAACACAAAGGCACAGCCGCACTAAAAAAATTTATTGACCTTATGCGAATTCGTTATGATGCAAAAGTTATAACAACCACATATATTTACGGTAATGACCATGCGAAGCATATATATGAGAAAATGGGGTTTGAGGAAACCGATGTGGTGGACGAGCAAGACTGCCATGAGGTAAATATGGCTTATTATATATAACATCGAAAAAATTCGTATAATCGCTGATACATATTATCATTTATCGAACAGTTTAACACACTAAAGGAGCACCCCGGCTGCTCCTTTTTCATATATTCCACCCCGAGCCGCAAGGCTCTTTTTTATGCGGTTTACGATGTCAGCCCAATGGCAATTTGATAGAAAAATCGGTTGCATAAAGTGGAAATGCGTGGTATAATAAGTTTATAAGGGCAGTTAATCTGCCCTACAAATCGGAATTTATCTTGCTGATTTATATATAATACTGTAGGGGACGGTTTTCTGTCAAGAGTAACATGGTTTACACTTTGTGCAAGCACATGGTTTACATGTTATCA